>Ga0207650_10001039_pt1 | contig 20830 bp, 18 predicted proteins | sample KBSS63metaG_FD_184325 | JGI IMG/M metagenome (GOLD analysis project Ga0207650, IMG submission 184325) | Switchgrass rhizosphere microbial communities from Kellogg Biological Station, Michigan, USA - KBS S6-3 metaG (SPAdes) (version 2) | ecosystem: Host-associated > Plants > Roots > Rhizosphere...
CAGCGCCGGTGCGAGAGAGGCGGCCGATCGGGACAGCGGCGGCGGCAGAGGCGGCGAACACGGCAACGGCGAGCGAGCCAGTGACAGCAGCGAAGCCGGGCGGCGCCGCGAACGAGGCACTCGCTGTCGATCCGACCGACGTGGCGATGCGGATGCAGACACGCCGTCGCGAGCGCGATCGGCGCACGCGCCGAGTGGCTGCGGCCAGCGCCTTGGCCGCGGCAGTGGTCGTCGCCACCGCGGCGGCAGCCTGGCTCGAGCCGACGTGGCGGCCGCTCCTCGGCTCACCTCACGTGCAGCTCGCCGGCACCGGCGCCGCGACACCGGCCGCAGCGCCTCGCGACGAGGCGAAGGTGGCGCTGGCGCCACCCGCGGCACCACCGAACGCCGATACCGAACAGCGTCGCACAGCGGCCCCCGGCCCGGGACCCGTGGCCGAGGTCGCTCCGGCGACGAGCCCGCCGGCAGCGCCGACGCGCGATGCTGACCTCTCCCCATCGCAGAAGGTTGAACCGGCGCCCGTCGACAAGGTCGATGCGAAGGCGCCGACGGCGTCCGAGACGACCTTGGCGCGGCCGGCACCGGGCCGATCGCCATCGCCCGCGTCGACGATGGCGGCGACGACGCCGAACGGCAAGACGCAGCAGCCGCGCGCAGGAGCGCAGGCGCGCAGTCGACCTGTCGAGCCGGTGCCATCGCGTTCCGCGCTTGCCGGCAGCGGGCGCAATGCGACCGCGTTCCCGCCGCCGACGTCTCGCGTCGCGCGCAGCAGCGCAGCGACCGTCGCCGCGGTCCGGCCGAGCGCTGCGCCGCCCTCGCCCGTCTCGCCGGCATCGCGCCGACTCGCCAGCGCGAGCGCCCGGTCGGCCAGCGGCGCGGCGGTGCCGTGGGCGGTGGCCGGGCGCACCGCGCCGCGCATGACGCTCGTCAAGGGCAGCGGCGAGCGCGGCGCGCTGCTGCCGCTGGCGCCGCAGGTCGCCAACTCGACGCCGGCGCGAGGCGCGGAGGCTGCTCCTTCGGCCTTCGTCAACGTCAACGCGGGCCCGAGCGTGTCGCCGGGCAGCACGACGGGCACGTCGGCGAGCCCATCGCCGAGCGCCGTGACCGCCGCCGCCGCGCCGCCGACCGCGCTCGCCGTGGTCGCCAGGCCGGCGTTGTCGGCCGACGTCGCTGCGCCTGCAAATGCGTCGACCGGATCGACCGCCGCGCCGCCGCTCGCCGCCGACAGCGCGCCGATCGACTACGCCGTTCGCGCCAGCGATCTGATGGCGACCCAGATGCCGCGCCTCGCTCAGCGCGCCGAACGGCAGGTCGCGCGCGTGCTGTTCGTCGCCGGTCGCTCCGAGCACGTGGCCGGCGACGACGCGATCCGCGCCGCCGCCGCCACGGTCGGCCGCGATGGCAGCGACGCGCTCGCCGGCCTGCCGGTCTCGGCGCGCGAGGCGCAGCGCCTCGGCGAGGCCGCGCGTGCGGAGTACGCACGCCGCGGCGGCACGCCGGAAGCGCTGGCGCTGCAGGCGCGCGCGTTCGGCGCCAATCCGCTCGACGTCGAAGCCGCCGGGAACCTCGCTTTCCTGCTCCTGCGCCAGCGGCCGGCGCAGGCCGAAGCGGCGCGCCTGGTCGCGCTGCACGCCCTCACGCTGCGGGGTGCGCGCTATCCGGAAGGGCGGATCGAGGATTGGGCGACCTTCGCGATCGCAAGCGCCCTCGCCGGCAGAGAGCGAGACGCGAGGAACGCGTTCCTGGTCACCCTCGCGCTGGCGCCGAACCTCGAACGCCAGTGCAAGGCAGCGCTCGACGTCTACGCGATCTACGGCGAGCGGCTGCGCGCGCCGATCGAGGCGATGCTGCAAAGCGCGAACGCGTCCGGGCGAGCCAACGGCTCGGCGTTCTGTGAGTGGCCGCCGCACTGGGTGGTGAGCGGCGCGCGCTGACACCGGCGCGGGCTGACCCCGCTGCGCCCTGATACTGTCGCGCTGACGCCAGCGCGAGGTCGCGTCGGCGCGATGCCGCCGGTAGGCGTGCGCTTCTCCCGCGGGTCCCCGCCTTGCTCTGCGACGGAGTCCGGCCTGGCCTCCGGAACGGCGAGGGCGCGAAAAAGGCGAGACCGGCACCGTCTGTGGCATTTCTCTCGCTGTGGCGCGCTTCCCGCCTCAACGGGAGCCGGACCGGCGCAAACGCGGCATGATGAAACAGAATGCAAGCGCTCACGGGCGCCGGGAGAGACGAGGGCGACATGAGCGACGAGGGCGAGGAAGCGAAGGCGGCGGCTGCGCGCCGCTTGCTGGCGCTGCTCAACGCGCAGGCCGATTCCGTTCGCGCCGAGCTCGCTGGCCTGCGCCGAGACCTCGCCCGGACCAAGGACGAGCTGAGCGGCGTGCGCAGCACGCAGCTGCTCGAGGCCAATGCGGAACTCGTCCAGGCGGCGGTGCATGCCGACAGCGTCGCCCAGACGGCCGTCAGCACGCTCGACGAGCTCGCCCGCTCGACCCAGCACGACGAACTGACCGGCGCGCCGACGCGCGCTCTCATGCTCGACCGCCTGGAGACGGCGATCGCGATGGCGCAACGGCGGGCGACCCGCGTCGGCGTCATCTTCCTCGACCTCGACTTCTTCAAGAAGATCAACGATTCACTCGGCCACGCCATCGGCGACAGGGTGCTGCAGCTGGCGACGCGCCGCCTCGAGGCGGCGGTGCGCGAGTCCGACTCGGTGAGCCGGCACGGCGGCGATGAATTCGTCGTCCTGCTCGCCGAGATGGCGAAGGCGAGCGACGCGGCGGCGGTGGCGCAGAAGATCCTCGAGTCACTGGCCGCGCCGGCGCACATCGGCACCCACACGCTCTCGCTCTCCGGCAGCCTGGGCATCAGCGTCTACCCGGAGGACGGCGCCGACGCGAACACGCTGATCGACTGCGCCGATGCCGCCATGTACCGTGCCAAGAAGGCCGGGCCGGGTCGCTACGCCTTCTGCAGCGAGATCGTCGACGGCGTCGATGTCGACTCGCGCACGCCGGCGGAGCCGACCAGCCCGCCCGGCAAGCGCGCCGAGTCGCCGCTCGCCGAGCACGAGGCACGACTGCGCGAACTGCTCGAGGCCAACAAGCATCTCGTCAGCGCCGCGCAGAGCGCGCAGAAGCTGCAGGCCAGCGCCGAGGCGGCGCACCACCGGCAGATCAACTTCGTCGCCATGGCGGCGCACGCGCTGCGCAATCCGCTCTCGGCGATCCGCATGGCGGCGATGACGCTGAAGCATCCGAAGGCCGACGACGCCGTCCGCGCCGCGCAGCACGACGTGATCCAGCGCCAGACCGCGCACATGGCGCGCCTGATCGACGACCTGCTCGACGGCTCGCGCATCGGCGTGGGCGAGTTCCGCCTCCAGTCCAGCACGCTCGACCTCGGCATGATCATCGCCGAGGCCGTCGATGCCTGCCGCCATGCGATCGACACCAAGCGTCAGCGCCTGCGCATCGAGCTCGCGCCCGGGATGACCGGCGTCAACGGCGATCCGCAGCGGCTGACGCAGGTGTTCAGCAACCTCCTCAACAACGCCTCGCGGCGAACGCCTGCGGGCGGCGACATCCTCCTGGCGATGGCCGCCGGCGACGACCAGGTGGCGATCAGCGTCGCCCACGAAGGCGTCGGCATCGCGCCCGACGCGTTGCAGCACATCTTCGACGTGTTCTCGCTCGACACCAACATGCCGATCGACGAGTCGGGGCTCGGCATCGGCCTGGCCGTCGTGCACGAGCTCGTCAAGGCGCACGGCGGCAGCGTCACCGCGCGCAGCGAGGGCGACGACCGCGGCACCGAGTTCGTCGTTCGCCTGCCGCGCGTGCGCTAGCGCACGATCCCCGCCAGCTTGTCGCGCCAGAACTCCGGCGCCGGCACGCTGCCGAAGCCGGCGCGGACGTTGTCTTCCATGTGCTCGCGCCGCCGCGTGCCCGGGATCGCACAAGTGACGGCGGGGTTGCTCAGGACGAATTTGAGAAGCATCTGCGCCCAGCTCGTGCAGCCGATCTCGGCGGCCCAGGGAGGCAGCGGCTTGGCGAGCAATCCACGCAGGAGGCCGCCGCCGCCGAACGGCATGTTGACGATGACCGCGACGCCGCGCTCGGCGGCGAGCGGCAGGACGCGCTTCTCGGCTTCGCGATCGTCGAGCGCGTAGTTGATCTGGAGGAAGTCGAGCTTCTCCGCGCGCAGCACCGCCTCGACCTCGGCGTAGGCCGACGCCGTGTAGTGGGTGATGCCGAGGTAGCGGATGCGGCCGGCGTCCTTCCAGCTGCGCAAGGTCGCCAGGTGGGTGCGCCAGTCGAGCAGGTTGTGGATCTGCATCAGGTCGATGCGGTCGGCGCGCAGCAGGCGCATCGACGCCTCCATCTGGCGCACACCCTCGGCACGGCCGGAGGTCCAGACCTTGGTGGCGAGAAAGGCCTCGGCGCGACGGCCGTTTGCCGCGAGCAACGCGCCCGTCGTCGCCTCGGCGCGGCCGTACATCGGCGAGCTGTCGAGCACCTTGCCGCCGGCATCGAGAAGCGCGCTCACGACACCGGGAAGCAGTGCGTATTCCGGCGTTCCCGGCGCGTGATCGAAGCCGACGTAGGTGCCGCAGCCGATCACCGGCAACGCTTCACTGGTCGACGGAATGGGGCGGGTGTTCATCTTGGCAGTCGATGCGGGTTGGCCACGGACGAGCGAGGACAGGATCGAAACGAGCGACAGCGCGGCGCCGCCGCGAACCAGCTCCGCTCGCGTCGGCCCGCTACCGCGGCGATCCGGGGCGGGACCGCGACGACGATCTTGCGCTGAATCGCTCATGGCGATCGCCGGCACGCGACGCGCCTGCGCTAGCCCAGCTCGACGAGCACCGGTTGATGGTCGCTCGCCGCCGTCGTGGCGTCGACCTCCGCGCTGCGCAGGCGCGGGCCCAGGTCGCCGGTCGCGAAGATGAAGTCGCAGGCGAATGCGTCGGGCCACTGAGCGCGATCGTGGACGCCGAGCGTCGGCGGCTGGCGCTGGCCCGGATGCAGGAACTGCCAAGCGTCGACGAAGGCAGGGGCGCGCGGATCGGCACAGGGAGCGGTCATCCGTGCATGCAGCGGGTCCTCGGCGCGCAGATTGAAATCGCCGGTGAGGATCGCCGAGACGGTGTGCGGCTGCGCCTGGAACGGGTCGCCGGCATCGCTGCGGGCGCGGTCGTCGAAGGCATGTCCGCAGGCCTCCGCATGATGCGCGCGCAGCGCCTCCACCTGCGCGGCGCGCTGCGTTAGCGAGTAGTACTCCAGGTGCGTCGTCATGACGCGGAGCGGCCCGAACGACGTCTGGACGACGGCCTCGAGCAGCATCCTCGGCATGCTGCGGACAGCCCGATCGGCCGGCCACGGCAGTTGCACGCGAAGCACCTGCATGACCGGCAGCCGGCTCAGGATCATGTTGCCGAAGGTGCGGCGCGAGCCGTCGGGGCCGGCGACGTCGACCGGCGTCGCGGTGACCGGCGTGAAGCCGGGCAGCAGCGCGGCGAGCTGCGCGAACTGATCTTCGCCCTGGCTGCCCTTCAGGGTCGAGAAGTTGGCCGCGACTTCCTGCAGGCAAAGGACATCGAAGTCGGAGAATGCGCGCGCGTGATCGATGATCCGCTTTGGGTCGACGACGCCGTCGCAGCCTCGGCACCATTGGATGTTCCAGGTCACGAGCTTCATGGCACTCCGAGACGCCCGGCTCCTCAGCGGATTCCGGCACGCATGAACGACTGGACGAATTGACGCTGGAAGAGCAGGAAGCCGACCAGCAGCGGCGCCGACGTCATCAGCGTCGCCGCGGTGATGATCGACCAGTCGACGCCCTGATCGGTCGACGAGAACACCTGCAGGCCGACCGTCAGCGGCCGCGTCTCGACCGAGTTGGTGACGATCAGCGGCCAGAGGAAGTTGTTCCAGTGGTAGCTCACGGAGACGAGCGCGTAGGCGAGGTAGACGGGCTTGGCGAGCGGAACGTAGACCTTGAGAAGAACCTGGAGCGCGCTCGCACCTTCGACGCGCGCGGCGTCGTCGAGTTCCTTGGGCACGGTCTTGAAGGTCTGGCGCAACAGGAAGATGCCGAATGCCGATGCGAAGTACGGCAAGCCGATGGCGACGATCGTGTCGCGCAGGCCGAGCGCGTTCATGGTGCGGTAGTTCTCGACGATCAGCACGTCGGGCATCACCATCAGCTGGAGCAGGATCAGGCCGAAGGCGAGGTCGCGGCCGCGGAACTCGAAGCGTGCCAGCGCGTAGGCGGCAAGCGTGCCGAGGACGAGCTGCGCTGCCAGCACCATCGCGACGAGCAGGGTCGTGTTCAGGAAGTAGCGCGCGAACGGCGCCGCGTGCCAGGCGTTGACGAAGTTCTGCAAGGTGAGCGGCGCGCCGAGCTCGAAGCGGGTCGAGAACGCCGCCGGGTGGAACGCCGTCCACACCGCATAGGCGAGCGGCAGGATCCAGAGCGCACCGAGCAGCCAGGCCGCCGCGGTCTCGAGCACGCGCGACGCGGGTGCCGGCTGGAAGACGGTGGCGATCGGCGTCATGGCGCTGCGCGTGCGCTCACTGGTAGTGCGTCCGCCGGTCGAGGAAGCGGATCTGGAAGAAGGCGACCGCGCCCAGCGCGGCGAGCACGACGACGGTCAGCGCCGCCGCGTAGCCGGTGTCCCAGAAGCTGAAGCCGACCTGGTAGATGTAATAGAGCAGCAGTGCGCTGGCGTTGTCGGGCCCGCCGCGCGTCATGACGAACAGGTGGTCGACCATCCGCACCGAGTTGATGAGCGCGTTGACGAGGACGAACAGCGTCGTCGGCATGAGGAGCGGAAAAAGGACACGGCGGAAGTACTGCGCACGCGACGCGCCCTCGAGCGCCGCGGCCTCGGCGAGCGAGGGCGGGATCTGCTGCAGCGCGGCGAGGTAGAAGATCATGAAGAAGCCGGCCTCCTTCCAGACCGCGACGACGATGATGGCGCCGAGCACGGTGCGCTTGTCGCCGAGCCAGTTGTGGCTCGGCAACCCAAGCGCCTGCGTGATCTGCTCTAGCAGCCCGTACTGCGGCGTGTAGAAGAACAGCCAGATGTTGGCGACGGCGATCATCGGCAGCACCGTCGGCGTGAAGTACGCCAGGCGCAGGAAGCCGCGCCCGGCGAGGCGGCTATTGACCCAGAGCGCCATCGCGATCGCCAGCGCGATCGAGAGCGGGATCGTGCCGACCGCGTAGATCACGTTGTTCGTGAGCGCCTGCCAGAACACCTCGTCCTCGACCATGCCGCGGTAGTTGTCGAGGCCGATAAAGTGCGCCGGCCTGCCCTTCTTCGGCGTCGACAGGAAGCTGTCCCAGATCGTCGCCAGCGCCGGCCAGTGGGTGAAGGCGACGAGCAGCGTCAGCGCCGGCAGCAGCAGCAGCCACGGCGTGACGCGCGCGCGCATCGAATTCACGCCGCAGCGCTCGTCGACATCCCGGGCGGAAGGAGCGTCAGCGCTTGAAGTCCTTCAGGATTCGCGTCGCCTCGCGCTGCGAGTCGCGCATCGCGTCGGCCGGCGACTTCGATCCCGTCAGCGCCGCCTGCAGGCCGTTGTTGAGCGCCGTCGTCACGCGCTGGTTGTCGTGCGTCGAGAGCTCTGCCACCGAGTACTGTAGCTGGTCGCGCGCGACCAGCGCCTGCGGCACGTCCTGCGCGTACTTCTTCATCTCGGGCGTGTCCCAGGCCGCCGGCGTCACCGCGACGTAGCCGGTGGCGATGCTCCACTGTGCCGCGCGCTGCGGCGCCGTCGCCCACTTGATGAAGCGCAGCGACGCCTGTTGTTCGGCCGGCGTCGTCTTCTCGAAGACGTAGAAGTTGCCGCCTCCCGTCGGGCTACCCGGGTGCTTCTTCGCCGGCAGCATCGCGACGCCGAACGGAAAGCCGGCGTTGGCGCGAATGTTGGTGAGGTTGCCGGTCGTCGTCCAGATCATTGCCGCCTTCTTCTCGAAGAAGTCCTTCGGCGTCGTGCCCCACTCGATCACGCCGGCCGGCATCACCTTGTGCTTGGCCGACAGGTCGACCCAGTACTGCAGCGCCTCGATCACCGCCGGCTTGTCGAAGTAGGTCTCGGTGCCGGCGTCGTTCATCAGGAGGACGTCGTTCGGCGTCGTCAGGCCCTGGAACAGCCAGTACGGAAAGCCCGACGACGGGATCTTCACGCCCCACTGGGTGACGTTGCCGCTGGCGTCGGTCTTGGTCAGCTTCTTCGCGTACTCAACCATCTGGTCCCAGTTGGCCGGACCCTTTTCCGGGTCGAGGCCGGCCTCCTTGAAGGCGTCCTTGTTCCAGTAGAGAACGATCGTCGAGCGCTGGAACGGCACGCCCCAGGTCTTGCCACCGGTGCGGCTGTTCATCATGAAGCTCTTGTAGAAGCCGTCGAGCCACTTCTTGTCGTCGGCGCTCTTGGCGATGTCGTCGATCGGCACGATCGCGTCCTCGTCGATGAGCGAGAACATGTCGGTCGACAGCAGCACTGCGAGCTGCGGCGGCTTGCCGCTCTTGGTCGCCGTCAGCACCTTGACGATGCTCTCCTGGTAGGTGCCGGAGTAGATCGGGTTGACCTTGACGTCGGGGTTCTCCTTGGCGAAGTCGGCCGCCATCTGGTCGATCGTCTTCGTCACCGGGCCGCCGACGGCGACCGGGTAGTAGAAGTTGATCTCGGTCACCTTCTGCGCCGCGACAGGGGTCGTCACCACCACCAGGGCAGCGAAGGCGACGGTCAGGATTTTTTTCATGCGGGTCTCCTTGGATCGAATCGGTCAAACGGAAGGGGGAACGACGTCGTCGCGGCGGTGGCCGGTCGCGTGGTCGAAGTAGTGGGCGTCCTCGGCGGCCCAGCCGAGGCGAAGGCGCGCGCCTTCGGCGACCTCGAAGCGGCCCGGCAGGCGCGCGGCGAGCGTGTCGGCAAGCATGCCGCCGGCCGATGTCGAGCACGTGACGACGGTGTCGGCGCCGAGGTATTCCGCGCTTTGCGTGACCGCCTCCATCCCGCCGTCGGCAACCACGCGGACGTGCTCGGGCCGGACGCCGAGCTTCAGGTCGGCACGGCCGGGTGCGGCGATGATGTTCATCGGCGGCGTGCCGATGAAGCGCGCCGCGAACACCGTCGCCGGCCGGGCGTAGAGATCGGCGGGCGGCGCGTCCTGCTCGATCCGGCCGCCGCGCAGCAGGACGACCTGGTCGGCCATGCTCATCGCCTCGGTCTGGTCGTGGGTGACGTAGACCATCGTCATGCCGAGCTCCTGCTGCAGCGCGCGGATCTCGCGCCGCATCTCCTGGCGCAGTTGCGCGTCGAGGTTCGACAGCGGCTCGTCCATCAGGCAGACCTTGGTCTCGGCGATGATCGCGCGGCCGAGCGCGACGCGCTGTTGCTGGCCGCCCGAGAGCTGCGAGGGCTTGCGCTCGAGCAGCTCGCCGAGCCCGAGGAGGCGGGCGACGCGATCGAGCCGGCGCGCGTGATCCGCCGCCGGCTCGCGCCGCACCTTGAGCCCGAAGACGATGTTCTCGGCGACGCTCAGGTGCGGAAAAAGCGCGTACGACTGGAAGACCATCGAGATGCGACGCTGCGCGGGAGCGACGCCGGTGACGTCGCGGTCGTCGATGAAGATGCGCCCTTCGCTCGGCGTGTCGAGGCCGGCGATCATGCGCAGCGTCGTCGACTTGCCGCAGCCCGAAGGGCCGAGCAGGACGACGAGCTTGCCGGAGTCGGTCGCGAAGCTGGCGCCGTCGACTGCCTTGGCCGTGCCCCAGTGCTTGCTCACGCGCTCGAGGCGAAGTTGCATCCGGCTAGTTTCGACGCCGCACCGCGGCCCTTGCAGCCGGGAGAACCCCCGAGCATGTCGCAAGGCGAGACACGCAGCGCGATCGTGCGCGCCCGCGTTGCATGACCATCCGACGAGCGGTCTGGCGCCGCGAAAACACTCTGTTACATTGGAAAAACAGCTCGATCACGAGCGATCCGAGGAGCAAGGATGAGCGCAGCCAAGCCAGTTCGCGAGTACCAAGAATCTCGCATCGAGGACGAGCCGATCCTCGGCGCGGTGCTGGTCCTGCCGAGCGGGACGATCCAGCCGCTGACGTGGTGGGAGCGGGTGCTCGTCGCCCTGCGCCTGACCGACGCCAAGGCGCTCGAAGCGCGCTACTTCAACCTCGCGAACACCTGAGACAGCGGCGCGCGCCGGCCCGTTGCGGTCGGCGCCGCCAGCGTGATCGGAGCGCGCGTCGATGAGTCCCGACGTCGACAAGGTCTTCGCCGGCTCGATCCCGGGGGTCTACGAGGACTACCTCGTCCCGTTGATCTTCGCGTTCTATGCCGACGACTTGGCGGCCCGCGTCGCCGCACGCGCGCCGGCCCGCGTGCTCGAGATCGCCGCCGGCACCGGCGTCGTCACCCGCGCCCTGGCGATCGCATTGCCCGCCTCCGCGGGGATCGTCGCAACCGACCTCAATCCCGGCATGCTCGAGACGGCGGTGCGGGTCGGCACGAAGCGGCCGGTGCAATGGCGCCCTGCCGATGCGATGAAGCTGCCCTTTGCCGACGCCGAATTCGACGTCGTCGTCTGCCAGTTCGGCATCATGTTCTTTCCCGACAAGCAACAGGCCCTCGCCGAAGTGCACCGCGTCCTCCATCCGGGCGGCGCGTTCGTGTTCAATGTCTGGGACCGGATCGAGGACAACGAGCTCGCCGACGTCGTGACGACCTCGCTGGCCTCCTTCTTCCCGGCCGACCCGCCGCGCTTCATGGCGCGAACGCCGCACGGCTATCACGACCGCGCGGCCATCGAGCAAGACCTGCGCGGCGCTGGGTTCACGACGGCGGCGCAGATCACCACCATCGCGGCGCGCAGCACGGCGCCGTCTGCGCGACATGCGGCGATCGCCTACTGCCAGGGCACGCCGCTGCGCAGCGAGATCGAGGCGCGTGATCGCGTTCGCCTCGGCGAGGCGACCGACTTCGCCGCCGCCGCGATCGAGCAGCGCTTCGGCGCGGGGCTGGTCGACGCGAAGATGCAGGCGCACATCATCGTCGTGGAGCGTTGACGATTTGCGCAGGCGCCGCACAAGCCGCGGGCCGGGCGGCCTCTGCTACTTCGTCTTTCCCGGATCCTTGACGGCCTTCTGGACGTCGAACTCGACGTTGTAGAGCTGGCCGTTCTGCCTTTCGACCTTCCTGATGTAGATGTCCTGGACGATGTCGCGCGTCTGCGCGTCGATCAGGATCTGGCCGCGCGGGCTCTCGAAGATCTGCCCTTTCATGACGGCCAGCAGCGCGTCGCCGCCGCCCGCGCCCTTGGTCGCCGCCAGCGCGTTGTAGATCACGTGCATGCCGTCATAGCCGGCAACCGCCATGAAGTTGGGGCGGAACTTGTTGGCCGCCTCGAATGCCTGCACGAACTTCTTGTTGATCGCCGACGGGTGCGCCGCCGAGTAGTGGTGCGAGTTGACGACGCCGAGCGCGACGTCGCCCATGTCGTTGAGCTGGTCGTCGTCGGTGACGTCGCCGGTGGCGATCAGCTTGATCCCCGACTTGTCGAGGCCGCGCTCGCCGAACTGCTTCATGAACGCCGCGCCTTGCCCCGAGGGCAGGAAGCAGAACACGGCGTCGGGCTTCAGGTCGGCGACTTTCTGCAGGAAGGGCGCGAAGTCGGGGGCGCGCAGCGGCGAGCGAATCTCGCCGGTGATCTGGCCGCCGTTGAGCTGGAACTGGCTCTTGAAGAACTTCTCGGCATCGATGCCCGGCCCGTAGTCGGCGACGAAGGTGACGACTCTCTTGATGCCGTTCTTGGCCGCCCAGTCGGCCAACGGAACCGTCGCCTGCGGCAGGGTGAAGCTGGTGCGGACGATGTAGGGCGAGGTCGTGGTGATCGCCGACGTGGCCGCCGCGGTCACGACCATCGGCGTCTTGCTTTGCGTCGCGATCGGCGCGGTCGCCAGGGCCGACGGCGTGATGCCGAAGCCGGCGAGCACATCGACCTTGTCGTTGACCACCAACTCCTGCGCGATCCGCCGCGTCGCGTCGGGAACGCCGCCGTCGTCCTTGAGGATCACCTCGACTTTGCGGCCAGCGACAGCGGTGCCGTTCTGGGCTTGCCAGAGCTTGATCGCCGCGTCGATCTGCTTGCCCGTCGACGCCTGCTGGCCGGTCATGGGCAGGATGAAGCCGATCTTGAACGGCGCGCTGCCCTGCGCCTGCGCGCTGCCGCTCCATGCGGCGGCGGAGGCGAGCGCCGTGGCGGCGATGCGGAGTGCGAGGCGGCGATGCATGAGGACGTCCTTCATTAGGCGGTGAAAGGGAACGATTCTCCGGCGCGGCCACAGGGGTGCAATGCGGACATTCGCCAAGCGGATCGGCAGCTGCCTATGATGGCCGCCACCCGCTCCGCCATTGGCTCCCCGCTTCGAGAGACCGCCATGACCACCCGCACCCACCCGCCTTTTCGCGCCGACCACGTCGGCAGCTTCCTGCGCCCGAAGCGCCTCCTCGACGCACGCGCGCAGAAAGCAAGCAACGAGATCTCCGCCGAGGCACTGCGCGCCGTCGAGGACGACGCCATCGCCGAGATCGTCAGGTTCCAGGAAGACGTCGGCCTGCGCAGCGTCACCGATGGGGAGTTCCGGCGCACCTATTTCCACATCGACTTCCTCGAGCAGCTCGGTGGCGTCAAGACCGACATCCCGGTGACGATCAGGAAGCCCGACGGCACCGAAGAGCTCGCCCCGCCCGTGATGCGCGTGATCGGCAAGGTGCGCCACGTCAAGGACATCCAGCGCGCCGACTTCGAGTACCTGAAGTCGCGAGTGACCGCCGGCCACACGCCCAAGGTGACGATCCCGTCGCCGACCATGCTGCACTTCCGCGGCGGCCGCGCCGGCATCAGCCGCCAGCACTATCCGGACCTCGAGCCGTTCTACCAAGACGTCGCTACCGCCTACGGCGACGAGCTGCGCTCGCTCGCGGCCGCCGGCTGCACCTACGTTCAGATGGACGACACCAACCTCGCCTACCTGTGCGACGACAAGATGCGCGAGGCGGCAAGGGCGCGCGGCGACGACCCCGACGAGCTGCCGCACCGCTACGCCTCGTTCATCAACCGCGTCGTCGCCCAGAAGCCCGAGGGAATGACGCTCGCGGTGCACCTGTGCCGCGGCAACTTCAAGAGCACCTGGGCAGCACAGGGCGGCTACGAGCCGGTTGCCGAGGCACTGCTCTCGGAGATGGGCGTCGACGGTTACTTCCTCGAGTACGACGATGCGCGCTCGGGCGATTTCAAGCCGCTGCGCTTCCTGCCCAAGGGCAAGACCGTCGTCCTCGGCCTGGTGACGACCAAGCTCGGCCAGCTCGAGTCGAAGGACGACCTGAAGCGGCGCATCGACGAGGCGGCGAAGTACGTGCCGCTCGAGCAGCTGTGCCTGTCGCCGCAGTGCGGCTTCTCGAGCACGGTGCATGGCAACGACATCGCGGTCGAGGCGCAGCGGGCCAAGCTGCGCCTGATCGTCGAGGTCGCTGACGAGGTCTGGGGCGGGCATTGAGGCGCGCCGCAACTTGCCAAGATCCGACCTGCAACGCCTGACCCCAAGAATTCACGCGGGGCAACGTCGCCCGACGTTGCCCCGCGCCATGTCCAGAACATCCGGGAGACACTCAATGACCTTCGCCAAGTTGCGCTACCGCGGCACCCTCGTCCTCGCATTCATCGCCGCGCTCGGCGCCGCCTCGATCGCGCACGCGCAAGCGACCTGGAAGCCCGACAGGCAGGTCACCCTCGTCGTTCCCTACAGCCCGGGCGGCGGCACTGATGCGCAATCGCGCGCGGTCGCGCGCGAGCTGCAGCGGTTCTGGGGCCAGACCGTGATCGTCGACAACACGGCGGGCGCCGATGGCCTGATCGGCACGCGCAAGGTCATCGAGTCCAAGCCCGACGGCTACACGCTGCTCGTCCAGCTCAATTCGCTCACCCTGCTCAAGCACTTGCCAACGTTCAAGGGCACCGACCCGGTGGCGCAGCTCGTTCCGGTGTCGGCGTTCGCGGCGCTGCCGGTCGTCGTAGTCGCCAACGCCAAGCTGCCGATCAAGACGGTCGCCGAGCTGACCTCGTATTGCAAAGCCAACCCGTGCTCGTTCGGTACGACCGAGAACGTCGCCCGCCTGCAGGCGCAGATGTACAAGGCCGAGACCGGCATCGACAACCTGGTCGTCGTCAACTACAAGGGCGGCGGCCAGCTCATCACCGACCTCGTCGCCAACCACGTAAACGTCGCCATCATGGGCATCACGGCGGCGCTGCCGCACTACAAGTCGGGCGCTCTGCGCGTGCTCGCGTCGGCGGGCAAGAAGCGCTCGCCGGTGATGCCCGAGGTGCCGTCCGCGCTGGAGGCCGGAATGCCGGGAATGGACGAGCCGATCTGGTACGGCGTGTTCGCGCCAAAAGACACGCCCGCCAACATCGTCCAGGGAATCGCCGCCGCGGTGCGCGAGGCGGTCAAGGGAGACGAGGTCAAGAAGACTTTCGCCACCCTCGGGTCCGACGCGATCGGCAACTCGCCGGCCGAGTTCGCGACGATGGTCAAGGAAGAGGGCGACCGGATGGGCGCGCTCGTCAAGCGCTTCCCGATCGAGTGAGGGGCACAGGAAGGTCGTGACGCCAACGGCCGGCGTCGGCGCCGGTCAGGCGCCCGACTTCTTGCGCGTCGCGCCCAGGTAGGTCTCGATCACGCGCGGATCGCGGGCGAGGTCCTCGGCCGGTCCTTCGAGCGCGATCTCGCCCATCTCCAGCACGTAGCCATAGTCGGCGACCTCGAGCGCGGCACGCGCGTTCTGCTCGACCAGCAGGATCGTCACGCCCGTTGCGCGCAGCGCCGCGATGGTCGCGAAGATGTCTCGCACGACGAGCGGCGCCAGGCCGAGACTCGGCTCGTCGAGCATCAGCAGGCGGGGCTTGCCCATCAGGGCGCGGCCGACCGCGAGCATCTGCCGCTCGCCGCCCGAGAGCGTGCCGGCAAGCTGGGCGCGCCGCTCGCGCAGGCGCGGGAACAGCGTGAAGACCTCGTCGAGCGACTTGGCGCTGTCCTTCTGGCCGAGGCGCACCTGCCGGTAGGCGCCGAGGAGCAGGTTGTCTTCGACCGACATGGTTCCGAACAGGGCACGCGTCTCCGGCACCAGCGCCATGCCGAGCATGACGCGTTCTTCGAGCGAGTTGAGGCCGATCGGCGCGCCATCGTATTCGAGGGTGCCGCGCGACGGCAGCACGCCCATCAGCGCGTTGAGCAGAGTCGACTTGCCGGCGCCGTTCGGGCCGATGACGGTGATGACCTTGCCGGCGCGGGCGGTGAGTGTCAGGCCGTGCAGGACTTCGGCGCGGCCGTAGCCGGCGTGGAGGTCTCTGACGTTGAGCAGGAGCTCGGCCATGTTGCTTATGAAGCTGTTGCCGCTGCGCGCGGCACCGCACCGGGTCCGGGCCCGGCATCCCCGGTAACTTTCATTTGCTGGCACAAATGAAAGTCACCAAAGCAGAGGGGCTGAATACGATCTGACCTGCTCGCTTCGCATCGAAGGTTCGGTTGGCGACGCGCAGTGCGAACTGACACCAGCGAGCGTCCGGGACGAAGAGCTAATCCATTTGCTCTTCGGGTCGGACGCGCAGTTCGGATATCAGAGCCGCACGTCGCCGACCGAACCCTTTTGCCGAAGCGATCCACTCGGATCGTGTTTGGCCCTTTGCTTTGGTTACTTTCATTTGGGCCAGCAAATGAAAGTAACCCGCCATGCCCTGGCGGGACCGGGCGGGCTGCTGCAAGCAAGGAAGACTTGTTCATCAGCAATCAATGCTCAGTGCCAAGGTACGCCGCCCGCACCGCAGGCGATGCCTGAACCTCCTCAGGCGTTCCCTCGATCAGCTTGGTCCCAAACTCCATCACAACGACGCGATCAACAAGCCCCATCACAAGATCCATGTCGTGCTCGACAAGCAGAATGGACAACCCCTCGTCGCGCAGCTGCCGCAGCACGGTCGCCAGGCCTTGCTTCTCCTTCAACCGCAACCCCGCCGCCGGCTCGTCGAGCAGCAGCAACGTCGGATCGGCGGCGAGCGCCCGGGCAATCTCCATCAGCCGCTGCTGACCGAGGGCGAGGTTCCCAGCTTGCTCGAGCATCAGCTCACCCATGCCGATGCGCTGCAACTGGCGCTCGGCCTCCTTCATCAGGCGGCGCTCTTCGGCGCGATCGGTGCGCAGCATCGCCGCCGGAACGCCGTGGCGGCCGCGCAAGTGCGCGCCGAGAGCCACGTTCTCGAGCACGGTCATCGTGCCGATCATCTTGACGTGCTGGAACGTGCGGGCGACGCCGCGCCGCGCGATCTCGCGCGACGGCAGAGCATCGATGCGCTGACCGAGCAGCACGACCTCGCCGCGCGTCGCCGGCAGCACGCCGGTGACGAGGTTGAAGGTGGTCGACTTGCCGGCGCCGTTCGGGCCGATCAGGCCGAGGATCTCGCCGGCCCGGACCTGGAAGCTGACGTCGTTGACGGCGACCAGGCCGCCGAATTCCTTGCGCGCCGCGCGCACGTCGAGGACGACGTCGCCATGCGGCGGCCGGGGCCGCGCCGGCAGCGGCGCCGCGTTGGCCCAGTCTACCTTGCGGCGCAGGCGCGGCAGCGCGGCGTCGATGAACGCCCAGATGCCGTCGCGCGCGTACTGCAGCATCAGGACGAGGAGGACGCCGAAGACGATGATCTCGTAGTTGCCGCTCGTTCCCATCAGCTTCGGCAGCAGCACCTGGAGCTGGTCCTTCAGGATCTGGACAACGCTGGCGCCGACCAGTGCGCCCCAGACATAGCCGACGCCGCCGAGCACCGCCATGAAGAGGTACTCGATGCCCATGTTGAGGCCGAACGGCGACGGGTTGACGGTGCGCTGGAAGTGCGCGAACAGCCATCCGGAGATGCTCGCCAGCAACGCGGCGAGCACGAACGCCGTCACCTTGACGCGGAACGTGTCGATGCCCATCGCCTCGGGCATCGTCGAGCCGCCCTTGACCGCGCGCAAGGCGCGGCCGGCGCGCGAATCCAGCAGGTGCGTGATCGCCACCGCGGCGAGCACGACGATGATCCAGAGCAGGTAGAAGAAGCTGCGCCCGGTGCCGAGCGAGATGCCGAAGAACGACAGCGCCGGGATGCCGAGCAGGCCGTCGTACTTGCCGAGGAAGTCGAGGTTGCCGAGCAGGTAGAACAGGCTCAGCCCCCAGGCGATGGTCGCGAGCGGCAGGTAGTGGCCGGACATGCGCAGCGTCACCCAGGCGAGGACGAGCGCAGCGAGCGCGGTGATGGCCAGGCCGATCCAGACCGTGAGCCACGGCGAGACGCCGTACGTGAGTGTCAAGTACGCCGCCGTGTACGCACCCATGCCGACGAACGCCGCCTGGCCGAACGACGTCAGCCCGGCGATCCCGGTGAGCAGCACCAGGCCCAGCACGACCAGGGTGTAGAGACCGATGTAGTTCGCCTGCGTGATCAGGAACTCGTTGCTCTCCGGCGTCAGCACCGGCACCAGCGCCAGCGCGACGACGAAGACGATCAACGCGATGCGACGGAGGTTCACTGCTCCTCCTCGTCGTCGTGGCCGTGCTGGAACGAGCGCCAGAGCAGCACAGGGATGATCAAGGTGAAGACGATCACCTCCTTGAACGCACTCGCGTAGAACGAGCTGAAGCTCTCGAGCACGCCGACGAGGAGCGCGCCGAGCGCGGCCGCGGGGTAGCTGGCGAGCCCGCCGAAGATCGCGGCGACGAAGCCTTTCAGGCCGATCAGGAAGCCCGAGTCGTAGAAGATCGTCGTCGTCGGGCCGATGAGCAAGCCGGAGAGCGCGCCGATGAAGGCGGCGAGGCCGAAGCTCAGCTTGCCGGCGCCGGAGGTCGAGATGCCCATCAGCCGCGCACCGAGGCGGTTGACGGCGGTCGCGCGCAGCGCCTTGCCGCGCAGCGTGCGGCCGAAGAAGAGCCAGAGGCCGACGATCAGGGCGATCGAGGCGACGAAGATGAAGATCGTCTGCCCCGAGAGCGTCAGCGCACCGGCCGAGAAGCGCGCATCCCAAAAGCTCGGGTTGCGATAGCCCTCGGCGCCGAAGAAGACGAGGCCGAGGCCGGTCAGCGCGAAGTGGACGCCGACCGAGACGATCAGCAGCACGAGCACGCTCGCATCGGCGAGGCGCTGGTAGGCGAGGCGATAGACGAGCGGGCCGAGCAGCGTGACGATCGCTAGCGTGAGCATGCTCTGCGCGAGCAAGTGCAGCTTGAGCGGCGCCGCCCACCACGTCACCGCGGCGACGACCACCGGCGCCGCGAGCGTGCGGACGAGGCCGCGCGCCATCGCCGCCGCCGGCAGGCCGCGCCGGACGGCGTCGGCGAGATCCAGCAGCGCCGCGACGGCAGCGAGCGCGAGCAACAGCCAGATCGTCCCCGGCACCTTGCCGAGCTGCAGCAACGCGAGCGTCAGCGCACCGTAGGCGACGAACTCGCCCTGCGGAATGAAGATGACGCGCGTGACCGCGAACACCAGCACCGTGGCGAGCGCCAGCAAGCCGTAGACGGCGCCGTTGGTGACGCCGTCGAGCAGGAGGATGCCGGCGGTGGAGAGATCCATGCGGAACAGCGGCCGGCGTCAGGAAGAGCCGGCCGCGCGACGATACCCGCGTCCGCTCAGGGCACGACCTGCCAGTCGCCGCTCACCACCTTCAGCATCACGCCGGTCTCCGGGGTGTAGCCGAAGTGATCGGCGGCGGTCCAGTTGAGAACGCCCTGCGAGACCGGCGTGCGGCCCATCGTCTCGAACGCGTCCTTCAGGGCAGTGCGGAACTCCGGCGTTCCCGGCTTGCCCTTCTTCAGCGCGATCGGCACGGCCTTCTGCAGGACGAGGACGACGTCAAACGCGTGCGCCGCAAACTGGTTCGCCGAACCCTTGCCGTTGGCGGCCTCGAACTGGTTCTTGAACTGCACGCCGAGCGCCTTGCTGGCGTTCGAGTCGGGGAGCTTTTCGGCCACCACGGCCGGGCCGGACGAAACGAACGAGCCCTCGACGTCGGCGCCGCCGACGCGGATCAGGTCCATGGTCGCCGCGCCGTGCGTCTGGTAGATCTTGGCCTTGGCGTAGCCGCGCTCGACCAGGCCCTTGTGCGGCATCGCCGCGCCGCTGCCCGAGGCGGCGACGAGGATGGCGTCGGGGTTGGCGGCGACGAGCTTGAGCGCCTGCCCGGTGACCGACGTGTCGCTGCGCGCGAAGCGCTCGGTGTCGACGAGCTTGATGCCGGCCTTCTCGGCGAGCGGCGCGATGTCCTTCAGCCAGGCTTCGCCGTAGCCGTCGGAGTAGCCGAGGAAGCCGTAGGTCTTAACTCCGAGCTTCTTCCACTGCTCGACGATCGGGATCGCCATCACGGCGGTGGACTGCGGCATGCGGAACGACCAGCCGTCCTTGCCGGGCGGCAGGTTGGCCGGCGACAACATCAGCTGCACGGTCTTGCCCTCGGCGCAGACGTCGGCCATCGCCACGGCGACCGGCGTGGTCACCGAGCCGACGACGACGTCGACCTTGTCTTCGGTGATCAGCTTCCTCGTGTTCTGCACGCCCTTGGTGGTGTCGGTGGCATCGTCGAGGACGATGACGTTGAGCTTCTCGCCACCGATCTCCTTCGGCCAGAGGGCGATGCCCTTCTGCGTCGGGATGCCGAGCGCGGAGGTCGGGCCGGTCAGCGAGATGCTGACGCCGATGGTGATGTCGGCGAGCGCTGGCAACGGCGCCAGCGTGGCGAAGGCCGCGGCAGCGGCGGCCGCGAGGATGCGATTCTTCTTCATGGCATGTCTCCTGGTGTGGGCTTTGAAATGAGCGTCACTCGCAGAGGGCGCGAATGTCTTCGGGGATCGGCATGGCGCGCAACCGGTCGGGGTTGTCGGCGTCGCGGCGCACGAAGGCGCGCGTCTCGCGCCCTTCGCAAATGAGCGTGTCGCCGCGCGTCACGCGGTGGTGCTGGACGAACACCTTGGCGCGCCACTCCTCGACGTGGGTCGCGATCGTCAGCTCCTCGGCGTAGGTGGCGGCGACAACGAAGCGGGTCGAGATCTCGAGCAGCGGCGTGCCGACGATGCCGCGCGTCTTGAGCAGCTCGCGCCACGGCGGCACGCCGCACTGCATGAAGAACGACAGCGACGCGGCGTCGATCCAGCGCTGGAAGTTCGGATAGAAGACGATGCCGGCCGGATCGCAATCGCCGAACTGCACGGTGACGCGGTGCAAGGTGGTCTTGGCCATCCGGTACTCGCGAAGCCTAGCGAGCGCGCGGGACGAGCACGTCGCGGTCGCGGCCGAGGTACAGCCGCTCGACGTCGGCGCCACGGTGGGTCAGCACCGCACGCTGGTTGATCGAGCCCTTGTCGGTGATCTCGCCGCGGTCGATCGACGGCGCCTCGGCGAGCACCAGCGCGCGGGCGACGCGGGTCGCGCTGCCGGTGCCGCTCGCGTGCAGCGAGTCGACGAGGCGCTGCAGGAATTCGCGGACGTTGGCGTCGCCGAGCGCGAGGTGCGGCGACGCGTTCGGCGGCATCCCAGCCAACGCGCGGCAGGCGTCGAGGCGCGGGAAGATCAGGATGCCGATCTCGTTGCGGTCGATGCCGGTGATGACGACGTCCTGCACGATCGGATCGCCGGCGGCGATGATCTTCGCGCGCAGCGGCCCGACCGAGACGAAGGTGCCGGTCGCGAGCTTGAAGTCCTCGGCGATGCGGCCGTCGAACATGAAGCCGAGTTCGGG
>Ga0207650_10001041_pt1 | contig 20808 bp, 18 predicted proteins | sample KBSS63metaG_FD_184325 | JGI IMG/M metagenome (GOLD analysis project Ga0207650, IMG submission 184325) | Switchgrass rhizosphere microbial communities from Kellogg Biological Station, Michigan, USA - KBS S6-3 metaG (SPAdes) (version 2) | ecosystem: Host-associated > Plants > Roots > Rhizosphere...
GAATCGAGCTCGGCATAGAACTCAGCAAATCGCGTGCGGTCGACGCCGCGCGTGAAGGGATTGGCCGCCGCCTTGAACGGTCGGCGCTCAAAACCGCCGAGGCGAAAGAGGGCGTATTGCGCCCAGCTGATCGCCTTGCCGAATTCGCCGTCGCTGATCACATCAAGGCCGATATCGGCTTGCTGCCGGACGACTTCGCCGACGGCGTCTCGCAGACATTTCGCGTAGGCGCCGGCGTCGAAGGGCTTGCCCGCCTCCTTCGCGCTGAGAAACTCGCGCAACGCCGCCGGCCGGATGAGACTGCCGACATGGGTGGTGAGAATACGATCCGTGCTGCGTTTCACTCTGTCCTCCCCGGCTTCGTCCGGTCGGTGGTCCGCGCCGGCTTATGGTGATGCGCAAGGGTACCGATTGCACCGGCCAAAACAACAAGCGCGGGTCCCTGGGGGACCCGCGCTCTATCGTGGTGCATGCCGCTCCGGCGGTGCCGGGCGGGCGAATGATCAGAAGCTGGGGCGGCGCGGAGCCCGTGCCGGAGCCCCGGGCCCGGTGGTGGGCTTCGGCTTCATCGGCAATAGGCCTTCCCGCTGCATGCGCTTGCGGGCGAGCTTGCGCGCACGGCGGATCGCTTCCGCCTTCTCACGCGCCTTTTTTTCGGACGGCTTTTCGTAGTGACCGCGGAGCTTCATCTCGCGGAAGATGCCCTCGCGCTGCATCTTCTTCTTCAGCGCCTTGAGGGCCTGATCGACATTGTTATCACGGACGAGAACCTGCACGCGTTCGTTCCTTTGCTGTGCTTTCTATATGGCGCTGGATGTGCCGGAGCCCGCTGACCGCCGCCAAAGCGCGACCGCGCGGGCTCCCGATTGGCTGCGCCTGTAGCAGAATCAGCCCGCGGAGTCCACCGGCCGCCCTGGCTCGACGGTCAGAAGTCGGTGATGGGCCCTGCCACCGCCCGCGCATCCCCCCGAAGATCGACAGATCGTCCGGATCGGTGGTTCGGGTGCAAGCAGCTCTGGCGCGCGGGCGCCGGTGCGTCAGGCCTTGTCCCGCCCCAGAAAAGCCCCGACCCGGCTCCGGCCGGACAACCGTGCGCACGAGCTCAAACGGACGCGTGGGCTGGGCTTAGTTGCAAACCCAGACGCGCCGGTAGGCTCCGCGGATGAAGCGAAGGGCGTAGCAGTCATCGCCGTAATAATAAGAGTAGGGCGACGCGTAGTCGTAGTAAGGGGCACCGAAGCCGTAGGTCACGCCGCCATGCTGCCAATTACTACCCTGCCAGTTCCGATTACTTTGCCAGTTGCGCCCGCCCTGCCAATTTCCGCCGCCGCGCGCCGCAAAGTTGCCGCCGCCCGGAGGCGTGGCGCGCATCCCGCCCCCGCCGCCTGCTGGTCCACCCCCGCGGCCCGGGACTGCCATGCCAAGGCCGCCGCCGCGAGCTGCGCCCCCACCTCCAGCTGCCGGCCCGCCACCGCCACCGCCCCCGCCGGCGGCACCGCCGCCACCACCGCCTCCTGCGGCACCACCTCCGCCGCCACCACCACCGCCACCGGCCGCGGCACCGCCGCCACCGCCGCCGCCTCCCATGCCGAGGCCTTGCGCCCCGGCCGATGCTGAAAGCGCAGCCGCCAGCACCAGGGCGACTGTCGTCGAAATCAAAGCGCGCTGCATGAGCGTCTCCCGTGAGTGAACGTGTCACCCACAGAACGTCTGGGCGGTGGCAATGTTTCGACGCTGCCGTGGCGTTTTACCAACTCTGGTTCACGTGGCCGTGACAGCGGCTGCGGCAAATGCGCTCGCTGTCCTCAAATGACGTCGGACGGAAAGATCCGCGTCACATGCCCCATCTTGCGGCCGGGGCGCGCGGCGCCTTTGCCATAGAGGTGGACGCTCGCGCCCGGCACGGTAAGCCACTTCGCGTAGTCGTCGACTTCGGCGCCGATCAGATTCGTCATCTCGATCCGCCCGTGCCGCCACGGCTTGACCAGCGGCCAGCCGGCGACCGCGCGCACGTGCTGCTCGAATTGCGACACCGTCGCCCCGTCGATCGTCCAATGGCCGGAATTGTGCACCCGCGGCGCGATCTCGTTGACGAGCAGAGCATGCCGCCCGCCCTCGGCGGTCACGAACATCTCGACCGCCAGCACCCCGACATAATCGAATGCCGTCGCGATCGTTTCCGCGATGCGCCGCGCGTCGTCGGCAACGGCGTCGGGCACCCCGGCCGGAACACGCGAGAACTTGAGGATGTGGTCACGATGCTCGTTCTCGATCAGGTCGAAGCACTCGATCGTTCCGTCGCGTGAGCGCGCCGCGACGATCGAGACTTCGCGTTCGAACGGCACGAGCGCTTCGAGAATTGCGGGCTGTTCGCCGATCTGGCGCCAAGCCGATGCAGCGTCGGTGGGATTACGGATCCTGACCTGGCCTTTGCCGTCATAGCCGAAACGCCGCGTCTTCAGGATGGCAGGCGCGCCGATGGCGTCGAGCGCCGACGCGAGCTCCGCGGGCGAGGCGACCGCGATAAATCGCGCGGTGGCGATGCCGAGGCCGGCGATGAAGTTCTTCTCGGTCAGCCGGTCCTGCGTGATCGCCAACACCCGCGGGTCGGGCAGAACCGAGGTGCGCGCGGACAGGAAGGTGGCGGTTTGCGCCGGAACGTTCTCGAATTCGTAGGTGATCACATCGACGTCGCCGGCGAAGCGGTCGAGCGCGGCGTTATCGGCATAGTCGGCGCAGGTGACCCGATGCACGACGTCGAAGGCGGCCGCGTCCGGGCTGGGGGCGAAGACGTGGCATTTGAATCCGAGCCGCGCGGCGGCGAGCGCGAGCATGCGGCCGAGCTGGCCGCCGCCGAGAATGCCGATCGTCGAGTCGGGGGCGAGCACGTGCGATTCTAGTCCTTGGGGCGCGCGGCGACGGCTTTCGTTTGGCGCGCGCGCCATTGGTCAAGCCGCTTGGCAAGCCGCGAATCGGACAGCGCGAGCACGGCGGCGGCGAGCAGCGCCGCGTTGATCGCGCCGGGCTTGCCGATGGCGAGCGTGCCCACGGGAATGCCAGCCGGCATCTGCAGAATGGACAGGAGGCTGTCCTTGCCCTCGAGTGCGTGGGTGTTCATCGGGACGCCGAATACCGGCAGCGAGGTGAGCGAAGCGGTCATGCCGGGCAGGTGAGCGGCGCCGCCCGCCCCCGCGATCACCACCTTGAAGCCTTTCCGGCGTGCGGATTTTCCGAACTTGAACAGCCGGTCCGGGGTTCGATGCGCCGACACGATCAGCGGCTCGAAGCCGACCCCGAGCTCCGTCAGCGTGTCGGCGGCATGCTTCATGGTCTGCCAGTCGGACTGGCTTCCCATGATGATCGCAACCGGCTTCCCCGCCATCGGCCCCCTCGGCCCAAAAAGGAAGCGGGCGATTATAGGGGCGGTCCTTGGGGTGACAAGGCGGCGGGGGAAAGCACGAATTTCATTGGTTAAGCCCATCCGCGCCCCAAAAATAAGCCAATTTGAATGCACTGGAGAGGTCGGGGTTGGGGGCGAAACGGGGAAGTATTGACGCCCCCCGCCGACCGCATTAAAAGAGCGAACGTTCATTCTCTTTTAAATGCGCTGCAACACAGGGTCGGGGGACTTCTGTCATGCGCCGGGCGAGTGCCCAGCTTCAGTCTGATCGCCGCGCCGAGATCCTGGCCGCGGCGCAGCGCTGTTTCGTGCGCGCGGGCTTTCACGGCGCCTCGATGCAGGATATTTGCGCCGAGGCCGGCATGAGCCCGGGCAACCTCTATCGCTACTTCCCCTCCAAGGAAGCGCTCATCGCCGGCATCGCCGAGCGCGACCGCGCCGAAATCGCCCAGCAATTCGCGCGCGCTGATCTCTCCCGCGGTTTGTTCCCCGTCCTTGAAGGCATGGCGCATCATTTTCTCGCGGAACGGCCGCGCGAGCAGGTCCTGCTGTGCACCGAAGTGATGGCCGAGGCTCGCCACCATCCGGACATCGCCCGTATTTCAGCCTCTTTCGATGTCGACGTGCGGAAGTGGCTGGGTGACCTGCTGCGCGCCGCGGCCGAGCGGGGCGATATTCCCGGCGACATCGATTTCGATGGGGTCATCACCATGCTGATGGTGATCGCCGACGGCGTGTGGTGGCGCCGCGCGCTTGATCCCGATTTCAACGCGGAAGCGGTGCTTCCGATCTTCATGGACATCACGCGCCACATGCTGCGCGGCGGCTCGCCGAAGCCGGCCGACAAGCCCAAGCGCGTGTTCGACATCAAGGAGAGCGTTCGATGAAAGCCAGCCGCCTGACCGCCATCGGCCTCGTTGCCGCCGCCGGGCTTTGGATCGCATCCGGGCACTTCCTGCCGCATGAGTCGGCGGAAAGCCGCGCCGCCGTGCGCAGCGGCGACGGCGAGGCGAAGAAGCTTTTCCGCGTCGCCGTGGTGGGGACGACGGTGGTTCCGCACAGCCGCAAGCTCACCGTTGCCGGGCGGACCGAAGCGGACAAGCGGGTCACTCTCACCGCGAGAACCGGCGGCATCCTGACCGAGCTCAGGATCAAGCGCGGAACGTGGGTCAAGAAGGGCGAAGTCATCGCGGTCCTCTCTGATGAGGCGCGCGAGGCTCAGGTGGCGCAGGCGGAGGCGGTGGTCACGCAGAAGCGCACCGAGCTCGACGCCAAGCGCGCGCTGATCATGACCGGTACGCTGCCGCGGCTCCAGCTCGTCGATCTCGAGGCCCAGGTCAAGGCGGCGGAAGCGACGCTTGCCGGTGCCGAGGCCGAGCGTGATCGCGGGGTGGTGCGGGCGCCATGGTCGGGCGTTGTGCACGACGTCGCCGTCGAGGTCGGCCAGGCCGCATTCTCCTTCGCCGGCCGCGAGCTCGCGACGCTGGTTGCGCTTGATCCGATGCTGGCGGTGGTCGAGGTCGCGGAGCGCAAGCTTGCCGGCATCAAGGTCGGAGATACCGCCGATGTGCGTCTCGTGACCGGCGAGCTCGCGAGCGGGAAAATTCGATTCGTCGCCAAGACCGCAAGTCAGACCACGCGCACCTATCGCGTCGAGATCGAATTGCCCAACGCCGACGGCAAGATCCCGGACGGGATTACGGCGGAGGTCGCCATGCCACTGTCGCCGGTGCCGGCAACGCGCATCGCGCGCTCTGCGCTCACCTTTTCCTCCAACGGCAATCTCGGCGTGCGCGCCGTCGGTGCCGACGACATCGTCGAGTTCGTCCCGGTCAACGTGGTCGAGGACGATCAAGGCTACATGTGGGTCACCGGCATCGCCGAAGGCAGCCGCGTGATCGTGCAGGGACAGGACTTCGTGCGTGAAGGGCAAAAGGTCGATGCGGTGATGACGCCGGCGCTGACGGCCGTCGCGCAGTAGGCTTGCTGCCTCATGCACGCGCGCGCGTCGCGAGCATGAGGCCTGGGGGATGCTTCGCGCCCGTGTTGGGATGAGGGCGGGAAGCTTGGGGCAAGGGACGCAAGAGAGCGAGTGATGTCCAAGTTTATCGACTACGCCATCGATCACGCGCGGCTCACCATCGCAACGCTCATTTTTCTGTTGGGCGCGGGGCTGGTGGCCTACGTGACGATCCCGAAGGAAGCCGAGCCGGACATCAAGATCCCGATCATCTACGTTCAGCTCTCCCAGCGCGGCATCAGCCCGGAGGACTCCGAGCGATTGCTGCTGCGGCCGGTCGAGACCCAGCTCAAGTCGGTCGGCAACGTGAAGGAGATGCGGTCCACCGCCTTCGAGGGCGGCGGCTTCGTGCTGCTCGAATTCGAGGCCGGCTTCGATTCCAAGTCCGCGCTCGCGGACGTGCGCGCCAAGGTGGACCAGGCCAAGCACGATCTGCCGCGCGACGTGGACGAGCCGCAGGTGCTCGAGGTCAATCTGTCGCTCTACCCCGTGCTGGTGGTGGGCCTGTCCGGCGATGTACCCGAGCGCACCCTGCTGCGCATTGCCCGCTCCGCCAAAAGCGCGATCGAGCAGGCGCCCGGCGTGCTCGCGGCCGAACTGCGCGGCGCCCGCGACGAGGCGGTCGAGATCATCCTCGATCCCACGCTGCTGGCAAGTTACGGCATGTCGCTCGATCAGCTCGGTTCGGTCACGCAATCCTTCAATACGCTGATCGCCGCCGGCGCGATCGAAGGCGAGACCGGACGCTTCGCGGTCAAGGTGCCGTCGCTGTTCGAGAAGCCGCAGGACATCCTGAAGATTCCAATCATCGCGTCGTCGAAGGCGTCGGTGACGCTGCTGGACATCGGGGAGGTCAAGCCCACCTTCAAGGATGCGACCTCGGTCACGCGGGTGAACGGACGTCCCGCCATGACCATCGAGGTGTCGAAGCGCACCGGCGCCAACCTGATCGAGACGGTCGACGCGGTGCGCGCGACGGTGGCGGAGCTGCAGAAGACCTGGCCGGGCGCGGTGCACGTCACCTTCACCCAGGACAAATCCAAGGTCATCCGGCAGATGCTCGGCGACCTGCAGAACTCGGTGGCGACCGGCGTGCTGCTGGTGGTGATCGTCATTCTGTTCGCGCTGGGCTTCCGGGCCTCGCTGTTCATCGGGATCGCGATACCCGCGTCGTTTCTCGCCGGCGTGCTCGGCTTGCAGCTCGCGGGACTGACGGTGAACATCGTCGTCCTGTTCTCGCTCATCCTCGCCGTCGGCATGCTGGTCGACGACGCCATCATCGTGTCTGAATTCGCCGAACGCCGCATGTCCGAGGGCATGCCGCCGAAGGAAGCCTATTCGCTGGCGGCCAAACGCATGGCAGGGCCGGTGATCGCCGCGACCGCGACCCGCGTCGCCGCGTTCTCGCCGCTGCTGTTCTGGCCGGGCGTGGTGGGCCAATTCATGAAATATCTGCCGATCACGCTGATCGCGACGCTCTCGGCGTCGCTGGCGGTGGCGCTGTTCTTTACCCCGACGCTCGGCGCGCTGCTCGGCAAGGCAGCGCCGGTGCCGCACGATGATCGCGCGCGCGACAGCGGGCCTTATATGCGCACCGTACGGCTCGCTTTGCGCCGCCCCGGCATGACGCTGACCCTGGCGGCGCTCCTTCTGGTTGCCGTGCAGGTGGGGTACGGAAAGTTCGGCCGCGGCGTCGAGTTCTTCCCGAGCGTCGAACCCGACTATGGCCAGGTGATCGTGCACGCCCGCGGCAACCTGGCGCTCGAGGAGAAGAACCATCTCATCGCCGAGGTCGAGAAGCGGGTGCTGGCGTTCGATGGCCTCAAGACCGTCTATACCCGCATCGGCGAGCAGCCGCGCGGAATGGGCGAGCTGACCGAGGACACGATCGGTGTGATCCAGTTCGAGTTCGCCGATTGGCGCCTGCGGCCGCCCGCGCACGAAATCATGGACGCCATCCGCGCCAAGACCGCCGACCTGCCGGGCATCCTGATCGAGGTGACGGCGCCGCGCGCCGGTCCGGCGACCGGCAAGCCCATCCAGGTGCAGATCGGCGCGCTCGATCCGGCGGTGCTGCCCGCCGCCGCCAGCAAGGTTACGGCCATTCTCGCGGCGCGCAGCGACATCCGCGATCTCGACGACGGCCAGCCGCTTCCGGGCATCGACTGGAAGATCGAGGTCGACAAGTCGGAGGCGGCGAAATACGGCGCCGGCGTCAACACCGTCGGTGGCGCGGTGCAGCTCGTCACCAACGGCCTCAAGGCCACGGAGTACCGCCCGGTCGACAGCGACAAGTCGGTGGATATCCTCATCCGCTTCCCGCCCGACCGCCGCAGCCTCGATCAGATCGATGATCTGCGGGTGCAGACGGCGATGGGCCACGTGCCGATCGGCAATTTCGTGCAGCGGGTGCCGGCGCCGCGCGTGGGTTACATCAATCGCGTCAACAGCAATCGGGTGATGACCGTCTCCGCCAACGTGGCCGAGGGCGTGCAGACCGCCAAGGTGCAGGAGGCGATCGCGCGTGAGCTCGCCAAGACCGATCTCGGCGCGGGCGTGACCTTCAAGCTCAAGGGCGAGGACGAGGAGCGTGCCAAGGCCTCGGCGTTCCTGCTCAAGGCGTTTGGCACCGCGATCTTCCTCATCTTCGCGATCCTGCTCGCGCAATTCAACAAGCTGACCTCGGTCGGCCTGGTGCTCACCGCAGTCGTGCTCTCGACCTTCGGCGTGCTGCTCGGGCTCATGATCATGGGCCAGCCGTTCGGGGTGGTGATGACCGGGATCGGGGTGATCGCCAATGCCGGCGTGATCGTGAACAACAATATCGTGTTGATCGATACCTATGACCGGCTGCGGCGTGAAGGTGTGGCGGCCTACGACGCGATCATCGAAACCTGCCGCGAACGCGCACGCCCGGTGGTGCTGACCGCGGTGACGGCGATCCTCGGCGTGCTGCCGATCGCGTTCGGCATGAATATCGAATTCATGTCGCGCGAGATCACGGTAGGCGCGCCGGCGACGCAATGGTGGATCAATCTCTCCACCGCCATCGTGTTCGGGCTGGGCTTCGCCACCATGCTGACATTGATCGTGACGCCGGCGGCGCTGATGGCGATCGAGCAGCTGCGCGAGCGGCGCCTGCGCTGGTCGGCGGCGCTGCGGCGCATGTTCGCTCGTCCGGTGCGCGCTTGATCTTGCGTACCCGGACGCGCGGCGTCCGGGCACACAACGTTATTCCGGCGTGATCCCGGCGTCCTTCACCACCTGCGCCCATTTCTCGATTTCGGCGGGGATGAATTGCGCCAATTCATCAGGCGTGCTGGTCCAGGGCGTGATCGCAAGCGCGTTCATCTTGTCCTGGGTTTCCGGCCGGCTGATGAAGGCCATGAGCACCTGATTGAGCCTGTCGATGATCGGCCGCGGCGTTCCGGCCGGCGCCACCACTGAGAACCATGGCGTGCCGCCATAGCCCGGTACGCCGCTCTCGGCGATGGTCGGGAGATCCGGCATGGCCTTGATCCGCGATGTCGACGTCACCCCCAACGCCTTGACCTTGCCCTCGTTGATGGCGGGAATGGCGACTGCGAGATCGACGATCATGAATGGAATGTGCCCGGAGATCACGTCGGTGAGGGCGGGAACGCTGCCGCGATAGGGCACATGCTGCGCCTTGGCGCCGACCATCTTCAGAAACATTTCCATGAACAGATGATGCGGGGTGGCGGCTCCCGAGGACGCATAGCTCAAGGTGCCATCCCTGCTCTTGATGAAGGCGATCAACTCGCCGAGGGTGGTGACGCCGAGCCCGGGATTGACGATGAGCGCAAACTGCGATGATCCGACCAGGCCGACCGGCGCGAAATCCTTCACCGTGTCGTACGGCAGCGTCTTGTGAACGCTCGGGCCCATCGCAAGGGTCGTCACCGGCGCGAGCAGGATTGTGTGACCGTCGGGAGCGGCGCGCGCCGCCGCCTGGGCGGCGACGATGGTGCCGCCGCCGGGACGATTTTCCACCACGACCGGCCGCCTGAGCTTGTCCTGCAGTTCCTGCGCCAGGATGCGGGTGAGGATGTCGGTGCCGCCGCCGGCGGGAAACGGACAGAGAAACGTCACCGCGCGCTGGGGATAGCCGTCGATCACCGGCTGCGCGCACGCGACGTCGAGGGCTAGGCCGCAAGCGAGTACGAGCAGGACGAGCCGTCGCATGCTCTCCCCCCAACTGGAGCGCGTTTCGCGCCGGTCGTGACATGCCGCCGGGCGCCTTGCCGCCGATGCTAGCGCCGCCGACGCGGGAAAAGCGAGCCCATTGCGGCGGTCGGCTGGTTCCATTGGTACCTCCCGCCGCATTACCCTTGCCGCCGCGATATGCCAAATTCCCGCCCAAGCACCCGGCTTGCGGTGTATTGGTCGCGCGTTTGGCAAGGAGACGTGAATGTTGAGATACCCCGCCCTGGCTGCAGCCCTGTTCGTCGCGATGGCGGCGCCGGCACTCGCACAGCAGGACCCGGCCGCCGATTATCCGAACCGTCCGGTGAAGATCATCGTGAGCGTGCCGGCCGGCGGCGGCGTGGACACGGTGACGAGAATCTTCGCGGCGCGACTCCAGCAGCGGCTCGGCCAGCCGTTCGTGATCGAAAACCGCGGCGGCGGCGGCGGCAATATCGGGGCCGAGGCGGTCTATACCGCCGAGCCCGACGGCTACACGTTGCTCGCGACGCAGCCTGCGCCGATCACCAGCAATGTCGCGCTGTACAAGAAGCTCAACTTCGATCCGGTCGCGCTCGAGCCGGTTGCGGTGATGTCGAAATTTCCCAACGTGCTACTGGTGCGGCAGGATTTCCCGGCAAAGACGGTGCAGGAGTTCATCGCTTACGCCAAGGCCAATCCGGGCAAGGTCACCTACGCCTCGCAGGGGCCGGGCACGACCTCGCACTTGACCGCGGAGATGTTCGCGAAGGCGACCGGCACCCAGATGCTGCATGTCCCCTATCGCGGCACCGGGCCCGCGCTCAACGATCTGGTGGCGGGACATGTCGACTTCATCTTCATGGAGCTCGCCTCGGGCCACAAGCTGCATGACGCGGGCAAGTCCAGGATCCTTGCGGTGGCGACCGAGAAGCGGCTCGACAGCCTGCCGGACATCCCGACCTTGATCGAGGTCGGTTTGCCCGGTTTCGTTTCGGACACCTGGAACGCCATCAGCGCGCCGCCCAAGACCCCGGCTCCGATCATCGCCAAGCTCAACCGCACCATCAACGACATTATCAACGAGCCGGACACCAAGGCGCGTTTCCGCGAGCTCAACCTGATGGCCGCGGGCGGCAGCCCGCAGGACATGGCGAAGCTCAAGAAGGAGGAGACCGAGCGCTGGACCAAGGTCATCCGCGATGCCGGCATTCAGCCGGAGTGAGCGGCGTCCGGCTGACGCTTACGCGATGATGTCCGGCGTCAGCTGGTCTTCGAGATGGGAAATGCGGTCGCGCAGGTAGAGCTTGCGCTTCTTGAGCCGCTGCACCTGCAGCAGGTCCGAGCCCGGCGAGTGCTGCAATGCGGAGATCGCGGCATCAAGATCGCGGTGCTCCTGCTGCACGCGCGCCAGTTGCTGCCGCAACTCGCGTTCTTCGTCTTGGGTCATCGCCACCGCTGATTCGAAGCTTACGCCGCCGCGGAGCGCATCGGCACCGGTGTTGCGTCCGTGGCTGGATGGTGCCCGCTCCGCTGGAAGCGGGGCGCCGAAACGCCAAAAAGTATCCCTTTTTGCCCGCCCCCGTTCAAGCGGCTGCACTCAGGGGCCGCAACGCAATTCGGATTGCTGCGCCGCACAATGAAAACCTGCTTCGAAAACCGCCGATTTTGGTGTACACTTATAAAGTCAGGCAAATATCTGACGTCAGGAGAACCCCCCAACATGTCCATAGAAGCGCATCTTGCGGAACTGGAAAGACGGCATCGGGTCCTCGAAGCGGAAATCGCAGAAGCCCGGGCCCATCCGTCGATCGACGATCTCGAGATCGTAGAGTTGAAACGTCGCAAGTTGCTGGTGAAGGACGAAATCGCACGCCTGCAGGTGGACACGCTGGTTCATTGAGGCTGCGTTAATTTGGTATTTTGACGCTGCGACAGGCGCCGTTCCACGTGTATCAGGACGGCGCCGCGTCCAGCCAACAAAAAAGCGGGGAGGGAGCTTGCGCAGTCTATTGAAGGCTGCAGCCGTGGCTGCGGCCACGTTTGGTATTTGTCTCGGCGCCTTCGCCGAGGACTATCCCAGCCGGCAAATCACCCTGGTCGTGCCTTATCCGCCGGGCGGCGGCGTCGATGCCATGGCCCGGGTCGTCGCCGAAAAGCTCTCGGGTTCGCTCGGGCAACAGGTCGTTGTGGACAATCGTGCCGGCGGCTCCGGTCTGGTCGGCACCCGAAGCTTCATCAAGAGCGCGCCTGACGGTTACACCCTGTTCCTCGGCCATACCGGCTCGATCTCCATCAATCCGAGCCTCTATGCCAATGCCGGCTTCGACCCCCGCAAGGACTTCGCGCCGGCCGGGCTGATCGCATCGATGCCGGTCGCCTTGCTCGCGCACCCCTCATTTCCGGCAAAGACGATCGGCGACGTGGTCGCGATCGCGAAGAAGGAAGGGCCCAAGTTCAACATCGGCACGTCGGCGGTGGGGACCGGCGGCTATCTCTCGGCCGAGTTGTTCAAGTCGATCGCCGGCATCGACGCCGCCATCATCCCGTACAAAGGCACGGGGCAGGTGATGAACGATCTGCTCGGCAATCACGTGCCGATCGCGTTCGGCGTGTTGCCGCCGGCGCTGGGCAATCTGCAGGCCGGCACGTTGCGTGCGATTGCGGTGCTCAGCCCCAAGCGCTTCAGCCTGTTGCCCGACGTGCCGACGGCAAGCGAATCGGGCTTGCCCGGATTCGAATCCGTCCTGCACTACGGCGTGCTGGCGCCCGCGGGCACGCCCCGTCCGATCATCGACCGTCTCAACGCCGCCTTGCGTGCGCTGGTGGGCACCGACCAGGTCAAGCAGCGCATCCTCGCCGAGGGCGGCGACCCCATGACCTCAACTCCGGAAGAATACGCCCGTGACATCGACAGCGAAGAAACGAAGTGGGGCTCGTTGGTGCGCAAGCTCAATCTCAAGGTGGAATGAGCCGCGCCGATATCGCCAAGCCTCATGCGCCAAGGCTCAATTCCCAAGGCTTAGTTCCCAAGGCTTAGTTCCCAAGGCTTAGTTCCCAAGGCTCAGGCGCGCAGCGAGAGCTCGATGCGATCGCCGAGCGGCAACTCGACCGAGACATAGCCGCTGCCCGGCTTGCGGACATAGTCGAGGTAGGGCGCCAGCGCCTGCGGCGCGATATCGAGATCGTCAGCCACGACCAGCGCGCCCGGCGAGAGCTGCGGCTCCAGGAAACGCAGCATGGGCAGGTAGGCCTCCTTCCAGCCGTCGAGCAGAAGCAGATCGATGCCGCCGCCGAGGCCGGCCTTGAGCGTCCCGAACGCGTCGCCGACGCGAAGGTCGATGAGCTCGGACAGGCCCGCGGCGCGGAAGTTATGCGCGGCCCGTTCGGCCTTGATCGGATCGAGCTCGGTGGCGACGAGGCGGCCGCCTGCCGGCATCCCGCAGCGCCGCTGCGAGATGGATGCCGGAGATGCCGAACGAGGTTCCGAACTCTACGATGAGCTTGGCGCCGCGACTGCGCGCCAGCACGTAGAGCAGGCGGCCGACGTCAGGCGAGATCGGCATGTACACGTCACGCATCAGCTCGGCCCGCTGGCGCTGGTCCGGCGGGTGCCCGAGCCGCTTGAGCGCGGCGTCCGCACGTTCGAACGCCGCCGGGTCGCCGCCGTCCGCCTGTGCAAACAATTGCGCGAGCAGGCCGGCAATGGCGGGAGAATCGAGAGTGGACATGGCGCGATGAATTCCGCTCCCGATCACGTCCGCCGCAGTTCCGATGCGGCGCGCGCCAGGACTTCGACGATCTTCGCTTCCGCTTCGGCGTCGTCCTCGAGCCGCTTGGCCGCGACCTCGCGCAGGTTGTCGATCGCTGCACGCACGAGCGGCGAAACGCCGGGGCCGCGGCGTTCGTCTTCCTCGCTTTCAGCGCGCCGGCGCATGCGCGTCACGCGTTCGCCCATCGCCTCGAGCCGCTCGAGCACGGCATCGACGAAGTCGCGGTTCTCCTCGAGGTGGGCGCGCCCCTCCGGCGTGATGGTGTAGAGCCGCTTGGCGCCCTCGGGCTGGGCGGTGAGGTAGCCCACCTCCTCGAGATAGGTGAGGGTGGGATAGACGATGCCCGGGCTGGGCGAATACCAGCCGGCGGTCTTGTCCTCGAGCACCTTGATGATCTCGTAGCCGTGGCGCGGCTGTTCGGCGATCAGGGCCAGCGCGATCAGGCGCAAATCGCCCTGCGCCAGCATCCGCCCGGCGCGCATCATCTCGCCGCCGCCCATCCCGCCGTGACGCCCGCCCCAGCCGTGGCCCGACCCGGCATGGCCGCGCCAGCCGCGGCGCGCGGCCCACTTACCCTCACCGGGTGATCCACAGGAATGTCTCATGCCGAACATGTCGGTCTCCTTATCCAGTTACGATATATCTTTAGATAGCACTAAGTAAGATGTAGCTCAAGATATATCTTGGCCGGCGTGTGGGCCCTCACGCGGTGGGCGCGACCCGGGTCCGGGGAATGGCAGGGCGATGAGGGGGGCGCTGCGAGCCATCGCCGCTGAAGCGGAATGGGCGGCAAACGCGGTCCGCTGCGTGCTCGCGGGGAGGCGGAGTACACCCCCCTCATGCCGCGGCGGCTCACGCCGCAGGCGCGGCGAGCAACGAGCGCAACGGGAATACCCTCCCGATGCGCAATCGCGACTCAATCTCCGGCGATGTCGCGCTAAGGCGAAATCGCCTGGCGCGCGCGCGCGATCACGTCCTTGGGAGTCGCGTAGAGCTTCTGCACCAGCTCCTGCACCTTGGCGCCGGGCAGCGGCGAGATGTCGATGCGGGCCTTCTCGGCGTCGTCGAGGAACTGCTTGTCGCTCATGGTGGCGTCGAACGCCGACCGCAGGGTGCCGAGCTGCTCCGCCGGCAGGCCGGGCGGCGCGATATAGGAGCGCTGGAACACCTGCTGGCTGATCACCAGCTCGACCACTTTGCGAGCGTCCTCGCTCTTGACGTATTTGAACACCGAGGGAACGCCCATGCGGGTCAGCTCCTCGTTCGGCTCGAGCCCCACCTGCAGCAGCACGTTGACCTTGCCGTCGCGCAGCCAGTCGGGCCGCTGCGACTTGAAGCTCGCCCAGTCCCAGCCGCAGGCGCCGTCGATCTCGCCTCGCTCCATCGCCAGCGCGATCTCGGCCGTTCCGCTGTAGCCGGTGACCACGTCGTATTGGGCGCCGGCGGTCCGCTTGTGCATGTAGCCGTAGTCGCGGGTCGAGTCGTTGGTCGAGACGCCGCCGAAATTGGCCTTCTGCGTGAGCGCGTCGTCGAAGGTCTTGATCTTGGAATCCTTGCGCGACACGCACACCCGCGTGCCGTTGTTGGCGGTGCCGAGATAAAGCACCTTGGTCGGATCGAACAGCGCCTCGGCCTTCTCGTCGAGCAGCGGGCCCATCACCGCGCCTGGCATGATGGCGGCGATGGCGGTGCCGTCCTTGGGCGCGATCGAGCTGATGAAACCGGCCGCCCGGGCGCTGCCCGCGCCGGGCATGTTCTTCGAGACGATCGTCGGCTGGCCGGGAATGTGGCGGCCCAAGTGGCGCGCCAGCGTCCGCGCATAGATGTCGTAGCCGCCGCCAGGCGGCGCCCCGATGAGAAGATCGATGTTCTTGCCGGCGAAAGAATCCGCGGCCACGGCCGCCGCCGGTGCGAGCAGTGCGGCGGCGATCAGGCCGGCGCGGAGCGTTGTTGACCTGGACGACATCGATGCCTCTGCTGTCTCAGCTTCGAGCCCCGCGGCAAGCTAGGTCATCCGCGTCCGGGCGACAATCGCCGTCACGGGCGACCAATCGTCCAAGCACAGCTCTCGAACCGGGCAGTCGGCGCAGGCCGCCTCCGGCGTCGCCGGATTTCGCCGGCGCCGCATCCGGGCTACGTTGCTCGTTCACGGCAACATTCGGGACGGCTCATGCTGCACAGACCCGGCGTCACGCAAAACCTGGCCCGCTTCGTCGTCGCAGCGCGGTGGGACGACATTCCGGACGCGGTGCGCCACGAGGCCAAGCGGGCGCTGTTGAATGTCTTCGCGGTCGCGCTCGCGGGCTGCCGCGCCGGGCCGGTGGAGATCGCGCTGCAATCCCTCGCGGAATTTTCCGAGCGCCGGCAGGCCACCATCATCGGTCGAAGCGAACGCATGGATAGCCTGAGCGCGGCGTTCCTCAACGCGGCGAGCGCCAACGCGTTCGATTTCGATGATACCCACGTTCCGACCGTCATCCATCCGACCGCGCCGGTCGCGCCGGCGTTGTTCGCGCTCGCCGAGCGCCGGCCGGTGAGCGGCGCCGAGCTGTTGCTGGCCTTCATTCTCGGCGTCGAGCTCGCATGCCGGATCGGCCGCGCGATCTCGCCCGGCCACTACACCAAGGGCTGGCACATCACCGCGACCTGCGGGGTGTTCGGCGCCGCCGCGGGCGCCGGCGCGCTGCTCGGGCTCGACGAGCGGCGGATGATCTGGGCGCTCGGCAACGCCGCGACCCAGTCGTGCGGCCTGTGCGAATGCCTGGGCTGGCCGGCCAAGAGCATCGGCGTGGGGAACGCCGCGCGCAACGGCCTGTGGTCGGCGCTGCTGGCGGAGAAAGGCTTCGAGGGCCCGCCGGAGCCGATCGCCGGCGTGCAAGGCTTCCTCAACGCGATGGCGGAGCCGCCCGACTGGGCCGCGTTGACCGACGGCCTGGGCGAGACCTGGGAGCTCGCGCAGAATGCGATCAAGCCGTATCCCTGCGGCTTCGTGATCCATCCCTTTCTCGACGTCGTGCTGGACTGGCGGCGGCAGCATCCCGACGACGCCATCGAGCGCGTCGTCCTGCGCGGCAATCCGCTGCTCAGCGACCGCACCGACCGGCCCGACATTTCCACCGGCGCCGAGTCGCAGGTGAGCGTGCAACACGCGGTGGCGGCGGCCCTGGTGCGGGGACAGGCGGGGCTCGCCCAGTTCACCGACGCCTGCGCCCGCGACCCGGCGCTGGTCGCGATGCGGCGCAGGATCGCGGTGGTGCGCGACCCGGCGGTGGCGACCATCGCGGCGCAGGTCGAGCTGTGCACGGCGGACGGCAGGACGCACCGGCTGTCGACGCCGGCGGCGCGCGGCAGCCCGGCGAACCCCATGAACGACCGGGATGTTGAGGAGAAGCTGCGAACGATCGTCGGCAGCTGGCAACCCGGCTACGACGTTGCGCCGCTGATCGCAGCGATCTGGGCGCTCGATCGCAGCGACGATGCCGCGCGCGTGCTTGCGCTGACGGTGCCGCATTGAGACGCCACGCGCCGGTGCGGAACTCACGATGTCAAACAGCGCAGTCTTCTTCGTTCCCGCGGCGCGTTCGTGCGCGCGGGTTGTGGCCTTGCCTTGTTTGGTGTCGCCGCCGCATCTCCGCTGCCGTCGCCGACGCTGCGGCGGGGGAGCCCGTCGTCACCTCGGCGACAGCGGCCGGTCCGGCCCCCCCGATGAGGGGCGGGCGGAGCGCCGACAGGCGCACTCGTCTCTTCTTTTCAGTCGCGCGTGCGAGGCGCGACCACCGCGCCTCTGAGGCGCGGCACCGTCCCGTTGCGAGCGGGACCCCTCTCGGCGCTCCACCGTGGCGATTTTCGGCCGGGGATCCACGCCGCCGTCTCCGGCAGTGGGACACCGGAGCCGCCAGCGAATTGTCCGCGCCAGGCCACGAGGCCTAGCGGACGGGATCCCGGACCTCCCGGGGCTGCGGTTCGCGCCGCCGCCGCGGGACGCCACTCCCCGCTCCGCCTGCAGGATCGTCTCCGGAGACGCCCCTCAGGAGCGAGGATGCGAATGTCTATCACAGCTTCGATACGTAGTCAATAGCACAGTCGTTTCGCAGTCGAAATTTTTCGCTTGCAGCGGCTGCGAATCTCTTGCGGCCGGGCCCCCGGCTGCGCCATTCGCATCGGGAACCGCGCCACTCCTATGACGTTGGCGCAACGAATGCCCAAGACAGAGCGGAGGTTGCCATGGCCAAATCATCCCCCCGACAGCGCAAGACCCTCGGGCGCGTCATGCACGAGTTCGCGCACGGCGAGCTCAAGAGCGGTCCCGCAGGGAAGGGCGGCAAGGTCAAGAGCCGGCGGCAAGCCATCGCCATCGCGCTCAAGGAAGCCGGCGCCTCGAAATACGAGAGCAAGACCGAGAACAAGCGCAACCTCGCGAAATCCGAGCGCAAGGAAGCGCGCGGCGAGACCTATCAGCAGGAGCGCGAGGGCAAGTCGCGTGTCGGCGCGCGCGGCCGGCGCGAAAGCAGCCCCGCCATGGGCGGCAAGAACGCGACGCGCACGACCAAGCGCGGGCGCAAGGCGGCGCGCTCGCGCTTCCGCAAGAGCGGCGCATCCGCGGCTCGAGCGGGATGATTTTTCGTCGAGTCATCATCCCGCTCTAGCTTTTTGTTTGTGCGTGATCTTTCCCGAAAACCGGTGCCCACTTTTCGGGATCACGCACTAGCGGGTCCTGAAGGCGCGCCGCCATTTCGCTCCGGGAATGCCCAACTCCTGCCGACTCATGCGCCGCGGCGCACGGCGTCTTTCATTCGATCACCTCGTCGGCGATCGCGAGCAGCGAGGATGGCACGGTGAGGTCGAGTATCCGCGCGGTCGAGGCGTTGATGGCCAGTTCGTACTTGCTCGACTGGACCACCGGCAGGTCGGCCGGCTTCGCGCCCTTGAGGATGCGGCCGACATAGACGCCGGCCTGCCGATAGGCATCTTTCAGGCTCGGTCCGTAGCTCATCAGCCCGCCGGCATCGACAAAGTCGCGCCAGGGATAGGCCGCGGGGATCTTGTGAAGCGCCGCCAGCAGCGCCAGTTGCACCCGCCGGTCGGTCGAGAACGGACCGAGCAGGAGCGCGTCGGGCCGCTCGCGCCCAAAGCTGGCGAAGGCCGCATCGATCTCGCGGCCGGTGCTGGCGTTGACGATCTTGATCTGCAGCCCGCTGGTGCGCCCCGCCGCCGCGTTCAGCTCCCTCACGATCGCGGCAACATCCATGGCATTGGCCGGATCGAGCAGCACGGAGATACGTTTGGCGGTGGGCACCAGCTCGCGCAAGAACCCCAGCCGCCGCACCGTCACCTCCCCGGGCAGAAAAACGCCGGTCAGATTGCCGCCCGGCTTGGCGAGGCTGGCAACAAGCCCGAGCTTGACCGGGTCCTGGGCGGCCGTGAATACGATGGGGATGGTGTTGGTTTCCGCCTTGGCTGCGAATGCCGGCGTGGAGCCCCCGATCGCGACGATCACCGCGACCTGGCGGCGAACAAACTCGGCCGCCAGCACCGACAGGCGATCGATCCGGCTGTCGGCCCAACGGTATTCGACCGTCACGTTCTCGCCTTCGATGAAGCCCGCATCCCGCAGGCCCTGACGGAAGCCGCGCACGCGGTCGGCGGTCGCCGCGTCGGGCGATGTGGGGTCGAGAAAGCCGACCACCGGCCTGGCCGGTTGCTGCGCGCGCGCGGCAAGCGGCCACGCGACCGCCGCGCCGGCGAGAGTGATGACATCGCGCCGTCTCAATTGTTGGAACTGCATTTGGTCTCCCACCAGCCAGGTTCGTTGGAGGATACAGAACCCGCAAAGGTCAGTCAGGGGGTCTGAGAGCTGTTTCACGACCCGCACTGCCGGCGATGGCCAATGGAGAAGGGGTCCGGGTCAAGAGACTGCGCGCGACCATGAGCATGGCGCAGCTCTGGCGCGATCAGGCAAAGAGCGGCAGGCGCGCGATCTGCTTGCGCCCGTCCTCGCCCGGTTCACCGAAGGCCTGGACACACGCGACCCGATCGAGGCCAAAGCTTTGCTCGGCACGCCGGCGCGTCCTCGACAATCCAAGGAGCGATAGGAAGAGAGACGCGGACGGCAAGCGCTGCACTCACTGGGCGCGCGATCACTTGGGGGTCTGCCGCGGTGCCCGTCGACGCAGCCGTTCCGCGGTGATGTAGAGCAGCGGAATGATGAAAATCCCGAATACGGCCGCGGCGATCATGCCGCCGAACACCGGAGTGCCGACTGCGTGGCGCGTCGCCGCGCCGGCCCCTTCCGCAATGACCAGGGGCAGGAGTCCGAAGATGAAGGCGAAGCTGGTCATCATGACCGGGCGGAACCGCAGGCTTGCCCCTTCGAGGGCGGCCGCATCGATGTCCTGGCCGAGGTTGCGTCGTTCCACCGCAAACGCCACGATCAGAATGCCGTTCTTTGCGGCGAGTGCGATCAGCACGATGAGCCCGATCTGCGCGTAGACGTCGAAGCTCAGTCCCGCCAGCACCAGTGCGACGAGGGCGCCGAGCGCCGCGACGCTGACCGAGAGCAGAGCCGGCAAGGGGATGTTCCAGCTCTCGTACAGCGCGACGAGAAACAAATAGGCGAACAGGATGGCCAGCCCGAGCACGATGCCGGTGCGTCCGCTCGCCGCCTTTTCCTGCAGCGCGGTGCCGGTCCATTCGTAGGTGTAGCCGGCGGGCAGTGTCGAGGCGGAGATGCGCTCCATCGCCGCGAGCGCCTGGCCGGAGCTGTAGCCGGGCTTCGCCGCGCCGTTCACGATCGCGCCGCGATAGCCGTTGTAGCGGATCACCGTCTGCGGCCCTTGCACCAGCTTCGCATCGGCCACCGCGCGGATCGGGACCATTCCGCCTTGTGCGTTGCGCACGTAGATGCGGTAGACGTCGTCGATGTTGTCGCGAAACGACGTCTCGCCCTGGATGTTGACCTGCCAGGTGCGGCCGAACACGTTGAAGTCGTTGACGTAGAAGGTGCCGAGCGTCGACTGCAGGGCACTGAAGATGTCGCTGACCTTGACGCCGAGCACCTGCGCCTTGTCGCGGTTGATGTCGAGATAGATCTGGGGCGTGTCGGCGGCATAGGTGCTGAAGACGCCCGCGAGCTCGGGCTGGCCGTTGGCCGCCACGATCAGGCCGCGCAGCGTGGCCGCGACGTCGGTCGGCGGTTGGCCCTGCAGCGCCTCCAGCGCGTATTGGAATCCGCCGGTGCTCCCGAGGCCGAGAATCGGCGGCAGGTTGAACGGAAAGGCGATGGCGCCCTTGATCGCCGCCATCTGCGGGCGCAGGCGGGCGATGATGGCGCCGGCGCTCTGCGCGCGGTCGGTGCGAGTCTCGTAGGGCTTGAGCCGGATGACGAAGAAGGCCTGGTTCGACGAGGCGACGTAGTCGATGAAGTTCAGGCC
>Ga0207650_10001042_pt1 | contig 20799 bp, 21 predicted proteins | sample KBSS63metaG_FD_184325 | JGI IMG/M metagenome (GOLD analysis project Ga0207650, IMG submission 184325) | Switchgrass rhizosphere microbial communities from Kellogg Biological Station, Michigan, USA - KBS S6-3 metaG (SPAdes) (version 2) | ecosystem: Host-associated > Plants > Roots > Rhizosphere...
CATCCGTGGTGGGTGCTGCAGGAGCGGTGGGGGCTGCGGTCCCGTTCGTGGGGTCATGGTTTCCCAGTGCCAAGGCGAAAGCCGCAGGTGCACCGGTGAAGGTGAATATCAGCAAGATCGAGCCAGGGCAGCAGATGATTGCTGAGTGGCGCGGCCAGCCGGTCTTCATTGTTCGTCGTACCGAGGAAATCCTGGGGAATCTGAAAAAGATCGAAGGCCAGCTGTCTGACCCCAAATCTGAGAATTCCGACCAGCCCGCCTACGCCAAGAACGAAGTGCGTTCGATCAAGCCAGAGATCCTGCTGCTGGTCGGTCTTTGTACCCACCTGGGTTGCTCGCCTACCTTTCGCCCGGAAGTGGCCCCGGTCGATCTGGGCAAGGACTGGGTCGGCGGTTACTTCTGCCCCTGCCACGGCTCCCACTACGACCTCGCCGGCCGTGTCTACAAGTCCCAGCCTGCTCCGTTGAACTTGCCGGTTCCTCCGCACAACTACGAATCTGACGACATCATTGTCATTGGCCTCGACAAGGAGAACGCGTGATGAGCAAGTTCATGGATTGGGTGGATGCGCGCTTCCCCGCCACAAAAATGTGGGAAGACCATCTCAGCAAATATTACGCGCCGAAGAACTTCAACTTCTTCTACTTCTTCGGCTCCCTGGCACTGCTGGTGCTGGTCAACCAGATCGTCACCGGGGTGTGGTTGACGATGAGCTATACGCCGTCGGCGGAAGAGGCGTTTGCCTCCGTCGAATACATCATGCGTGACGTCGAGTACGGCTCGATCCTGCGCCTGCTGCACTCCACCGGCGCGTCGGCGTTCTTTATCGTCGTCTACCTGCACATGTTCCGTGGCCTGCTCTACGGCTCGTACCAGAAGCCCCGCGAGCTGGTGTGGGTGTTCGGCATGCTGATCTACCTGGCGCTGATGGCGGAAGCCTTCATGGGCTACCTGCTGCCGTGGGGCCAGATGTCGTACTGGGGCGCCCAGGTGATCATCTCGCTGTTCGGTGCGATCCCGGTGATCGGCAACGACCTGACCCAGTGGATCCGTGGTGACTACCTGATCTCCGGCATCACCCTGAACCGCTTCTTCGCCCTGCACGTGGTGGCCTTGCCAATCGTGATCCTCGGCCTGGTAGTGCTGCACATCCTGGCCCTGCACGAAGTGGGTTCCAACAACCCCGACGGCGTCGACATCAAGAAGCACAAGGACGAAAACGGCATCCCGCTGGATGGCATTCCGTTCCACCCTTACTACACCGTGAAAGACATTGTCGGCGTGGTGGTGTTCCTGTTCGTGTTCTGCTCGATCGTGTTCTTTTTCCCGGAGATGGGCGGTTATTTCCTCGAGAAGCCGAACTTCGAACAAGCCAACGCCTTCAAGACGCCTGAGCACATTGCCCCGGTCTGGTATTTCACGCCGTTCTACGCGATCTTGCGCGCAATCCCCGACAAGCTCATGGGCGTGATCGCCATGGGCGCGGCCATTGCGGTGCTGTTCGTGTTGCCTTGGCTCGACCGCAGCCCGGTCAAGTCCATGCGCTACAAAGGCTGGCTGAGCAAGATCTGGCTGTGGGTGTTCTGCATTGCGTTCGTGATCCTGGGCGTGCTGGGCGTATTGGCGCCGACCCCGGAGCGTACGTTGTTGTCGCAGGTCTGCACCTTCCTGTACTTCGCCTACTTCATTCTGATGCCGTTCTACACCCGGCTCGAGAAGACCAAACCGGTTCCGGAAAGGGTGACTGGCTGATGAAAAAGTTATTCGTTGCATTGATGCTTGCGGCCCTGCCGCTACTGTCCTTCGCTGCCGAGCACGGCGGCCCGGAACTGGAAAAAGTCGATATCGACATGTCTGACAAGGCGGCTATGCAAGACGGCGCGCGTACGTTCGCCAACTATTGCATGGGCTGCCACAGCGCCAAGTTCCAGCGTTACGAGCGGGTGGCCGATGACCTCGGTATCCCCCATGAAATGATGCTGGAGAAGCTGGTGTTCACCGGTGCCAAGATCGGCGACCACATGAACATCGGCATGAAGCCTGCCGACGCCAAGACCTGGTTCGGCGCAGCACCGCCTGACTTGACTCTGGTGGCACGTGTACGCGGCACCGACTGGCTCTACGGCTACCTGAAATCCTTCTACGAGGACCCGGCGCGCCCTTATGGCGTGAACAACCGTGTGTTCCCGAATGTCGGCATGCCTAACGTTCTGGTCGGCCTGCAAGGCAAGCAAGTGGTAGGATGCAAGCAGATCCAGGTCGTTGAAGACGGCAAGAAGCAATACGATCCGTTGACCGGCACACCTTTGACTCATGAAGCGTGCGATCAACTGAAGATAGAAACCCCAGGTTCGTTGACGGACGAGCAGTTCGACGAGAAGGTCAAGAACCTTGTGACCTTCCTGGCCTACTCCGCCAACCCGGTCAAACTGCAGCATCAGCGCATCGGTACGTATGTGTTGCTGTACCTGGCCTTCTTCTTCGTATTCGCCTATCTGCTCAAACGCGAATACTGGAAGGATGTGCATTGATCCAACCGTAAGCAATTGCTGTTAATCTTGCGCGCCCAGCGGCATCTCTGACTACGTAGCGGTCTGGTTCTACCAGGCGTTACAGGGATGCTCCCTGGGCGCGCTCGTTTTTGAGCTTTCGATAATTTCAACAAGCGAGGAGGACCGCCATGGGCGTGACCAACCGGTTGGCCTGTTACTCCGACCCCGCCGACCACTATTCCCACCGAGTACGCATCGTGCTCGCAGAGAAGGGTGTCAGCGCCGAGATCATCAGTGTGGAAGTGGGTCGTCATCCGCCGAAACTGATCGAAGTGAACCCTTACGGCAGCTTGCCCACCCTGGTCGATCGTGACCTGGCGTTGTGGGAGTCAACCGTGGTGATGGAATACCTGGATGAGCGTTATCCGCATCCGCCTTTGCTGCCGGTTTATCCGGTGGCGCGTGCCAACAGCCGACTGCTGATCCATCGGATCCAGCGTGACTGGTGCGGGTTGGTGGATTCGATTCTGGATTCGCGTACAAAAGAAGCTGTTCGGGTGCAGGCGCGTAAGGAATTGCGCGAGAGCCTGACCGGCGTTTCGCCGTTGTTCGCGGATAAACCTTTTTTCCTCAGTGAGGAACAAAGCTTGGTGGATTGCTGCCTATTACCGATACTCTGGCGCTTGCCGATTCTCGGTATTGAACTGCCGCGGCCGGCCAAGCCGCTGCTTGATTACATGGAGCGCCAGTTTGCGCGTGAGGCTTTCCAGGCGAGTCTGTCTGGCGTCGAACGCGATATGCGCTAAGGCTTAAGGAGCCGCTGATGAACTCCAGTCGACCCTACCTGGTCCGCGCGCTCTATGAGTGGATTGTGGACAACGATTGCACCCCGCACATGCTGGTCAATTCCGAATTTCCTGCGGTTCAGGTACCGGAGGGTTTTTCCAGTGATGGGCAGATTGTGCTGAACGTATCACCCAGTGCGGTGCGTCACCTGCACATGGACAATGAAGCGGTGAGCTTCGAAGGGCGTTTCGGCGGGGTGCCGCATACGCTGTACGTGCCGATTGGCGCCATCCTCGGCATCTATGCCCGGGAGAATGGTCAAGGCATGGTGTTCGATCTGGAGTCGCCTTTCGAGGAGGATGAATCGATCGAAAGCGAAGCGGGTGATGATTTGCCACCACCGGATTCCGAGCCACCGCGCCCTAGCGGCCGGCCGAGCCTGAAGGTGGTGAAATGATGGGCTTGACCTTCGGGTAGGCCGAAAAAATGCCTCGACCTGTGTCGGGGCATTTTTTTGCGCGCAGGATAGGGATGAAAGTCGTGCCCGGACGGTGATCGTACAACCACCATAGGCTATGATGCGTGTTCAAGCTCAACGAGAAAGATGATTCATCATGGAAAACGCCAACACCGCCCCTCGTCTTCCCCGCAAGCGCCGCAGCCTTGCCCAGGAATTGGTCACGGTGTTGTCCGAGCAGATCCGTGACGGCCAACTCAAGCGGGGCGATAAGCTGCCCACCGAGTCGGCGATCATGGACGCCCATGGGGTCAGCCGCACGGTGGTGCGGGAGGCTATCTCACGTCTGCAGGCGGCGGGGCAGGTAGAAACCCGTCATGGCATCGGCACTTTTGTGCTCGACACGCCAAGCCCGAGCGGCTTTCGCATCGATCCGGCCACGGTCGTTACCCTGCGTGATGTGCTGGCGATTCTGGAGCTGCGGATCAGCCTGGAAGTGGAGTCCGCCGGCCTCGCCGCATTGCGCCGCAACGATGAACAATTGGCCGCCATGCGTGCGGCGCTCGATGCCCTGAATGAAAGCGCGGCCCACGCCGGCGATGCGGTGGCATCCGACTTTGCGTTCCACCTGGAAATTGCGCTGTCCACCGGCAACCGCTACTTCACCGACATCATGACCCACCTGGGCACGAGCATCATTCCGCGTACCCGCCTGAACTCGGCGCGCTTGGCCCATGACGACCAGCAGCACTACATGGGGCGCTTGAGTCGTGAGCATGAAGAGATTTACGAGGCGATTGCGCGTCAGGATTCGGATGCGGCGCGGGCGGCGATGCGGTTGCATTTGACGAATAGTCGGGAGCGGCTGCGCCATGCCCATGAAGAGGCGGAGGCGCAGCGGGGTTGATTCTGTCGGTTGGGGCTGGGTTAGTTAGGCCAAATCGAAATCGATTTGGTCGACAGCGCCATTGTTGATATGGAAGTTTTTGCCCACGACTTCCAGAGGTGGATCACCGTCAAGTTGGATGGTGTCACCAATATTGGGGAGATCAACAGCGTCAATGTTCTGAGTTCCCCCTTTTGATTTATTGGAGCGGGATTTAAAGGTGCACTTTTTAGTAGCCATGATATGCCTCATTGATTTCAAGATGAGTAAATGGCCTCCAAGGTGACAGCGCCTCTGAGTCGTGCAGAGGTAACCCGGCGGTCGAATGCAAGCTACTGGAGTTTTATTGGCTCTCGATACTGTCAGAGTTGACAGTGGCGATGAACGGGCCCATGTGTGCGTTTACACACATGGGCACTGATTAGCTCAAGTCTGCGGGGTGTTCGGCTTGTAATCCTTGAGCAACAAATACGTACTCCACCCCCACCAATCATTCGTCCAGTGCTTGTCGTTCAGGTCATTCACCTCCTTGCGGCGCAGCACCTTATCTCCCTCCATCTTGAACAGCGGCGAGAAGTTATTCGCCGGGTTCTGCGCCGCATTCAGGTCCGGAACATACAGCGGCGCCTTGAAATTGGCCGGGGAGGGCGCGACACCGCTGATAAATGTCTCGAAGACCTCATCCGCCGAAGCCTGCACCGCACGTTTGACCTGCACCCGATTGTCCGCATCAATCGCGTCGAAGTAGCGTTTATCCCCATAGGCGTGCCACTGATCGCCCATGGCGTTACGCACCTTGAGCCCGAACTTGCTGTCTTCGTCATGCATGAAACGGCTGATCAGCGAACCCAGTTCACCGGGTGTCACCACCGCTGCGAGTTGTTTGCGCGGCACACGTAAATGGCCTGCCGAAAACAGATCGGTCAAAAAGTGATCAGCAAAACCGTTCATGGCATACGCCAGTTCCAGCGCCTGATCGGTGCCGGTCTGGTGAGCCACGACAGCTTGCTGCAACGCCGCCGTATGCCCCGCCAGATAGGCCGACAGCGCCCACTCGCCGAAGTGGTCGGCATTGTCCGCCGCCAACTTCAAATAGCGTCCCAGTGGAATCAGCGCCGACACTGCGCTGCCTCCGCCGGTGATACGGTTCCATTCTCCAGACAACGTATCGCCCAGCGCGTCGTAAGCCTCATGGGCCTGCTTGCCCTCCTTGACCGCCTGCTGGACCGCAGAAATCTCCTTTTGCATCACGGCAAGGATCTTGTGTGCTTCTTCGCGCGCGGCGGGCAGCACGGCCAGGGAGTTGAAGGCTGCGGTAAAGCGTTGCACGCGTTCGGCAGGGGAGGTGCCATCGCTGATGGGCTGGCCAGGAATGCCATAGAAGTCGCCGCCCAGGGCGATGACTTGGCCATACGTCAGCGCCAGTCCGTTGGGCAGGTGCAGTTCGATCTGGCGCGCGGGAATCGGCGCGGCATCTTTGACGAAGCGCAACAGGGTGTCATCGCCGATGGCGGTGTGTTCACCCCCTTCAAAACGCAGGGTGGGCGGTTTTTTTTCGGGTGCTGCGAGTTCAAGACCTGACATGTTAGCTCCTTGCTATGTCGTATGAATCTTCCTTAAATGCTGTATGTATATACAGCTTTAGCGAGCATAGAGGAAAAAAGTCCCACGTCAAGAACAGCGGTTTTGAAGTGTTCCGCCCCTGCATCTGCGAACGGTCGATGAATTGCAGTTGACGAAATTATTTATAGTTGTACGATGACGTACGACATCACCAAAACCAACAACAACCTTTCAATAGAAAGTCTTCGCCCAGGGTGTTCGAATAATGAATCCACAAGAACTGAAGTCCATCCTCTCCCACGGTCTGCTGTCTTTCCCGGTGACCGATTTCAATGCCCAGGGTGACTTCCACCAGGCGGGCTACATCAAGCGCCTGGAATGGCTGGCCCCTTACGGCGCTACCGCCCTGTTCGCTGCCGGCGGTACCGGTGAGTTTTTCTCCCTCGCTGCCAGCGAATATTCCCAAGTGGTGAAAACCGCCGTTGATACCTGCGCCACCAGCGTGCCGATTCTTGCCGGTGTCGGCGGTGCAACCCGCCAGGCCATCGAGTACGCCCAAGAGGCCGAGCGCCTGGGTGCCAAAGGCCTGTTGCTGCTGCCGCACTACCTCACCGAAGCCAGCCAGGACGGTGTTGCCGCCCACGTTGAAGCCGTGTGCAAGTCGGTCAAGATCGGCGTCGTGGTCTATAACCGCAACGTTTGCCGCTTGACGGCGCCCCTGCTGGAACGCCTGGCCGAGCGCTGCCCGAACCTGATCGGCTACAAAGACGGCCTGGGTGACATCGAGTTGATGGTGTCGATCCGCCGTCGCCTGGGCGACCGTTTCAGCTACCTCGGTGGCTTGCCGACTGCAGAGGTTTACGCCGCTGCCTACAAGGCACTGGGCGTGCCGGTGTACTCCTCGGCGGTGTTCAACTTCATCCCGAAAACCGCGATGGACTTCTACCACGCCATTGCCCGCGACGATCACGCCACCGTCGGCAAGATCATCGACGACTTCTTCCTGCCGTACCTGGACATCCGTAACCGTAAGGCCGGTTACGCCGTGAGCATCGTCAAGGCCGGCGCGAAAATCGCCGGCTATGACGCAGGCCCTGTGCGCACCCCGCTGACCGATCTGCTGCCGGAAGAATACGAAGCCCTGGCCGCGCTGATCGACAAGCAAGGTCCGCAATAAATTATCCACAAGGCCGCTGAGCAATCAGCGGCCTTTTGCGTCAGGAGAAGATTCGTGTCTCAAGCTCAACGTTTTGATAACTACATCAATGGCCAGTGGGTGGCCGGCGCTGACTATTGCGTCAACCTCAACCCGTCGGAGTTGTCCGATGTCATTGGCGAATACGCCAAGGCTGACGTTGCTCAAGTCAACACCGCCATCGATGCTGCCCGCGCCGCGTTCCCGGCTTGGTCCACTTCCGGGATCCAGGCTCGCCACGATGCCTTGGATAAAGTCGGCAGCGAAATCCTCGCCCGCCGCGAAGAGCTCGGCACCCTGCTGGCCCGTGAAGAGGGCAAGACCCTGCCCGAAGCCATTGGCGAAGTGACCCGCGCCGGTAACATCTTCAAGTTCTTCGCCGGTGAGTGCCTGCGCCTGTCCGGTGACTACGTGCCATCAGTTCGCCCGGGCGTCAATGTCGAAGTCACCCGCGAAGCCCTGGGTGTGGTCGGTTTGATCACGCCGTGGAACTTCCCGATCGCCATCCCTGCGTGGAAAATCGCCCCGGCCCTGGCCTACGGCAACTGCGTGGTGATCAAGCCCGCCGAGCTGGTACCGGGCTGCGCCTGGGCGCTGGCAGAGATCATTTCCCGTGCCGGTTTCCCTGCCGGTGTATTCAACCTGGTAATGGGCAGCGGCCGTGTGGTCGGTGATGTGCTGGTCAACAGCCCGAAAGTCGATGGCATCAGCTTCACCGGTTCGGTGGGCGTCGGTCGCCAGATCGCCGTCAGCTGCGTGTCGCGCCAGGCCAAAGTGCAGTTGGAAATGGGCGGCAAGAACCCGCAGGTCATTCTCGACGACGCCGACCTCAAGCAGGCCGTCGAGCTGTCCGTACAGAGCGCGTTCTACTCCACCGGCCAGCGTTGCACGGCGTCCAGTCGCCTGATCGTCACCGCCGGTATCCACGACCAGTTCGTCGCGGCCATGGCTGAGCGCATGAAGTCGATCAAGGTCGGTCACGCCCTCAAAAGCGGCACCGACATCGGTCCGGTGGTTTCCCAGGCCCAGTTGGACCAGGACCTCAAGTACATCGACATCGGCCAAAGCGAAGGTGCGCGGCTGGTCAGCGGTGGCGGCCTGGTGACCTGCGATACCGAAGGTTACTACCTGGCGCCGACGCTGTTTGCCGACAGCGAAGCCGCCATGCGCATCAGCCGTGAAGAGATCTTCGGCCCAGTGGCCAACGTAGTGCGCGTCGCGGACTACGAGGCGGCGCTGGCCATGGCCAATGACACCGAGTTCGGTTTGTCGGCGGGCATTGCCACGACGTCGCTGAAGTACGCCAATCACTTCAAGCGCCACTCCCAGGCCGGGATGGTAATGGTCAACCTGCCAACCGCCGGTGTGGACTATCACGTTCCGTTCGGTGGCCGTAAGGGTTCATCCTATGGTTCGCGTGAGCAAGGTCGCTATGCGCAAGAGTTCTACACCGTGGTGAAAACCAGCTACATCGGTTCGTAACACGCAACACCTGTGGAACCTGCTTATGTGGGAGCTGGCTTGTCTGCATCGCAGGCAAGCCAGCTCCCACATACAGCGGTCCGCAGTAGCAATACACACAACAATTACCCGCAAAAAAAATAATTAGTGGGAGTACTTCTACATGCAAGCGACCAAGCCGACCCACGTCCGCTATTTGATCCTGCTCATGCTGTTCCTGGTGACCACGATCAACTACGCCGACCGGGCCACCATCGCCATCGCGGGCTCCAGCCTGCAAAAAGACCTCGGCATCGACGCGGTCACCCTCGGTTATATCTTCTCCGCATTCGGTTGGGCCTACGTGGCCGGGCAAATCCCCGGCGGCTGGCTGCTCGACCGCTTCGGTTCGAAAAAAGTCTATGCCCTGAGCATTTTCACCTGGTCGCTGTTCACCGTGCTGCAAGGCTATGTCGGTGAGTTCGGTGTCTCCACTGCGGTTGTCGCGCTGTTTATGCTGCGTTTCATGGTGGGCCTGGCTGAAGCGCCATCTTTCCCGGGTAACGCACGCATTGTGGCCGCCTGGTTCCCGACGGCCGAGCGCGGCACGGCATCGGCGATCTTCAACTCGGCGCAGTACTTCGCCACGGTACTGTTTGCACCGCTGATGGGATGGATCGTCTACCGCTTCGGCTGGCAGCACGTGTTTATCGTGATGGGCGTGATCGGCATCGTGTTCTCGCTGATCTGGCTGAAAGTGATCCACAGCCCACGCCAGCACCCGATGATCAACGAAGCCGAGCTCAACCACATCGCCGCCAATGGCGCGATGGTCGATATGGACCAGGATAAGGGCAAGGGTAAGAAAACCGACGGTCCGAAGTGGGATTACATCCGCCAGTTACTGACCAACCGCATGATGCTCGGCGTGTACCTGGGCCAGTATTGCATCAATGGCATCACCTACTTCTTCCTGACCTGGTTCCCGGTGTACCTGGTGCAGGACCGTGGCATGACCATCCTCAAGGCCGGTTTCATCGCCTCGTTGCCGGCGATCTGCGGCTTCATCGGCGGCGTGCTGGGTGGGGTGATTTCCGATTACCTGCTGCGCAAGGGCCATTCGCTGACGTTCGCCCGCAAGGCGCCGATCATCGCCGGCTTGCTGGTCTCCAGCAGCATCATTGCGTGTAACTATGTCGATGTTGAGTGGATGGTCGTGGGCTTCATGGCCTTGGCTTTCTTCGGCAAAGGCGTTGGCGCACTGGGCTGGGCGGTGGTGTCTGACACGTCGCCGAAACAAATCGCCGGTCTCAGTGGCGGCTTGTTTAACACCTTCGGTAACCTGGCCTCGATCACTACGCCGATTGTCATCGGCTACATCATCAGCACCACCGGTTCGTTCAAATGGGCCCTGGTGTTCGTCGGCGCCAACGCGCTGGTGGCAGTGTTCAGCTACCTGGTCATCGTTGGCCCGATCAAGCGTGTAGTACTCAAAGAGCCGCCAGCCAAGGGCCCTGAGTTGAACAACCTAACCGAAGCGCATTCCTGAGGGGCCGTGTGATGCAGTTGATTGAACATGCCGACTCGCCGCGCTCGATTCGTTTGCATGAGCGCGACAACGTGGTGATCGTGGTCAATGACCAAGGCGTACCGGCCGGGACGGAGTTCCCGGACGGCCTGGTGACCGTGGATTTCATCCCCCAGAGCCACAAGGTGACCCTGGAAGATATCCCCGAAGGCGGTCAGATTATTCGCTACGGCCAGACCATTGGTTACGCCTTGGCGCCGATTCCGCGCGGCAGTTGGGTCCAGGAAGATCAACTGCGCATGCCGACCGCGCCACCGCTGGACAGCTTGCCGCTGTCCACCGAGGTGCCTGAAACCCAGGCGCCGCTGGAAGGGTTTACGTTCGAGGGTTACCGCAATGCCGACGGCACCGTGGGCACGCGCAATATCCTCGGCATCACCACCACGGTGCAATGCGTTACCGGTGTGCTGGACCACGCGGTCAAGCGCATCAAGGACGAATTGCTGCCCAAATACGCCCACGTCGATGACGTGGTGGCGCTGACCCACAGCTACGGCTGTGGGGTGGCGATTACGGCGACGGATGCCTACATCCCGATCCGTACCGTGCGTAACCTGGCGCGCAACCCGAACCTGGGCGGCGAAGCCTTGGTGATCAGCCTGGGCTGCGAGAAATTGCAGGCCGGGCAGGTGATGCACGACAACGACAGCTCCGTCGACCTGAGCGAGCCGTGGTTGTACCGGTTGCAGGATTCCAGCCACGGGTTTACCGAAATGATCGAGCAGATCATGGCGCTGGCCGAGGTTCGCTTGAAGAAGCTCGACCAGCGCCGCCGGGAAACCGTGCCGGCGTCGGAGCTGATCCTGGGCATGCAGTGCGGCGGCAGTGATGCGTTTTCCGGCATCACCGCCAACCCGGCGCTGGGTTATGCCTCGGATTTGCTGCTACGGGCCGGGGCGACGGTGATGTTTTCCGAAGTGACTGAAGTCCGCGATGCCATTTACCTGCTGACTTCGCGTGCAGAGACGAAGGAAGTTGCCGAGGAACTGGTACGGGAAATGGACTGGTACGACCGTTACCTGGCCAAGGGCGAGGCGGATCGCAGCGCCAACACCACGCCAGGCAACAAGAAAGGCGGGTTGTCGAATATTGTCGAGAAGTCCCTGGGCTCCATCGTCAAATCCGGCAGCAGCGCGATCAACGGCGTGCTGGGTCCGGGCGAGCGGTTCAAGGGCAAAGGCCTGATCTTTTGCGCCACGCCGGCCAGCGACTTTGTGTGCGGCACCTTGCAACTGGCAGCGGGGATGAACCTGCACGTGTTCACCACTGGGCGTGGCACGCCTTATGGGTTGGCCATGGCGCCGGTAGTGAAAGTCTCGACCCGTACGGAGTTGGCGCAGCGCTGGCCGGACCTCATCGATATCGACGCCGGGCGCATTGCCACCGGGCGCGCGACCATCGAAGAGTTGGGCTGGGAGTTGTTCCACTTCTACCTGGATGTGGCCAGCGGCAAGAAGCAAACGTGGGCGGAGCATCACAAGTTGCATAACGACATTACGTTGTTCAACCCGGCGCCGATCACCTAGGTCTTCTTGCTGGAATCAAGGCAGTGCCCTCATCAAGGCCTGGAGATGGGGGTAAACCTGTTTCGGGCTGTCAGCCCGGAGGATATGCCCGGACATCTCGGGCATAGGCTGCGTCGTGTAGTAGTCGGCGCAGACAAAGCCGTCAACCCAGCCATCGGCATACACCTGATGGTCGGAGCCAGCGTCTCCGACCATCAGGACGCTTCCCTGGAGCCGGCCGTTCTTGCGCCATTGCCGAACAATCTTGCTCTTGCCCCTGCTGGGGTTTATCAGTGGCGACGGTCGCGGGCACACGGCGCGTGATCCGGCCCAGAAAAGACGGTTGGCTTTAACGTCCTGTGCGTTGATATTCAGTGAGTGAGCAATGGGGGCAATCCACTCTGTGTATCCGCCGGAAAGGATATGCACCTGTGTACCTTCTTGCTGCAGGTTGTGCAGCGTTTGCACAAGCGCTGGGTCGAGGTTGCCAATGATCGCTTGGGTATAACGATGAACGTGATGCTTGCGCACGCACGCCAGGGTCTTCATCAAGTACAGCAATTCCCGGATATTGGCTTGGCCTGACAAGGCTTTGGGCACAATCAGTTTGAGTTGTTCCAGCGTTACCTGAGCGTTCGGGCTGTCGGCAATTGCCGATTTGACGATCTCAAGCGTGCTTTCGTGGTTCACCAAGGTCTGGTCGAAGTCGAAAATGACATGCGTTGCAGGGGGCGCTTTCATCGGCGTGCCTGCGCATCTATCTGGCGATAGCGGTGCTTATCCTCTCGGGTCCAGTGGGTCGCGGCAATTCCCAAGTGCTGGGCGATGCGTGCTTGTATCTGGTCGGCAAACGCTTGCCCGCTCTGATGCTCCTCGCGTTCCAGGCGTTCCAGATAGGTCATTTCGCATACCATCCAGGGCATCATCAGCAAGCGTAGGAAACTCGCCAGGGCGGATGCATGAAGTGGGCTTGCGACCAGGCCGAACGGGAGAATCAGGCGCCCGGCCAGCGGTACGACGGGTAACTGGCGGCTCAACAGCCCAGCCCGAAAGCGATACAAGCCGTGGCCATTGTTAATGGTCGCTTCGGGGGTCGTGTAGAGAGCGGTCCCTTGGGGGGTGGTTCGCATCTTTTGCAGATTGCGGGAGAAGGTCTTCTTATCGGCACCGTTCCAGAAGTGCCCACCCGAGCATTTGATCAGCAGCAAAGCCATGAGGGCGACAACCCGGTTGTAGCCGCTGGACGCCACCAGCGTTGCTCCTGGCATCGCCAGGATTGCAAACGGATCAATCACGCTGACGTGGTTGGCGGCCACCACACAACCGCTGGTGAGCGTTGAGATTTGTCGCGGTGACAGGGCGCACTTGATGCGAATGCCCAGTATCCAGAGAAGGCCTCGATACAGGATTCGCTTGGCGCCTACTGGAAGCGGCCAGGCGATCAGGCTCACTGCGATCATCGAGACCAGGCGCACACACGCCAGCACACAACCGAAGGGCAGGTAAAGTTGCCGTAGAACGCTGGGGAACGCCCAGGTTTTCCGAGTGCACAGGCCTGCTATAGAGTGAAGGGGGTCGAGTGGCGGCACTTTGTTGTTCATGGTGGCTTACTCTGCAGTGTTTTTTTCAAGCCAGCTTTTTCTGCTCGGCAGTTTTCATTCGGCGTGAGAACCGATTGATTCGCTCCAGGTTGGCAGGGCTTATTTCTTTGAAGCGTTCACACGTAAGGTCGATCTTTGTGTGAGGGCCAAAGGCGGTTTCCATCACCTCTCCTGTGAGCTCCGGCATGTGCAAGAATGCTTTGTTCATTTCCAGCGCACGGTGATGGTTGACGTTGGTCAGTGTGTAAATGCGGTCAAAACCCACGTGCAAAAACCCGTACTCAAGTGCCAGGTGGATGGCAATAAAGGGGTAGGGTGTGCCCCAGTATTTTTTGAGGAAACGATTGCCAAAGTTAATGCCATGCTCTTTTTTCGAGAATCCGGCATAACCAATAAAGGGGCCGTCCAGGCCAATGCTTACAGCCCAGCGCGACCAGTTCTGCTCGGCAATTTCTTTTTTGAACGTTGATATTTCGTTTATGGCAGCGGCCCTGTCTCGTGTGCTGCCGGCCGAAATGAACTTCATTGCCTCGGGGTCGCTGAGGAGTTCGGTATAACCCTCAACGTCCTGATCATCCCAACTTCTGATATACACGTTGTGTAAATGGTTGAAGGATTTACGCATGAGCCCCTCTCGCGCCTCGAAATAATGGTGGTTTGCTGCTGAGTTGTGATTTCGTTACAGAAGGATTTTCAGGGGCGGCAATTATGAAGAAGAGGTGTGGAGTCCCATTTATGCGTAGGAGTCTGTGTAGCGTTGTGTGCGAGGAATACGTGATGGGTGAGATCCCATGGTTATTTCATACGAAATAGGCACAGTTCCGAGTTCAAGTTTTTTTAGTTTGTATTGATGTGTCGAAATGAAGTGCGAGCAACCAGCGCGACTGCTTTATAATCGCAACCCCTGATAACAGGACTTAAGGCTGATACAGCATGCTCGCCATTTTCCTTGCGACGCTCACCATCACCGCGCCGGTGTTTGCCATGCTGTTTCTCGGTGTGTTGCTCAAGCGCCTCAACTGGATCAACGACAACTTTATCCACACCGCCTCGTCCCTGGTGTTCAATGTCACTATGCCGGCGTTGCTGTTCCTCGGCATCCTGCATGCTGACCTGCATTCGGCGCTCAAACCGGGTTTGCTGATCTACTTTGCCGTCGCCACGCTGCTCAGCTTTGCCTTGGCTTGGGGCTGGGCGATTTTCCGTTGCAAGCGTGAAGACCGTGGCATCTATACCCAGGGCGCGTTTCGCGGCAATAACGGCGTGATCGGCCTGGCACTCGCGGCCAGTATGTACGGCGACTACGGTATCTCTCTCGGCGCGATCCTCGCCGCGCTGGTGATCCTGTTCTACAACACGTTGTCCACCATCGTGCTGGCGGTCTACAGCCCAGTCATCAAGTCCGACCCGTGGAGCATCTTCAAAAGTGTGGTGGCCAACCCGCTGATCATCAGCGTGATTGTGGCCGCCCCGTTCGCCTATTTTCAGATCGGCTTGCCGGGTTGGCTGGAAAAATCCTTGGGGTACCTGGCAGACACCACGTTGCCGTTGGCGCTGATCTGCATTGGTGGCACCTTGTCGTTGGCCGCATTGCGCAAGAGCGGCAACATGGCCTTGAGCGCGAGCCTGATGAAAATGGTCTGGCTCCCGGTGGTCGCCACCCTGGGCGCCTGGCTGCTGGGGTTCCGAGGGCCGGAGTTGGGGATTCTGTTCCTGTATTTCGGCGCGCCGACGGCCGCTGCGAGCTTTGTCATGGCCAGGGCGGCCGAGGGCAATCATGAGCTGGCGGCGGCGATTATTGTGATCACCACCCTGATGGCGGCAGTGACCACGAATATCGGGATCTTTGTGTTGCAGGCGGGTGGTTGGATCTGAACGCTCGGGTGCCTGTGAGGGCCAATCGGGGGCAAGCCCCCTCCCACATGTGGATGGGTGAACACATTCATTGTGGGAGGGGCTTGCCCTCGATCGCTATCTGACCGTCACTGCTGATCTGCCTGATACGCCTCGATCACTTCCTGCGCCGCACGAAACGCATCAATCGCCGCCGGCACTCCGGCGTACACCGCGCAATGCAGCAGCGCTTCGCGGATCTCTTCCACGCTGCAACCATTGTTCAGCGCGCCGCGCACATGGCCCTTGAGTTCCTGCGGGCACTTCAGCGCGGTCAGGGCGGCGAGGGTGATCAGGCTGCGGGTTTTCAGCGACAACCCCTCGCGGTTCCACACACTGCCCCAGGCGTGCTCGTTGACGAAGTCCTGCAGCGGCTGGGTGAACTCGGTGGCATTGCCCAAGGCACGGTCGACGAAAACATCCCCCATGACCTGGCGACGCATTTCAACCCCAGGCTTTTTTTGATCGGTCATTGCGATTCCCTCTTGTGTTGGCGGCGCCAGGCTCGCAGCGTGCTGAACAACAGAAACGCCACCAGCACCGGCAAGACGTAATACAGCATCAGTTGTTCAAGCTTGTTGGCCAGGGGCATGCCGGTGGTGAACGTCATTACATGCAGCCCGTACGCCAGGTACAGGCCCAGCAGCACCAAGCCTTCGGCACGGGTCACGCGGTAACCGGTGTAGAACACCGGCAGGCACAGCACCACCACGCCGAGCATCACCGGCAGGTCAAAGTCCAAGGCATTCGGCGAAACCGACAGCGGCGAGGGCGCGAGCAAGGCGGTCAGCCCCAATACGCCGAGCAGGTTGAACAGGTTGCTGCCGATCACGTTGCCCACGGCAATTTCCCGCTCGCCGCGCAGGGCTGCAATCAGCGAGGTGGCCAGGCAGGGCAGCGAGGTGCCGACCCCGATCAGCGTCAGGCCGATGATGCGTTCCGACAGGCCCAGGTCGCTCGCCACGTCCACGGCAGCGCCGAGCAACAGATGCCCGGCCAGCACCAGAATCAGCAGCCCGCCGAGCATCAACAGCACGCTGCTCAGCCATGGCGCCCTGGCCACGGTGTCCAGCGTGCGTGGGCGGCGGGAGTGGCGCGTCTGGTAATGCAGCACGCCGAGGTAGGCGATCAGGGCCACGAGCAACAGCAGGCCGTCGATGTGTGTGAGCTCTTCATTGGCTGCCAGGGTAAACACCAGCAGGCCGGCCAGGATCATCACCGGGATATCCAGGCGTACCAGTTGCCGGGAGACTCGCAGCGGAATGATCAGCGCCGACAGGCCCAGGGTTACAAGGATGTTGAAGATGCTGCTGCCGATCACGCTGCCCACGGCGATATCCGTATTGCCGGCCAGGGTGGCCTGCAGGCTCACGGTCATCTGTGGCGCGCTGCTGCCGAAGGCGACGATGGTCAGGCCAATGATCAACGGCCGCACCTTGAGGCTCGCGGCCAGGCGTACGGCGGCCCGCACCAGGATTTCGGCGCCGACGATCAGCAGCAGGAGGCCGCTGACCAATTCCAGAAGGCTCCAGGGGGAGAGGGCGGTTAGTCCGAAAATGGCCGGGCCTCCATCGTCAGTTGCTCAAGGCTTGTACGCGCACGCGTGCGGTGCCGCTGCTGATCATACCCAGCTGCTCGGCGGCCTTGCGTGAAAGATCAATCAAGCGCCCACGGGTATGCGGGCCGCGATCGTTGATGCGCACAACCACGGATCTGTCGTTGTCGAGGTTGGTGACCTTGACCTGGGTGCCGAAGGGCAATCGCCGATGGGCGGCGCTCAAGGCGTTCTGGTTGAAAGGTTCACCGCTGGCAGTCTTGTTGCCATGGTGTTTGGCGCCGTAATAGGAGGCGGTGCCGGTTTCGTCGTAACCGTTGGGGTTGATGACGCCGCTGGCGCAGCCGGCCAGCAGGGAGGACAGGATCATCAGGCCGAGTAGGCGCTTCATTCAAGGTATCCCCATATCAAAGGTGGAAGGGGCTTACGTGGGAGGGGGCAAGCCCCCTCCCACCTTGGTCCGAGCCGAGCATGAGATCTCAGTCGGCCCCTTCATCGCTATCAGCCTTCAAGCTTGCTTTTCAGCAGCTCGTTCACCTGTTGCGGGTTAGCCTTGCCTTTGGAGGCTTTCATCGCCTGGCCCACAAAGAAGCCGAACATCTTGCCGCGCTTGGCTTCGTCTGCCGCACGGTATTGCTCGACCTGCTCGGCATTGGCCGCGAGCATTTCATCCAGCACGGCCGAGATGGCGCCGCTGTCGGTGACTTGCTTGAGGCCACGCTTCTCGATGATCTCGTCGGCACTGCCTTCACCGCTGGCCATGGCTTCGAACACGGTCTTGGCAATTTTGCCGGAGATGGTGTTGTCCTTGATGCGCAGCAGCATGCCGCCCAGTTGCTCGGCGGTGACGGGGGCTTCGTCGATTTCCAGGCCCTGTTTGTTCAGCAGGCTGCCCAGCTCGACCATCACCCAGTTGGCCGCCAACTTGGCGTCACCGGCGATGCTCACGACTTTTTCGAAGTAGTCGGCTTGTTCGCGGCTGGAAGCCAGCACGCTCGCATCGTAGACCGACAGGCCGAACTGCGCCTGGAAGCGTTCGCGTTTTTGCGGCGGCAATTCCGGCAGGGTAGCGCGGATGTCATTGAGGAACGAATCCTCGATCACCACCGGCAACAGGTCCGGGTCGGGGAAGTAACGGTAGTCGTTGGCTTCCTCTTTGCTGCGCATGGCGCGGGTTTCGTCTTTGTTCGGGTCGTACAGGCGGGTTTGCTGGATCACTTTGCCGCCGTCCTCGATCAGTTCGATCTGGCGACGCACTTCGGTGTTGATCGCCTTCTCGATGAAACGGAACGAGTTGACGTTCTTGATCTCGCAGCGAGTGCCGTACTCGGCCTGGCCTTTGGGGCGTACCGACACGTTGCAGTCGCAGCGCAGCGAGCCTTCGGCCATGTTGCCGTCGCAGATGCCCAGGTAACGCACCAGCGCGTGGATGGTCTTGACGTAGGCCACGGCTTCCTTGGCGCTGCGCATGTCCGGTTCGGAAACGATCTCCAGCAGCGGTGTGCCGGCGCGGTTCAGGTCGATGCCGGTGGCGCCGTTGAATTCTTCATGCAGGCTTTTGCCGGCGTCTTCTTCCAAATGTGCGCGGGTTACGCCGACGCGCTTGATGGTGCCGTCTTCCAGTGGGATGTCCAGGTAACCCTTGCCGACGATCGGCAATTCCATCTGGCTGATCTGGTAGCCCTTGGGCAGGTCCGGGTAGAAGTAGTTCTTGCGCGCGAACACGTTGTGCTGGCCGATCTCGGCGTCAATCGCCAGGCCGAACATCACCGCCATGCGCACCGCTTCCTGGTTCAGCACCGGCAGTACGCCGGGCATGCCCAGGTCGACCAGGCTGGCCTGGGTGTTGGGCTCGGCGCCGAACGTGGTGGCGCTACCGGAGAAAATCTTCGATTGGGTGGCGAGCTGGGTATGAATCTCCAGCCCGATCACAACTTCCCATTGCATAGTGTTCTCCTCAGAAGCCGGTAGGGGTGCGAGTGTGCCAGTCGGTGTTCAACTGGTACTGGTGCGCCACATTGAGCAGGCGGCCTTCCTGGAAATACGGGGCGAGCAATTGCACGCCGACCGGCAGGCCATCGACGAAACCCGCGGGCATGGACAAGCCCGGCAGGCCCGCGAGGTTGGCGGTGATGGTGTAGAGGTCTTCCAGGTACTCGGCAATCGGGTCGCCGGTCTTGGCGCCGATCTTCCAGGCCGGGTTCGGCGTGGTCGGGCCGAGGATCACGTCGACTTCTTCAAAGGCCGCCATGAAGTCGTTCTTGATCAGGCGACGGATTTTCTGCGCCTTGAGGTAGTACGCGTCGTAGTAGCCCGCCGACAGGGCGTAGGCCCCGACCATGATCCGGCGTTGTACTTCGGCGCCGAAGCCTTCGCCACGGGAGCGTTTGTACAGGTCGGTGAGGTCTTTCGGGTTTTCGCAGCGGTAGCCGAAGCGCACGCCGTCGAAACGCGACAGGTTGGAAGAGGCTTCCGCTGGCGCGATCACATAGTAGGCAGGAATCGCGTGCTGGTTGTTCGGCAGGCTGATTTCCTTGATCACTGCACCGAGGCCTTCCAGCGTCTTGACGCTGTTGTGCACCAGCTCGGCGATACGCGGGTCGAGACCGGCGCTGAAGTATTCCTTCGGCACGCCGATGCGCAGGCCCTTGATCGAGGTGTTCAGGCTGGCGCTGTAGTCCGGCACGGGCTCATCGATGCTGGTGGAGTCCTGTTTATCGAACCCGGCCATACCTTGTAACAAAATTGCGCAGTCTTCAGCAGTGCGGGCCAGGGGGCCGCCCTGATCCAGGCTGGAGGCGTAGGCGATCATGCCCCAGCGGGAAACGCGACCGTATGTCGGCTTCAACCCGGTAAGGTTGGTGAACGCCGCCGGCTGGCGGATCGAACCGCCCGTGTCGGTGGCCGTGGCAGCCGGCAGGAAACGCGCGGCAACGGCGGCGGCCGAACCACCGGACGAACCACCGGGCACGTGGTCGAGGTTCCACGGGTTTTTCACCGCGCCGTAGTAGCTCGACTCGTTGGCCGAACCCATGGCGAACTCGTCCATGTTGGTCTTGCCCAGGGTCACAGCCCCGGCGGCAGCCAGCTTGGACACCACGGTGGCGTCGTAGGGGGCCTTGAAGTTGTCGAGCATCTTCGAGCCGCAACTGGTGCGAATGCCCTGGGTGCAGAACAGGTCCTTGTGGGCGATAGGGGCGCCCAGCAGTGCGCCCTGTTCACCGTTGGCGCGACGTGCGTCGGCAGCCTTGGCCTGGCTCAAGGCCAGCTCTTCGGTGAGGCTGATGAAGCTGTTGACCTTCGGATCGTGCTCGGCGATACGCGCCAGCAGGGTCTTGGTCAGCTCTTCGGAAGAAAACTTTTTGTCGGCGAGACCGCGGGCGATCTCGGCCAGAGTCATGTGATGCATTGCAGGCTCTTTCCCTTTAGTCGATGACTTTCGGAACCAGGTACAGGCCGTTTTCGACCGCTGGCGCGATGGACTGGTAGGCCTCGCGATTATTACTTTCGGTCACGACGTCTGCGCGCAGGCGCTGGCTGGCTTCCAGCGGGTGAGCCAGGGGCTCGATGCCGTCGGTATTCACGGCCTGCATTTGGTCGACCAGCCCGAGAATACTGTTCAGGGCTGCGGTGGTCTGTGGAAGATCGTCTTCATTCAGGCCAAGCGAGGCCAAATGCGCGATTTTTTCCACATCGGAGCGTTCAAGCGTCATGGGAATCTCCAGTGGAAAACAGAACGGAGGCTGTCCGTGTGTTAGATTGTCGGAACACTACCGCATTTCTACGGTCTTACGGCCGCGATTGTGGGGGTTGGTGCACAGAAAGTCGGCCAATTTA
>Ga0207650_10001044_pt1 | contig 20713 bp, 20 predicted proteins | sample KBSS63metaG_FD_184325 | JGI IMG/M metagenome (GOLD analysis project Ga0207650, IMG submission 184325) | Switchgrass rhizosphere microbial communities from Kellogg Biological Station, Michigan, USA - KBS S6-3 metaG (SPAdes) (version 2) | ecosystem: Host-associated > Plants > Roots > Rhizosphere...
CGCATGGTGGGCACCTTCTCCACTGCGCTAAGCTGGTCGAATACTTTGTCGGCGCCTCTCCCGAGCACCGACCGCGTGATCGTCATGAATTTCTCGCGCAGCTGATCGTGATTGAGCGGCTGCTGCGGCATGCCGGGAAAATGGGGCAGGTCGAGCGAGAACTCTTTGCCGTCCTTGAGCTTGACCGTGACGCGGCTCGCGAGTGGATTGTTTTTCACCGGATCTTTCCGCACCAGGACTTTGACGTTGCGGCACAGTGCGCGAATTGTTGTATCGTTGCGCGATTCTTCTGAGAATGAATCCGGGTCGCGCGGATTGCGGTAGAACGACAGCGCCACGTTGAACGGCGCGCTGTACTGCGCCATGGTCATGTCCTGCGGCTCGAGAATATTATGGTGGCTGAACATTTTCTCGCTGCCTTCGATGGTAATGGCCGCGACGTCATCGGCCTGGATTTTGTGCTTCTCCTTGAGTTCGAGCGCCGCAGTCACTGGCACGTGCGAGGTGACATGGCACGAGTAGCGTTTCAACGTGAGCGTAAGCAGCTTCCACGCTTCGCCGAGTCCGGCCGTGAGACGCGCCGGATCGCCTTCATGGCAGAACACATTCATGTAGCCGAACTTGCCTTCGAGTACGGTCGCGGGCCCGCTAAATCCGTTTTTCGCGAGGCTCGCGGCGAGAACGCCCGACTCCGCCGCGCGCCCGAGATGCAGCCGCTTGACCATGCCGCCGCCCGACTTTGAAAATTCGAGCAAACCTGACGCAAGCGAGCCTGCAATGCCTAGCGCATTTGTCATCTGTCCTGCATCGAGCTTCAATAACCGGCCGGCTACGACGGCGCCGCCGAACGCGCCGGTCACGCCCGGCGCATGGAATCCTATATGCTCGGTCGATTGCTTCGACGCATCGCCGATTCGATGCATCACTTCACCGCCGGCGACGACGGCAGTCATAAATTCCCTGCCGCTCGCGCCAACCTCCTGCGCTACAGCAAGGCCGGGCGAAGTCAGCGATGCGCCCGGATGTACGCCGGCGCTCGGCTGCACCAGACAATCCATCTCGAAAGCGTGCGCGAGCGCGCCGTTTGCAAGCGCTGCGAGCGGTGCGTGTACTTTTTGCTGAGTGCCGAGAATGCTGCTTTGGCCGCCTTTGCCGTACTGCGACGCGTAATCGATAACGATCTTGCTCCACGGCAGCGTACTGCCATAAGTGCACGCGCCGACGGTATCGATGACGCTCGCTTTGGCGCGGTCGATAACGTCTGCGGGTATGCGGTCGTATTGGAGCTGCGTTGCGAATTCAGCCAGAGTCTGTGCGGCGGTTGCCATGTTTGCTCGTCCTTTTCTATTACAACGTCAGTCGACTTTCGCACCCGACTCCCTGACTACCTTCGTCCACTTCGTCAATTCCGCCTTGATGAAATCCGCAAATTGCTCGGGCGTGTTCTCGGCTGCCGCATCATAGCCCGCGCCCTTCAACCGCTGCACGACTTCCGGCTGCTTGAGCGCGCGCATCGTTTCAGCATTCACCTTCGCAACAACAGCGCGCGGCGTTCCGGCTGGCGCCACAAAACCATTCCAGCCTTTGACGTCGAAGCCCGGCAGACCGGACTGACTGAGCGTCGGCAAGTCCGGCGCCAGCGGCGATGGCTGCGGACTTGATACGCCAAGCGCGCGGACTTTGCCGGCCTGCACTTGCGGCATTGCCGCCGATACGATCGCGAACGCCATCTGCACCTGTCCGCCGACGAGATCGATCATCGCCTGGCCCGCGCCTTTATACGGCACATGTACGATATTGATGGCGGCCGCGGACTTGAACATTTCCCCCGCGAGATGCGGTGGCGTGCCATTGCCTGACGAAGCGTAATTGATCTGCCCCGGACGCGCCTTGGCAAGCGCTATCAGTTCCTGCACTGATTTAACCGGCAATGAAGGATGCACCATCAGAATGAAGGGCGCCGATGCCGCGAGCGCAACCGGACTGAAGTCCTTGATGACGTCGGTTGTCCCGACCTTCAGCGCGGCGTTGATCGGATACGATGCGCTCGATAAAAGGAACGTATAACCGTCAGCCGGCGCCTTTGCAACGGCGTCGGCAGCGACGACGCCGCCTGCAGCCGGACGCGGATCGATGACGACCTGCTGACCCCACGCCTCGGTGAACTTCTGTCCCATGATGCGCGCAACGATGTCCGGGCCCGGACCGACGATGACGCGTATCGGTCTCGACGGATATTCCTGCGCTATCACGCCCGCGCTCGTAGTCAGCGCAATCACGCTTGCAACACAAGGAAGACAACGCTTCATGGTGCCCTCGTTATGCACGCTTATCACGACTCGCCCTAGACCATACGGTCATCCAAGGCAGAAACACCGCAATCCTCGATGTGACCTTCGACGTATCTGCGTTCACGCTATACTCTCTGCGATTGCAGCGATGAGTCCCTGCACCCGCTACCAGCGCTTGAATCCCTGACGTCCGACGCCTTGCGCGCGATAAACGCAGCCGTCGCCGCATGTGACGTATAGACTGTTTAATTCCGCATCGCCGAAGGCGCAGCGCATCGGCATATCAGCAGGCAGCGGATGAGATTCGAGGACCGCACCCGATGCGGAGAATACGGTGATCATGGGCCCCGGACCGGACTTCCGGGAACCGCCGCACGCGACGATGTCACCGCCGCCGTCGATGCACATGCCTTCGATGCCGCGATGCTCGCCGCGATGGTCGGCGCCGAACGTCTGCAGCACGCTGTAAGGTCCGACCGACCCATCCTCTTTGACTGGATATGCGCGCAATTCGCGCGGCCCTTTGCGTCCGGTCTCACCTTCGGCGACGAACAGCGTTCTCTCATCCGCAGACAGCGTCACCGCCCTCGGCGCCAATGTGTCGTACGTAACACGCTTGATCGTCCGTGAGTGGCGCTCGTCCACTTCAAGCCGCAGCACCGACGCATGGTCCAGCGCCGGGAAGATCTGCGGCCCGAATGCAAGGACGGTGCTGTAGGGATCCGAGAACCACACGCGCCCCGCGCGATCGATGACAAGATCCGACGGATGGTTATGTATCTGACCGTCCAGTCGCGTCGCGGTTGTGCTCGCAGTTCCATCCGGCAGAAACTGAATGACGCGACGGCCGCCATCTTGACAAGCGAACAGCCTGCCGTCGGGGGCAAATGCGATGCCGTTAACGCGATTCGTATACTTGCGGTATTCGCTGATAGCGCCCGAGCGCGGATCAAAACTCCGTATAAAGCCTTCGTCGATCACGCTGAACAGCATCAGCTCGCCGTTCCATGCGAGTCCGCCCATGCCGCCCTGGTAGGGTCCGGCGATTCGTTCGAAGTTCCAGCTCATCTCTTCTCCCTACCAGACCGCAACGCCCGGCACTTTCACGCGCGTGCGGTAAACCGAATTAAACGTGGTTACATAGAGTGAGCAGTTGTCGTCGTCTCCCCATGCCATGTTGGTGCTATGCCCCGGTATCTTGAGACGCCCCAGCAATTTGCCGGACGCATCGATCACATGAACGCCGCCGGGACCGGTGCAATACACGTTGCCTTCGACGTCGACTTTCATGCCATCCGCGACACCGGACTCAGTACCTGTCATCTTATGGAAGAGACGACCGGGGCCGACGCTGCCATCCCCAGCGACATCGAACACGCGTATGAGCGCAAGCCGGCTGTCGTTCACGTAAAGAAGTTTTTCGTCGGGCGAGAATGCAAGTCCATTGGGGTAGGTGCAATCGGGAATAGCAAGCTGCACTTCACTGCCATCCGGTGTCAGGCGGTAGACGCCTTGCACATCGAGATAGCGCTGGACATCCTGCGCGACCATACCGGGAATTACGAGTCCACCCGCTGAATCGGTCCAGTACGTCGAGCCATCCGATCGCACGACGATATCGTTCGGACTGTTGAGTTTTTTGCCGTCGTATTTCGATGCGATCGTCGTGATGCTGCCGTCGTGCTCGAAGCGGAAGATTGTACGATTGCACCAGCCCGCAACCGTCAGTCTGCCTTCCTTGTCGAAGGTCATGCCATTTGCATGGCCCGACGGTTTGAGCACGACTTCGCGTCCAACACCCGGCTTCCATTTCCATATTGTGTTGCCGATAATGTCGACCCAGTACAACTGCTTGGTGCGTTTGTCCCAGACGGGCCCTTCACCGAAAGTGAGCCCGTACGCAATCCGGTCGAGCGGTGGATCACGGTCCACCAGGCGCTCGAAACCGGGCGCGATTAGATCAATGTCCACCTGCACCTCCTGGCGCCCACGCGGTCGGCGCGAGTGCGTTTTCGTCTGTTACCACGTCGATGACGATGGGTCTGCCCATGGCAAATGCGCGCGGCAATAATTCTTTCAGTTGGCCCGGCTTGTCGATTCTGAAACCAGCGCATCCGAGCGTCTCGGCGACTTTGGAAAAATCAACAGCCTTCTGAAAGCGCCAGATCTCACCTGAGCGGTTCGTCTGTTTGCCTTTGTATGCCGCATCGACGAGCGGAATTTCTTGATTAAGGGAACTGTTGTTATTGACGACGACGACAAGATTGATACCGAAGCGCGCGGCCGTCTCGAGTTCAGCGAGGTGATAGTAGGCGCCGCCGTCTCCGGTAAAACAAACTACCGCGCGATCGGGCAAGGCGCACTTGACGCCGATCGCTCCGGGCAGCCCCCAGCCCAGCGACCCCGCGCAGCGCACGAACGCCTGGCGCAAATCGGTGAACTCAATCATCTGGCCGGTCCACATTCCCGAATGACCCGTATCGGAAACCACGACGCCGTCCGGCGGCAGCGCTTGCGAAATTTCCCTGCACACGCGTTCGGGCCGCATCGGCATCGCGTCCGAATTCATCATCGGTTCCGCTTCAGCACGCCACTCTGCAATGAGCTCGTGAACACGGCTCAGCCACGCCTTAGAGCCTGCGGCCGGTTTCGCTGTCTGCGCCGCTGTAATCATGTGCCGCAGGGTGACCTTGACGTCGCCCAGCAAGGACACCACGTTCGGATAATTGCGCCCGAGCTCTTCGGCGTCGATGTCGAGCTGAATAACCGGTGTGCCGACAGCAGGAACTTTCCAGCTTGTCGTTACCTGGCCTCCCGTATGGCTGCCGATGAAAAAGACGAGGTCCGCTTCTGCAATAGCCTTGTTCGCGCAGCTACGAGAGTAGACACCGGCCACGCCAACCGCGAGCGGATGACTGTCGAGAATCGCTGCCTTGGCGTTCAGGGAAGTGGCTACCGGTATTTGCAATTTTTCCGCGAGCTCCGCGAGCTCTGTCTGCGCCTGCGATGACATCACACCGCCGCCGGCGACGATGATCGGTTTCTGCGCTTTTGCAAGAACAGCGAGCGCTTCCCGTACTCGTCCGGGCTCCGGTTCCGGACGAAACGCCGGAACACGTGCGAACTGCAGTTCCACGAGTGGCGCGAGATCCGTTTCGGCCTCCGCAATCGCACCGCCGTGCAGACTGCTGAGACGCAGATGCGCGGGGCCTGGCGCGCCGGACGTTGCTGCACGAAAAGCCTGCCGCAAAAGATCGGGCAGGCGCTTGATGTCGTCGACGTGCGCACTGAATTTGGTGACGCCCTCGAATTGCGTCATATCTTCTACTTCCTGATACGCATGCCGGTAACGCGAGCCGGGACCTGAGCCGCCGGTGATTGCGATCATAGGAGAGCACGCCATGAACCCGTCGCGCAAGCCGGCGGCAAGGTTCGAGGCGCCGATCTGCTGCGCCATGCAAACGCCGGGTCTGCCGCTCGCGCGCGCGTAACCGTCGGCCATGTATGCAGCGGCCTTTTCGCCGTGCGTCATAATCTTCTGCATTTTGAGCTCATCCATCTCGGCGAGCGCGCGCATGAGAATCGTCGGCACGTAGAACACGTGTGTTACGCCGTAGCCGTGCAGCACTTCCGCGATCAATCGCGAGCCGGTTATTTTTGCCATTCTGCCTCCTCGAGCGGACCGCAATACTACCAATGATCGAAATGTCGCGGAAAGAATCTTTATCTATTGTTCAATAACCACTGCTTATAATTACTGCTGCTCCGCGCGAAATCATCTGTTTTTATCCTTGCGTTTGAAACACAGAATACAAAACTGAAGAAGGTTGATTTATGGCAACCGCACTGAAACCGATACGCCGTGTCGTAACCGGCAACGACGCGCAAGGCCGCTCGTGCGTGCTCTTTGACAGCGATGCGCCAAACGTAAACCCTGCTCCGATACGACCGGGCGCCGGCATGACCGACATCTGGGTTTATCAGGAATCGCCGGCGCCGATCAGCGGTGCGCGCGATGACGGCAATCTGCCGTTCAATTTCGAGCCGCCGCACAATGGCGGACATCTGCGCATCGTGCAATCGCAGCCAAAACCGCCGGACTATGATCCTGCTACGGATCCAAAGGCGGTTCCATTACATGAGCCGAGGCAACGGCCGGGAGGAACCTGGGATAAGGGCGGTGCGAACGCGTTCTCGTCGCCCGTGCATAAATCTGAAACTGTCGACTATGGAATCGTCCTCGAAGGAGAGCGCGTGCTCTTGCTCGATGACGGCGAGCGCGTAATGAAACCCGGCGATGTTGTCGTGCAGCTCGGCAACTGGCACGGCTGGTGCAATCCACGCGAAGGCAGTCTCATGGCGTTCGTCATGATGGGCGCGAAATATAAGGGCTGATGAGATGACTCAAGCAAGCAAAGCCCTGCGCAGAATCATCTCGGTCGACGACGCGAATGGAAAATCAAGGGCGATTGCCGATGGTCCGGCGCCCGACGTGCGGACGGATCCCGCACGTCCCGGCTACACCTCGACGCGCATCTGGGTAACCGACCGCACGCCGGCACGTATCGAAGGTATCACTGACACACTTGACGCGCCGCATACGCTGGAAGCGCCCGCCGGCGGCTCGGTGTGCCGCATCGTCACCTTTCCGCCCGACGATTCATTTATGGCACGCGTCGGCGCAAGCGAAGTGCAGACGTATTTCACGGCAATGGGCTCGCCGCAAGCGTCGACTTACTCTGCAACGTCGCCGCACCCTTATATACAGAAAACATGCACGCTGGATCTCTGCCTTGTGCTTGAAGGAGAAATCACGCTTGTGCTCGACACCCAGGAAGTACAACTGAAAGCCGGCGATACGATCGTTCAGCGCGGCACCAATCACGCCTGGAGCAACCGCTCGACCAAACCGTGCACAATCGCGTTTTCGATTCACGACGCCAGGTAGTCCCCGGCAGTGACGCACAGAGATCAGCGGTTGAGTTGCGCGACGCTGGTTTACGGTGCACTGATGCTGCCGTTCGCCGCATGGGCGCAGTCATACCCGGTTAAATCGATTCGCATCGTCGTCGCGAGTGCACCCGGCTCCGGTCCGGATATCGTTACGCGACTCATCGGGCGCAAACTCAGCGACGCCTGGGGCCAGCAAATCATCGCGGACAACCGCACTGGCGCTGGCGGCAACATGGGCGCTGAAATTGTCGCGCATGCACCTCCTGACGGTTATACGCTTTTGATGGCGACTGCCAGCCAGCCGATCGGCGCCGCGTTGTACTCGAAGCTCAACTACGATCTCATCCGGGATTTCGTACCCGTGAGCCTGATTGCATCGACGCCGTTTCTTCTCGTGGTAAATCCCGCAGTGCCCGCAACGTCTGTCAATGAACTGATCGCGTTGGCGAAGGCGAAACCCGGCGCCTTGCATTACGGATCCGGTGGCAGCGGAACACCGCCGCACTTGTGCGCAGAGATTCTCAAATCGAGAGCCGGCATCGATGTGGTGCATGTGCCGTATAAGGGTGTTACGCCCGCACTCACGGACCTGCTCGCCGGACAGGTGCAGTTTGTGTTTTCAGTGGTACCCGCGGGCTTGCCGCTCATTCGCGCAAATAAATTACGCGCGCTGGCTGTAACGAGCGAAAAGCGCACCCCGCTCGCGCCCGATGTGCCGACAATCGCGGAATCATTGCCGGGGTTCGAAGCGTTCGGGTGGTATGGCTTGATGGCTCCGGTTGGAACACCTGCTGAAATAGTGAAACGTCTCAACGCTGAAGCCATAGCCGCATTGAAGACCGCCGATCTGCAAGAGCGCTTCATCGCGCTTGGCGCCGATCCAATTGGCACGACGCCCCAGGCGTTCGGCCAATTCGTTCGCAGCGAAATGCAGAAATGGCGCAAGGCCGTGAAAGATTCCGGCGCGCGCGTCGAATAGCGCCCGATATCAGTTTTACTCGGCTTTCGCGCCCGCTTCTTTCGCGACCTTCGCCCATTTGGCTAATTCAGTTTTGAGGAATTCGCCGAATTCCTGCGGCGTGCTGCCGACCGGTTCGAAGCCGAGTGCGGTGATGCGCTCGATGATATCCGGCAATCGCAGGTCTTTGACCAGTTCCGTATTCAGTTTCGCGATGATTGCCTGCGGCGTGCGTGCCGGGACGAGCACGCCATTCCACGCGGGTGCATCAAAGCCCGGCAGACCGGATTCCGCTATGGTTGGAACGTCGGGAAGGCTGCGCGTTCGTTGTAAGGTGCTAACTGCAAGCGGCCGTATGCGGCCCGCTTTGATCTGCGGCACCGCTGACGGCGCGACCACAAACATAACTTGCACCTGATCGCCGATCAATGCGGTAACACCGGCTGCCACCGTCTTGTATGGCACATGTACCAGGTTGATACCTGTTCTGCTCTTGAACATCTCACCGATCAGATGTCCGGGCGAGCCGTTGCCGCCTGAGCCGTAATTTAATTCACCGGGCTTGGCGCGGGCGATGCGAATGAGATCGTCGACGGATTTCACCGGCAGCGAAGGCTGCACTGCGAGCGCGAAAGGTATCGTGCCGAGCAGGGTCACCGGCGCAAAATCGCGCGTCATGTCGTACGAGAGCTTGAAGAAGTTCGGACTGATGGTATGCGTGCCGGTGGCCAGCAATAATGTGTAACCGTCGGCTGATGCGCGCGCGACCGTCTCCGCGGACAACATGCCGCCCCCGCCGCTGCGCTCCTCGATCACGACCTGCTGGCCCCACGCCTCGGTGATCTTCGGTCCTAGAATGCGTGCCATCGCGTCCGGCCCGCCGCCGGTCACGAAGCGGATGGGTTTCACAGGGTACGGCTGCGCGTCCGCGCGAATGTGAACGAGCGTTAGAACAGTTGCAACGAACAAAACAAAACGGGAGAGCAGCCTCATCGCCAACTCAGTGCACGCTTAGTGCGTCGCGTCGCCGCTTTCAACAATCACCTGCTCAACCACGCCGCCGCCGTTGCGCCTGAATGCAGCAGCCGCCTGGTATTCGGGCGACGCATGGCACGCCGCTGCCTGCTCGAGACTCGGAAACTCGATCACGACGAAGCGTTGAAAATTTTCCGGGCCTTCGACGATCTTGTAGCGGCCGCCGCGGGCGAGCACCTTGCCGCCGAATTTTGCGATGATCGCGGGCACAAGATCGGTGTACTTTTTATACTGCACCGGATCATCGATCCGACAGCGGGCGAGCCAGTATGCAGCCAATTCAAACTCCTTTTTTTCCTACACGCACATAGCGCAGATACATCGAAACCTGCTTATTCCGAATTCACTGGTTCTGAGTTTTGATTTATCTGCGTTCGTCTGCTGCTCAATCTGGTTGTGTCACTTAGCACCAAAATTTTGTTCGATGGTGCGCCACTTTTCCACGCCGACTATTTTGGTGTATTCCTCGAACGGCGTGCCGCTACCAACCAGCTTCAGCTCATCGCTCTTGAGATCGGCAAGAGCAAGCTGCATGGCCTTCGTGACACGCAATAACAGCGTAATGCCATACAGCGCAATCCCGTATCCCATCTGACCCAATACCGAAGGCTTCAATATCGGCGTGATGCCGCCTTCCAGCATGTTCGCGACATGGCAGGTCTGCACCTCGCGCACCGCACGCGCGATCTCGTCTTCATTCAACATCGACTCGATGAAAACGCCGTCAGCGCCCGCGCGCACATAACGCTCGGCGCGTCGCAGCGCCTCATCCATGCCGTGGATAGCTCGCGCATCAGTACGCGCGACGATGAACGTATCCGGGTTCATGCGGTTGGCCGCCATCGCGCGCAGCTTCGCCTCCATTTCAGCCGCGGGCACCACTTGCTTGCCTGCCATATGGCCGCACCGTTTCGGCGAGACCTGATCTTCGATAAACATCGCCTGCACGCCCATGCGCTCGTAGGTATTGAGCAGATGCACGGCGTTCTTCACATCGCCATAGCCGTTATCCGCGTCGACGAGCACCGGCAGGTCGCAGGCCGCGATCATGTCGCGAAATGCCGCTGAGAATTCGCCGAGCTGGCATAACCCGATATCGGGCAACCCATACCTCGCGCCGGCGGTTTGAAAGCCGCCGATGAAGAATCCTTTGAACCCCGCCTGCTTGATGAGCAACGCGGACAAGGCATCGTGCGCGCCGGGCAGAACCAGCGGTTTCTCGGTTTGTGCTAGCTGGCGTATGGTTGGCGACTTCACTCAGTCTTCTCCGGTTTTATTTCGGGCGCTGAATATAACAGCCCGTTTATGTGGTCGCAATCATCGCGGACTCGTGCTCGTTTCCAAACGCCGCGATAAGTCTTGACAGCGATCACGTGGCTCAGCACGATGGCATCATCTATGGCGCAACTTGTGCGCCCTCTCTGGCAGACCAATGAAAGCGCCCGCCTTCGCGTATACAAAAGCCCGAACACTCGAGCAGGTGTTTGACTTGCTGGAGAAGCACGGCGACGGCGCGCGCCTGCTCGCGGGCGGACAGAGCTTGCTCGCGACGCTCAACCTGCGGTTGTCGTCGCCTGAAATCTTGATCGACATTACCGGTATGCGCGACCTCGCGGGCATCACAGTCGAGCACGACAAGGTCGTCATCGGCGCACTAACGACACACGCAGAGCTCGAGCGCTCTGCGGAAATCGCGAACAATCTGCCGCTGCTTGCACAGGCGGCGCCGCATATTGCACATGTCGCAATCCGCAATGCGGGTACGATCGGCGGCAGCATTGCCATGGCGGATCCGGCCGCGGAATGGCCGGCGTGCTGCCTCGCGCTCGACGCGGATTTCGTCATTGCCAACAAGGATGGCCAGCGCAAAGTCAAGGCGCGCGATTTTTTCCACGCGCTCTACACGACGGCGATCGGCCCGCGGGACGTTCTGCTCGCGATCGAGATTGGGATTCCTGTAAACGGATCGCGCAGCGCATTCGTCGAACTCACGCGGCGCCGCGGGGATTACGCCATCGTGGGTCTGGCCGCAACGGCACAAAAGAACGATGGCGCTCTCACCAACGTGCAGCTTGCCTATCTGGGCGCCGGCCACACACCGGTCCTTGCCAAAACGGCCATGGCCAAATTCGAGAACAAATCACTGTCCGATAGTGTCGTCGCAGAAGCGGCAGTTTCCCTCGCTTCGGATCTCGATCCGGGCGATGACATCTATTCAACGGCGGCAACCAAGCTTCACCTAGCACGCGTAATCACAAAGCGAGCGCTCGCAGCACTCAATCACTAAGACACCGATCGGCCAACTGCATGGATCATTCGATTGAAACGACGCTGATCGTGAACGGCAACAAGACGACGCGGCGCGTTCAGCCGCGCCAGCATCTGATCGACTTCCTGCGCGAAGAGCTCGGACTGACCGGGTCGCACACTGCGTGCGAGCACGGTGTGTGCGGCGCCTGCACCGTGCGTGTCGACGGGCGAATAGTTCGCGGCTGTTTAATGCTGGCAGTGCAGAGTGAGGGTAAGCGCGTGGATACGATCGAGGGCTTGTCCGACTCCGGTGAAATTGCCGATCTTCAACGCGCATTCCATGAACGCAATGCACTGCAGTGCGGCTTCTGCACGCCCGGCATGTTGATGGCAGCTCAGGACTTACTGCTGACAAAGCCGGGGGCGACGCGTGATGAGATTCGCGATCATCTATCGGGTAACTATTGCCGATGCACCGGCTACCACGCCATCGTCGACGCAATCGAATCGGTGCTGTTGACACGCGCAAAAGCGCAACCATGAATACCGATAACAAATCCGCGTACGTCGGCGCGAGCGTTCCTCGAGCGAACGCGAAACGCCTGCTGCAGGGCCGCGGCGTTTACACGGACGATCTGCGTTTGCCGCGCCTCGCGCACGTCGTTTTCTTTCGCAGTCCGCACGCGCATGCGCGAATCCGCAGGCTCGACTTTACTCAAGCGCGGACGATGCCGGGTGTGATCTCGGTCGTCGACGGGAAGTCGCTGGTGCAGCACTGCAAGCCGTGGGTCGCGGTCCTCGGCCATCTGAAAGGCATCAAATCAGCGCCGCAGCACCCGCTTGCGATCGACCGTGCCTGTTGGCAGGGCGAAGCAGTTGCGGCGGTCGTCGCTGAAACGCGCGCGCAGGCCGAAGACGCCGCCGATCTTATAGAGGCGGAATGGGAAGAGCTGCCAGTCGTCGTCTCGATGACAGATGCGCTGAGCGGAAAATATGTGATCCATCCCGAGCTTGGAGACAACATCTGCTTCAAGCGCGAACTGGACACCGGTGACGTCGATGCGGCATTTGCTGAGGCGGATGTCGTCGTCGAGGAAACTTACGACTTTGGACGTCATACCGGCGTGACGCTGGAAGGACGTTCGCTGCTCGCCGACTACAATGCGGCCGAACATACGCTGACCGTCTATCACTCGACGCAGGCGCCGCACATGATGCAGGACATCATCTCGCGGCATCTCGACATTCCCGAAGGCAGCGTGCGCGTGATAGCCAGGGATGTCGGCGGGTCATATGGCATAAAAGTTCATGTGTATCCTGACGAGATGGCGACGGCCGCGCTGTCTGTGATGCTGCGACGCCCGGTAAAGTTTGTTGCAGATCGCCTCGAATCATTCGTCACCGACATTCATGCGCGTGAGCACCGGGCGCGCGTGCGCCTCGCGGCAACGCGGAACGGAAAAATACTCGCCTTCGATCTGGATGATCTGACCGGCATTGGCCCGTATTCAGTGTATCCCCGCACCAGCGGTATTGAAGGCAACCAGGTGGTCAATCTCACCGGCGGGCCATACGCACACAAGCAATATCGCGCGAGGCTAAACGTTGTCTTCACAAACAAGAATGTGACGTGCCAATACCGCGCCGTGGGCCATCCAATCGCCGTGTCGATCACCGAATGCATCGTCGATCTTGCCGCGCAAAAGCTGGGCATCGATCCCGCCGAATTCCGGCGCCGGAATCTCATTGCGGACGACGCTTATCCCTATACCTCCGCGTCCGGAATGAAATTCGAAAAGCTGTCTCACCACCAAACGCTCGACAAACTGCTTGCCATGATGAATTACGATGCGTTGCGGGCTGAGCAAACCGAACTGCGCAAACGAGGCATCTATCGCGGTATCGGTCTTGCGGCGATGATCGAGGTGACCAACCCGTCGCCGGCATTCTACGGCGTCGGCGGCGCGCGCATTTCCGCCCAGGATGGTGCGACGCTGCGGCTTGATCCGTCCGGCATGGTCAACTGCATGGTCAGCGTGACTGAACAGGGCCAGGGAACGGAAGCCATCATGGCGCAGATCGCCGCTGATGCGGTGGGAGTTAGCATCGACAAAGTACGCGTCATCACCGGCGACACGGGCACCACACCCTACGGTGGCGGCACATGGGCGTCGCGGGGCGCGGGCATTGGCGGTGAGGCGGTACTGCAGTCGGGCAAAACACTGCGCGCTCACGTCCTGGAAGTCGCCGGCGCCATTCTGCAAACCGGCCATGAAATGCTCGACGTGCGCAACAACGATGTCGTCGACGTGCGCACCGGCGAAGTGAAGCTGTCGCTTGCGGAACTCGGCCGCATCGCATACTTCCGTCCGGACACGTTACCGATGGATTTTCAGTCAGAGCTTGTCGTTACCCGCCATTACACCCCTCGTGGATACGGGTTTGCCTTCACGAATGGCATGCAGGCTTCGCTGGTCGAAGTCGATGTCGAGACGGGATTCGTGAAGCTGCTCAAACACTGGTGCGTCGAAGACTGCGGCACGGTGATAAATCCGCAGCTGGTAGACGAGCAGATTCGCGGCGGCATCGTGCAGGGCATAGGCGGCGTGCTGTTCGAGCACTGCATCTACAGTGATGAAGGCCAGTTGCTTAATGGCAACATGGCAGAGTACCTGGTGCCAATGGCGGCGGAGATGCCGGACATCGAAGTCGCGCACGTCGTCACGCCCACCAAGACTTCCGAGCTGGGCGCCAAAGGCGCAGGCGAAGCGGGCACTGCCGGCGCACCGGGTGCGGTGATGAACGCGATCAATGATGCGTTGCGCCCGTTCCAAGCGCGCGTAACCGCGCAGCCAGTCACGCCCGAGCGAGTTCTGCAGGCGCTTGGCAAAGTCTAAAGCGCGACTACTCGATTCTTTTGTGGCGAACTTTGATTCCGCAGTGTTCGGCGAGCGCTTCACGCATCGCTATGCCGGGGCCCACGGCATCAAAATCCATTATGTCGAAGGCGGTGACGGTCCAGCGGTACTGCTTGTACCCGGCTGGCCGCAGTCGTGGTACGCCTGGCGCCACGTCATGCCCGCGCTTGCCGACGGTCATCGCGTTATAGCAATCGACCCGCCGGGCCTGGGCCAATCAGAAAAGCCGCCAAGCTACGATACTGCCGCGATCGCCGAATGCGTCGATGCGTTCGTCGCCGCGATTGGAATCGATCGATTCTCTTTCGTCGGCCATGACATTGGTGCGTGGATCGGCTATGCGTATGCAGCGCGTTATCAAAGCAAGCTGTCAGGTCTTGTGTTAATCGATGCGGCGATTCCGGGCATCGCTCCGACGGACGCGTTCGCGTTGACGCCCGAGCGCATCGCCAAAACGTGGCATTTCTACTTCAATGCTTTGACCGATTTGCCGGAGGCACTCGTCGCCGGCCGCGAACGGATGTACTTAGCCTGGCTCTTTAATGCGCGGTCGGCCAACAAGGCGGCTATGGACGAGGCTGCGCTCGACGAGTATGCGCGCGCTTATGCGGCTCCGGGTGCAATGCAGCGCGGCTTTGACTACTACCGCGCGATATTCGATTCGATTGCGCAAAACCAGCGGACTGCGGCGCACAAGCTCACCGTGCCTACGTTGGCGATCGGCGGCGAGCAATGGCTCGGTCCGATGATGCGGAAGATGGTGGAGCCGGTAGCAGAGAAAGTGCAGGTTGAAACTATTCCCGCGTGCGGCCACTTCGTGCCTGAGGAATCGCCGGCGGCGCTCTCACGGCTCCTCAACGCGTTTTTGCGCAACTCCGCCGGAAACTGAGACCCGCGATTCGCAAACACCACTCACTTACGTTGCTCGATCAAGCCGCCTCTCTTTTACGCGCTTGTGACGTGCTGACGGTTCTGAGATCGGCAGAAACCGGCTGCGTAACCGAAAGAGCAACCAGATTATGCGCGATGGCCAGCTTCAGCAATTGTGAAACGTCGGCAGGTGTCAGCCGTACAAACAGCTCGCGGCTGATCAGCCGGTAGTCCGCGCTATCGTCGGTCTCATCGCTACCGGTTTTCTGCAAGCACTCGCCTCTCAGGTCTACGTGCCATGACGGCGCATCCTCGCCCGCCGGTGGCGTCATTTCCAGTTTGATCCGCGGCTTGTCGGCATCGAACCGCACCGTGTCGAAGCGCATCGTTTCTGCGCACGACTCGTCGTTGATCTGGGATTTGCTATAGATGTCTACGCGCATGAGTTCCCTCTTGAAAGTTTGACGGGCAGTTTATCACTAGTACATCCATGCGGCATGAAAACGGCATAAACCGGTCCTGCTCCGTTTGGGCGTGCTTCATTGGCAGGCGCAAACCGTTTTCGACCTGTCTCCATGCAAACGGTTTAAGCGCGTTATGGCAGCACAGCCTCAATGTGGAACAGGAAGTTAAAGAGGCGCGGCGGAGCGAGCACCCATCCGATACCGGCGCCGGCCGCATCTGCCGCCATATCCGCAAGCTCGAATGAACGCGCGTCGGTAAAAATCTGCGCAAATTCGAGTCCAACGCCGAGTGCGACACACCCGACCGCAAGAAGACAGCGCGCCTTGGTAGTGTCGTAGAGTTGTGCAAACCACAACATCAGTGTCCCGTAGGCGAGGAGATGGCCCATCTTGTCGCCTTCCTCCACCTGGATTTCGATCGGATGCGGCGTCAACGACAGGTAGACGATGGCGAGCACGAGCGCCCAACCCATTACCAGCCAAAGCGTCCGATATCTGAAACGAAGCTGGCCTGACTGGTCGCTCATTGCGCGCCCTCGTTAATTGCTAAACCGCGCAATAGCGCTCCTGAATTGCTTTATCCGCGAGCAGCTTCGCCGCCGAGTCGTGATGCACGATTAAGCCCTGATCCATGATGTACGCGCGATCTGAGATCGAGAGGGCGCGCTCGACGTTTTGCTCGACGAGCAATATCGTAGTGCCCGCAGTTTTCATGTCTTCGAAAAGCTTGAACATCTCGTCGACCAGGATGGGCATGATGCCTTCCGAAGGCTCGTCGAGCAAAATCATCTTCGGCTCGGCCATCATGGCGCGTGCGATCGCCAGCATCTGCTGCTCCCCGCCCGACAGCGTCTCACCGGGCTGGTCCAGCCGCTGCTTGAGCCGCGGGAATGTTTGCGCAATCCGTTCGATGATCTCGCTTTCGCGGTGGCGATGGGATGATGCGATCAATCCAAGCTGGAGGTTCTCGAGCACCGAGAGGCCGGGCACAATGCGCCGCTCCTCCGGAACATAGGCGAGTCCGCGATGATAGCGTCGGAACGCCGGCTCGTTGAGCATATCGGCACCATCGAAGATCACATTGCCGCTTCGCTTTGTGACCAGACCCATCACCGTGCGCAGTGTCGTTGTTTTGCCCGCGCCGTTGCGGCCCACCAGCGTCACAATTTCGCCGGCGTTTACCTCGAGAGAAACGCCTTGCAGGACATGGCTGTGCCCGTACCACGCGTTGAGGTCTTTCAGCGTCAGCATCGCAGCCATCACGCTTTTCCCTGGCCCAGATAGACTCGCTTCACTTCCTCGTTGGCGCGGATATCGCCGGGCGCGCCTTGCGCGAGCAATTCGCCGTGATGCAGCACAACGAGCTGCTGGCAGATACCCATCACCAGCTTCATCTTGTGTTCCACGAGTATCACCGTCCGCTCGGCGGCGAGGCGCACGATAAGATCCATCATCTTTATCGTCTCCTCGGGTGACATGCCGGCGGTCGGCTCATCGAGCAGCAGCAGACGCGGTTTACACGCGAGCGCCATGGCGATTTCGAGGCAGCGCTGTTCTCCATGCGCCATGTCCCTGGCTACGGCATTGCGCTTCGCCGCTATGCCGACGCGCTCGAGCAGCATGTCCGCCTGCTCGATCAGTTCGCCAATCCGCGCGCGCGGCGTCCACATGTTGTAGCGCGTCTTCTGCATTTGCGCTGCAACGCGCACATTTTCATGCGCGGACAGGTGCGGAAACACGTTTGTGATCTGAAACGACTTGGCGATGCCGCGGCGGGCATATTCATGCTTGGGCAGAGCCGTAATGTCGCGACCTTCGAAATGGACACGGCCGCTCGACGCTGGAAAAGCGCCCGATATGATGTTGAAGAAAGTGCTCTTGCCGGCGCCGTTCGGGCCGATGATCGCCGACAGTTTGTCCTTGGCGAAACTGACGGTGACGTCTTTCAGCGCCACGAAGCCGCCGAACTTCTTGCCGACGCCTTCAGCCACCAGTATGTCGTTCGAGCTCACCAATGGCTTCTTGTCCATAGAGTGGAAGACAACACAGAGATCTCAGTGCTCTCTGCGAGGATTGCTACTTCACATTTAACCAATGCAGTACGGAACCCCAGATTCCGCGCGGGAAGAACAGGACGAATACGATGAAGGTCGCCCCGAGATATAGCTGCCAATGAGTGGTCCACAGTGTGAGCACGTCGCCGAACAACTGGAATACCCCGGCGCCAATGAACGGACCAAAGAACGTTCCGAAGCCGCCGAGCAGCGCCATCATCACAACATCACCGGATGTAGAAATCTGCAACACTTCAACCGGGACGGTGGATAGGTGCAATGCGCGCAGTGCGCCTGCAACGCCGCAGAATGCGCCCGACAGCACGAATGCAGCGAGCTTGGTGTTGGCCACGTTGTAGCCGCACGCCGCGGCACGCGCGTCGTTCTCGCGTATTGTCTCGAGCACGGCGCCGAATGGCGACGCGAGTATGCGCGAGAAAAGCCACAATGCAATGGCAACGACACCGAGCATCACATAGTACTTGTTAACCGGATCCACGAAGTCGACTTGGAAGCCGAACAGGTTGATGGTTGAAACGTTGATGCCGCGCAGCCCGTTTTCACCGCCGGTCACGCTTTCCCATTTATAGAATATGTAGTAGACACATTCTGCGAGCGCAAGCGTCACCATCGAAAAATAAATGCCCCGCGTGCGTATGGCCAGAAACCCGATTACGCAGGCGACTGCCGAGGCGAATGCGATGCCGCACAGGATTGCGACGTACCACGGCCAGCCAAGATGGACGATCGCAATGCCGCATCCGTAACTGCCCACGCCCAGAAGCGCCGCGTGCCCAAACGATAAGAGACCTGCGTAACCGTAAAGAAGGTTGAACCCGAGCGCGAAGAGCCCCCAGATAAGGATGTTGATCGCGAGCGCGTGATAGGGCACGAGCCACGGGAATACGAGCAGGAAGAGAAGCGTCGCAGCGACTCGATGGCGCGTAATCGCCTCGATCATATTCCGCGATAAGCTTCGCGGCTTGGTTACGGGCATCGTCGCCTGGGTCACGGTTATCCTAATGCGCCGGTGCGGCCGAACAATCCCTGTGGCCGCACGAGCAGCACGACGGCCATCAAAACAAAGATCGAGACGCGGCCAGCTTCGGGCGATACCAGCGACGTCAGGCTCACCACTACCCCAACGAGCACACCGGCGACTACCGCTCCGGTAAGCGAACCCATTCCGCCGACAACCGTGACGACGAAAGCATCGGCGAGCAGCGATACGCCCATCTCGGGTGTAACCGATTGCAGCGGCGCCGATAGTATTCCCGACAGTCCCGCGATACCGGTGCCGATACCAAAAACGACGAGCCAGATTTTTGAGACGTCGATGCCAAGTACGCGCACGATCTCGGGGTCGCGTGCACCGGCACGGATAATGAGCCCGTACGACGTCTTCTCGATGAACAGATATAGCGCGATGACGATTACCGCCGTCGCGCCAATCAGAAAAAGACGATAAAGCGGAAAGTGGCCGATGCCGAGATTCACCGCGCCGGTCAGGCCCTGCGGCGTGGAAAACGGAATCCCGTTGAGGCCGAAGATCATGCGCACCACTTCGACAAAGATGTACGACAGGCCGAACGTGAGTAGCAGCGGATAATCGATGCCGCGTCCGTAGAGCGGGCGCACCAGTACACGCTCGGTAAGAAGTCCGATGGCGCCCACGCCGAGCGGCACTAGTACCAGGCAGACCCAGAAATTGCCGGTGTGGGTAAAGAGCCAGACGCCCATGTATGCGCCGACCATGAAGAACGCACCGTGCGCGAAGTTCACCACCGCAAGCATGCCGAATATCAGCGACAGACCAAGCGCGACCAGCACGTAAACGGCGCCGAGTGCGACGCCGGTCACGATCTGGAGCAACAGCAGGTCGAGGGTTATGTGGCCCATTAAGCTAACCCTCGCCGCTGGCGCGAACGGAGGGATCGACTTATATGCTAACGATCACGCCTTGTGTCCGAGTTCCTGGCAGCTGCGCAGCATTTTTTCGCTGCCATTGTCGATGCCGATGACGTCGAAGACATCATTTTTATCGCGCACCTGATTTGCGGCCTTTGACTGCAGCATGATCAGCGACTGCACCGATTGGTGGTCGCACTTGCGATAGGATTGCGGCCCTTTGTAGAAATCATATTTAAGATTTTCGAGCGCGGTAATCACTTTGTCGGCATCTGTGCTCTTCGCGTTGCGCGCGGCGGTCAACACAGATCGTACGCCCGCGTACCCGAGCGCGCCGTAATCAGTCGGCACCGTTCCGGGGTGTGCTTTGCGATAGCGATCATTGAACGCTTTGGCGCTGGGCAGCGAGTCTTCGATTTTCCAATAGTACGATGTGGCGCCGACGACCCCTTCGAACGGCTCCGGACCGGCCGCCATGCGCGCGCTGATCAGCAGCACCGGCGTGATGATCTTGACCTGCTTCGTGATGCCGAAATCGTAGGCCTGCTTGGCGGCGTTAACGAGGTCGCGGCCGAAATTGATCATGCACAAAATGTCGGGCTTCAAAGATTGCACGCGCGGAAAGAACGAGGTGTAGTCGCTGGTGCCGAGCGGATAGCGCAGATCGGCAAGCGTCTCCATACCGAATTCTTTGCCGGCACGCTGAAAGCCGCGCAACATCTCATGCCCGTAAGCGTAATCAGGCGTAAAGAAGACGACACGCTTGCCGAATTTCGGAATGGCGAACCGCGCGACCGCACCAGACGTCATGTGCGGATTCATCGCCTCGTGGAAGGTAAATTTGCTGAAGTCTTTGACTTCGCTGATGGCGTCGGACTGGCTGATCGAGTTATAGATAACGCCGCGCTCTTTGCACACGTTGTTCACCGACAGTTGCACAGCGGCGGACAGCGCGCCGACGATAAAGCTGACCTTTTCTTTCTCGATGAGCTCGAGCGTGCGCGTCGCGGCC
>Ga0207650_10001045_pt1 | contig 20675 bp, 21 predicted proteins | sample KBSS63metaG_FD_184325 | JGI IMG/M metagenome (GOLD analysis project Ga0207650, IMG submission 184325) | Switchgrass rhizosphere microbial communities from Kellogg Biological Station, Michigan, USA - KBS S6-3 metaG (SPAdes) (version 2) | ecosystem: Host-associated > Plants > Roots > Rhizosphere...
TATCTGATGAAACCGAAATTGAATTGTCTTTTGCGGGATCAAGACTTTTTATCATGCTGAACTTCTTCCGGCGTTTGCAAAGTACAATCCGAAGTCAAATAAATTTTTGTTTCACCGCTGTCGTTTGAATGCTGTTGATTTTGTCCTTCTGTGTTTTTATCCTGCATAAAATTTTTTTTGTCAACCATCTTCTCCGTCGGTTATTTCGCTTCCAACTCCCCGGGCTTGTTCATGGTTTTGACTTTTCTGCTGACCTGTTTTCGGCTGTATATTTTCATTTGCACGTGGATTGGAATTTTTTGCTGTCTTATCAGGAACTTCAACATAGGGTTTTCTTCTCGTATTGTCGGTCTTTTGTTTGTCCTGCATACTCCTGTTTTAGTTATTTTCGAAAATTGTATGCCAACTGTCCATTTAATAATTAAGGGAAGAGTACAGGGCGTTTTTTATAGGGCTACCGCCAGAAAGGTGGCTGAGGAGATTGGAGTGACCGGGTGGGTCAAAAATACTGCGGAAGGAAATGTTGAAATAGTAGCCACAGGAAGCAAGGACCAACTGCAAAAATTTGTTCAATGGTGTAGAGTTGGCCCGGCAAAGGCAATTGTTACTGATGTTCTGGTAAATGATAAAGAGGAAGCAAACTTCAAAGGCTTTGAAATTATTCGGGGTTAATGGAGAAATAAAGAAATGTTACCAATCGCTAGTCGCGGATATTTCAACTACAATCTTTCCCGGCATTCAATTATTGCAACCTGCTGTTTTACTATGCAATAGTGATTCATCTGCATTAATTATAAATGATAATAGTTTACAATTCTATTTAAAGCTTAATTGTGGCAGTTTAAACTCTATATATTGATGCGCTCGCTTACCCACTAATTACACAAATTGTTGATTTCTATAGCAAAAATTACACACAAACTCAACCGCTCAGCTTTAAACAGCCTAGGCATCATTTTGTTGGCAGCCAAGTAAACCAGCAATTGTTAACCTTTTAAATGTAGTGGTATGTCATTAGCCGGACAAACAGAAAATCAAAACAGTGAAAGGCAAGATGAAATGAACCGTGACTTCAACGGTATGAACGATCAGCAGGAAATATCCAATTCTAACAATGGAAGAAGATCAAATCGTGGATTTGCCGCCATGAGTCCTGAAAGACAAAAGCAAATAGCCAGCGAGGGTGGCAGGGCTGCCCATAAACTGGGTGTTGCGCACGAATGGAATAGTGATGAGGCCAGGAAAGCAGGAAAGAAAGGAGGCCAAATTGTTAGCCAAAACCGTGAACACATGAGTGAAATCGGTCGTAGAGGTGGCCAAAGCTCGGGAGGTCGTAGAAGCAAACAGCAAAGAAATAATAGCGAAAGCAGCGAAGAATGATCTTGTGTTGATGATGCTTTTCATTTATACGTCCCGCAATGCGGGACGTTTTCTCAAACAATTACTCTTTATTCACTTCATCAAAACTGGGATCGGCATTTTGATCGAAATTTGTTTCTTCTCTGAAATCATCGGCTGCCGTTTCAGTTAGTTCTTCATTATCATCCTCGTATGTACTGTTGCTCACCGTTTCTATGCCTGGTTGGGAAGCAGACTCATCCCTAGTATTTGGATCATTATTTTCACCCTTATCACTGGGCTTATTTCGTTGTAGGTCTCTCTTCATAAAATTGCTTTTAATTCCGCAAAATTCTATGCCACAGAAAACTTACCGAGTTATCTATCTACTGTTTTATTGTAAGGTGGCACCTACCAACCGGCGTAACAAAGTTCTCGATCAATTTTAAAAACACATCGCCGGCCAAATGATGTGTGATGCTTCAAAAGAAAAGCGTCCGTGATGCGTAGTTGAACCGTAATAAATTTCAATCGCAAGATAGTATTCACATAAAATTTTGAGCTTATAGTTTCAGAGGATAGAATTTTCAGATATCTTCGAGCCCGACAGAATATTTTTATGAAAAACTACATTCCCCTGCTTCCCATCCTATTTGCATTTGTTATCATTTCATGCAATAACAGTACAAACGCTGCCACAGAAACACCATCAAAACAGGATTCAAATGGTAAGGAACAAAAAGCTCCAACTGCATCAGCAACCCTTGATACAGCAAAGTACCACCAGTTAATGATGGATATGGCTAACGGAGATTCTTCTGGCCGATGGCCTGTAAAAAATGCTCCTTTACCGGTACCGGGAGCAATTTTGCCTTTCAATAGAATAATTGCTTATTATGGCAATCTCTCCTCAAAAAGAATGGGTGCATTGGGCAAATGGCCAAAGGATAGTATGATTAAAAATTTGTTGTCCGAAGTAAAGAAATGGAATGAAGCTGATAGCACAACGCCAGCAATACCTGCTTTGCATTATATAGCTGTAACAGCACAAGGTGCTGCGGGCAAGGATGGCAAGTGGCGTTTAAGAATGCCATTTAAACAAATTGATACTGTACTAAGTTGGGCCCGGGAAATTAACGCCATCGTATTTATTGATGTTCAAATAGGGTTGAGCACTCTCCAGGAAGAAATTCCTCAATTTGAAAAATATTTATCGATGCCAAATGTGCACCTGGGTATCGATCCGGAATTTGCAATGAACGGAAAAGGCGGAAAGAAACCTGGCTCAGTGATAGGCACCATGAACGCAAGTGAAATCAACTGGGTGGGTGACTATCTCGCTGACCTGGTGCAGAAAAATAATCTGCCTCCCAAAATGTTTATGATACATCGTTTTACAAAAGGAATGGTTCCAGAAGCTAAGGCAATAAAGCTTCATCCTGAGTTGCAAATTATAATGGACATGGACGGATGGGGACCCCCCGATCTTAAAAAAGGAAGCTACCGTTACTGGATTAATGAGGAGCCAGTACAGTTTACAGGATTTAAACTGTTTTACGTTAACGATACTGAAAAGAGTGGCCAGAAAGAAATGATGTCACGCCAGGAAATTCTAAAATTAAAACCGAAGCCTTTGTACATTCAGTACCAATAATAATATTTCAAATTTCTCAACAAGCTGCTGTTTCAAACAGCAGCTTTTTTTATCCCTGGGTCATTTTTTTATGGATGATCAGGTAACTAATGATGATAAGTAGAAGAATAATAACGATAGCAATGACCAGGTTAGAATCGAAGGTTAATTTTAGTTTTTCTCTGAATCTCTTTTTCCTTTCTGTTCTTTTTTTTAAATCTGTGTTCAGTTGATTCACCAAAGCCAAAATACTTTTTTGGTCTTTAAATTTCTGTAAACCTTCCAAAGCATCGGCATTAAAATCATTATCCATCATCTGCTTTTCCAGGTGATGTTGGTCTTGCGCCGAAAGTTTTCCGTGCAAGTATTGCAACAGCGTTTCCTGGTCAATTTCCGGGTTTAAGTTGGATAATATGTCTTTCAAATCTTCACTCATTGTTTGCCTTCGCTTCCAGGTTTTATTTTTTTATCGAGCAATATTTTCAAATTCCGTTTACCATTTTGAATATAACTTTTTACCTGCATAAGGCTAAAGCCGGTTTTTTCACTGATTTCCTGGTAGCTATTCTTCTTCAGATAAAACAAAATTACGCATTGCCTTTGCTCTTCGTTAAGCTCATTAAGCGCCTCTTCAAGAAGATCATAGGTTTTTTCATTCGTTATCAACTCCTTTTTGTCTACTTCAGTGGTTGCAGCATGATTATCACTCAGCTCTTTTGGAGTTTTTGCTCCTTTATCTCTTAATCGCATCAGGCAATGGTTTTTTGCCACCATATACAGCCACGATTTAAAAAAATCTACCCGGTATTTACCTACTTCGGTAAGAACTTTTAAGAAAATTTGCTGAACACAGTCCTTTGCTTCTGTTTCATCTTTCAAATATTTCATGCACACACCTAACAGCAAAAGTGTATAGCGTTCCAATAAGATACCGATCCATTGCTGGTTCTTATCTGCATTATACAGTTTTAATAATTCGTCATCTGTTATATGGTCATAACGATTAGCCTTCATAACCTCTATCATGCATCTTTAGGTATGGCATCAACCGTTGTTTGACTTTTATAAATACGTTGCCAGTTACATTCATTTAAAAATAAGATTCACGGACGAAGATTCATGAATATGATTCAAACGCTGCAAATTTGCACAAACCATTTTGAAAAAATGACAATGAAAACTGCAATTAATCTTCTTTCAGTAATTCCAATGCGTAAGGAACCATCACACCGAAGCGAAATGGTGAGCCAGCTGTTGTTCGGGGAATTTGTAGAGGTAATGGAAGAAGAAGATAATTTTATTCGTGTCAGGTGTTTGTATGATGATTATGTAGGATGGGTACAGTCAAACCAACTAACTAGTGTTGAACGAATTCTTACTACTTCTGTTTATAGCGGTAATTGGTTGCAGGAAGTTTCGGTAAATGGAAAAACCGTTCACATTCCAATGGGCACCCCTGTTTACAGCACCCAAGAAGAACGAGTTGTTCGTATTGGCACTTCCGAGATTCGGTATTTGTCAACAGACAAAACCTGTTATTGGACGGCATCGGAAGAAAAATTTACAAAAAACAATCTTGAGCTGATCTATAAAATTTTTTTGAATAGTCCTTATTTATGGGGAGGTAAATCTGTGTTTGGAATTGATTGCAGTGGTTTTGTTCAACAGGTATATAAAATGCTTGGAGTAAGGCTATTGAGAGATGCTTATTTGCAGGCAGAGCAGGGCATAGAAGTGGAAAACCTCAATCAGGGTAAATTGGGTGACCTTGCTTTTTTTAATAATGAAAAGGGGAGAATTGTGCACGTAGGAATTCTTTTGGAGAATAATCAAATTGTTCATGCATCAGGAAACGTAAGAATAGACACAATAGATGACAATGGAATTATAAACCATGAAACAGGAAAGAGAACGCACCAGCTATGTTTGATCAAAAGAATGTTTTAAATTAATTTCCTGCAAAACCTTATTCTATTTCCTAAAAAACATTCCTGATCCATTTTATAAATGTTGCATCCCAGCCCATCATTTTTATTGCAGAATAAAACAGGATAATCGCAAATATTTTTTTCACAACTTCTTCCGGAAGTGATAATGCCCACTTGCTGCCTAACCATCCGCCAACCACAAATGCTGCAGCCATAATACCAATAACCCTAATATCGATATGCCCTTGTTTGTAATAATTAAGTACAGCAAGTATGCCTACAGGCAATAACAGAAGTCCCAGTGAAGTTCCCTGTGCCTGCTGCTGTGTAAAGCCAAGAAAAAATACAAGCGCCGGAACCACAATAATGCCGCCGCCAACTCCAACAAGGCCACTCAATATACCGGCCACCAACCCAATAACTACCAGCAACAGAATAATTTCCACTGTCATTTTATATGGTTTGTTTTTTACCCGCATTTATGCGAATTTTTGTTTGTAAAGTTCGACGGAGTCCATAATAATGCGAAAGGCAATTTCTTTTGTCTGAAAATCTTCTATTTGCACCTGCTTATTTTCAAGCACTTTGTACTGTTCAAAGTAATTTCTTAATTCACTAAAAAAATGTTTGGGCAATTCTTCAATTGAATTGATGTGATTTACTGAAGGATCATTAGAGGCAACTGCAATAATTTTATCATCTTCTTCTCCTGAATCAATCATCTGCATGTTACCAATGACCGTTGCTTTTACTAAACATAGTGGTTGAATTGATTGTGAGCAAAGAACCAGGATATCCAAAGGATCACCATCAAGCCCCAGCGTTTTTGGAATAAACCCATAGTTCACCGGGTAATGAAAGGAAGAATAGACAACCCGATCCAGCTTCAGTAACCCGGTTTCTTTATCTACTTCATATTTTGTCCTGGATCCTTGTGGTATTTCTATAATGGCATTTACAGCATTGGGCAGCATATCTCCATAACTGGCTCCGTGCCAAGGATGTAAAACAGTTGTCGTTTTCATTAGCTTGTAAGTTTATATCCAAAATAAGTAGCTGCCAATCCTATTATTACACTGCTTAACACATATAGAAAGAAGGTGGGCCAACGGTCTTCCATCAACATCTGGATTCCTTCGTGCGTGAAGGTGGAAAAAGTGGTAAACCCTCCACAGAAGCCTGTAACAAACAATAATCTTTTGTGTTCATCAACATGCCTGGTAAACAAACCCCATAAAAGGCCAATCAGCAGGCATCCGAGCAGGTTTACCAACAAGGTGCCATATGGAAAATGGGCGTTGAATTTACGCTGCAGCAGGTAACGAAGAATACTTCCAATGCTTCCGCCAATGCCAACTAATAAAATATTAATGCCCATTTTAATGTTGTTGATGAAAAGTGAATTTAAGATCAACAAGCCATTGATTATTTAACCGAACCAGTTTAAGAGAATCTTTTTGATTTTTAAATGAATTGGAGTAGGTAACAATCCTGGTGCTGTCGTTTATTTCTCTTGTATTGTGTATTTGAATACTTGCATTATGATAGCCCACCCTTTCTGCCTGTGGCATGTGCTCATACGTACGCTCTGTAACATCCATTGTTTGGTCGTTGATAGAATCCCGAACCATGATTTGTCTTGCTTTTTCAAACCTTCCATCCAGGGCATCCCTGATAAACATTCTTGCCGCATCCAAATCGTTTTCAGGCTGGGTTGAACTGGTTTTATCACCATCGTTACAGGTACACAAAAATGTTAGAACCAACAACCCGAAGAGCATTTTTTTCATTGCTGCAAAACTAAGGTTAAGACAGGAAATAGATTTTGAAATCAGAATGATGTAAATAAAAAGTGTCTCAATATGAGACACTTTTTATTCATTATTTCTTCCTTAGTTAAATTTAATCCTGGCGTTCCCTATCAAAATAACGTCTTTCTTTCCGTTCCTTTTTCTCTGCTTCTTCAATCTCCTGTTCGCGTTGACCTTCTTTGTCGTAGGCTTTCAAAATGGCTTTTACCAGTTTGTGACGTACTACGTCTTCTTCGTCCAGTTCAATATACCCGATACCATCAATATTCTTCAATATCCTGCTTGCTTTGGCTAAACCACTTTTTTGATTACGGGGTAAGTCTACCTGTGTTAAGTCACCGGTTATAATTGCCTTGGCATTTGCACCAATGCGGGTTAAAAACATTTTTAACTGAAGGTCGGTTGCATTTTGTGCCTCATCCAAAATAATAAAGCAATTGTCCAATGTTCGTCCACGCATGTAGGCTAACGGAGCAATTTCAATAGTTCTTGTGCTCATGTAATAGCCAAGCTTATCTGCAGGAATCATATCGTCCAAAGCGTCATAAAGTGGACGCAGGTAGGGATCAATTTTTTCTTTCAGATCCCCGGGTAAAAAACCCAGGCTTTCACCTGCTTCAACAGCAGGGCGGGTTAAAACAATTTTTTTAACCGCTTTATTCTTTAATGCACGTACTGCCATAGCTACGGCAGTATACGTTTTACCCGTACCAGCTGGGCCAATAGCAAATACAACATCGTTTTTTTCAACAGCAGTAACCAAACGTTTTTGGTTAGCTGTACGAGCCCTAACCGTCTTTCCATTGGGACCAAATACCAAAACATCATTTGGATTTCGTTCCACAAAATTGTCGACAGTTTCAGCATCGTCGCCGCCCAAAATTTGTTCAAAATAATTCTCACTCATATGGCCATTACGTTCAAGGTACTGAACTATGAGATCAATCTTTTCTTTTGCGCCTTCCACCTGTTCCGGAGCACCGCTCAATTTTAATTGTGTTCCGCGTGAAAGAATTTTTAATAAAGGAAATTTTCTTTTAAGAATGTCAAGTTTACCGTTATTTACTCCAAAGAACTCGATAGGGTTAACGGTTTCAAGGTTAATAATTGTGTCTCTCAATTCTGTTGCTGTTTTTCGTTTTTACATTTTCCGGCGTTTCCAGCTTCAAAGCCTTTGGCCCATTCACCAGATCCGGATGAAATCCCGTTTGTATTAACTTTTACTCAAGATAAATAAAACTGGCTACAATTTTAAACCCTGAGTTATACACAATTGTTTATTGTAAAAATTATGCCTAATATTTACAGTTTTGGTTAAATATCACAGGTGTAATTCAAGGGGCGTTTGTTTCGTATTGCTGAGAAATGAAGCGTTACTTCTCATTATTTTCAAATGCTTTGAATTAACTCCGCACCGTCATTCGATGAACTGTTCATAAGTTTCAACAATTCATATGCATTTTTGAATGCCTTGCATTTTATTGATGATTCGGAATACTATTTTATCATATATCTCAATCGCGTCAATAATTTTTTTTAAGTCATCAATGAAATGCTAAATTAGCATCAGGAACTCGACGATTGCTTTATGAATTTTAGATCAACTAATGAAACTCTGCTTCTGGGTTTAAAAGAAAAAATTGCTGCCGGCGATCAAAATTCCTTTAGACAGCTTTTTCACTTATATTCAAAGAAGTTAACGCAATTTGCCTTTGCTATTGTAAAATCAAATGATGCGGCCAGGGAAATTGTTGATGAAGTTTTTATCAAGATCTGGCGAAACAAAGCTTCAATCACAACGATACAGAATCTAACAGTTTATCTCTATACAGCAATAAAAAATACGTCACTTAATTATTTATCCGCCAGGGCAAAAGAAAACATGGTTGAGTCTTTTGACTTTTTTTCTGTTCAGCTGTCGGACAACAATTCGCCTGAAAGAACGCTGATATCCTCTGAATTGCTAAAGAAAATCAATGCAGCTATTGACCAATTGCCCCCACGTTGTAAAATGGTTTTTAAATTGGTGCGGGAAGATGGTTTAAGCTATAAGGAGGTGGGAGCGATCCTTAAGATTTCTCCAAAAACCGTGGATGCGCAAATGATGATTGCAGTGAAACAAATCAGCGAAAAAGTAAAAATGTATTTCGACTATTTTCCGAATAGGAATATCAAAAAAAATTAAAAATTTTAGCTTAGGGACATTGTTTAAGGACGCTGTCTTTATGGTATAATGGCTATGGTCAACGAAAGGTTTGCGCAGTTAATTGCCCGGAAATTGTCTGGTGAAGCTAATGAGGCTGAACTTCAGGAATTAGAAGGTCTATTGAAAGAAGACCCGGAACTACAGTATTTCTTCGAAATGTTCTCTAAGTATTGGAAAGTGGGAGAGGAATTGGAAGACGATGCTATACAGGAAGATATTCATTTTCAACAGATTCTAACTATTGCGGAAAAAGGAAGCGCCGGTACAGTTGGGATACAAACGGTGACAGCTAAAAAAGCGACTAAGGTTTTTAACCTGAAGAATTTATTAGTGGCTGCCGTAATCCTCGGATTTATAGTTTTATCCTATGTGTTTATTCCCCGGTCCGATGCATTGGATAAAAATAACCTTGCTCAAAGCGAAGTAATAACTGTCAAACCCGGTGCCCGCATTTATATGTTGCTGCCAGACGGAAGCAAGGTCTGGCTCAATTCGGAAAGCAGGCTTGAATATAAAAAGAGTTTTAGCGATACGGTGAGGGAAGTAACACTTGAGGGAGAGGGCTTTTTTGATGTTGTCAAAGACAAAAAGCATCCTTTCATTGTTCATACTTCAGATATTGATATTAAAGTTTTAGGAACAGCATTTAACGTAAAGTCTTATCCCAAAGAATCGTTCATAGAGACAACGTTGCTGCGAGGTCTTATTGAAGTAACAAACAAAAAAGATCCTTCCTCGCCCAAAGTTCTGCTATACCCTCATGATAAGTTAGTGTTTAACAAAGAGACGAGGAGTCCAAACCAAATGTTGCGGACCAGAACCCAGGATGTGGCTTTGGCCAAACCATTTGAAAAAACAACATTATCACAGAGTATAACCGATTCGGAATTAATGGAAACTTCGTGGCTGTACAATAAGTTGCTTTTGGATGGACAAACCCTTCGACAAAGTGCGGCTAAACTGGAACGTTGGTATAATGTAAATATTCATTTTAAGGATGATAAAGTTGGCAATACACCCATTCGTTATCCATTATCAAACGAAACTATTGAAGAAGCATTGAAAGCACTGCAATACATTGAGCCCTTCAATTACAGGATAAACGGCACGGATATCGAGATCTGGAGAAAAAGAAGTTAATAAAAGCGATTGCATAAAAACGGGAAATTCGTAACATTTCCCGGGGATTAAAACGGAAACCATTTTGTTTTTGAAACGTCAAAGATTTCCGTATTTACACCAAACTAAAAGTAATAAGAAAATGTACCTCGTGTAAGGTGCATAAAAGCATCGCTTCGAAAATTCTTAAGAATTATGAAGCTATTTACCGTCTTACTTTTTTTTGGGCTGTTTCAGGTTTGTGCCCCTGATAGTATTGGACAAACCATAACCATTCGGGTAAAGCAGACCGAAATTCGGAAAGTGCTGAATGCGGTGGAAAATCAAACCAATGTACGCTTCCTCTATAACTACGAACTTAAGGCGCTGAAAAATAAAATTGATTTTACTGTTATCGATCTCCCGGTTTGTGAAGCATTAGATAAGTTATTCCAAAATTCAGGACTTACCTACAAAAAAGTCAATGAAAACCTTTTCGCCGTTCTTTCTGAAATAGCTGATGAAAACAAGTGGATACGCGTTACCGGAAAAGTTACGGGTGAAAACAACGAACCTTTAAATAGTGTTTCTGTGATTGAAAAAGGCAGAACGAATGGGTGCCTGACAAACTTTGATGGCGTCTTTTCGCTCACTGTTGCTCCAAATGCAATCTTGCAAACCAGTTACATAGGTTATGATAAAAATGAAGCACCGATCAATGATCAGTTGGTTATAAATATAAAATTAAAACCTGCTGTTGCTAAATTAAACGAGGTGCTTGTTGTTGGCTATGACAGGGAGAAAAAAAGTATGACCACCGGGGCCATTTCGTCGATAAAACAACAGCAACTTGAAACAGTTTCTTCTACCCGAATTGAACAAGCTTTGCAGGGAAGGGCTGCCGGAGTTTTAGTACTTCCCACCTCTGGTCAGCCAGGCGCCACTATAAACATGCGAATTCGCGGGGCTGGGTCCAATCGCAATTCAAACCCGTTATTTATTGTTGACGGAGTAAGAGCGAGCGGCATTGAATATCTCGATCCTTCTGAAATTGCTTCTATCGATATTTTAAAGGACGCAGCATCGGCTGCTATTTATGGTGCTGAAGCCGCCAATGGAGTGGTGATTATTACTACAAAAACAGGTAAAAAAAATTCGGGAGAAGTAAGCTACAGTGGTCAATATGCTGAGCAATCGTTGAAAAAAGATTTCATCAAAATGATGAATGCGCAGGAATACCAGCAATACCTACAGGAAGCTGGAATAGCCAATGCTCCCACTTCATCTGATCTTGTTGGAATCGGCACCGGAACAAACTGGTTGGATGCAGTTTTACAAACCGTGCCACAACAACATCATTCATTGCAGTTTAGTGGTGGATCTGACAAAGGTACCTACATGATTGCAGGAACCTATTTTAGCCAGGAAGGAATAATTGGCAAAAACAAATCAAGATTTGATAGGTACACGGTAAGATTTAATGGTGACCACCGGGTAAAATCCTGGTTAAACATAGGGAATCGGTTCTCCTACTCAAATTTTAAACGAAGGGCAATTTCTGAAAACGATGAATTTAATTCCATTATCACCAATGCACTGGTAATGGATCCTATTACGCCAACCACATATACCGGCAATTATCCGCCCCATGTTTTAAATGCTTTAACAAGCTTTACTCCCGATTCCGTACCAGTTGCTTCATTATTACGAAGAGATGCAGCGGGCAACTTATATGGAATTTCGAATTACCTCAAAGGAGAGTTTGGCAACCCGGTTGAGAGGATTGAACTGGCTAAAGGTGAAACGGTTTACAACAAAATTCTTGGGAATGTTTTTATTGATATTGAACCCATGCAAGGACTAACAATAACGTCCCGCATTGGCGTTGACGCAAGTTTTCAAACAACACATGGCTGGACGCCCACCTACTGGTTCTCGAGTGAGCGATTGAATTCTGTGGCGGGTGGGTATGATGCCAGTAACAACTGGTATACCTGGCAATGGGAAAATTTCGGTACCTACAAAAAGATTGTGGGTGCACACAACTTTACTTTATTAGGCGGCATGTCAGCCATTAAAACCCATGAATTTCATGTAGGTGGCAGCTACTCCGGTTTATTCAAGGAAGATGATCGGTTTTCCTATGCTGACTATGTGCCCGATAATATCGATCGAATTGGGAGTACGGCATTGGATTATAGTTTGGCCTCTGTTTTTGGACGACTGTCTTATGCATACAAGGAGAAGTACCTGTTTAGCGGTTCTCTCAGAAGAGATGGAAGTTCTAAACTGGCACCAGGGCATCAATGGAAGACGTATCCTGCAGTAGCCGCTGGTTGGGTGGCGTCAAATGAAGATTACTTTCCTAAATTTTTATCCTTTGTCAACTATGCAAAACTGCGTGCAAGCTGGGGACAAAACGGAAATGTTTCTTCTGTTGGTGTAGGGGAGTGGATGAGCGCAATTGGTTCAGGCATTGTTTACCCAAATGCAAATGGCAACTTACTTGTAGGTGCGGCTCCGGGGAATTTACCAAATCCAAACCTTACATGGGAAACGAGTGAACAGTTTGATATAGGCACTGATCTTTCTTTTTTAAGCAACAAGTTTACTCTAAGCATTGATTATTATAAGAAGATAACGAAGGACCTTTTGACGAACGGCACGGCTCCTATGTTCGTGGGCAATGTTTTAAAAACAGTAAATGCCGGGAATGTTGAAAATAAAGGCTGGGAATTTGAAGCTGTGTATGCTGATAAATTGGCCTCTGGTTTTTCTTATGAAATTGGGGCTAACCTATCGACCCTTCATAATGTAATCACTTATCTCGATCCAAATTCACCAATAATTTATGGTGCAGGCATAGGTGTAGGTTGGAATGCTACGGCTATGCAGGTTGGTTATCCGGTTTGGTATTTTAACGGATATAAGACTGACGGAATTTTTCAAACGCAAGCAGATATCGATTCTTATTTAACAAAAACAGGAATCCAACTTTATAATCCAAAGCCTGGAGAGCCGATCGTTATTGACGTTAATGGTGATAAACAAATTTCTCCTGCTGACATGACATACATTGGAAATCCTCATCCTGATTTAGTGTATGGCGGCCATGCTAACATTTACTATAAAGGATTTGATCTGCTTATTTTTATCCAGGGCCAATCAGGTAATGACATCCTGATGGGATTTAACCGCCTTGATCGTGCTACCGCAAATAAACCTGAGTTCTTCTTTACCAATCGCTGGGTGGGTACTGGAAGCACTAATACCTGGTTTGCATCTGACGCCTCTAACCCATACATATACAATAGCGATTTGATGATTTTTGAAGGTTCGTTTACAAGAATTCGACAATTGCAATTAGGGTATACCTTATCAAAGACTTTATCCGACCGTTTCAAAATTAAAAGAGCGAGAGTATATGTTTCGCTAGATGATTATTTCACATTTACAAATTATCCCGGTATGGATCCGGAGGGTGGAAGTAATGCGCAAAATAGTATTGGTATTGACCGCGGTGGTTATCCAATTCCAAGAAAAATGATAGCGGGGCTGAATTTTAGTTTTTAGCCCGAAAAGTGGATTATGAGAATATTTATTAAAAAATTGATTGTTTGCTGTTTGACGATGCTGGTTGTTACCGGTTGCAAGAAATTTCTTGACCAGCCGGTTCCAGGGGCTTTGCCGGAAGAAGATTTTTATAAAACTGACCTGGATGCCACACAGGCAGTAACTGCAATTTATGATATGATGCAAGCGCATTACAACAATAACTGGGGCAGCCTATATATGATAAAGACTTTGCTTTCGGATGAAAGCAACACGGGCGGAGGAGATGCGGGGGACCAACCGGGGTATCAAACAATTGATAAATACAATTTTGATGCAACCAATGATAAAATCAGGGATGCCTGGCGAATGTTATACTTCACAATTTATAGGGCCAATAAGGTAATTAATAAAACAAAACCAGAAACCAATTTACGCAAGCGTCTAATAGCAGAAGCAAAAGCATTACGAGCTTATAATTATTTTGAATTAATGTCATTATGGGGCGATGTGCCATTGGTGCTGGATGATATCGACCCATCTAATTATACAAAAACGGAACGCAAGTCTAAAACAGCAGTTAACGACCAGATAGAGAAAGACCTGCAGGATGCCATTGTATTGTTGCCTTTAAAAAACAGTTACAGTACTGCAGATAAATTTCGGGTTTCGAAAGGAATGGCACAGGCGCTGCTGGGCAAGGTTTATTTGTACGAACAAAAATGTGATGAAGCAGCCCCTCAATTTGAAACTGTAATCAACTCCGGGCAATATGGTTTAGCTCCTTCAGTTAGCGCAGCATTTTCTAAAAATTTTGAATTTGGAATCGAATCAGTTTTTGAAATTTCTTACACCACCGATCGTTCCTATGACTGGAGTAATTTTCCGTGGAGTGCGCAGCCTGAAAGCAACATACATATCCAGCTAATGGGACCCAGGAGTGACTACTATACAAAAGCCCCGGGTGATTCTTTGTTAGGGGGGTGGGGTTTTAATCTTCCAAGAAAAAGCCTTTGGAATGCTTTCGTTTCAGCAGGAGATGCTGAAAGAAGAAGACAGACAATAATGTCAAAGGACGAATTGATTGCAATGGGTGGCAATTGGACCAATGATAATGCCTGGGGTTTCGAAGGATATTTTCAAAGGAAGTATGGATCGTTCAGTACACAAACCGGTGGGCCCATTAATGAATTAAACTATGGCACTAACTGGCGTATGATTCGTTTTGCAGATGTATTGTTGATGGCTGCAGAATCTAATTATCGCGCAAACAATGAGACAAAGGCCCGTCAGTATTTAAACATGGTTCGCAAACGTTCGGGTTTACCTGATATTACAGCCAGCGGCAATGCTCTGTTTGATGCCATAATAAAAGAACGGCAAATGGAATTAGCGTTTGAAGGATTTCGGTTTACGGACCTTGTGCGTTGGGGTTTAGCTCAAAAGGAATTAGCACCACTTGGTTATCAGTCAAAACATGCATTGTTGCCAATACCTGATTATGATATAAAAACCGGGAAGTTGACACAAAATCCGGGTTTTTAAGAATCTGAAGTAGTTAGATTTCTCACTTAAGCAATCGTTAGGGGTGGATCATATTTCTTACTTTTCTAAGTTTGTATCTTCCACCCTTCTTTTTCAACAAGTCTGGTCTGTTACTCAATATTTCTTTCAGAAAGGATCTTAAATGACCGGTCTATCGTGTATTCAATTTTTGAAGGATAATCCTCTTTTTTGGATCGCCTGTCAGCCTTAATAGTTTCAGTGACGGCAATAGATAATTTACAAATTTCGCCTTGTACTGTTGATTGCAATGATCTGATGTCCGGGCGACATTCGTAGTATGCAGGTTTAATGAAAAGATCATGTATGATATCGCCTAATTTATTTTTTACTACCGGCCCAGCATCATAATACTGATTAAGATTGTCACTGTAATTTGAAAGAATAGCCGGCAGATCTCTTTTGTTATACGATTGATATAATCCAAATAAAAATTGCGTGATGTTTGTTGTTGTAAATACCAACTCCTGTTTCACAGATTTTTGAGGCGGTTGTACACTTTCTTTTTTAGCAACGTATGGCGATTCCTGCTGAATTTTCCCTGGCTGGTTGTTTTGTGCTTTTATAAAATATACAGACGCAAATGCAAGTAGCGAAACAAATGCAATGGCTAATACTAGCCGGCCTGATCGATTCCTTCGGGCCTGTATAAATGTTTTTTTAGGTCTGTCGGGTACTTTTAATTGAACGGTTTCTTTTTTTTCTTCTTTTATTTCCGGTTCTACTTTTTTCTTTGGTAAAACAATTTTTGGTTGTGGATCGTTAAGTTTTGGCTCCGGTATATCAATCTTGGGTTGGGGTGCCGCCACGAATCGAGTTGCCGGTTTTTGTTCCGGTTCTATTTGGGGAACCTCTATTGATTCAATCTGCTTATAGCTAGCCGGCTTCTCAGGCAATGTAATCTCAGATGTCCTGGGTGCAAAAGAAGAGTCTTTTGAAAAAATTTGCGGCGCTTCTGTAGTGTCCAGGGATTTGGATGTGCTGAACGCTGTCAGTTTATCCGCATAAAAATTCAGTGCTTCATTTTTATAACTCCTGATAATCTGGAAAGCTCTTGATTGCTGTGGAATTGCAAGGTCTCTGTAGTTGAACAGGATTTGTTTTGATTTATCATAACCATGTTCTGCGGCGTTGGTCCATAAGGTGGGGTCTGCTTTAAATGCTTCCAAACCGGTAAGAAAAACCCAAATAGAAAAACGGTCAATAGCGTGCGAAAAATCAGAAGCCAATCTCATGGGATGCTGAAAACTGGATGTGCCTGCAGTCAGGCTATCTTTTTCTTTTAATGAAGGGATAAACATTGAATCATAGTCAATCAATTTTATCACAGGTTCCTGGTCTCTTATTTCTATCCGAACATGTTTCATGTTTAAATTGCCGTGCGCAATACTATTTTTTTCAATCTCAGAGCTTAGCAACAAAAATTTCGACTGCAATTGACTAATTAAAACCGGGTCAGATATAATTGAATCAAGATATTCCGGGAAAGTAAAGCCTTCAACCCAATCCATCCTTAATGCAGGATAGTATTCTTCGCTCAAAAATTCAAAAGGTACTTTCCAGGACAATTGCCTGGATTCTAAATACTTTTGAACTTGGTAATACCTTCTAAAAAGTTCCTCGTCGTCATTCAGGAAAAAACGAATGGCATACAGCTTAGAGTTATATTCTGCTTTAAAAACTATTGTCCGGCGGCTTTTTTCATATAGTAAAGTCTTGCCATCCTTCTGTGCAAGAAACCGATAATGATGAAGCGTAGCTAAATTTCCGGGGGCCTTTTCTTCAATAATTTTTAAATACTCTTCTGCTGATGGTAATTTCATTAGTGATCTTAAGGGCGTTACTAGATTAATTTAATAACACAGCCAGCTCTGGTATGATTTTTTCTACAATTATTCGGACCTTGCTCTCCCAATAATTCCTCTGAACACGAACCAAAAGCAATTTTACAGATTTTATTTAAGCCAAACTTTTGAATCCCGTCCTATATGAGGAATTTGCTGTTAATTTTTCTTTTTTTATCCACGCTTGCAGGGTGCAAAAAATTTACTGAAGCTCCTGAAAAAAAATGCCTTATCCCATATGTTGACTTTGTAGTGGAGCATATAAATCCAACCACACTCGAAGTTAGTTTTTCAGTTACTGCTTCAAACGGTAACATCAGTTCATACAAGTGGGACTTTGGGGACGGAACCAGTTTCAATGGGCAAAATCCTCCTCCGCATAAATACCCGGCGCCAGGTACGCCTAATGGCACATCGCATTATAAAGTAAAGCTTACGGTAGCCAACGAATGTGGTGAAGCGTACTGGACGCAAGAAGTGACTGTAGCGGGCTGTTTGCCGGATACTAAGTTTACTTACAAATATGTAAACGATTCAACAGTCGAATTCACAAATCAAACCAAAACTTCGTCCTCGACAAATTATGCCTGGAATTTTGGTGACGGCACTACCGGTGCCAACAGCCAGGTTACATTTACACATGTTTATAAAGACGACAAACCTTTCCTGGTTGTTCTTAAAGCAACAAATTCCTGTGGCGAAAACAGTTATAGCGAAACGGTTTCTGTTTGCAGAAAGCCCGAAGCTTTGCAAACGGTTAATACTACCGAATGCGGTGTCGTGACAATTAACGCAGGAGCCTCAAAGAATGCAATAAAGTACCAGTGGGATTTTGGCAATGGAACTGTTTTGCCGGCTACACCTTCCACCTCATCAACAATCACTTATACGTATCCAAACAGCGGAACGTTCACTATAAAACTTAAAGTGTTTAATGGAGCTGGCTGCGATTCTGCAACTACTTCAAGCAATGTAACTGTCACCGCAAGTGCTCTTGGATCTAACAGCACCTGGTCCTATACCTCTGACGATCTGGACTTCAATTTTACGCGGGCTGCAATTACTAATGCCATTTCTTATAAATGGAATTTTGGTGATGGCAGTACCTCTGCCTTACAAAATCCAACACATACTTATGCCGATCCGGGAGCTTATACTATTACACTAAGTGCTGCAAATAAATGCGGCGCTACCTACGAATTCAGTGTGCCAATAACCGCGCCTTATTATAGTACATTAAAAAATGTACCTGCCACAGGGTTTCAGCAGGTGTTGGTCTTTTCGCCATCGCTGATTTATTTTTTGGGAACAAATGGAAAGTTATACAAAACGGATACATCTGGGAATTGGACTACAATTAATCTTCCAAATGGTTTAGCGTTTAGTAGCGAAGCAAAACTTTATAAAGATCAGAACAACAACCTGTGGATCTACGGCAAAAAAGAAGTAGCAAAGCTTAACGCGAATGATTCGTGGACCTCCTATTTCTCCACAACAGGATTTGGAAATAATGTTACTATTGAGGGAATGGCTATTGATAATAACAATGTTTTATGGACCATTGGAGGGGGTGTTCTTAAAAAAGGAAACACAGTTATTAATTCTGCTATCGTATTTTCGTCAATTGCGTTTGCACCTGGCACAAATAGAATTTGGCTTACATCTCCTAACAGTGCAGGTTTATACTTTATTAATAGCAACAGTACACAACTGAATCCGGTATCCAATACAGCCATCACCGGCGGCGGTGATGAGTTAAAAATTGTAGCTAACGGCGATATATATGTAACTACTTCCGGTGGAATTGTGAAAACAAATAATGCGGGTGCCACCGTTAGCAGTTATACAAGTGCCAATACCAATGGTTTAATTTCTGGTCGCCCTTCAACTTTTGATATTGATGCCGAGGGCAATCTTTGGGTACTGTTATCAGGACAATTGTACAAAGTACCCATCAACAACAGCAGTAATACTAAAAGGTATTCGTTTAATGCTGATTTAAGTAATCTGTCATCGGTGAGCGTCCTTAACTTATCCGGAACAGACATTGATATTTTATTATCAAAAACTTCGGGGAATGCGGCTATTAAAATTAAATAGTGTATTAATCTTGCTGTTAGTGACATTCTCCATACAGGGTAAGTCGCAACAGGTAATTAATGATGTTACTATTGAAAAAAAAGGCAGCAGTTTATATAGAATTCAATACAGCTTAAATCAAACGACTGATTTTATTTTAGAAAAAGCTGTTCTGAAAATTTACCGAAGAAGAAATGGCAATGTGGAGGAAATATTTTCTGTACCAGTAACAATTCCACCTTTAAATGCGCAGAACCAGCAACCGCATAATTTTGATTGGACCGCATCAAATGGATTAATAAAACCAGGAGATGATCTACAGGCAAAAATTATTTTGACATTAAAAACGTCACTTGCCCGGCAGAAATTAAATAGAATTCCAGTTGCCAGCGCAGGCGAATTTATACAGGCAGAATTGCCAGTTACAAAACCCGTCGAACTCAATGGAAGTAAATCACGCGACGATGATGGAAAAATTGTTGATATCGAGTGGAAACAGGTTGGCGGACCAACCAACCTGAATATTACTCGTAAAGACTCGTTGATTGCTTACGCCGATGGCGAATTCAAACCTGGTACATATGCATTCGAGTTAACTATTAAAGACAATCTTGGTTCAGTATCCAGCAGTCGCACATCATTAACAGTAAAGAATCCATCCTACTGGACCAATCCGCCGGTTAACAATCAGCAAAAAACTAAAACTGGCCAGCAGAGTCCACCTCAAAAAAATCAAACAAAATTAAAAGGCGGGCCATCCAATGCAGCACTCAATGTGCTATTGCCTGGATTGGGCCATTATTTTGTTAGCGGCGATTATAATGGACAGAACAGGAAAGCGACTTCATTTATAATTACAGGTGTTTATATTGGATCACTAACCGGGGCAGTTCTTCTGAATCAGAAATCTGATCAGGAATTTGAAAAATACAATGAGCTAGTGAATTTCAGGGAATACCAAAAAGACGCGAATGGAAATATCATTGGTATTCGTGGAGGCAATGAGGCGCAGGCGAATGATCATTATGACAAGGGGCAATCGCTTCAAAGAAACGCTATGATATGTTTGGGCCTGGGAGGAGCCATCCTTGCAGGCGATTTGGTTTATACGTTTTTAAGAGGTAACAAGAATAAAAAAGAATGGATGTCAGCCAATACCTCTTTTAAGCCGAACTTATTTATTTCATCCGATGGCATGGCAACAAACATCGGCATTCAATTAAAATTTTGAGAATGAAAAATTTATTGGCAGTCTTAGTTTGTTTAACTGCATTAAATGGTTACAGCCAGACCAACGAAGCTTTTACCCAGGAAAAATCCAGTGCGTGGATTAGAGTGACAGAAAACCCCGTTGCTGTAACTACACCTGTCACAATAAAAAAACAACCAACTACAGTGAAAAAAAGCACTAATACAAATAAGCCAGCTGCACCCAAACAAAATTCACAGCAGGAATTTGAAAAAACCAATAACCAGGTAAATCGTTTCAAGAAACAGAAAAATGGATGAACTAAAAAATTGACTTCAGTTTCAAACTTCTTTGATAAACTTATTCGTGATAAACACGTAGAGCAGCATTACTGGAATGTGTGATATACTGGAAATTCTAATATTCTATCCCTC
>Ga0207650_10001049_pt1 | contig 20535 bp, 17 predicted proteins | sample KBSS63metaG_FD_184325 | JGI IMG/M metagenome (GOLD analysis project Ga0207650, IMG submission 184325) | Switchgrass rhizosphere microbial communities from Kellogg Biological Station, Michigan, USA - KBS S6-3 metaG (SPAdes) (version 2) | ecosystem: Host-associated > Plants > Roots > Rhizosphere...
CTGTCGGGCGTCATCGCCTCGAGCCCGGGCAGGTCGCCGGGCTCGGCGCGCCGGCGCGCCACCTCGTGCAGGAAATCGAGCAGCTCGGGAACGACCGGGATGCTCGCCAGCTCGAGGCACCAGGTGAGGATTGAAAGGTAGGCGTCGAGCCGCTTCGACGCCAGCAGCGTGCCGCGCGCCGGGCAGCCGACACGAACCGAGCGCTCGCAGCGGATCCCTTTCGCCTGCGCCAGCTTGACGAGCGCGCGCAGGTCGCTGCGATGCTCGGCGTAGTCGGCACCGCCGAACAGGTCGAGCGCCTCTTCGTCGAGCGGCGTTCCGCCGCAGGCACGCGCCAGCACCTCGGCGACCAGGCCGCCGCGCGAATGGCTGACGAGATGGACGCGCCCGCCCGCGGGCAACGCCCGGACCAGTGTCAGGGCGTTGGCGATGGGGCTGACGCCGAGGGTCGGATGGTCGAGCGCGTAGACGCGGTCGCCATAGGCGGAGAACAGCTGGCGAACGGTCGCGTTGTGCAGCGTCCAGAGCTTGGAAAAGGTGCCCGGGGTGTCGGAAAACGTGCCATGGACGAGCACCAGCAGCGGCCCGCCGTCGGCGGCGGCGGGCACCGCGTCGAGCTTGCGGCCGCTGCCCTTGAGCGGATCGAGCGTGTCGGCGGAGAGTCGATAGACGCCGGCATCGACCTTGCCGTCGAGCTTCTTCGTCAGCGCCGCCGCCACCAGCTTGGCGGCGGGATCCTTGGCGATGCCCGTGACGACCTGGAAGCCGCTCAGGACCGCCTGGCCCATCCAGCCGCGCGTGCTGCCGCGCGTCGCCTCGGCCTCGAGCCCGGGCCAGCCGAGCTGCGCCGGAACAGCGACCTCGCCCGGCGCGCCGCGCGTGGCCGTGCCGGCGAGGCTGCTTCGCGTCGTCGTCGCGCTCTGCGCGAGCATGAGGTCGCGCGCGTCGGCCGGATGAAGGACGAGCGTCGGCCCGTTGGCGACGCTGAGGACGACGACGTCTTCGCCCGGCCGTGCCGTGACGCGCACCGGATCGCCGCCGCCGCGCTGCGTGCCGACACGAACCGACGCCTTGACGCTGCCGCGCGTCGCCGAGGGTGTCGTCGGCGCCGGCTGCTCCTGCCCGGGAACGATGAAGGTGATGTCGCTCGTGCCGCTGGCCATGGACACTCCTCGGCGCTAGGGCCGGTTGCAAAGCCCTGCGCGCGACGGCACGCGGCGGCGCATCAGACGCTGAACGGCTTCTGCGCCAGGAACGTGCCCGCCGTGCCGAGCGTGAACAGGTTCGGCGACTGCGTCGCCGGCAAGCGCGCCTTGACGCGCGCGTGGAAGTTGCCGTAGTTGCCCTGGAAGCCGCCCTGGTTCCAGACCTTGAGGACCTGCTCGGTGAAGGCGCCGTTGTGCTCGCCGTCCATCGATGTCTGGTTGTCCTGACATCCCGAGATGAGGATCACCGTCGGGTTGAACTTGGCGACGATGCCCGACAGTCGCCCGCTCGCGGCAACCTGGGCGAGCGCCGAGTCGGGATCGACGATGGGTTTGCCGGCCGCGGCGGCGACGTCCTTCTGCAGCTTGTCGTAGAACGCCTTGTGCTCGCGGTAGGTGCGCATCGCCACCGCCTCGGGCATCAGCTTGGGCCGCTGGCTCGGGTTCGTCGCCGGCGGCATCATCGCTTCGCGCGTCACCGTGCCGCTGTGGCAGCTGTCGGAGAGAACGAGGATGCGCACGCCTTCGCCGAACCGGCTCAGCTCGTAGTAGAGCTCGTCGTCGATCAGCTGGCCGTCGAAGAGGCACCAGGTCTCGTCCTTCTTGTCGTCCTCCTCGCCGGTGACGTCGGGGACTTGGCCGCCGTGGCCGGAGTAGCTGAGGAAGTACAGATCACCGGCGGCGAGCAGCTGGGCCGCCTTGCGCATCTCCGCCAGCACGGCGGCGCGGGTCGCCTTCTTGGTCAGGAGCGTCGTCGGCCGGATGCCCTGCTGCTTGGCGATGGCGGTCATGTCCTTGGCGTCGGCTTCGCAGGCGGCGAGCGGGCCGGTCCAGCCGCCGTAGGCCCCGCCGCTGACGCTGTTCAGGCCGATGTGAAGCGACATGCCCATCGTCTTGCCCCTTGCGCCGCCCTTTTCCTTGCCCTTGGTCTTCACCGTTGTCTTGGCCATCGTCTCTGCTCCTGAATGAGTGTTCGCCGTCTGCGCGGCGCTCGGGGCCGCATCATCGTTGCGCGGGACTAGCGAGGCAAGCGCGGCCCGTCGCCGGCGATTGAAGCATCGCGCCGGCGCGCGCCGCAACCCTCGGAGTGTGGTCCCGGCGGCATGCGCTCAGAGCGAGCTCGAGTCGATTCGCACGACGCGGCCGCCCGCGCCGCGGACGGCATCGACGAGATGGCGCGTGCCGCCCGGGCCGTCGCCGCCGCCGCCGTCCCAGAGGCAGATGCAGGTCAGCTTGTCGGCGCCGAACGCGAGCGCGCTCTCGAGCAGCCAGAGGTTGGCGCGAACGAAAGCGTCGTCGCCCGGCGTCAGCGGGCCGAGCGCAGCCGGCGCTTCGCGCGGTGGCTCGTCGAGGCGATCGACGACGGCGCGAAAGCGTGCCTGCCAGGCTGCGCCGTCGACCACCGGCAGCAGCGACGCGGCGACGAACTCGCCCTCGCTCAGCGGCAGCAACAGGCGCAGCGGCACGGCGCGGGCAAGACACGCCTCGGCGAACAACAGGTCGCCACCGGCGGCGCCCTGAGTCAGGGCGAGGTCTTCCGGTCCCGCGCCGATCTCGTCGAGGGCGGCCGCGATACGACGCGCGGCGGCGTCGATTCGCGTCGCCGGAAAGCGCGGCACGGCGCGGTCGGGCGCGTCGACCATGTGGCCGGTGAAGAGGATCGTCTGGCGCGGCCCGTCGGGCGCACCGCGGCCCGCACTCACGGATGCTTCCTCGCGCTGCGCGCGGTCGCGCCGATCGGGACGGAGCGGCCGCTTCGGAGCGGCCCAACGCGGCCGCTCATCGCCGCTCGACGACGATCGGCACGACGCCCAGCGCGCTGCGCGCACGCTGCGCGACGGCGTCGGCTTCGTCGCGGCTCGGATAGGGCCCGGCCTGCACGCGGTAGAGCGATGCGTCGCCGAAGATCGCCAGCAGCGGCTCGAGCCACGACGACTCGTCGTCGGCGCCGACGCGGCGCCGGAAGGTCTCCGCACCGTCACGCTCGCGGAACGCGCCGAGCTGGACCCAGAATCCGCGCGCCGCGTCGGCAGGTGCGCGGCCGGGCCGCGGACGCGCGTCGGCCGCGGCGATCGCGATCGGCGCGACGGGCGTTGCGATTGCGGCGGGCGCGGCGGGCGCAGCGATTGCGGCTGACTCGGTGGCAGTCGGCGCCGGCACCACGACCGGCGCGGCCGCGAAGGCGACGTCCTGCGCCGGCACATCAACCGCTGCTGGCATGATCGGTGCCGGCACGCTCGGCGCCCGCGGCGGCGAGCTCCGCACGTCGGCCACTGAGGCCTCCGGAACCGGCGCGACCACTGCGCTCGCGCCTTCACCCGCACCCGCGGCAGCAACGCGCGCGCCGCCACTCCCACGCCAGGCACCCGTACGGATCTCGTCGAAGGTGATCCGCTCGAGCTCGACCGGCGCGACGCCGCGCAGCAGGTCGAGCTTGAACGCTGCCGCATAGCTGAGATCAACGATGCGGCCGGCGACGAACGGCCCGCGGTCGTTGACGCGGACCAGCACCTCGCGGCCGTTGGCGGGATTGCGAATGCGCGCGTAGCTCGGGATCGGCAAGGTCGGGTGCGCGGCGGTCATCGCGTACATGTCGTAGACCTCGCCGCTCGCCGTCTTGCGGCCGTGGAACTTGCGGCCGTACCACGAGGCCAGGCCGCGCTCGCTGACGGGCACATCGCGAGTCGCCGGCACGTACTCGCGCCCGAGCGCCTGGTACGGCTTGTTGGGTCCGCCGCTGCGGATCGTCTCGACGCGCGGCTCGGCGTCGGGAAGGCTCGCCAGGTCGGTGGGTGGATTGGCGCCCGGGCCGTCGGCGCCTGCCGGCCAGCTGCGCGGCTCGGATGGCGCCGGGCGCGTGGCCTGGCGCGACGACGGCCCGGAGGCGCAGCCGCCGAGCGCGGCCGCCACGGCGAGTGCCCATCCGAGTCGCGCCGTGCCGGGCGCCGTCAAGACGAAGCGCATGGGCTCGCACCTTACCCGAATGCGGAGAGCGCCTTGCGGCGGCGTCTGCCGCTGCCGCGCCGCCGCGTCGGTCGAGCCGCGCCGCTACGTTCGCGGGCTCAAGCTCCGGCGCGGCAATCGACGGCGCGGAACTCGACGCGGCGATCGAGCGCGTCACGCAGGTCGTCGGTACCGAGGCCGACGATCACCTCGCGCGAGCCCACGCCGTCGGCGGCGAGGCGCGGCGCGAGCTTGCGGTTCTGCCGCTCGAGGCTCGCCTTGATGACGGCGGCGCGCTTCTGCGACAGCACCTCGTTGGCGGCCGCGTCGCCAGTACGGCTGGTGTGGCCGATGACACGCAGGCAGCTGTCGCGTGCGGCGACCTGCGTCGCGACCTGCTGCAGCCAGACGGCGTACTGGGCCTGCAGGTCCGAGGTCTGCAGCAATGTCGTCGTGCCCGGGTTGAAAAACAGCTTGATCGGCAGCTTCTTCGAATCGAGGCCGATGCCGACGATCTTGCCGAAGGTGTCGGCCGCTTCCTTCTTGCGGCCGGTCTTCCAGCTCGTCGTGTAGAGGCCGTTGAGGACGCGAAGGTCCTGTGGATCGGCGACGGCGCGCGCTTCGTTATAGAGGCGGTAGGCGTCGGCCGGCTTGTTGTCGGCGTAAGCGAGCACCGCCTCGTTGATCACCGCCTGCGCGGGAAGCCGCTGCAAGTAGCCGGGCGCGATCGCGTCGCCCGGCGAGCTGCCCTGGCATGACTTGATGTAGGCCAGCGCCGTCGCGTCGAGCGCCCATGTCGGGCTTTCGCGATAGAGCGCCAGCGGCTCGGCGTCGACCGTAGTCAGTGTCGCCCGGTCGACGCGCTTGGCGACGAGTTTGCCGGTCCTCAGGTCGATGAGCACCAGGCAGATCCGGAAGGCGTCGGCGTCCTCGTCCTTGACGTTCTTGGTGTTGATCGCCGTCAGCGTGCCGATCAGCAGCAGCGGCCGGCCGGCGAGCGCGCCGCGCGTCAGCGGCTGCACGTTCCAGGTCGGCACGCGGCGCGTGATCAGGCCGGCGAGCTGGGCGCCCATCTGCACGGTGCTGTTGGTCTGCTGGCCGGTGCTGGCATCGATCAAGGGATCGATCACCAGCTCGCGCGGGCCGGTGCCAAGCGTGGCCTGCGCGTCTTGCAGCAGGCGCTCGCCGGCGCGTGCGACGGCGTCGGCGAACGGCGCCGCGACCAGCGGGGGCGCCGCCGTCGGCGCGGCCGGCGTGGCCGCCGGCGCCGGAGTGGACGCCTGGGCCGGAGCGGGCGCATCGGAGGGCGGCGGTGCGGCGCAACCGGCGACGAGCACTGCGAGCATCGCGACGGCGCGGGCGAAGAAGGGTACAGCGAGGTTCTTCGTCGTCATGTCGATCCGCGGCGAGCGTCGAAGTGCGAGGGGGAACGAACTTTAGCCCCCGCCGACGCGCTTCGACAATCGGCAAGAGGACGGATAGGCTCGCCGCCTGCTGGGGTCGTGCCCATGGATTGGCTCGATCTCGTTCAATGGCCGGCAATGGCCGTCACTGTCCTCGCCGCCTGGCTCGTCGCCTCGACGCAAGAGCACCGGCGCGAGATCGGCTTCTGGGTCTTCCTCGCCAGCAACGCGCTCTGGATCGCCTGGGGCTGGCACGCCGGCGCCTGGGCGCTGATCGTGCTTCAGCTGAGCCTCGCGGGCCTGAACATCCGTGGCGCGAAAAAGGCGTCGCCACCGGGCTGACAGGCGCACCGGCCGTGTCCTACGCGCTTCGCCTGCACACGCCGACAGATCGCGGCCGCCGACACTGCGACAGTGGAATCTCGACAGCGCGGTAATGCACCGCGGCTTCGATTTCCAGCAACCGTCAGCGAGGACACCTCATGAACAAGGACCAGGTCAAGGGCCGCGTCGAGCAGGCCAAGGGCAGCATCAAGGAAAACACCGGCAAGGCGCTGGGCGACCGCGAGCTGCAAAGTGAGGGCAAGGTCGACAAGGCGGCTGGCAAGACGCAAGCTACCTACGGCGACGCCAAGGAAAAGGTCAAGGACGCCATCGACAAGGCGTGACGATGCAGAGCCCGCGCGTGCCCTGAAGCGCGCCGGCTCCCCCAGGTCGGGCCGACGCCGAAACGACGGCGGCCCGTCATCAGCGGCAGTGTCGGTTCACCGGCACTGCCGCTTTCTTTTCAGGGCTCAGGACCAGCGCAAGCGCACCCGCGCAGCGATGTCGACGCTCGCGGCCGGCGCATCGGCGACGTCGATCTCGGCACCGGCTGCCGCAGGCCCGACGTGCTCGAACAGACCGTGCAGCGCCGGCGGCAGGAAGCGACTGATCGCGCCGTAGACATGGCGGTCGCCGCGCGCTGCCTGCTGCGTCACGTAGAAGCGCTGCGGCACGAGCAGATGAAGGTGATGGCGCGCGCGCGTCATCGCGACGTAGAGAAGGCGGCGCTCCTCCTCGATCTCGGCGGCATTGCCGGTCGCCATGTCCGACGGCATGCAGCCGTCGACGACGCGCAGCACCGACACCGCGCTCCACTCCTGTCCCTTGGCGGAATGGATCGTCGACAGGATGAGGTAGTCCTCGTCGTCGCCGCCGGGTCCGGACTCATCGCTCGTCGCCGCCGGCGGATCGAGCGCGAGCTCGGTGAGGAAACGTTCCCGCGACGGATAGCCCGCGGCCAGCCGCACCAGATGGGCGATGTCGGCGGCGCGCGGCGCGGCGTCGTCGTGCAGGCGCTCGAGCAACGGCACGTACCAGCGCTCGACGGCGCCGAGCTCGCCCGGCCAGGGCGACCCCGGCTTGCGCAGGGCGGCGAACAGCGACGCGAACGCTGACCATGCCGCCGCGACCGCCGGCGTCGGCACGAAGGCGAGCAGCTGCGCCGCCGGATCGCCGGCCGCGGCGAGCGCGGCGACGAGCCGACCGGCATTCGCAGCGCCGATGCCGGGGACGAGCTGCAACGCGCGCAAGCCGGCGCGCTGTCCGCGCGGATTGGCCGCGAAACGCAGCACGGCGAGGACGTCCTTGACGTGCGCGGCATCGAGGAAGCGCAGGCCGCCGTACTTGACGAACGGAATGTCGCGCCGCGTCAGCTCGAGCTCCAGCGCGTTGCTGTGCTGGGCGCTGCGAAAGAGCACCGCCTGGCTTTTCAGCGCCAGCCCGGACTCGCGCAGGGCGAGAACGCGCCCGGCGACCCACGCCGCCTCGGCCGCCTCGTCTTCGACCCAGACCAGCGCCGGCCGCTCGGCTGCTCGCCGATCGCTCCAGAGCGCCTTGGCGTGGCGTTCCGCGGCCAGCGCGATGACCGCGTTCGACGCCGCCAGGATAGGCGCCGTCGAACGGTAGTTCTGCTCGAGCGTCAGCACCGTCGCGGCCGGCACGAAGGAGGCGGCGAAGTCGAGGATGTTGCGCACCTCGGCGGCGCGGAACGAGTAGATCGCCTGGGCATCGTCACCGACGACGGTGAGGTTGCTGCCATCCGGGCGCAGGCGCAGGACGATCTCGGCCTGCAGGCGATTGGTGTCCTGGTACTCGTCGACGAGCACATGGTCGAAGCGCGACGCGATCTGCGCGCCGACGACCGGATCGGCCATCGCCTCGGCCCACCAGACGAGCAGGTCGTCGAAGTCGAGAACACGTTGCGCCTGCTTCTCTTCGGCGTAGGCGGCGAACAGGCGGCGCAAGGCGTCCTCGTGGTCGCGGCACCAGGGGAAGGTCTCGGCCAGCACGTCGGCGAGCGGTCGCCTGGCGTTGACGGCGCGCGAGTAGATCGCCAGGCACGTCCCCTTCTGGGGAAACCGGCGCGCTCCGCTTGCCAGGCCGAGACGCTGGCGCACCAGGTGGATCAGGTCCTCGGAGTCGGCGCGATCGTCGACGGTGAACGACTCGTCGAGGCCGATCCGCGCCGCGACGCCGCGCAGCAGGCGCGCGCCGACGCTGTGGAAGGTGCCGCACCACGCCAGCCGCGGCGCCTGCTGCAGCGGGGCGAGGCCCAGCGCTTCATGAAGGACGCGGCCGACGCGCCGCTCCATCTCGAGCGCGGCGCGGCGCGAGAACGTCAGCAGGAGAAGGCGCGTCGGGTCGGCGCCCGCCAGGACGAGGCGGGCGACGCGCGCCGCCAGCGTCAGTGTCTTGCCCGATCCGGCGCCAGCGACGATGAGAAGCGGGCCGATCGCCGCCGCGCCGTCACCACCTACACCGAAGGCGGCGGCGCGCTGCTGGGCGTCGTTCAGCCCGGCGAAGAGGACGCCCGGGCGAGCGGCTGGCGTGGGAACGCGAACGGACATCGGCGAGGAGACGGCGTCTTGGTGCCCGGTGAGAAGACCTCGGGACTGTAAATCCATCCAGCATCGCCAGCGCGAATCCTGCACACCGCCGCGGCCCGCCCGCCTGCACTTCGGCGCTGCGCTGCCGATGACCTGTCATGAGTCGGGACCGGTCCGCCCCTTGGTCGCCCTGTGGCCGCCCGTCGCAGGGCGCGAGCGCGCCTGCGCCGCAAGAGACCCGGGTCCATCGATCGCGCCGCGACGCTGGCAAGCCATGAGCGGCGCCGACACCGGATCGGCGACGCTCTCCGACCCCGAGCTCGTCCTGCCGAGGTCGGCCGCACTCTCGCGCAAGGCGCCGACCGCTGTCGCCGTGACAGCCGCAGCGACCTCGGCCGCATCCTCCGACAGCGAAGCCCGCTTCGCGCGCCAGTTCACCGCCGAATGGATCGCCCTCCTCGTCGGGCTGGTGGTGCTCGGCGCGCTGATCGCCTGGTCGCTCTTCAAGGCGCACGACGCGCTCGACGCTACCGAGCGCGACCGCCTTCGTGTCCTGGCGCGCGTCGTCGACGACAACGTCGGCCAGCAGCTCGACGGCATGTACCGGGCGCTTGCCAGCGTGCGCGGCGAGTTCCTGGCGACGCCCGTGCACAGCGTCTCGACCCTGCTCTCGACGCGCCTGAAGGCGCTCAGCGACGCCATCCCCGGCGTTCGCTCGATGGCCCTGCTCGATGCCGACGGGACTGTCGTCGCCAGCAGCGTCGACACCCTGCTCGGCCGCGACTTCTCGGACCGCGACTACTTCCGCAAGGCGCGCGCCGGCCGCGACATGGACGCGCTCTACGTCACGCCGCCGCTGAAAACCGTCATCAACTCGTACACGGTCGTCTTCGTGCGTTCGATCTACACGCCGAACGGCGCCTTCGCCGGCGCGGTCGCCGCCGCGCTGGAGCCCGAGTACTTCAAGGTGCTGATGCGCTCGGTGCTGTACGCGCCCGACATGTGGGTGTCGCTCGGCCACGGCGACGGCAAGGTCTTCGTGACGATGCCAGAGGACCCTCGCCGGGTCGCGGGCGAATCGCAACCGGCGATCGCGGCGATGGGGCAAAAGCACGGCGCGGCCGGGTCGGCGACGCCCATCGTCATCGGCACGATCGGCGGCTCGAACGAGCAGCGCATGACCGCGCTCAGCCAGATCTCCCCGCCTTCGCTGGCGATGGACAAGCCGCTCGTCATCGCCGTCAGCCGCTCCCTTCCCGAGCTTTATGCGCCGTGGCGCGAGCAGGCGCTCGCCAACCTCACCTTCTTCGCCCTCCTCGGCGCAGGTGCGGCGTTCGGTCTCTACCGCGGCCAGTGGCGGCGCAAGGCCTACGCGCTACTCGAGGCGAGCGCCGAGCGCGAGCGCAGGAAGAACGCCGAGCAGCTCGAGCTCGCGCTCGAGGGCGCCGACCTGGGCCTATGGGACTGGGACGTTCGCAACGACCGCCTCAACCACAACGAGGTCGTGCGACGCCAGCTCGGCTATGCGCCCGGTGAGCTCGGCGCTTCGGGGTCGGCGTGGAGCAACATCATCCATCGCGACGATGCCGAGCGGCTGATCTCGTCGATCGAGGCGCACTTCCGGCGCGAGAGCGCAGCCTATGAATGCGAGTTCCGGGTCGCCACAAGCAGGGCCACTGGGTCTGGCTGCTGAGCCGCGGCAAGGTCGTCGAGCGCGACGCCCTCGACACGCCCGTGCGGATGACCGGCACGCACATGGACCTGACACGCAGGAAAAGCAGCGAAGCCGACGTGCAGCGCAGCGCCGCGATGCTGCGCCGGACCGGCGAGCTCGCCAACATCGGCGGCTGGGAGCTGGACCTGGAGACGATGAGGATCGACTGGACCGAGCAGGTCTTTCGCATCCACGAGCTGGAGCCGGGACCGACGCCGCGCCTCGAAGACTCCATCTCCTTCTACGCCGTCGAGGGACGGCCGGCGCTGCAGGCCGCGGTCGAGGCCGGCGCGCGCGACAGCACGCCATGGGACCTCGAGCTGCCGTTCGTCACCGCCAAGGGCAACCGGCGCTGGGTGCGCGCGCAGGGCGTCGCGATCTGCGAGGACGGCCGGCCGGTGCGACTGCTCGGCGCGTTCCAGGACATCACCGAGAAGAAGAACGACGCGATCGAGCTGCACCGGCTCAACGAAGAGCTGACGCGCCTGTCGACCACCGACGCGCTCACCGAGGTCGGCAACCGGCGCCTGTTCGACCAGACGCTGAAGTCGGAGTGGCTGCGAGCGGCGCGCCGGCAGGGGCCGATCGGCCTGCTCATGATCGACGTCGACCATTTCAAGGAATACAACGACCACTACGGCCACCCGGCCGGCGACGCCGTGCTGCGCCAGATCGCGTGCATGGTCGGCGAGTCGGTGCGGCGCGGCGGCGAGCTCGTCGCCCGCTATGGCGGCGAGGAATTCGCGCTGCTGCTGCCCGGCGCCGACCTAGAAGCCGCCTGCGCCGCCGCCGAGCGCTGCCGCCAGCGCGTCATCGACGCCAAGATCGAGCACCGCGCCTCGACCACGTCGGCGTGGCTGGGCGTCAGCCAGGTGGCGACGCCGGCGGTCGACTGCGGCGTGCTGGTCGAGATCGCCGACGCTGCGCTCTACCGCGCCAAGCGCTGCGGCCGGGGCCGCATCGAGTCCTGACGCAAGCGGCGGCGACCGTTCGTCGGTGTCGCCCGCACGCGATGACCGTTCGTCGGCGCTGCGAAAGCGTCCTACAGCCGGCACGGAAAGGCCCTGACTGACGCGCCCATGACTTGCCGCTGTAATGACTTCGGCGCATGCTTCGACTCCCTCCCGACGCATGCTTCGACCTCCTCCCAAGGACGCATCATGTCAATGCTCGAAGGCCTCGCTTCAACGCTCGCGGAGATGAGCTTCGTGCAGCTGACGCTCGTCTTCCTGGCGGTTGGCACCTACTCGATGGCGATCAACGGCGCCTTCGGCGGCGGCGCGCGCAGCGCCGCGGCCAGCACGTCGTTCGTCGCCGCCGTCGCCTTCGCTGCGCTGACGCCGTCGTGGATCAGCGGCGTCGTCTTCCTCGCGGTGCTGGTGCTCGCGGTCGCCGGCTTCGCCGGGTCGGCCTGGGCGCTCTCGGCGATGCTCGGCCTCGGCGCCGAGCGCGGCGCCGTCCTTGCCGTCGAGGAGGAAGCGCGCGTTCCGTTCCGCTTGCCGGTGCCGCAGTCCCTGCGCGCCCTCGCCGCAAGCGTGATCCGCTCGCCGCTCTAGGCCTCGTCGCCCCTTGTCGCGGCGCGCAGCACGCCGCGCGAGCTTCTGCGCTGTCCCGGGACAGCCGCGACAATCGATCGCTGGTCCCCGCGCCGTCGATGCCCGTCCGCCTGCGTTTCGCTGTCCTGTTCCCCTGGTCGTGGCTGTTGGTGCTGCTCGCCGGCTGCTCCACCCTGCCGCCCCTGCCCGAGCGGGCGACGAGCACCGCCTTCACCGACACCCGCGCGACGACGCTGGGCCGCATCGCCGAGACCAGCCTCGCGCAGGCGGCGCCGGGCGAATCGGGATTCCGCCTGCTGCCCGCCGGCGACTACGCGCTCGAAGCCCGCCTCGCCCTTGCCGCGCGCGCCGAGCGCTCGCTCGACGTCCAGTACTACCAGCTGCAGCGCGACAGCGTCGGCCTGCGCTTCCTGCGCGAGCTCGGCGATGCCGCGCGGCGCGGGGTCCGCGTCCGCCTGCTCGTCGACGACCTGTACACCTCCGGCGAGGACGAGCTGTTCCGAAGCTTCGCCGCGTTGCCGAACGTGCAGGTTCGCCTCTTCAATCCGCTGCCGATGCGCAGCGGCTCGCTGCTGACGCGCCTGTTCTGGTCGTTGCACGAGTTCGGACGAGTCAATCACCGCATGCACAACAAGCTGTTCGTCGCCGACAACCGCTTCGCGGTGTCAGGCGGCCGGAACATGGCCGACGAGTACTTCATGCAGAGCGCCTCGGCCAATTTCATCGACATGGACGTGGTCGCCGCCGGCCCCGTCGTACGCGAGCAGTCGGCAGTGTTCGACCGCTACTGGAACAGCGAGCACGCCTGGCCGGTCGAAAGCGTCGTCCCGGCGACGCTCGCCGCCGGCGAGGCGCAACGCCGCTTCGACGAGCTGATTCGGGACGCCGCGCCCGATCTCACGCTGGCGCCCAACGACCCGCTTGGCCGGCATGCCGTCGGCATCGAGCTCGCCGCTGGACAGGTCTCGCTGACCTCTGCGCGGGTCGAGGTCTTCGCCGACGCACCGGCCAAGGTCGACCGTGCCGATCGCTCCGACAGCGTCGCGACCGTCGCCCGCAGCACGCTGGAGGCGATTGGCGGCGCGCGCCAGGAAGTGCTCATCGCCTCGCCGTACTTCATCCCCGGGCCGATCGGCATGGCCATGATGAAAGAGGCGCGTTCGCACGGCATCCGCATCGTGATCATGACGAACGGGCTGGGCGCGACCGACGAGCCGCTCGTCCACTGGCGCTACGCGCGCTACCGGCGCGAGCTGCTCAAGCTGGGCGTCGAGATCTACGAGCTGAGCCCCGAGCTGGCGCGCGACGCAGGCACGTTCGGCAACTTCCGCAAGTCGTTCGGCCGCCTGCATGCCAAGGTCGCGGTGATCGACCGGCGCAAGTTGTTCGTCGGCTCGCTCAACCTCGACCAGCGATCCGCCTGGTCGAACACCGAGGCCGGGCTGCTGATCGACAGCCCGCAACTCGCCGAGGGCATCGTCGCGCTGCTCGAGAACGACCACAAGGAAAGCGTCTACCAGCTGCGGCTCGGCGCCGATGGCGAGTCGATCGAGTGGGTCGTCACCAGCGCCGACGGCGGCGAGCAGGCCCTGGCCGACGAACCGCACAACGACTGGCTGCTGCGCCTGAAGATGTGGCTCATGGGCCCGCTGACATCGGAGGACCTCCTGTGAGCCGGCCGGGCCGGTGGCGCGATCAGTAGGCGACGAGGACGAGCGCCAGGGCGATCGCCGCCGGCAGAGCCTGCACGAACAGGATCTTCCTGCCCACCGTCGCGGCGCCATAGACGCCGGCGACGATCACGCAGGCAAGGAAGAAAGCTTTGACGCTCGTTCCCGCCGCACCCAGCGAGAGACCCCAGACGAGGCCGGCGGCGAGAAAGCCGTTGTAAAGGCCCTGGTTCGCGGCGAGCACCTTCGACGCCGCCGCCTCGGCGGCGCTGTGGCGAAACGTCTTCAGGCCGAGTGGCTTGTCCCAGAGGAACATCTCGAGGACGAGGAAGTACACGTGGAGCAGCGCCACGAGGGCGACGAAGACATCGGCCAGCAGTTTCACGGCGCTCCCTTCAGCGCGCCGCGGCGATCGGGCGGGCCTTGCGCGGCTTGGCGGTCTTGACCGCCTTGGCGCTCGCTGCCAATTGCGCAGCCGCCGACGCACGGGCGCCGGGCGCGACGACACGCAGGCGCGGCTGACGCGGCGCGCGCGCCGGTTTTGCCTTGGCGGGCGAGCGGCGCCGCTTGGCGCGCGGCGGCGTAGCTTGCTCGGCCGGCGCGTTCGCGGCCTCGACCTTCGCCGGCGTGTCGTCAGCGGCCGCCGACGCGACCAGCGCGCGCAAGGTCGCCATCGCGCGCTGCAGGTGGTTGCCGAGCTCGTGCACGTCGGGAACGGCGCGCCGGCAGGCGATCAGCCCGAAGCAGAGCTGGTCGACATGGCTCTGCACCGTGATGTTGAGGGCGATGCCGTGGACGACGATCGACAGCGGGTAGTAGTCGGTCATCTTCGCGCCGCACAGATACACCGGCACGCGCGAGCCGGGAACGTTCGAGATCGTCACGTTGGTGATGCGCAGCCAGTCGGCGATCCGGGAGCGGCCATAGAGCGATGCCAGTCCGCTGATCAGCCAGGGCGAGCCGAGCGAAGGGAAGTCGGTCGGGATGACGCCGCGGAAGGTGCCCATCTGCTTCTTCATCGCCGCCGTGCCGCGCTTGATCGCCTTCAGCCGCTCGGCCGGGTCGGCGATCTCGGTGCCGAGGTCGATCAGCGTGCCCGCGACCTGGTTGTTGGCCGTCGTGTCGCCTTCCTGGCGCAGCGAGATCGGCACGCCGGCGACGAGCGACTTGTCGGGCAGCTCGCGTCCTTCCTTCAGATACGAGCGCAGCGCGGTCGAGCACAACCACAGGACGACGTCGTTGATCGACGCGCCGACCGCCTTGCCGATCGACTTGACCTCGGGCAGCGGCAGCGACACGGCGGCGAAGGCGCGCTGGTTGGTGATCGAGTGGTTGAACGGCGTCGCCGGGGCGAGCTTGAAGCGCGTCGGCGGCTTTTCGGCCTTGCGCGTGGCGCGATCGTCCTCGCTCTCGCCGCGCCGCGCCGCGAGCGCCTCCTGCGCCGCGCTGTAGGCCGTGGCGACGACCTTGGGCACCAGCTTGACGCTCTGCACGATCTGCTGGATCTGGTTGGTGAGCGCCGCCGCGAGCAGCTCGGCGACGCCGAGCTGATAGGTGTTGGCGCGGGCCTCGCGCGGCGGCTTGACGGCGCGCGGCTCGGGCGCCAGGTCGAACAGGCTCGTCGCCAGCGCGACGCCGGCCTGGCCGTCGACGGCGGCGTGGTGCACCTTGCCGTAGAAGCCGATGCGGCCCTCGGCCAGCCCTTCGATGATGTAGAACTCCCAGAGCGGCCGGCTGCGGTCGAGCAGCATCGAGTGCAGGCGCGCGGCGAGCGCCTCGAGCTGCTCGATCGAGCCCGGCTTGGGCAGCACCATGTAGCGCACGTGGTAGTCGAGGTCGATGTCGTCGTCGTGGATCCAGACCGGGTTGGCGAGGTCGAACGGCATCAGCGCGAGCTTGCGGGTGAACACCGCCGCCAGGTGCATGCGCTTGGCGACGTGCGCCTTGACGGCCTCGTAGAAGCCTTCGCCGGAATACCCCGCCGGAGGCTCGAACAGGTTGAGGCTGCCGACGTGCATCGGCATCTCGGCACTTTCCATGTGCAGGAATGCCCCGTCGACGATGCTGAGGTGTTTCATCTGGGTCATGCGAGGCTCCGCGGGGCGTCGCCCGTTGTACCCCGGTTGACGCGGGGCAGCCAGCGGGCTTGCCCCGCCGGCCCGCCTGGGGCGTCAGCGCACGCCGCTGCCGTGCAGCAGGCGCAACTGCTCGTCGAGGCGGTCGAGGTCGCGATGGAAGTCAGGGTCGGCGCGAACCGACATGCCGTTGCGAAAGGCAAGCGGCCGGAGCGCTTCGGGAAGCGACTGAGGCTCGGGCATCGGCGCACCCCGGACCAGCAGCGGAATGACCGGGACGCCGCGCGCCAGCGCCGCCTCGATCTCGATCCGCACGAGGTCGGTCGGGTCGTCGAGACGGCGCCGGCCGGAGGCATCGGTGGTGTCGAGCCACTGACGGCCGATCACCGTCAGCACGCAATCGGACCGTGCGATCAGGTCGGCGACGTGGCGGCGGAAGTCGGTGCCGAGCGGGATCGAGTCGACGTCCTTGTACACGTGCGCCCTTCCGTGGCTGGCCACCAGGCGGTCGTAGGTCCTGCCCGTACGTCGCTGCTGTCGATGCGACGGTAGGAGATGAAGACGGTGCCCGGTTGCGTTGACGACGTCTCGGGCGCGCGGGGCTGCGCGGCTTCGGCCGCGCGCTCGGCGGGCGCGAGGGGCGGCGTATCCATCGGCCGCGGTGGCTTCGAGCGCGCCTCGCGCGCAGGCTCGGCCGCCGGCGACGGCTTTGCGACCGGACCCCGCTGTGCCGATCCGCCCGGCGCCGCAGGACGATCGGCACGGCGAGGTTGGCGACAACCAAGGCCATCCACATCGGCCCCGACATGCCGCCGATCGCGGGGAGCGACGCGGTCCAGGTCACCATGATCGATACAACGGCCGCCACGTTCAGAACGATCCGCGGGTTGACGCTTGCGGTGGGACGACGCGCGGACCACGCAATCGGGGCGCCGAAGCACACCGCCGCGACGACGGCACCTACCACGAACCAGATGACATACAGCGGCAGCTGCGACGTTGGCGCCGACATCGGAGCGGCATCGGAGCCGACCGCCTCCTGCGCGGCCGCGAGCGCCGGCCCGCCGAGAAGGGCTGCCCAGGCGAACGGTCGAATGTCTGCCTCGACGCATGGGGCGAAGGGCTGACGTCAGGGCGCATCGCTCTGTGGGCAGTTGCGTCGCGGATTCTGGGAGAGTCGGCGTTCCCGCACAATGCCGCGATGGAGCGTCTTGACGCCGCCGCCAGCAGCGCCGAAGCCAGGAGTGCGTTCTACACGCGCATCGACAAGCTCGGCATGACCCCGCTCTGGGAAGTGCTGGGCGCCCTCGTGCCGCTCCAGCCGAAGAGCCCGGTCGCGCCGGTCTGCTTCCGCTACGACGAGGTTCGGCCGCACGTGCTCGAGGCGGGCCGGCTGATCAGCGCCGAGGAGGCCGAGCGGCGCGTCCTCGTCCTCGAGAACCCGGCGCTGCGCGGCCGGTCGTGCATCACCCAGTCGCTCTACGCCGGGCTGCAGCTCATTCTTCCCGGCGAGGTCGCGCCGGCGCACCGGCATACCCAGTCAGCGCTGCGCCTCGTCCTCGACGGCGAAGGCGCCTACACCGCGGTCGACGGCGAGCGAACGACGATGCGCTACGGCGACTTCATCATCACGCCGTCGTGGACCTTCCACGACCACGGCAACGACGGCGCCGATCCGGTCGTCTGGCTCGACGGCCTCGACATTCCGCTGGTCAGCTTCCTCGATGCCGGCTTCGCCGAGAAGAGCAGCGTCAAGGCCCGGGCCGACGCGCGTCCGGAGGGCGATGCGCTGCATCGCTACGGCGCCAACATGTTGCCGCTCGACCATGCGCCGATGCCGCACGAGCCGTCGCGCGTCTTCAGCTATCCGTTCGCGCGCACGCGCGAAGCGCTCGCCGGCATCGCCCGCGGCAGCGCCGATCCGCACTTCGGCTTCAAGCAGCGCTTCGTCAACCCGGCGACGGGACGATCACCGATGCCAACGATCGGCACCTTCGCGCAGCTGCTGCCGGCGCGCTTCGAGACACGTCCCTATCGCAGCAGCGACTCGACGGTGCACGTCTGCCTGACCGGCGCCGGCCGCGCGACCGTGGCCGATCGCTCGTTCGACTTCGGCCGGCGCGACATCTTCGTCACGCCGTCGTGGCAGCCCTGGTCGATCGCGGCGTCCGAAGAGACGATCGTCTTCAGCTTCTCCGATCGTCCGGTGCAGCAGGTGCTCGGCCTCTGGCGCGAAGAGCGTCTGTAGGCGCGCCGGCACGAGACCCGCGCCGAGTTTCCGCGAAGCCAAGCCACCGCTGCGAGATGCGCTGCCGCCCGCAATGAGCCATGCCGCGCGCGCGTGACCCGGTCATCGTCGCCGGTGCCGGCATCGGCGGCCTCGCCGCGGCGCTGGCGCTAGCGCAGCGCGGCTTTCGCGTCGTCGTCCTCGAGCAGGCGGCAGAGATCGGCGAGATCGGCGCCGGTGTCCAGCTCGCGCCGAACGCCTTCGCCGCCTTCGACGCGCTCGGCGTCGGCGAGCGCGCGCGCGGCCGTGCCGTCTACACCGATCGGATGGTGATGATGGACGCGGTCGACGAGACGCTGGTCGGCGAGATCCCGACCGGCGCGGCGTTCCGAGAGCGCTTCGCCAACCCGTACGCCGTCATCCACCGCGCCGACGTCCATCTGTCGCTGCTCGAGGGTGTGCGCGCGCAGCCGGGGGTCGAGGTGATCACCTCCACCCGGGTCGCCCGCTTCGAGCAGGACGAGCACGGGGTCGTCGTCCTCGATGCCGGCAGCGGCCGCCACCGCGGCATCGCGGTGGTCGGCTGCGACGGCGTCAAGTCGGCGATCCGCGCGCAGACGATCGGCGACGACGTCCGCGTGTCCGGCCACGTCGTCTATCGTGCCGTCGTCGACGCTGCCGATTTCCCGGCCGACCTGCGCTGGAACGCGGCTGCGGTGTGGGTTGGGCCGAATTGCCACCTCGTCCATTACCCGCTGCGCGGTGGCGACCAGTACAACGTCGTCGTCACCTTCCACAGCCGCGATGCCGAGATCTGGAGCGTCAGCGAAGGCAGCCGCGACGAGGTGCTGTCGTACTTCGAAGGGATCGGCCCACGTGCGCGTCGCTTGCTCGACCTGCCGAAGAGCTGGAAGCGTTGGGCCACCGCCGACCGCGAGCCGATCGCGACCTGGACGCACGGTCGCTCGACGCTGCTCGGCGATGCCGCCCATCCGCTCCTGCAGTACCTCGCGCAGGGCGCGTGCATGGCGCTCGAGGACGCGGTAACGCTCGGCCGCGCCCTCGCCGCGACCGGCGACGACATCGACGCGGCGTTCGCGCTGTACCAGCGGTCGCGCGTCACCCGCACCGCGCGCGTCGTCCTCATGACGCGCGAGATGGGCCGGCTCTATCACGCCAGGGGCGTCGAGCGCCTGGTTCGCAACGAGCTCTGGCGCGGGCGAACGCCCGAGCGCTTCTACGACGCGCTCGAGTGGCTCTACGGCTGGACCGCCGAGAACTGTCTCGCGGCCTAGCGCCGCGACGGCGCGCGAACGAGAATCCGGGCGCGGGCGTTCGACCCGCAGCTTCGGGAGCCCGGCATGGCTGTGATGCGCGATCGTCCCTACTGCCAGTTCAACTTCCTGGCCCGAAGCGATCCAGCAGCGCCGAGGCGCGGTCGCGGACCGTCGGCGCGATCGCGGGAAATCGCGCCGGGGCGTCTTCCTGGGCCGGGGCGGCCTCAGGCGCTGCCGATGTGTCCATGAACCGCGGGGTGCTCAGTAGCGGCGCGGCAGGAAGACGCGGACCGTCGTGCCCTTGTCGACCACGGTGTCGATCTCGACCATGGCGTCGAGCAGGTCGCACAGCCGCTTGACGATCGCCAGGCCGAGGCCCTCTCCCTGCGACTGATTGATCGGCCGCTCGTCCGCGTCGCCGGGAGCGGCGACCCGGCTGTCGGGCGCTTCGTCGAGCGGCTCGTTCGTGGCCGACGGGTTGAGCGAGTTGACGATCGGCGCGCCCGGCCCGGCATGGAAGCCCGGGCCGCTGTCCTCGACGCTCAGGCGCCAGCGGCGCGCATCGCCCGGCGCCGCCTCGCCCCAGGAGAGGACGACACGGCCGGAGCGCGTGTACTTCAGCGCGTTGAGAAGCAGGTTCTGGGCGATCCGGCGCACCTTGACGGCGTCACCTTCGACCTGGAGCGTCGCCGGTCCATCGATGGCGAGCGACAGCCTCTTCGCGTCGGCGAGCGGCCGCACGTCGTCGCAAAGGCGACGCAGCAGGTCGGCGGCATCGAACGGAGCGACGCGCCGCTCTTCCTGGCCTGCCTGCAACCGCGCCAGCGCGGTGACGTCGTCGAGCAGATGGCGCAACGCGGTGACGTTGTTGCTGAGGAGAGCGACGAACTCATCGCGTCGGTCGACAGGCAGGTCGCGGAAGGCCAGGCCCTGGGCGACGTTGGAGACGACGCCCAGGTTGCCGCGCAGATCGTGGGCGGCTTGCTGCCAGAGGCTGGCGCGCCTCTTCTCCAGCTGGCGCACGTCGGCCAGGGCGCGCTCGAGGTCATGCACCGCGCCCGCCGCCTCGACGCGTTCGAGCTGGAAGTAGCGCTGCGCGCTCTTGCTCATCGCTTCGCTCACCTGCTCGGCGAGCTTCAAGCGCGCCTCGGTGAACGCCTCGGCCGGCAAGTCCGCGTGAGCCGCGGCAAAGCGCTCGAGCTCGGCGACGAGGCAGCGGTGCAGGCAGCCCCATTCACGCGTGACGTCGTGCAGGTCGTAGCCTTGCTGCCAGCGTTGCAGGCCATGCGCTTCGGCATCGCGCGCCTCGGCCGCATCGGCGGCCGGCTCGCCCGGGGGCGCGGCCAGGACGCCGGCGAACGACTCGATCCATTGCGGCAGGTGGTCCTCGAGCTGGGCGCGCGGCAGCGCGTTGCTCGCGGTGATCTGCAACTCGGCGGTGATCGCCACGCGCCAAGCGGCGATCAACGCCGGCGTGGCTGCGCGAAAGTGCGCTGCCAGAGCGTGTCGTCCCGCGACAACTGCCTCGTTCGCCACCGTCTTTCCAATCCTCAGTCAGGGCTGATTGTGACGCCGCGCCGAGCGCCACCCTGGGC
>Ga0207650_10001053_pt1 | contig 20514 bp, 19 predicted proteins | sample KBSS63metaG_FD_184325 | JGI IMG/M metagenome (GOLD analysis project Ga0207650, IMG submission 184325) | Switchgrass rhizosphere microbial communities from Kellogg Biological Station, Michigan, USA - KBS S6-3 metaG (SPAdes) (version 2) | ecosystem: Host-associated > Plants > Roots > Rhizosphere...
AGATGGATAGCCTGGTGCTAAGTTGTGTTAAGCAAAATATTGTTCTTTCCTGCATCATGTATGATCTGGACATGACAAAAGAAGCCGGCATAGAAATGTTCCGTGATCTTTTTCAAAAAGCTGATTACTATGACAATTTATTGGAGAAAGAATTCGGTTGTTTGGAATTATTAGAAGAATAATCAATCCCCAAAGTGCAAAAGAAAATGCTCACTAAGGAACAGGCCCTGCAAAAGCTAAGGCAATATTGTGCCTACCAGGAAAGAAGTCATTCCGAAGTACAACAAAAGCTATATGAGCTTGGCATCCGCAAACCAGACCATGATGAAGTAATTTCCACCCTGATAGAAGAAGATTATTTGAATGAAGAACGATTTGCCAAAGCATTTGCCGGTGGAAAATTCAGGATGAAGGATTGGGGTCGGAAAAAAATCTATTATGCTCTCAAAGAAAAAAGAGTGAGCGAATATTGCATCAAGGAGGCCATGAAAGAAATTGACGAGGAGCAGTACCTGAAAAATCTGAAAGAGCTTGCCGAAGAAAAATACGCTTCTTTGAAAGACGAGCAATACCTGTCCCGAAAGAAAAAGACGATTGATTACATGTTGCAGAAAGGATACGAATTTGATTTGGTAACAAAAGCCCTGAATGAGCTAGCAAATAAATAGTGGATTTTTTATAAAAATTGCTGAAGCCATTTTCTTGCTTCTTTATCATCGGCAAAAGATTTCATTGGAATTGGCGGGGTCTTAAATTTGAAAAGAATATTCATTATAAGCTGCGCCAGTCCGCCTTTAGAAACCATAGCCATTGCTGTGTAGACGTTTGGCAATTGCTCTGCAGAAAATTTTCTTGCTTCTTTATCGGGCACCGGTGAGTTGCTCAAATAAATCAGTAGTGGTACTTTTTTGCCACCGGTGATGTGTTTTACAAGAGCAATGTTTTCTGAGATGTTTTGTACCGTTCGTTTAGGAGATTTTGAATAAGAGTATAAAATTCCTTCCGGCGAATAATAGTAGTCCGCAATTTCACCTTTGATCAATTCTATGTCTTCAGGCAGCATCATTTTACTTTTATTCGTACAGACTTTACTTCTCCGACACTTACAGCACTGGCTTTATTGCCGAAACTGTTTCGTACATACGTTAATACATCTGCAATTTGCTGATCGGTTAAAACCTTTAGTGGTGGCATTGTATTACTAAATGTATCACCATCAATTTCTATTTTGCCGCTTGAACCTTTCAATATTTGTTGTATCAAAACTGTTTTAGAGCCTAGCGTCCATTTTGTTTGGGTCAATGGGGGATTTAAGTTAATAACACCAGAACCATCTACCTGGTGACAGGTAAGGCAATATTTTGCATAAACGGCTTTTCCACGGCCGATGGAAGCTTTTAAAGTATTGGTTGAACTAGCCGCAGTATTTGCTGTTGACGTTTTTATAACCGGCTTTTTCGTTTGTGCTTTCAGTACGGTCGGTATTAACAATAATACCATCACTAAAATTCTCATCCTCTATTTATTTTCCGCTAAAACTAATTTTCCAAACATAGCCTTTTGTATCATCAGTAACATACAAAGAACCATCGGGACCCTGAGCTAAGCCGCACGGTCTGAAGATTGCCTGGTTTGGTGTGGTTATGTTTTCTTTTCCTGCAAAGCCATTGGCAAATATTTCCCAGTCGCCACTGGGCTTTCCATTTTTAAAAGGAACAAAGGCCACTAAAAATCCTTTTTGTTCCAGCGGCGCCCTGTTCCACGATCCATGTAACGCAACAAATGCACCACCGCGATATTTTTCCGGGAATTGTGTTCCGGTGTAAAACAACATGCCATTAGGTGCCATGTGGCCAGGGAAGGCCATTACAGGGGATTTTACTCCATCACAACGACCAACCGTTTTTGCATCGCCACCATACTCAGGATTTAAAACTTTTTTGTTTATGACTTGATTATAGAAACAGTAGGGCCACCCAAAATTGTCCCCGGCTTTAGTTACTTCAAGCATTTCTTCGGCTGGTAATTCAACGCTAACCGAATCAGGATAAAAATGATAATCCTGCAAACCATCCCGGCCGTGTTGCATTGCAAATAAGGTATTGGTTTGGTTGTTCCAATCCAATCCAACAGCATTTCTTATACCCGTGGCGTAGCGAATACCGTCAGCATAGGACTGATCTTTTTTATCTGCTTTAAACTGCCATATGCCGCCTGTTTTTTCCAGTAAAGGACAGGGATCTTGTCCCGGTGCACCTGTAACCCTGTCTTGCAATTGACAGGCATTGGATGGTGCACCAATAGTTACGTAAATATTACCACTGTTGTCCAGAGTAATTGACTTTGTCTCATGCTGTCTGCCGGCAACGAGATCCTTAACAATAATTTCGGGGTTGGCAGTGTCGGGTATGTTGTTATTCAACTTGTATCTATACACTTGCGTGTTTGAAGCGGCATATAAATAACCATTTTTAATTCCGATGCCAGTACCTCCATAATTACCAAAGCGTGTAGTGTCATCTATTTTGCCATCACCATTTTTATCGCTGAGTCGAACAATGGCCCCACCTCTTCGCACACGGGCAATCTTTATATAAATATCTCCGTTGCTGTTCACAACTATATGTCTTGCACGGTCAAGGTTTTTTGCAATAACATCAGAGGAAAAGCCAGTAGGTAAAACTATTTTTACCTGGTCTGGTGTTTGTGCAAAAATATTTGTAGCTGTAAAGACCAATGCCAGAACCAGAATCAATAAAAGCCTTTTCATTTTTGGGATTTCCTCAAAAATAATTGATTGATGGAATCAACAATCTTTTAAATTGTCCTGGTAATACGTTTAATTGACAATTATTTTTTGGTTGGTAGTCTCACTTTGGGTGACAATTGTAACAACATACATTCCCTTAGGCAATGCCGGCAAGTTAATGATGGTAGCGCCAACGATCCCTTTCATATTCTTTTCCAAAACAACTGCACCATTGCTATTGATCAGTTGTAATTTTTCTGCAGGAATAGAAGAAGTAAGATTCAATATTCTGTCTATGATAACAGTTGGATAGATTTTAATTGTCCTTTTACTACCCATAGCAATTTTAAGAACCGGGGAATAGTTGGTACGACCATTTTCCTCCGAAATTGCCAAACGATAAAATACATCACTGCTTATTGAAACCAAATGTCGATAAGAATAATCACTTCCATTGATGCTACCTAAGGCAGGCACTTGTCCTTCACGACTAAAATAGCCGCCATCTGTGCTGTATTCAATATCAAATTTTGACGTGCCTTGTTCCAACCCCGTGCTCCATTTTAGCTCATTGTAAGTATCAAAATGTTGCACGTTGAATGATTTCAGGCGTACAGGTAGCGGAACACCACCGATAGCCAGCAACTTGTACACCGTATTAGTGGATTGAGATGCGGCATACAGTGTACCATCTTCAGCCTCTCCAAAAGCAGAAATAAATGTTTGTATACCCGTTGCCTGTGAGGAAGGGGTGAACCCGCCGGCTCCATTTGGCCAGAGGAAATACAGAGTACCAGAATAAAAATCTGATGCTATGTAATAACCACGGAAGTTGGCAAATTCATTTCCCCGGTAAACATAGCCGCCTGTAACCGCACTTGGCGGATTGGCAGCTCCATTAGGATTATCGTAATCAAAAACGGGAAACACATTATCAACTGGGGAGCAATCAGTAACACCCGGGGTTGAAATGCTTCCTTCATAACACCTCCAGCCATAGTTTACATGGCCTGTGCTTCCTGCAGGTCGATAGTTAACCTCTTCTTTTGCACCTTGTCCCACATCACCAATCCACATATTACCATTAGCACGGTCAAAACTCCAGCGAAAGGGATTTCGCAGACCAAGTGCCCATATTTCATCCAGCACTGCGGCATCGTTTACATAAGGATTGTCAGGAGGGATGGTGTATTGGCCATAAGTTTGGGAAGTCAACGTATTGACATCAATACGAATCATTTTTCCGAGCAAAACATTTCCATTTTGAGCATTATTGGGAACATCATTAGCGCCACCACCATCTCCCGTTGCAAAATATAAATACCCGTCCGTGCCAAAAATTATCTTACCTCCATTGTGGTTGCTTTGACCTGGATGTGGAATGGTAATGATAACCATTTTTGTGGTCGCATCACCCGTGTTAAGATTACCTGTAGTAGTTTGGTATCGGCTAATTTCAATATCGCCATTGGTATTGGTATAATACACGTAGAAAAAGCGGTTAGTTTCACCATCGAAGTCTGGATGAAAAGCCATACTCAATAAGCCTCTTTCTCCTCCTGAGCTGATAATGGAAGTAAGGTTCATAAAGTCTGCGAGTGTAGTTCCGTTCCATACTTTTATTGTGCCGCCTTGCTGCACAATAAACAAACGATTGCTACCATCACCGGCATTAACGATGTCAATGGGCGCAGAGAGGCCGGTAATTACCGATTGGAATGCGATGGTTGGGGGTTGAGAAAAAAGATTTGAATTGACCAACAAGGAAAGAACCAACAACAGCTGAAATACAGCCCGATAATACGGTTTCATTGCAGGACGTTTAAGGGTGAAGACAGTTTCACTGAGCAATCAGCGGCTTATTAAAATTAATTCATTTTTTTTGCAGCATGAGTTTATTGCGATGCACTTTAATTCAAACACATTTGCACTGGGAAAACAAAAAGGCCAACCTTAAAATGCTGGAGCAAAAGATAAATGCAATAAAGGAACAAACTCATATTGTCGTATTGCCTGAAATGTTTACTACAGGTTTCAGCATGAAACCACAGGAGTTTGCGGAAAAAATGGATGGGCCAACAGTGGAATGGATGAAAAAAATTGCAGCATCAAAAAAAGTAATTCTCACCGGCAGTATCATTATTGAAGATGGACAGAACTATTTCAACCGGCTCATTTGGATGTTGCCTAACGGACAATATGGATATTATGATAAGCGTCATTTGTTTGCCTATGGTGAAGAAGACAAACACTATTCCGCGGGTACAAAACGATTGATTGCATCAGTAAACGGATGGAAGATCAACCTGATGGTTTGTTACGATTTGAGGTTCCCGGTTTGGTCGAGGCAGCAGACCTCATCTCAAGCCTCTCTTGAAACGAAGGGTGACGAAACGGAACTTGAATATGACGTTTTGATTTATGTTGCCAACTGGCCCGAAAAACGAAATACAGCATGGAAATCTTTATTAAGAGCACGGGCTATTGAAAACCAGTGTTATGTTATTGGTGTAAACCGTGTTGGCAAAGATGGAAACAACATTTACCACAGTGGTGATAGCACAGTGATCGATCCCCTTGGAGAAGTATTATATCAAAAAGCAGATGAAGAAGATATTTACACAATTCAACTTAGTAACGAACATTTGAACCAGGTGAGAAAAAAATTTCAGTTTTGGAGAGATGCGGACGAGTTTAAAATTTCTATTTGAGCTATAACTATTAAAATCGGAAGCAATGGTAGTTGTTTTGAAGAAAAGGTTTACATCTTGATCAAAGATGTTCAAACATTTTCTGCTGATTATGGCATTGTTCTTTTGGGACTGCTTTTTATCATCTCCAGCACTTTATCCATTTTATAATCTTCATTCCTCCTAATCGCTTTTACGGAAGGACCGACCTCCACCTCGGGCATCACACCTCTTCCCATTTGTGCATTTTTATCAATCACCAAACGAAACAAAGGCAATCGAAAACGAACTTTTGTGTTGGGTAATGTAACGTCCGGAATTAACCACGCTGTATTTCCATAGGCACCTCCTCCGGTTTCTTCACCCACCACCACTACATTTGACTGATCAGCCACAGCTTTGGTAAATAGAGTAGCCGCAGAAAAAGTGTTTCCTCCGATAATTATGTACGTTGTTCCGTCAAAATGATTTTTTTTCTTCGGTTTAAATTTTTTGTTTTCGTAATGGCTGAAGTGATAATGACCATCCTCCTTTTTATGGGTTAGGAATAAGAGAAACAGCCGGTTCAAAAAATAATTTTGTATGTATTCCTGATGAGAATTTTTCCTTTTTACTGCATATAGTGTATCTGCAATTTTAAAAGGGTCATCTGCAATATATTTTGTGAGAAGATTGGAGAGCAGCACACTGCCACCGCCATTGCCGCGCATATCCACCACCAGGTTTTGGATATTTTGTTGACGCACTTTCTTAAAAGAAGTTTTTAAGAACGGCCTGAGGTCGCTTCCGGAAGCAAAGGTATTCACCTCCAGGAAAGCTGTGTTTAAGGTGGTATCAATTCTCATGTTCCTGAGTGATCGCATGATAGCCTTTTTCCGTTCCTTTTTGGGAATATGGCGCTCCTGCTCCCTCCGAAGTCTTGCGGTATCCACCATCTGCATTCCCAAACTGATTTCTGTTTTTCTCAAAATCCCTGCAGTGTCAATGAACTCAATAGGCGTTCTTGTTTTCAACCCATAAATAGAACCATACATGGAGCGGAAAACACCACCATTACTTATTGTTTGATACTTATGCGTTAAGTTGTACCCATCGGCTGAAATATATCGGAACATGGAATCAACAATAACAGAAATCGGTTTGTTATCTATGGACTTCAATAAAACACCCCGCATTACATTGGTATCTCTTCTACTGAGATTAGATGTTACCAGTACAGTATCTTCCCATGCTTTAACGCTCAGCGGAAACATCAATCCCCGTGTTCGTTCAGAGTATTTTGTTGCAGCTTTGGATGCGCGGACGCTGGTGTGCCCGCAACGAATTTGAGCAAGCACATAGCCTAAAACATTACGGAATTTATATTCAGAAAGAGAATCGTGTAAGCTGTTAGCCCCCACTTCAAAATAATGATCGACACTATCTTTTGACGTATACCAATACAAGCTCGGATGGGACTCTTCAAGGATGTCCCGAAACAGTTCATAATCCTTTTGTAATTGTTCTGGTGAAAACTTTTTGTTGGGATTGTAACTGTTTTTACTGACCGTGCAACTGCCAAGAATGACCAGAAGACAAAGGGTAACAAGAGGGTTTTTCATGGTTGTATCCTCATTTAAGCGCATTCCATCCCTGGGCTGTGATCGGGAATTTACTGCCGCCTTTGGTAAAGATATTGGAACCTGCTTCTTCATCGGCTATGTAGCCGATTACGCTGATATCAGTATTTTTTGAAATTGCTTCATAATCATCCTGGGCAACTGTAAACAACAACTCATAATCTTCACCGCCGCTCAAAGCACATGCCGTAGGATCGAGGTTAAATTTAAATGCCGCCAGCTTGGTTTCTTCGCCTATTGGAATTTTTTCTTCATATAAAACACAACCTACCTTGCTTTGATTACAGATGTGCAGAATTTCAGAACTTAGCCCATCACTAATATCCATCATTGCCGTCGGCTGAATTTTATTTTGCGCAAAAAATTCAACGATATCTTTTCTTGCTTCTGGTTTTAAAATTCTGCCGACAATGTATTTTTCTCCTTCAAGGTCTGGTTGGATTTTTGGATTTTCCATGAAAATCTTTTTTTCCCTTTCTAATAAGGTTAAACCCAGGAAAGCAGCTCCAAGGTCGCCGCTTACACAAAGCAGGTTACCCTTTTGTGCACCATTTCTTTTTACATATTTATCTGGACTTACTTCTCCAATGGCTGTACATGAAATAATAAATCCTTTTTGGGAAGAACTGGTATCGCCGCCAATAAGGTCCACACCATAGGTTTCACAAGCCGCATACACACCCTCATAAAATTCATCTAAAGCTTCTACACTGAAGCGATTGCTGAAGGCGAGTGATAAAACGATTTGTGTAGGCACAGCATTCATTGCATAAATGTCGCTCAGGTTTACTACAACCGCCTTATAGCCTAAATGTTTTAGGGGAGTATACATTAAATCGAAATGGACACCTTCTATCAACAAATCATTTGTTATAACCGTTTGTTTGCCGAAGTGATCGATTACTGCTGCATCATCGCCTACACCCACAATAGTAGATGCATTTTGTATTTCAATATTCTTTGTAAGGTGTTCGATCAAACCAAATTCACCTAACGTGGAAACTTCTGTTCTGTTTTCGCTCATTAACTTAAAATTCATTAAGATTTTGGAAGATCTCCGCTAACCCATTTTATCAATTCATCGTGAATGATTCCATTGCTTGCGATCAAACCGTGTTGATAAGGTGAATATTCATCACCGTTAAAATGTGTAACCACACCACCGGCTTCCTGTACCATCAAAAATCCGGCGGCACTGTCCCATGCCTGTAGTTTGTGCTCATAAAATCCATCAAATCTGCCGGCGGCAACCCACGCAAGGTCAATGGCAGCAGAACCCAAACGACGAACCGGTACACCTTTTCTAATAAACCTTGAAAATACCTCCAAAGGCCCATTTGGTTCATCTAAATAGGTATAAGGGAACCCCGTTACCAAACATGAATTGATGACCTGATTTTTTTTACTCACTAATATTGTCCTGTCATTTAAAGTAGCACCAAAACCCTTTTCGGCAACAAACAATTCATTCAGGTACGGGTTATAAATAGCGCCAAGAACCATTTTTTTATTGTGTTCAACTGCAATTGATATACAACAAATCGGAATTCGGTGGGCAAAATTTACAGTACCGTCAATGGGATCTATAATCCATTTATATTGGGAATCCTGAACAAGATCGCCGGATTCTTCGGTTAGGATGTGATGGTCCGGATAATTCTTGCGAATAGTGTCGATAATAATTTTTTCCGAAGCATGATCTACCTCTGTTACCAGGTTGTTAACGCCTTCTTTATTGGAAATCTTAAACTCAAGATCGATAAACCTCCGCATTTCATCAGCTGCTGCATGAATGGCCTGCAGCAAAGTGTTTTTGAGCATGCGCAAAGATAACCGCAGATGCACGGATTAGTTCCGGGGCAGCTACATTTTTTGCTTGTCCTATACCCATCTCAGATTTGATATTCTTTGTTCCTGGTTTGATATTCATTAGGTTTGTCGGTTTAGAATATCTACGGTTGAGATTGTCTGTTATCATAGTCAACTTTAACGTCAAATATTTTTTAGAACAGTGTTTATTCTCTGTTCGAAAAAGCGCTGCGCAATTAGATGTTGAAATAATTGTTGTCGATAATCATTCGGAAGACGGAAGTCTTGACTACCTGCAACCAAGGTTTCCTGAAGTAAAATTTATTGCCAATGAAACAAATATTGGTTTTGCAAAGGCCTGCAACCTGGGATTAAAATGCTCGGGCGGCGAACTGGTTTTGTTTTTAAATCCAGACACTATTGTCCCCGAAGATTGCTTTTCCAAATGCATAGGTTTTTTTGAAACGCATCTTGATTGCGGTGCCATTGGGGTGCAAATGGTTGACGGATCAGGAAATTTTTTAAAAGAGTCCAAACGCTCCTTTCCATCACCATCAACTTCTCTATATAAATTGTTCGGTTTGTCACTGCTGTTTCCAAAATCAAAAATTTTTGGCCGGTATCATTTAGGACATCTCGACAAGAATACCGATCACGAAGTGGATGTTTTAGCCGGTGCATTTATGATGGTAAGAAAAAAGGTTTTGGACGAAATTGGCGGGTTTGACGAAACGTTTTTTATGTATGGAGAAGACGTGGACCTTAGTTACCGTATTCAAAAGGCAGGGTACAAAAACTATTATTTCGCGGAAACAACCATTATTCATTTTAAAGGCGAGAGTACCAGGAGGGGAAGTCTTAACTATGTCAGGTTGTTTTACAATGCGATGAGCATTTTTGTTCATAAACATTATGGTCGAACAAGAGCGGGTATTTTTGCTGCTGCCATTCATTTGGCAATTTGGATAAGGGCAGGAATATCCGCCGTTGGCAGGTTTCTGCAAAGAATAGGATTGCCCGTATTTGATGCATTGCTAATTCTTCTTGCTTTTGTGTTGGTAAAAGAACTGTGGGTAGCATATGTGCGGCCAGATATTTTATTCCCGGACACACTACTATTAATTTCATTCCCGGTATTTACCATCATCTATCTTATCGCCGCTTATTATGCTGGTTTGTACGATCGATATTATCACAAATCAAACCTGTTAAGATCCACCGCAATCGCCACTATCGTGTTGATTACTATTTATGCATTGTTGCCGGAACGATTCCGGTTTTCAAGAGGTATCGTTGTTTTTGGAGCCCTGGTAGCGTTTCTTTTAATCACATTTGCACGAATCCTTTTACTACGTTCCGGCATTTTGCAGGAACGTCCTGAAAATATTTCGAAGCCCTATATTTTAATCGTGGGATCGGAAGAAGAATTTAAACAGCTGAAACTTCTGCTTCAACAAAAAGGCCTGGGCGAAAAAATTGTCGGCCGTATTTCAACAAATGGAAACGGAAGCAATGCCATATCGGGCATCGGGAAAATTGACGAAGCCATTTCATCTCTTGGCGCCAGTGAGATTATTTTTTGTGTTGGTACGCTTTCTTATAAAGAGATTATCGGGCAAATACAACATTTAAAAAAAATAAGAATTCGCTTTTATGCTGGAAACAGTATTATTGGAAGTGATGAAAGTAAAGCAAAAGGGAAAACCATTAGTTTCGAAGACCAATTCAAGCTGGCCGAATCAAGTAACAGAAGGCTGAAAAGATTGATTGACGTATTTGTTTCTGTTCTTTCATTGTCAACCTTTCCCGTGCATTTGTTCTTTGTAAAAAAACCGTTTACTTTTTTTAAAAATTGCCTGGATGTTCTTGCTGCTAACAGAACCTGGGTAAGCTACATTTATCATTCAGAGAGATTACCGAAGCTAAAAACAGGCATACTTGCTCCGAACGGGGTACCACTAAATGCACCGCAAACACTGCCTTCAGACAGCCTGCAAGTATTGGACTACTGGTACGCGAGAGATTATGACCCATTGCAGGATATAAATATTATTCTAAAAAACTACAGGTGTTTAGGTGGGTGATGCCCCATCTCCGCATGATATCTTTATCCTAAATTGCATTGAATTGAATGGCGAGAATCATTGATATAAAAATTCCAAAGGCGATAGCTTCCGCTTTACGACTACCGGAAAATGATCCGAGAAGGCAGCAATTAAGAGTACTGAAGAAATTGCTAAAGAAAGCCAGGTTCACCGAGTTCGGACAACAATATCGCTTCGACGAAATTTTATTAAGCAGGCATGTGGGAAAGGAATTCCAGAACATTGTTCCCGTTCATGATTACAATAAAATTTATGATAGATGGTGGAAGAAAACCCTGGAAGGCGTACCTGATGTTACATGGCCCGGAAAGATTAAGTACTACGCTTTAAGTTCGGGTACTTCTGAATCTGCGAGTAAATACATCCCTGTTACAAAAGAAATGCTGCGAAGCAACCGCATTAATTATATCAGGCAATTGTTTACTCTTTTTACTTATGAAAATTTACCCCGCAATGCTGTTACCAAGGGCTTTCTGATCGTGGGTGGAGCAACAGATCTTCAGAAAGGGAAAGCAGGTTGGTTTGCGGGTGATCTCAGCGGAATCCTGGCTAAGAACCGGCCCTTCTGGTTCCAGACTTTTTATAAACCAGGCGGTCGTATTGCCAAGATCAGGGACTGGAATGAAAAGTTGAATGAGATTGTTGAGAAAGCACCTGACTGGGATATCGGATACATTGTTGGTGTGCCGGCATGGTGCCAGATGTGTATGGAAATGATCGTTGAACATTACAAACTCAATACTATTCACGATATATGGCCGAACCTTGGATTTTTTGTACATGGTGGTGTAGCATTTGAGCCTTATAAAAAAGGGTTTGAAAAATTATTGAGCAAGCCAATTGTCTATATCGAAAACTATTTATCCAGTGAAGGTTTTATCGGTTATAAGGATCACCAGTACGCAAATGGTATGAAGCTTATACTGGACAACAACATCTTTATGGAGTTTGTTCCGTTCAATGATAAAAACTTTGACAGTGATGGTAAAATGGTCGATAATCCTGAAGCATTGATGATTCATGAAGTGGAAATGGGAAAAGATTACGCCTTGCTTATGAGTACGAATGCCGGGGCATGGAGGTATTTAATTGGAGATACCGTTCGTTTTGTGGACCTGGAAAGAAATGAAGTGGTAATTACCGGGAGAACAAAACATTTCCTCAGCCTTGTGGGTGAACATTTGAGTGTGGAGAATATGAACAAGGCAATAGAATTGGTCAGCGAGGAGTTCAACATTTGTATTCCGGAATACACTGTTGTGGGATATCCATACGAAAATTTCTTTGCACATAAATGGTATGTGGCCTGCAACGATCCGATCGATCCCAATATCCTCATTAAAAAAATAGACCAGCATTTGTGCCAGTTGAATGATGATTATGCTACCGAAAGAACAAGTGCATTGAAAAATGTTTTTTTGGAAAAATTACCGGAGGAAGCGTTCCTGAAATTTATGGCGTTCAAGGGCAAACTGGGAAGCCAGCATAAATTCCCAAGAGTGATGAAGGGGAAAATGTTACAAGATTGGAATGAGTTTTTGAAATCGTACGCTACGGCTTCCGCCTGATCACTCCTAATTTTTAAGCTTCAACAGTAAACAGCTGTTTTTTTCCTGCTCTTACCAACAATATTCAACACGACAGTTGAAAAAAATTGCATTGCTGAATTTGACATCCTCATTTTTAGGAGTTCGGGTTTATCTTGCCGCCGATGGAAAAAAATGGAAATCTGCTGCATAGAATCTGGAGATTTATTTGGCGAACCTTTCTTATACTTTTTATTGCACAATTACTTTACCTGATTGTTTTAAAGTGGATGAATCCACCAATTACGCTTACTCAATTATCCAGCTGGATCAGTGGCGATGGACTCAAAAGAGATTATGTTGATTATAAAGAAATGTCCTACCAAATAAAGCTCGCGGTTATAGCTTCGGAGGACCAGATTTTTCCTGATCACGATGGATTTGATTGGAAGAACATTGAAAAAGCCATGAAATACAATAAAAAAAAACCCGGGCGAGTTCGCGGTGCAAGCACCATAAGCCAGCAGGTTGCAAAAAATGTTTTTCTGTGGCAGGGACGAAGTTGGATACGAAAAGGTTTGGAAGTGTATTTTACCAAGATGATTGAATTGCTGTGGGGAAAAAGAAGGATTTTGGAAATGTACCTGAACGTTATTGAAATGGGCAAAGGAATATACGGTGTGCAAGCAGCCTCAAACACCTATTTCAATAAATCTGCAAAAACTTTGAATCGTCGCCAGGCAGCCATGATAGCAGCTTGTTTACCCAATCCTAAAAAGTACTCTGTTAAACCTGTAGCAGGTTATGTGGTTATAAAAAGTGCGTGGATTGTTCGTCAAATGAATAATTTGGAAAGAGATTCCGATGTACAACAAATTATAAAATGAATTTTATTTCCACCTTGTGAACACAGTATCGATAATACTTATTGCGGTTTGAAGGCGTTGTGCATGGGTTCCGGATATTTCGGCCCATTTCGTTTTTTGTGTGATCATCAGGTCGCGGTACATTTTAAATAGTTTCTTTCGAAATTCAACATCCGGATATTCTCTGAGGTCATCTTTAACCCAGGGCAAATCAATATCGCAAAGAAAGAAAAGATCATATTTGCGCAAGGCAATTTGTTTCAATATCCATGTATGGCAAGTTTCAAAAACCACTTCACACCAAACCTTCATTACATACATATCCGTGTCAATGAAATAGAAGTTATTTTTTGCCTGTGTGAGCATGGTATCTTCCAATTCAATCTGGCCATGCGCAATATTTAAAAGATCATGAAAGCTGTATTTACCGCCGGATTCTTTTAGATACTCCCTTGCGAACTCCGGGCACCAACAGGTTTTGTAATGTTCTGCAAGCTGCGAACATAGTGTGCTCTTGCCTGTAGATTCGGGCCCTATGATCACGATTTTTCTCATTGATTTGCGAAGTCAAATTTAGAAGATTGATCAACAGCTCGCGCCCTTTGTTTCCATTCAATCAATCCGGATATAGCCAGTATCAGCAGCACCAGATAATAGACGCTTGTCAATACATATCCTTTTACATAATAAAGTGGAATAGAAGTTATATTAGTTGCGATCCACCAATACCAGCTCTCTACTTTCTTTTTTGCCATTAACCACATGCCGGTAAAAGCTGTTGCAGAAGCAAATGCATCTAACATAGGTATTGTATTGGCGTAGAAAGCATTTTTTGCCCAGGTAAGTGCAAAAAATATCGCTATATAAAATGAAGCAAAAAATAACAATTGTTGTACCCATTCTTTTGATGAGCTATCGGTAATATGAAGAATAATACGATGTTTCTGATCTTTTTTTGTCCAAAGTATCCAACCATAAATACTCATTACGGTGTAATAAAAATTCACAGAAGCCTCACCAAACAATGATCCCTCGATGCTTATGAAAATATAAATGATGGTATTGATCAGGCCAACGGGATATACCAGGATGTTCTCTTTTTTAGAAAAGAAAACGCTTGCGATTCCGGTTACAACCGCAATGTACTCGAGCAACGATGTTTGTTGAACCTGTGAGATGAATTTGTGGAAGGCTTCCTGCATGGATTGCAAACCTAATTAAATACACGTGTACCGATGCAGAGGCTTTAAATATCTCTTCCCTTTTTTTGTGATGAATTGTGTAGGAACCTGGTTGTGACCTGGAGAAAATTCAGTAGTAACTTCAAAATGCAAATGGGAAAATGCAGCGTAGCCTGTTCGTCCGGCCAGTCCAATAATTTGTCCCTGGCAAATGGTATCGCCGACATTAACTAATGCGCCGTCATATTTCAGATGCCAATAATTTCCATAACTGCCATCTTCATGTTTTATGATCACATGGTTTCCTTCTGCCAGGTACTTAAGTTTTACGCCACCTTTTTTGGAATCTTCTTTCACCTCAATAACGATCCCGCTTCTGGCAGCACAGATTTTTGCACCCTTCTTCATTTTGAAATCGAGAGCAAATTCACCTTTATGTGAAAAAAGTTTCGACTGGTAGGCCTGCACCAACAAAAATGATTTGCCTTTTTCATAGGGCAATGAATAGGCGAAACCATATTCATCACCACTGTTTTCTTTTAGATTTTTAGTGGGAACGGAGTTAGTTTGTGACAACAATAATTGGTACCACAACAGCAAAATCACCAACACCACGGATTTCATGTTCACAAAGTAAAAAAAAGGTTTTAATTGTTACATTTATCATATGGGTATTTGCCGATCATCTTCGACCTCTATGGTTTTTGCAAAGCTTGTCAATCCGCTTTTATGCCTCATTATTATATTGGCATTGGTATATTTAGGACAAGAAATACTAAAGCCACTTGCGTTTGCATGTCTCGTTGCCTTATTATTGATCAGTCCGTGCCGGTTTTTTGAACGTCAGGGTTTTCCGAGGGGCATGTCTGCACTTATTTCTATGCTTCTTGCTTCTATAGTTTTTGTAGTAGTGTTTTATTATATTTCAAATTCAATTGTCAGCTTTCGACAGGATCTTCCTTTAATGATTCAGAACATCAATGAATCAATAAAGCAACTGGAATTGTGGGCACAAAAAACCTTTCATATCAGCAGGGAGAATATGAAAGGTCTCGTTGAAGATTCTACCAATAATATGTTGCCTTCCACATCCTCTATTATCAATCGCACCGTCAATACAGTAACCAATGCGTTTGTTATTGGCATACTGCTTTTTATCACGACCTTTCTTATGTTGCTATACCGGGGGTTGATTGTTCAGTTTTTTGTAACACTTTTTGCAGATGACTACACTAAGAACATTCATTCCATACTTGGCAGAGTTCAATTTGTTATCAAGAGCTACATTGCAGGGTTGCTGCTTGAAATGATTATAATAGCAGTTGCATATTGCGCGGTTTTTTTCTTTCTGGGGCTGAAATACGCATTACTGCTAGCCGTAATTGGCGCCATCGCCAATATCATCCCTTACCTGGGCGTGATCATCACTTGTGTTTTAACGGCGCTGATTACACTGACCACAAATTCACCAAGTACAGTTTTGTGGGCAGTTGTTGCAATCATTATCATTCATATGATCGATACTAACATACTAATGCCGAAGATCATGTCATCTAAAGTAAATGTCAATGCGCTTGCTTCTATAATTGGTGTAATTGCTGGCAGTGCTTTATGGGGACTTCCAGGAACATTTATGGCTATGCCAATATTGGCTGTTATGAAAGTGGTATTTGAAGAAGTCGAACCGCTTCGTCCTTTCGCCATTTTGATGGGAGATGACAACGATGTAAAATCATTGTCGAAGCCAGTTATTAATAGAATTGCACGCTCTGTTAGCAGGAGAAAGCCAAAAAAATAAAGCACCTCCATTTAGAGATGCTTTTATCAGATCGTTTTAATATTGACTTACTCTGCTTCCGCTACAACTTCTTTTACTTCAGGTATCATTCTCTTCATCATTCCTTCAATACCTGCTTTCAACGTAATCATTGAAGAAGGGCAACCGCTACAGCTTCCCTGCAACATCAAATTCACTACTCCCTCGTCATAGCTTCTGAACTGGATAGCACCGCCATCCATTTCAACGGCCGGGCGAACATAATTGTCGAGCAACTCTTTTATTCTTTTTACCACATCACTGTCATCAGCATGAACATCATTGCTGCTCTCTGTTTTGCGAACGGCTACTTCCTCTTCGTTTATGACGGATTTATCGTCTTGCAGATAATCTTTCAAAAATTCACGAATGGCAGGAATGACATCGTTCCAATCCGTATCGGAAGTTTTTGTAAGCGTTACAAAATTGGAGGCAATAAAAACAGCTTTTATGAAGGGGAAACCAAAAAGCTCGGTCGCCAGGGGCGATGGTTTTGCACTTTCCACGTCCGGAAAATCAATGCTTTTGCCCGGGTACAGAAGTTTATTCGCCACAAACTTCATGGTCTCGGGGTTCGGCGTCATTTCGGTGTATATGCTGATAATTGGGTTACCTGTCTTAATCATGATCTCACTTGTTTAGGCCACAAATTTACCGATGTTCCTGTTAAAAGGAAGCTATGAAAACGGATTTTGCGGAATTCGAAAAAATGTTTTGAAAAGAGTTCAAAAATCATGCAATGTGGGTTAAAACAGCTCAACCCATCATTAAAAACAAACTGAAATAAGCGTTCTATAAATTATTCAAATCATTTGAAATTTCTTTTTTATGATATTATTTTACCAAAAACGATTTAAGCTATGTTGAGCCCCAGGTTTTTGTTGCCAACACTATTCATTTTAAGTTCTTTATCTGTTTTTGCTCAAAAACCCAGGGCCCATCAGGTGGCTATTATTTTAAAAAGGCAAATTGAACGTTTGCACTACAGCCCACGTGCGGTAAACGATAGCTTTTCCTCTGAAATGTTTACAAAAATTGTAAGGGAACTGGATCCTCAGCAAACCATTTTTACTGCCGATGATTACAGCGCTTTATCAGCGTTCCGGTATAAAATTGATGATGAACTCAATGGTACATCCTGGAAATTTATCGAGGTACTATCTGTTTTATACAAGCAGCGGTTAAAAAGAGCCGACAGCCTGGTTGAAGCCATCTTGCAAAAACCATTAGATCTTTCTGCCGATGATAAAATAACATTTTTAAAAGACGAAAGTTTTCAGTTTGCAGCAACTACAGCGGAGTTGCGTACAAGATGGTCGAAATGGTTTAAGTTCCTCATGTTGCAAAGTCTTTATGATTTACAACAAACGAATAGTACTGCAACATTAAATGAGCAGCTGGTTAAAAATGAAAATACTATCAGGGATAAAATAAGAAAAGCGGCCAGAAAAAATTTCCAAAACATCCTTGATCCTGCCACATACGATAACCTGTTAATGGAAACCTATTACAATTCGGTGGCAACTACCTTCGATCCCCACACCATGTTTTTTTCGCCCCAGCAAAAAGAAAGTTTTCAGTCTCAGCTAAGTACCGAAAATTATTCTTTTGGTTTTGAAATTGATGAAACAAAAGAGGGGAAAATAATTGTGGCCGGGTTAATTCCTGGTGGCCCTGCATGGCGAACGGGCGAGATACATGTTAATGATGAATTGTTACAATTGCAATGGCAAGGCAAACCCATAGTCGAGGTTTCTACAATTAGTTATGAGGAAGTGGATGAGTCTTTGAACCAATCGAATCACGGCACCATTACTTTTAAAATGAAAAAAGCAAATGGTACTATTTATTCCACTACTCTGGAAAAAGAAAAAATAGAAAAACGCGACGATATTGTAAAAGGATATGTACTAAACGGTGAAAAAAGGATCGGTTATATATCCCTGCCCGACTTTTATACAACTTGGGAAGATGAAAAAGGAAGCGGGTGTGCCAATGATCTTGCAAAAGAAATAATCAGGTTAAAAAAAGAAAATATTGAGGGATTAATTGTTGACGTACGTTTTAACGGAGGAGGCTCACTGGAAGAAGCTTTGCAGCTGGCAGGCATTTTCATAGATGAAGGACCACTTACCGGCACCCGGGATAGGACAGGCAAACTGCAGTTTTTGAAAGATCCCAATCGCGGAACTGTATACGACGGACCCCTGGCCTTAATGGTAAATGGCCAAAGCGCTTCTGCGTCTGAATTGGTAGCTGCGGTGTTGCAGGATTACAACCGGGCTGTTATTGTAGGAAGTCCAACTTATGGTAAAGCAACGATGCAGCAGATATTTCCCATCGATACCGTCATGAAAAATCCATCTGCGCCGTCTAACAATGGATATGTAAAAATCACAGATGGAAAACTATACCGGGTAACCGGCCAAACTGCTCAACTGAATGGAGTAATTCCGGATATTCATTTACCAGATGCTTTTGACGCCGTAGAATATGGTGAGCGATACAGTGAAGATGCATTGCCGTCTGATACTGCAAAAGGAAATGGATATTACAAGCCTTTAGCCACATTGCCTGTTAGCCAGTTAAACCAGTTAAGTAGCCAACGAACTGGTAGTAATAAAAATTTCCAAACCATTACTGAGGCCGTTCTCCGGGAAAAAAAACTCCAGGCATCTTCATCCAGGGTCATTCCTTTGAGGTTGGATTTGTTTGAAAAATGGTCAAGAGAAAATAACAGTGAGCATGTCCTGTTCAATGAAAAAGAAACAACTCCCAGCAAAATTTTTATGGCCCAAAACCATAAAGATGAAATTCAGCTTGTATCAAGAGATAGTTATGAAAAAACAATAAATGAGGTGACCCTAAAAAACATTCAACAGGATATCTACATAGAAGAAGCCTATCAAATCATCCTTGATCTGGTTAAAATGCAAACTAAAAACTAATACTATGCAATTGAAAGTTTTGTTGTGTACAATTTTTATGTTATTATTTTTCAATGCCACAATTATTGCACAAAATTTTGAAAACGCCGGTGACTATATGGGTTATATAGGCAAAGCCAATGATGAACTCCAGGTGACCTACCTGAGTTACCTGAGTGCAGTGGCTCATAACAGGGCAAAAAAAGTGGAGAAAAGGAGGATGGATGTTTTAACCGCTATAACAGAAACACGATATAAAATACAAGGGATGCCCCCATGGAAAGGTGACAGATCGTACAGAGATACAACAATTGTTTATTTGAAGCTGCTTAATAATGTTTTCAATGAAGACTATGCAAAAATTGTAAACATGGAGGAAATAGCTGAACAGAGTTATGATGCCATGGAAGCTTATATGCTGGCACAGGAAAAGGCAAGTGAAAAATTGCAGGATGCTTCGCAAAGGCAACAGGAGGTGCAAAAGAAATTTGCCGGAAAGTATAATATCACTTTGATAAATGCAGAAAATGATATTGACCGGAAAGGAAAGGAGGCCAGTGCTTTAATGAAGCATCACGACGAGGTCTACCTGGTATTTTTCAAACCCTACAAACAGGAAATGTACCTGATTGACGCAGTTAACAGAAAAAACGTGGTTGCAATAGAAGAAAACAAAAACTCCCTGAAAAAATTTGCCGAAGAAGGATTAAAAAAATTGCAGGACCTCAAAGGATACAATAATGATCCCACTATAATTGTTGCCTGCAGGGAAGCTTTGCAATTTTATAAAAAGGAGGCTGACCAAACCCAGGTGATCACGGATTTCATTCTGAAAGAAGAAAATTTCAACAAGCAAAAAAAAGCTTTTGACAGCAAGCCTGCAGCTAAAAGAACTAAAACAGAAATAGATGATTATAACAAAGCGGTAAACGATTTTAATGATGCTGTGAACAGTTACAACAAGGTAAATAAGCAGATTAATAAGGATAGGGAAAAAGTTTTGGATAACTGGAATAGCTATGTAAAAAAATATCTAGATAATTATATGCCTGTCCAGCGTAAGGTATCGTGAAGATAATAACGAACTTCAAAAAAGGCTGTCCTAAATCGGGATAGCCTTTTTATTAAAAACTATATTTAAACCCAATTGTCGTGTAAAACATGTTTTGTCCTCTTTCGGACGCAACGTTGTTGCCAGTACCTGTTACAATATTTTGTGGAATAAT
>Ga0207650_10001056_pt1 | contig 20479 bp, 14 predicted proteins | sample KBSS63metaG_FD_184325 | JGI IMG/M metagenome (GOLD analysis project Ga0207650, IMG submission 184325) | Switchgrass rhizosphere microbial communities from Kellogg Biological Station, Michigan, USA - KBS S6-3 metaG (SPAdes) (version 2) | ecosystem: Host-associated > Plants > Roots > Rhizosphere...
ACGATCGCCGTATAGCCGGCGCGGTTGGCCATCGTGATCGCGGCGAACGTCTCCGACAGTGTCCCGATCTGGTTGATCTTGATCAGGATCGAGTTGGCCACACCTTTGGCGATACCTTCGCGCAGGATCTTCGTGTTCGTCACGAACAGGTCGTCGCCCACGAGCTGCACGCGCTTGCCGAGTTGCTCGGTCAAATATTTCCAGCCGTCCCAATCGTCTTCGGCCATGCCGTCCTCGATGCTGACTATCGGGTACTTGTCGCACCATGCGGCGAGCACGTCGGCGAAGGCTTTCGCAGACAGCGCGCGGTTTTCGGATTCGAGGCGATACGCGCCGTCGCGATAGAACTCCGTCGCGGCACAGTCGAGTGCCAGCGCGATATCGGTTCCTGGCGTGTAGCCCGCCTTGTCGATCGCCTCGACCAGAAGCTGAAGCGCCGACTCGTTCGATGGCAGGTTCGGCGCGAAACCGCCCTCGTCGCCGACGGTCGTCGGCATCCCGCGCTCGTCGATCATCTTCTTCAGCGTATGGAACACTTCCGCGCCGTAGCGCACCGCCTCGCGGAAGGTCGGCGCTCCGAGCGGCACCAGCATGAATTCCTGCAGGTCGATCTTGTTGTTCGCGTGTGCGCCACCGTTGATGACGTTCATCAGGGGCACTGGCAACTGCATCTCGCCCGCTCCGCCGAGGTAGCGATACAGCGGCAGCGAGCATTCGTCGGCGGCCGCCTTTGCCACCGCGCACGAAACGGCCAGCAGCGCGTTGGCGCCGAGCCGCGACTTGTTGTCGGTTCCGTCGAGGTCGATCAGCGTGCGATCGATCAGGCCCTGCTCCGTCGCGTCGAGCCCGAGCACCGCCTCGCAGATCTCGGTGTTGACGTGGTCGATCGCCTTGGTGACGCCCTTGCCGAAGTAACGCGCCTTGTCGCCGTCGCGCAGTTCGATCGCCTCCTTCGACCCGGTCGATGCGCCCGATGGAACGGCGGCGCGGCCCGACACGCCGCTTTCGAGGACCACGTCGGCCTCGATCGTGGGATTGCCGCGTGAATCGAGGATTTCACGTGCGATGACGTCGACGATGGCGCTCATGGGCGATGGGACGCGGAAGTGGATTTGTGTTGAGTTGCGAAGTGGCGTGTTCGCGAACGCGCCGTTCAGGTGGGACGGTCCGACGCGGCATGCATCATTTGCTGCTCGGGAAATCCCGCGCGCTTCACCGTCGCGTCGATCTCCTTCAGCGTCTCGAGCAACGCGCGCATCCGATCGAGCGGCCACGCATTAGGCCCGTCGGAGAGCGCCTTGTCGGGATCGGGATGCGTCTCCATGAACACGCCGGCCACGCCCGCCGCCACCGCGGCGCGCGCGAGCACGGGCACGAACTCCCGCTGTCCGCCCGACGAAGTGCCCTTTCCGCCCGGCAATTGCACCGAGTGCGTCGCGTCGAAGACAACCGGGCATCCGGTGTCGCGCATGATCGCGAGAGAGCGCATGTCCGAGATCAGGTTGTGGTAACCGAATGATGCACCGCGCTCGCACACGAGGATGTTGTCCGCATCGCTCGCCGCGCGCGCCTTTGCGACGACCTGGCGCATGTCCTCGGGTGCCAGGAATTGACCCTTCTTGATGTTGACCGGCTTCCCGGAACGCGCGACCGCCTGGATGAAATCAGTCTGCCGGCAGAGGAACGCGGGCGTCTGCAACACATCGACCACTTCCGCCGCTGCCGCGATCTCGTCCTCCGCGTGCACGTCGGTCAGCACGGGCACCGCGACGTGCTTGCGAACGTCGGCGAGGATGCGCAGCCCCTCGTCCATGCCGGGACCGCGAAACGACGCCGCCGAGCTGCGGTTGGCCTTGTCGTACGACGACTTGAAGATGAACGGGATGTCGAGATCCGCGCAGATGACCTTCAACTCGCCGGCAACATCCATCTGCAATTGCCGCGACTCGACGACGCAGGGACCCGCGATCAGGAACAGCGGTCGATCGAGTCCGACGTCATAGCCGCAGAGGTTCATGGGCTCCGACGGCGTCCGGCTTGCATCGTCACGCCGGGACGACGAGCCGCGGTGCCGCGGCGGCGGCACTGCTCGCGCCCTTCTTGCTACGCTCGATCGCGGCGCGGATGAAGCTGACGAACAGCGGATGGCCGCGGCGCGGATTCGACGTGAACTCGGGGTGGAACTGGCAGCCGAAGAACCACGGATGCTGCGGCAGCTCGATCATTTCACAGAGATCGCCGGCGGCCTCGCTCTTTGCCCACGCACCGACGACAAGGCCCGCTGCTTCGATGCGCGGCAGGTAATGGTTGTTCACTTCGTAGCGATGCCGGTGGCGCTCCGACACCGTCGTCGCACCATAGATCCGATGCGCGAGCGAGCCCGGCACGACATCGCACCCCTGCGAGCCCAGCCGCATCGTGCCGCCGAGGTCGGAGCTCGCACTGCGCTTCTCGACCGTGCCGTCGCGGTTCTGCCATTCAGTGACGAGCGCGACCACGGGATGCGGTGTCGACGGATCGAATTCCGTGCTGTTCGCATCGGCAAGCTGCGCTTCGTGACGCGCGAACTCGATGACGGCGAGTTGCATGCCGAGGCAGATGCCGAGATAGGGGATGCCCCGCTCGCGGGCGTAGCGAATTGCGGCGATCTTGCCCTCGACACCGCGCTTGCCGAAGCCGCCGGGCACGAGGATCGCGTCCATGTCCTTCAGCGCGTCGATGCCGTCGCGCTCGACCTGCTCCGAGTCGACGTAGTGGATCTGCACGCGGGAGCGCGTATGAATGCCCGCGTGGGTGAGCGCCTCGGACAGCGACTTGTACGACTCGGTCAAGTCGACGTACTTGCCGACCATCGCGATGTCGACGGTGCGCTCCGGATGCTCGAGCGCATCGACGAGTTCGTTCCACGTCGTGAGGTTGGCCGGCGGCGGCTCTATCCCGAGCTTCTTGCAGACGATGACGTCGAGCCCTTCGGCGTGCAATGCCGCGGGAATCTTATAGATGGAGTCGGTATCGAGTGCCGGAATCACCGCTTCGAAGGCGACATTCGTGAAGAGCGCGATCTTGCGCCGGTCGCCTTCAGGCACCGGCCGATCGGCGCGGCACAGCACGACGTCAGGCTGGATACCGATCTCGCGCAACTCCTTGACGGAGTGCTGCGTCGGCTTGGTCTTCATCTCGCCCGCTGTCGGGATGAACGGCACCAGCGTCAGGTGGATGTAACAGACGTTGTCGCGACCGAGCGTGATGCCGAGCTGACGAATTGCTTCGAGGAACGGCAGCGATTCGATGTCGCCCACCGTCCCACCCACTTCGACGACCGCCACTTCGGCATCACCGGCGCCCCGCTTGATCCAGCCTTTGATCTCGTCGGTGATGTGCGGAATCACCTGCACGGTACCGCCGAGATAGTCACCGCGACGCTCCTTGCGGATGACGCTCTCGTAGATCTGGCCCGTGGTGAAATTGTTGCGCTTCGCCATCCGCACGTCGGTGAAGCGCTCGTAATGACCGAGGTCGAGGTCGGTCTCGGCGCCGTCGTCGGTCACGAACACTTCGCCGTGCTGAAACGGCGACATCGTGCCGGGGTCGACATTGATGTACGGGTCGAGCTTGAGATTGGTGACGCGGACGCCGCGGGATGCGAGGATTGCTGCAAGAGACGCGGCGGCGATGCCCTTCCCCAGCGAGGAAACGACGCCACCGGTGACGAACACGAACTTGGTCATGGCTGGCCAGTTCCGGAAATTCGTATTTTACCGGAACTCACCGCGGCGGCCCAGCATGCCGGGACCGAATTGATCCCGCCGTCGACGAGCCCTGCACGAATACAACGGGATTTCCGACGCGCGGCACGCGTCGCGCCGGTTGCACCGTCGCCGCGAGGCACCGTCGCTCGCAGCCGCCTCAGCCTGTCGCGCGCAGTCCCTCGATCATTCGCGCACGCGTCGCGTCACGGCCGACCAGCTCGAGCACGGCGTCGATCGCGGGCGTCCTCGGTGTCCCGGCTACCAGTGCGCGAAGCGGCATCATTACCAGCGCCGGCTTGATGCCGTGGCGCGCCGCGGCGGCCTTGATCGCGGCGCCGATCGCCTCGCGCGTCCAGTCGGTCGTCTCGAACTCGCCGGCGAGCTCGGTCAGCACGGGACGATTCGCGGCTGTGAGCTGCTCGTCCAGCAATGCGCGATCCACCGGGGGCGCCTGATAGAAGTAGCGCGCCGCCTCCGCCATCTCGACGAGTGTGGGTGAGCGGTCCTTCAGCAGCGCACCGACGCGCGCGACCGGCGGTCCGGCGGCAACGCCGATCCCCGCGGCGGTGAGAAACGGCGTCAGGCGCCGTGCGAGCTCGTCGGCGTCGAGGCGCTTCAGGTGCTCGTGGTTGAGCCACTGCAGCTTCTCGGGGTCGAAGCGCCCAGCAGATGCGGTCAAACCGTGCAAATCGAACCAGCTGACGAGCTCGTCGACGCCGAACACTTCGGCGTCGCCATGCGCCCAGCCCAGGCGCGCCAGGTAGTTGACGAGTGCCTCGCGCAGGTAGCCGTCGTCGCGGTATTGCAGGATGCCGCGCGCACCGTGGCGCTTGGAGAGCTTCTCTCCGCCGGGTGTCAGCACGGTCGGCAGATGCGCGTAGACCGGCGGTGTCGCACCGAGCGCACGGAGGATGTTGATCTGCCGTGGCGTGTTGTTGACGTGGTCGTCACCGCGAATTACGTGCGTGATCCGCATTTCGAGATCGTCGACGACGACGCAGAAGTTGTACGTCGGCGTGCCGTCGGCCCGCGCGATGACGAGATCGTCGAGCTCGGCGTTTGCAATCTCGATGCGCCCCTTCGCGGCGTCGTCCCAGGCGACGACACCGTCGTCCGGATTGCGGAACCGGTACACCGGCGCGACACCTTCAGGCGGCGTCTTCCCCTGCGCATTCTCCGGCCGCCACCGGCCGTCGTAGCGCGGTTTCTCGCCGCGTGCCGTCTGCTCGGCGCGAAGCTCGTCGAGCTCGGCGGGGGTTGTGTAGCAGCGGTAGGCGAGGCCTTTCGCCAGCATGTCGTCGAGCACGGCACGATAGCGGTCCATCCGCTGCATTTGATAGTACGGTCCCTCGTCGTAATCGAGGCCGAGCCACGCCATCGCGTCGACGATCGCTTGCTCGGCCTCGGCCGTCGACCGCTCCTGGTCCGTGTCCTCGATGCGCAGGATGAAGGTGCCCTGGTGATGGCGCGCGAACGCCCACGGAAAGAGTGCCGAGCGGATGTTGCCGAGATGCAGGAACCCGGTCGGGCTTGGTGCGAAGCGGGTGCGAACGGCGGTCACGGTGCTTTCGGGAACGACAGTCAGTCGCTGCATTCTAGCGGACCGTTGCTGGTAAGCTCGCGCTTCCCACGGAGCGTCCATCATGATGGCGACGATATTCGCAACCACGCTGCTCGCGTTCGTCTCCGGCTGGCGCCGCCACGGACGATGGTCGCTACTGTTCTTCTTCGCGAGCCTGGCGCTCGCCGGCGGGCTGTTCCTCTACGAGATCTACAGCCCCGAGTACGGCTTCCACATGCCGTGGCTCCAGACATACGACGCGCGTCCGGCAGGCAGCGCGGTGTGCACTTGAAGCTCGATATCCTCGCCGAGACCCGCGCGGCCTCCACGGACCGTCGGCTCGCTGCGATCAATCATACGGCGATGCTGCTGATGATGGTCGCGATCGCCGCTATCCTGACGGTCGCGATGATCTTTCAGTACGTCAAGGGGGAGCTGCCCTGTCCACTCTGCCTGCTCGAGCGCGTCGCGCTGTTCGGCGTCTGCTTCGGCATCATGCGCAATTTCCGGCACGGGTTCGCGTATCGGAATACCGGGCTCAGCCTGCTGTGGACGATCTTCCTGCTGGTCGTGTCGGTGCGCCAGAGCCTGCTCGACATCTACCCGCGCCCCGGTCATGCGTACATCGGCAGTCCGATCTTCGGCATCCACATGCCGGTGTGGTCGATCATCATCGCGCTGGCGTTGCTCGTCGCGTACGCGATCAAGGTCACGCTCGTCGGCAGCGATGCGTTCATGCGCACGGCGGACATCGCGACGTTCCCCACGCTGAAGCGCATCGCCGACGCCGTGAGCCTGTACGTGATCGCGATCCTCACGATCAACGCAGTCTCCGTCGTCGTTCAATGCGGCTTCGGCGAATGCCACACGTTCGGCTACAAGCTGCTGCAGTAAGGGCGACAGCGACGGGAGACGCGAGCGGGCGGCGTCAGGGATTCCAGCGCAGGTCGAGCGTCGTCGGCAACGCCGGATTGCGCGGCTCGTCGTGCACGGGCACAGGTCCCGGCGTGTGGCCGTGGGGCCAGAACCGCGCGAGCCGCCGCGATTCCGCTTCGTTCGCGTTGACGGGAAACGTCTCGTAGTTGCGGCCGCCGGGATGCACGACGTGATACGTGCATCCGCCGATCGCGCGTTGCGACCAGCGATCGACGAGATCGAACCGCAGCGGCGCCTGCACGCGAATCGTCGGATGCAGCGCGGACGCGGGACTCCACGCGCGAAAGCGCACGCCGGCAACGAACTCGCCCGGAATGCCGGTCGCCGTCAGCGGCACCACGCGGCCGTTGCACGTGACCGCGTGCCGGTGATCGATCATGCCCGTCACCTTGATCTGCAGCCGCTCGACCGACGAGTCGACGTAGCGCGCGGTGCCCGACGTGCCGATCTCCTCGCCCAGCACATGCCACGGCTCGATCGCCTGGCGCAGCTCGAGCATGATCCCGTCGTAGGTCACCGTTCCAAACCACGGGAAGCGAAACTCGACGAACGGATCGAACCACTCGGTTGCGAACGGATACTCGTCGCGCCTCAAATCGTTGACGACGTCCCGCAGATCGGCCGCGACGAAATGCGGCAGTAGCCACCGATCGTGCAACGCAGTGCCCCACGCCACCAACTGGCCGCGGTACGGCGTGCGCCAGAATCGCGCGACGAGCGAGCGCAGCAGCAGCATCTGCACAGCCGCCATCCGGTAGTGCGGCGGCATTTCGAATGCGCGGAATTCCAGCAGACCCAGGCGCCCGGTCGCAGTGTCCGGCGAATACAGCTTGTCGATCGAGAACTCGGCGCGATGCGTGTTGCCGGTGAGGTCGGTCAACAGATGACGCAACAGCCGGTCGACGAGCCATGGCTTGTCCGATTCCTGGCCGGGCGGCGCGACGCGGTCGAGCTGCTGGAATGCGATCGCAAGCTCGTAGAGGCGGTCGTCGCGCGCCTCGTCCACTCGCGGCGCCTGGCTCGTCGGCCCGACGAACATCCCGGAAAACAGGTACGACAGCGCGGGATGGTTCTGCCAGTAGACGATCAGGCTCTGCAGCAGGTCGGGCCGGCGGAGCATCGGGCTGTCCGCAGGTGTTGCGCCACCGAGCGTCACATGATTGCCGCCGCCCGTGCCGGCGTGGCGTCCGTCGAGCATGAACTTCTCGGTCGCAAGACGCGTCATTCGCGCCTCGGCGTAAAGCGTCTGCGTCGTGTGGATCAGCTCGCGCCAGGACGACGACGGATGGACGTTCACCTCGATGACGCCGGGATCGGGGGTCACGAGCAGCGCTCGGATGCGTGGATCGCGCGGCGGCGGATAACCTTCGACCAGCAAGGGCATCGCCAGCGTTCGCGCCGTAGCCTCGATGGCGCCGATCAGCGCCGCGTAGGGCTCGATCGTGCGCACGGGCGGCACGAACACGCGCAGATGACCGTCGCGCACTTGGACGACGAGCGCCGTCTTGATCACTTCGCGCGGCTTGTCGCCCCGCGCGCGGCCCCGGTGCAACTGCAGCGCGTCGCGATCGCGGAGGCCGGCGCGCGCCGCATACGGATCCGGCTCGGGATCGAGCTCGACATCGTCGGGAAGCACGTCCGGCAGCGATGCGAGCGGCAGCCGGAAGCCCAGCGGCGAATCGCCACCGACGGCGTACAGCCGGTCGCGGCGCAGCGGCCACGGGCTCGTCTCCCACGCGATGCCCGCGAAGTCCTTTTCGTCGACGGCTTTGAGCGGCAGCACGAAGCCCGCCGGCTTGTCGACACCCGAACGCAGCAGTCGCGCAATGCGCGCGCGCTCGCCAGGCTGCGAGAGGTCGTGCGCGAGCGGATCGACGTTGCCGGGCAATGCGCTCTCGTCGAGCAGCACCTTGGACACATCCTCGAACGCCGTCAGTACGTAGCCGGCTGGAAGCCCAAGCCGCGTCGTCAGCGCATCGATGAACGTGCGTGCCGAATCGATCGTCGCGCGGCCCGGAACGCTCGAATCCGGAACGAGACTATCGTCGTGCCACAGCGGCTCGCCGTCGACGCGCCAGAACACGCCGAGCGCCCAGCGTGGCAGCGGCTCGCCCGGGTACCACTTGCCCTGCCCGAAATGCAGCATGCCGCCGCTCGCGAATTGCGTCTTCAGCCGCAGCAGCAGTGATTCGGCCAGGCGGCGCTTTGCGGGCGACATCGCCGTGAAGTTCCATTCCGGATCGTCGGGCTTGTCGATGGCAATGAACGTCGGCTCGCCGCCTTGCGTCAGCCGCACGTCGCCGGCGGCGAGATCCATATCGATGCGCTCGCCCAGCGCGTCGATCGCCGCCCATTGCTTGTCCGAGTACGGGCGCGTCACCCGAGGATCCTCGTGGATGCGCGTGACGCTCATCGCGACGCTGAATTCGACGTTCGCGACATCGGTGAGCCCGGAAATCGGCGCGGCACTGCCGGGCGTGGCCGTGCACGCGAGCGGAATGTGGCCCTCGCCGGCGAGAAGGCCGGACGTCGGGTCCAGACCGACCCATCCCGCACCCGGCACGTAGGCTTCGGCCCATGCGTGCAGATCGGTGAAATCGCGATCGGCCCCTGCCGGCCCTTCCAGCGGCTTGACGTCGGCGACGAGTTGAATCAGGTAGCCGGACGCGAAACGTGCGGCGATACCCAGGTGGCGCAGGATCTGCACGAGCAGCCAGCCGGAGTCGCGGCACGATCCGCTCCCCCTCGCCAGCGTGTCTTCGGGCGTCTGCACGCCCGGCTCCATGCGCACCAAATACGCGACATCGTCCTTGAGGCACTGGTTGACCGCTACGAGCAGGTTGACCGTCGACAGGCCGACCGCGACCGTCGTGCGGAACCGCTCGATCCACGCCAGCAGCCGGTCGCCTGCAGGCTCGACCTCGAGGAACGGTGCGAGCTCCTGCGCGAGGATCGTCGAATACGCGAACGGAAATGCCTCGGCGTACGGTTCGACGAAAAAGTCGAACGGATTGATGATCGTCAGGTCGGCCGTCAGGTCGACGGTGATCTCGAGATTGTCCGTCCGCTCGGGAAAGACGATGCGCGCGATCCAGTTGCCGTACGGATCCTGCTGCCAGTTGACGAAGTGCTGGGCGGGCGTCACGCGCAGCGAATACCCAAGAATCGGCGTGCGGCAGTGCGGCGCGGGCCGCAGCCTCACCTCATGCGGCGACAGCGACACGAGCCGATCGAAGCGATAGCTCGTCCGATGTGCGAGCGCTACGCGAATCGGCATCCGTGCGGCAAAGGTCTAGAGCCAGTCGGGATCGGGCAACTGCGCGAACACGCGGCGCAGCCCCTCTCCCCACTGATGATGGACCATCTGGAAATACGGGTCGAATTCCTGGATCCGCCGCTGCAGCGCCACCTTGAGGCTGCCTGTTTCGTAGACGAGCAGGTCGATCGGCAGCCCGACCGAGATATTGGAGCGCATCGTCGAGTCGAACGAGACGATCGTGCATTTCGTCGCGTCGAGCAGCGACGTTCCGCGATGGACGACGCGATCGATCACCGGCTTGCCGTACTTCGATTCGCCGATCTGGAAGTAGCACGTGTCCGGTGTTGCCTCGATGAAATTGCCTTCGCTGTACACCTCGAACAACCGCGGCGCCTCGCCATGGATCTGCCCGCCCAGGATGAAGTTGGCGGACGCGTCGATGTTGTGCTGCTCCATGTACGGCCCGTCGCGGCCCTTGACCTCGCGCAGCGCGTCCCCGAGCATCCGCGCGACGTCGAACATGGACGTTGCGTTCCAGATGTGCGTCTGATCGTCGGTGCCGCGCGCTTTCTGCTCGACAACGTTGATCGCGTTCTGCGTGATCGACAGGTTACCCGACGACATCATGACGATGACGCGGTCGGCGTCGCGCGTAAACACGCGCATCTTGGAAAAGCGCGCGATATGGTCGACGCCGGCGTTCGTCCTCGAATCCGAGGCGAAGATCATTCCGGCGTCAAGCGACATGGCCACGCAATAGGTCATCGGCGATTACGAGCGAACAGGGGTGTGCCGATGAATACTAACGCAACGAGTCCGTCGCGCGCACCGGCATTGAACGCAGCCGCTGCGCGGCGGACGCAAGATCGGTGGATGCCTTGTTGGTGGGTACGAGGAACGCGCGACTCACCTCGCCGCCAAGCTCCGAGATCTGCTCGAGGAACTCCATCAGGTATTCGTGCAAGCCGAACTCCATGATGTCGTCGGTGCGCCCGTAGTGCAGCCGCGCGTGCAACTCGCCGGCCCTGCGCTCGACCTCGCGCGTCTGGTCATCGCAGAGGATTCCAAGCGTGTCGTGAATGAAGTTCATGCAGCTGTGCAGCGAGCGCGGCATGTCGTCACGCAGGATCAGGAGCTCGGCAATCCGCCGCGGCGCGATGACGTCGCTGTAGATCTTCCGGTAGGACTCGAATCCCGACAGCGACTGCAAGAGCGACGCCCACTGGTAATAGTCGACCGCGCCGCCGACGTCGTCGATGGACGGCAGCAAGATGTGGTACTTGGTGTCGAGGATGCGCGCCGTGTTGTCGGCGCGCTCCATATGCGTGCCGAGGCGAATGAAATGGTAGGCCTCGTCGCGCAGCATCGTGCCGAACGTCACGCCGCGGAAAAGATGCGAGCGCATCTTCACCCAGTCGAGGAAATCGGAGACGCCGTTGGCCTGGATGCGCTCGTAGTCGTAAGAGCGCATCTCGATCCAGGCGGAGTTCAGATCCTCGTACATCTCGGACGTGATGGCCCCGCGGACGGCACGGGCGGATTCCCGCGCCGTCCGCAGGCACTCGTAGATCGACGACGTGTTCGCCGGGTCGAAGATCATGAAGCGCAGCGCGTTCTCGGCCGTCAAACCCGGGTGACGCTGGTAGTAGGCCGTTGCGAGGCCGAGCGTTACCAGCGGCACCGACCACGGGTCGGCCCACGCGAGCCCCGTCTCGTGCACCTGGTAAGGCATCAGCGACGTCCGGTACGTGACGTCGAGCAGCCGCGCCGTGTTCTCGGCGCGCTCGATGTGGCGCGCCATCCAGTACAACTCGTTGGCGGTCCGCGAAAGCATCGCGTCAGGTCTCCGCGCCTTCTTCGCCGGCGAGCACCCAGGTGTCCTTGGTGCCGCCCCCTTGCGACGAGTTGACGACGAGCGAGCCTTCCCGCAGCGCGACGCGGGTCAGCCCGCCGGGCACGAGCGCACTGCCCCGCCCGGTGAGGATGTAGGGACGCAGGTCGATGTGCCGCGGCGCGAGGCCCGCGGCGACGAACGTCGGGCACGTCGATAGTGCCAGCGTCGGCTGCGCAATGTAGCGGTCGGGCGCCGCGAGGATCCGCTGGCGAAACGCCTCCCGCTCCGCGACCGTGGCCGCCGGTCCGATCAGCATGCCGTAACCGCCGGCGCCGTGGACTTCCTTGACGACGAGCCGGTCGAGATTGGCGAGCGCCTCGGCGCGATCCTGGTCGCGATAGAGCATCAGCGTCGGCACGTTGCCGAGGATCGGCTCCTCCGAGAGGTAGAACCGTGTCATGGCCGGCACGTACGGATAGATCGACTTGTCGTCGGCAACGCCGGTCCCGATCGCGTTGGCGAGCGTGACGCGACCCGCGCGGTAGGCGGCGAAGAGCCCCGGCACGCCGAGCATCGAATCGGGGCGAAACGCGAGCGGATCGAGGAAATCGTCGTCGACGCGCCGGTAGATCACGTGCACGCGCTGCGGACCCCGCGTCGTTCTCATGTAGACGGTATCGTCTTCGACGAAGAGATCGCGGCCCTCGACGAGCTCGACGCCCATCTGCTGCGCGAGGAATGCGTGCTCGAAGTACGCCGAGTTGTACGCACCCGGCGTCAGCACGGCAACCGTCGGCCGCTCCTGGCCGGCCGGCGCCGCCGCATGCAGGTTTTCGAGCAGCAGATCCGGATAGTGCTGCACTGGGCGGATCGAGCGCGTGGCGAAGAGCTCGGGAAAGAGCCGCATCATCATCTTGCGGTTCTCGAGCATGTACGACACACCGGAGGGCACGCGCAGGTTGTCTTCCAGTACGTAATAGCGGCCGCCGTCGGCGCGCACGACGTCGACGCCGGCGACGTGCGCATAGATTCCGCCCGGCACGTCGACACCGACCATCTCGCGCCGATACTGCGTGTTGCCGAGGACGCGTTCGGACGGAATGATGCCGGCGCGAAGGATCGCCTGCTCGTGATAGATATCGTGCAGGAACAGATTCAGCGTGCGCACCCGCTGCACCAATCCCGCCTCGAGCCGCGCCCACTCGTCGGCGGGAATGATTCGCGGAACGAGATCGAATGGAATCAGTCGTTCGGTACCCGCCTGCTCGCCATACACGGCGAACGTGATTCCGACGCGATGGAAGATGCGCTCCGCTTCGCCGCGCTTCTGCGCGATGCGGTCCGGCGGCGTCCGCTCGAGCCAGTCGGCGAACGCGCGATAGTGTGGACGCAGCGCACCGTCCGGGGTGCGCATTTCGTCGAAGGGCAGGGATGACAGCATCGTTTGTACAACAGCGTCGTTCACGGCAAGCAACCCACGGGCCAGAAGGCAAAAACCGTTTGGGAACAATCGAAACCGCGTCGCGGGGCGACCGTAATAATACCGGTCGAGCGCACCCGACCGGTCATTTGCACCAACTTAGTGCAATTATGTCCAGGACAAGGTTGGACAAAGGTCAAATGTCGGTTTGAACTGACCCGATCGCTATGGTTAAATCGCGGCTCCTGTCTGGGTTCGCGGGGCGGTTAGCTCAGCGGTAGAGCACTGCCTTCACACGGCAGGGGTCACTGGTTCGAACCCAGTATCGCCCACCACATGAACCAAGGGGTTACGCGCAAGTGTAACCCCTCTTTTTTTATCTCGATCAATGCGCAAAAGCCCGCTGCGCGCGTTCTTGTTCGACGCGTACGGAACGCTCTTCGACGTTCATTCAATCACCGCGGCCGCCGAGTCGATCGCGCCGCGCCAGGGTGCATTGCTGTCGCAGATCTGGCGCACGAAGCAGCTGCAGTACACGTGGCTGCAGTCGCTGATGGTCGGATCGGCGCAGCAACGCGACGACTTCGCGACGATCACGGCGAAAGCGCTCGATTACGCCGTCTCGCAATTGACGGTGCGGCTTGGCGAAGGTGACCGCCAGTGCCTGCTCGACGGCTACGGCTCGCTCGCGCCATTTCCCGATGCACTCGCCGCACTCGCCGATCTCGCGCCGCGTCCGCGCTGGATCCTGTCCAATGGAACGCTTGCGATGCTGGAGCCGCTCGTGAGCGGATCGGCGCTGGCGCCGCACATCGACGGCATCCTCTCCGCCGACGCTGCCGGAATCTACAAGCCGTGCCCCAAGGTTTACCGACTCGCCGTCGATCGCTTGCAGCTTGAACCGGCCGAGATCGCGTTCGTCTCGGCGAACGGCTGGGACGCCGCGGGCGCCGCGGCCTTCGGCTTCACGACGTTCTGGATCAACCGCAACGGCGAACCCGTCGAGCGTCATGCGCGAGAACCGGATTTCATCGTGGGCTCGCTCGCGAACCTCGTGCCGATCGCGCAGATGTACCCGGCTTAGCGCGGCAGCGAAGCACGCTGTCGCGGATGGCGGCGATGGCCGCCGGCCGCGGAAAGCTGCGGCGATAGGCAAGTGCAACCCGACGCGACGGCACCGGCTGGGTGAACGGGACCGGTACGACGAGCTGGCTGTGATAACGCGGCGTCAACGCGTCCCGCGGCAGAACCGAGACGCCCAAGCCCGACGCAACCATGTTGCGCACCGTTTCGAGCGAGTTGGTGCGCGTGACCTGCGCGTCCGACTGGTTCAGCTCCGGGCACGCGTCAAGCACCTGGTTGCGAAAGCAATGACCGACGTTGAGCAGAATCGTGTGCTCGGTCGCGAGCTCGTCGGGCGACACCGACTTGCGCCGCGCCCACTTGTGGCCCTGCGGCACGACGACCTGGAACGGTTCCTCGTACATGAACTCCGTCACGACGCCCGGCGGGTCGAACGGCAGTGCGATGATCGCGGCATCGACGCGGCCGGTGCGCAATCCCGCCTCGAGGTTCTCCGTCAGCGTCTCCTCGATGTCGAGCGGCATCTGCGGCGCCACGTCGTGCAGCTCGTGGATCAGGTCCGGCAGCAGATAGGGCGCGACCGTGTGGATGATGCCGAGCCGCAGCGTGCCGACGAGCTGGTTGCGGCCGCCGATCGCGATCTCGTGGATACGTGCGGCCTCTTCCAGCACTTTTTGCGCCTGCTCGACGATCCGCTCGCCGACCGGCGTGATCGTGATCTCCGTCTTGCCACGCTCGAATAGCGGCGCGCCGAGCTCCTCCTCGAGCTTCTGGATGGCCACCGACAGCGCCGGCTGGCTGACGAAGCATTTCGCCGCCGCGCGGCCGAAGCTGCGTTCCTGCGCGACCGCGACGATGTAGCGAAGCTCGTTGAGCGTCATCGGCAGGCGCCGCAATCCGGTTGCGACACGCGTCGCGCCGGATGCTTCACGAGCGGCGCTGCGCGAGAAACCGGGCGAAGCCGGCGCCGACTTCGCTGTGCTGCAGACCGTAATCCACCGTGGCTTCGAGGTAGCCAAGCTTGCTGCCGCAGTCGTAACGCCGGCCGTCGAACTCGTAAGCCAGCACGCGCTCTTCCTGCATCAGGCGTGCGATGCCATCGGTGAGCTGGATCTCGCCGCCCGCGCCGGCAGGCATAGACCGCAAGTGATGAAAGATGCGCGGCGACAGCACGTAGCGGCCGACGACGGCCAGCGTTGACGTCGACGTACCGGGCTTGGGCTTCTCGACGATCCGCGTGATGCGGCCAACACGCTCGCCAGCCGGTTCGCTGTCGGCCTCGACGATGCCGTAGCTGCCCGTTTCCTCCGGCAGCACGTTCATCACGCCGATCACGGACGCGTTCTCGCGTGCGGCAAGATCGACCATTTGCTTCATCACGGGAATGCCTGCGTCGATCAGGTCGTCGGCGAGGAGCACGGCGAACGGCTCATCGACGACGACGGGCTCCGCGCAGAGCACGGCGTGGCCGAGGCCGAGCGCTTCGGTCTGGCGGATGTAGACGCAGTTGATGCCGCGCGGCGTGGCCGCCTGCACCTGCTCCAGCAGCGCCGTCTTGTTGCGGAGCAGAAGCTCGGTCTCGAGCTCGTACGCCTTGTCGAAATGATCCTCGATCGCACGCTTGTTGCGGCCGGTGATGAAGATCATGTCGGTGATGCCGGCTTCGGCAGCCTCTTCCACCGCGTACTGGATCAGGGGCTTGTCGACGACCGGCAGCATTTCCTTCGGACTTGCTTTGGTCACGGGAAGGAAGCGCGTGCCGAGTCCGGCGACGGGAAATACGGCTTTGGTGATTTTTTTCATTGCTGTCCGATCATGGTGCGCAACTCCGTTTCGTCGATGACGGCGACGCCGAGCGTCTGTGCCTTCGCCAGTTTGCTCCCCGCGTCGGCGCCTGCGACGACATAGTCGGTCTTTTTCGACACGCTGCCCACGACGCTGGCGCCGGCCGCTTCCAGCAGCGCCTTCGCTTCGTCACGCGAAAGCGTTGGTAGCGTTCCGGTCAGCACGAACGTGCGGCCGGCGAGCGGTCCGGCGGCTGGGCGTTGTGGCGGGCCCTCCTTCCAGGTGACGCCGGCAGCGCGCAGTGCGGTGATCACCTGCCGATTGTGGGGCTCGGCGAAAAAATCGTGGATGGCTTCTGCGAGGACGGGGCCCACGTCGCGCACCTGCAGGAGGTCGTCCGGCGTCGCCACCAGGAGCGGGTCGAGACTGCCGAAGTGTGCGGCGAGGTCGCGTGCCGTCGCCTCGCCGACATGGCGAATGCCAAGCGCGAAGATGAAGCGCGCCAGCGTCGTGGTCCGGCTCCTGTCGATGGCTGCGACGACGTTGGCCGCGCTCTTGACGGCCATGCGCTCGAGCGCTGCGAGGTCCTGCGCCGACAGCGCGTAGACGTCGGCGGCCGTGCGGACCTTGCCGCCGTCGACGAGCTGGTCGATCAGCTTCTCACCGAGGCCCTCGATGTCGAGCGCGTGGCGGCTCGCGAAATGCCGCAGCGCCTGCTTGCGCTGCGCCGGACAGATGAGCCCGCCCGTGCAGCGCGCGATCGCTTCGTCTGGCAGCCGTACGATCGCCGACCCGCATTCGGGACAGGTGGTCGGCATGACAAATTCGCGCGCCGACGGCGGACGGCGCTCGAGAAGCACGCGGACGACCTCGGGAATCACGTCGCCCGCGCGGCGCACGATCACCGTGTCGCCGATGCGCACGTCCTTGCGGCGCACCTCGTCTTCGTTGTGCAGCGTTGCATTGGTCACCGTCACGCCGCCGACGAACACGCTGCGCAAGCGCGCGATCGGCGTGATCGCGCCCGTGCGCCCGACCTGCACGCCGATGTCGAGGAGCTCGGTCGCCATTTCCTCGGCCGGAAACTTGTGCGCCACCGCCCACCGCGGCTCGCGCGTGACGAAGCCCAGCTTGCGCTGCAAGGCGAGGTCGTTGACCTTGTATACAACGCCGTCGATGTCGAACGGCAGCTTGTCGCGCAGCGCCTTCACGTGCTCGTAGAACGCGACCAGTTCGTCGGCCCCGTGCACGACGCGGCGGTGCGGGTCGACCGGCAGCCCGAATCCGGCGAGCGCGTCGAACATCGCCGCGTGCGTCGGTGGCACCTCCCAGTCGCGCACCTCGCCGATGCCATAGGCGAAAAAGCGCAGCGGCCGTTGCGCGGTCATCGCCGGATCGAGCTGGCGCACCGCACCGGCCGCTGTGTTGCGGGGATTGATGAACGTCCGCAGGCCCGCGGCCTCCTGCCGCGCGTTCAGGCGCTCGAAGTCCTTGCGCGCCATGTAGACCTCGCCTCGCACATCGAGAACGCCCGGGGGCTTGCGCGAGGACAGCTTGAGCGGCACGGCACGGATCGTGTGCACGTTGCGCGTGACGTCCTCGCCCACTTCGCCGTCGCCGCGCGTCGCCGCCACGGCGAGTCGCCCTGCCTCGTAGCGAAGGCTGACGGCGAGGCCGTCGAACTTGAGCTCCGCGATGTACTCGACCGGTGGTGCGGTGTCGGCGAGCCCGAGATCGCGACGGATTCGCGCGTCGAAATTCGCAGCACCCTCGGCCGTCGTGTTCGTCTCGGTGCGAATCGACAACATCGGCACCGCGTGACGCACCGGCGCGAACGCGGCAAGTGGCGCGCCGCCGACACGCTGTGTGGGCGAATCGGGCGTGACGAGGGTGACGTATTGACCCTCGAGCGCTTCGAGCTCGCGGTAGAGCGCGTCGTATTCGGCATCGCTCACCGTCGGTGCGTCGAGTACGTAGTACGCCTGGTTGTGCGCGGCGATCGCTTCACGCAACGCATCGACGCGCGCTGCCGCCGCTGCGGGGACCGCGGGCTGCGACTTGGCCGCGGACACTAGCCTGCCACGGCTACGCGCTGAATAGCGCCAGCGCGCGGGCGCTGCCCGGCTCGATGTGCACGGCGCGCAGCGCCTCGGCGGCGCCGTCGACCTGCTCGCGAATCAGGGCGAATGCGGCGTCGTCGAGCGGGCGATGATTATCGTCGACGAGCTCGCCGCCGAGCGTCTTCGCCATCCGCTTGGCTGCCATTTTCATCTGGTCGAACGTTCGCACCGGGTCAGCTGTCCGTGCGACGTCGAGCAGGAACACCACGCCGTTCGTCGCCGTCAGCCGCAGCGATTCCGCGGTGAACGGATCGGGTCGCAGGTTCTGCAGCGTGTAGACGACCGCGCCCGTTTCCTCGTGCGCGAGTTCGAAGCGGCCACCGGGCGCCAGACGAAATCCCGCCGCCTCGGCGACACCGCGAAGCCGCGTCCCGGCAATCGAACCGGACTCCGGCTTCTGCACGGTGAGCCCGATCTGCACGTCGAGCTCGGCGCACAGGCGATCGAGCGACTCGGCGCGCGCAACCTCCTGTGCGACGTCGGGCGGCGTAAACGCAGCAGGCAGCGTCGGCGCGATGTCGCCGACCACACGGATGAAGGTGTCGATCTGCGCACGCGACGCGGCGCCGTTGCGGTCGGCGAGGAGCAGGCACGCGACGATCTCGCCGAACGATCCGGGCGTGTTGGCCGTGATGCGCTGCCAATCCGATCGCGCGTCCGCGCGCCCGAACCAGCGCACTGCCTTGCCGATACGGGCGTTGAGCCCACCGGCGATCGCCGTTGCGGCGACCGGGGCGGCCGGCTGCAACGGGATCAGGCATTCGATCTCGTGATCGGGCATCGACGCCTGTCGCGCGGTCTGCACCCGCGAAGGTGCGAGGCTCGCATGCACCACGGGAGGCGACGTATCGATCGACGCGTCAGAGTCGGATGCCAGCGCTTCCCCGTCGTCGGCCGGTGCGGCGATTACGTCGACGGGCGGCTCGAACTCGCTCGTGGTATCCGCGCCGCCGCGAAACGCCGGGACACCATCGCCCGCGTCTTGCGCTACCGCCGATGCGGCGAGCGTGGGTTCGACACGCTCGGTGGCACGGGGTGCTCGCACCTCCACCGGTGTGGCGGGGGCGGCCCGACGTTTCAGACGCCGTTCCTGCCACTGGTTGTAGACGATGACGCCAATCACCAGCAGCACGCCGGCGACGATCAGTCCTAGCTGCAGCGTGCTCAAGTCATCCCCAGGCAAGAGGTGCGCGCGCGTCGAACCGGCTCGGCATGATTGAGTATAGCGCCCGTCATCGCGCCCTAAGTGGCAAGCTCGGTTTCGGACGCGAGCTCGAGCGCTTCGGCGATGTCGACCGCCACGACGCGCGAGACACCCGGGTCGGGCATCGTGATGCCGATGAGCTGGTTCGCCATTTCCATCGTGATCTTGTTGTGCGAGATGAACAGGAACTGCGATCCCGCTGCCATGTCCTGCACCATCTTGCAGAAGCGATGCGTGTTCGATTCGTCGAGCGGCGCGTCCACTTCGTCCAGCAAGCAGAACGGCGCCGGGTTGAGCTGGAACAGCGCGAACACCAGTGAAATCGCGGTGAGCGCCTTTTCACCGCCCGACAGCTGGTGAATGGACGTGTTGCGCTTGCCGGGCGGATGCGCGACGACCTGCACGCCCGAGTCCAGGATTTCCTCACCGGTCAATACGAGCTTCGCCTGGCCACCGCCGAACAGCGTTGGGAACAGCTTCGCGAAGTTCTCGTTCACCGTATCGAACGTCTGCTGCAACAGTTCGCGCGACTCGCGGTCGATCTGGCGTATCGCCGTCTCGAGTGTCGTCATCGCCTCGGTCAGGTCGGCGGCCTGGCGGTCGAGATACGCCTTGCGCTCGCTCGCCTGCGAGAGCTCGTCGAGCGCGGCGAGATTGACTGCACCGAGCGTGGCGATCGCGGCGGTCAGCCGCTCGATCTCCCCGGGCAGCGTACGCGCGCTTCCCCACGCCTTGAGCGCCTCCGGCAGCGCGGTCGCGTCGGCCTTCGCCTCAACGAGTTGCTCGGCGAACTGCTGCTCGGCAAGTCGCGCCGCCTGCTCCTTCAACTGCATGTCCTGGATTCGGGCGCGCGCCGGCTCGAGCTTCTGCTCGGCAGACAGCCGGGCTTCATCGCTCGCGCGCAATTGCGCCGTCAGCGACTCCTGCCGCACCCGCGCATCGGCGAGCGCCTGCTCGGCCGCGCCGCGCGCGGCAAGCTGCCGCTGCAACGCTTCCTCCACCGGCGTCCAGTCGATCGACGCGCGCTCGCTCGTCAATTGCCCGAGCAATCCCTGCTGCTGCGTGACCTGCCCCGCGAGCCCTTCGCGCCGGCGCGCGATTTCGGCGAGACGATCCCGGCAACTGCGCGCCGTGTAGCCCGCCTCCTGCGCCGCACGCTCGGCGACGCGCAGTTGCTCGCGGCCGCGCGCGAGCCCGAGCTCGGTTTCGTTGCGGACATTGCGCACCGCATCGCGCTGCGCGAACTCGTCGTGCAGCCGCGACTGCGTGTCGGCGATCTCGGCGCCCATCGCCGCCAGCTGTTCGCTGCCCTGCGCATGCTGACTCGCGAGGTCGTCGCTCTCCTGTGCGATCTGCGCGCGGCGGCGGCTCGCCGCTTCCGCCGCCTGCCGCAAGGCGACGAGCTCGAGCTCGAGGTCATGGCATCGGCGCTGCTGCGACGCGAGCGCCAGGCTGTCGCGATGCCACGCGGCCTGCTGATCCTGCAAGTCGCGCTCGACGGTGTCGAGCGCGCTGCGTGCCGCCTCGT
>Ga0207650_10001058_pt1 | contig 20465 bp, 13 predicted proteins | sample KBSS63metaG_FD_184325 | JGI IMG/M metagenome (GOLD analysis project Ga0207650, IMG submission 184325) | Switchgrass rhizosphere microbial communities from Kellogg Biological Station, Michigan, USA - KBS S6-3 metaG (SPAdes) (version 2) | ecosystem: Host-associated > Plants > Roots > Rhizosphere...
GGGCAGACGACATAAATTCTTGGATGGCCGAAGGTTGCTTCGGCGTCCTGTAGTTTTACTACAAATCGTCGGCCATTTCAGCCTTTCGAATGTATATACGAGTAGTAAAACTACACAAGACTGAGCGTATGGCTCGGTCTGGCTGGTGAGCATAATCGTTATTGTTGATCTTTTGCGAACAAGAAAAGGTAGAAGTTTAATGTTCCCTGCCAACAACTATGAATTTTCAGCTATTTATAACCTTTGTTCGACAGTCCTTCATGTAGCGCCGGTATCACGTCCACAGCAACAAGCCATTTACGCGCCGATCAAGGATAGACCATGAGCCTGCCAACACTGGCCGAACTGCCGGCCATTCTCTTGCCAAAAGCCCAGCGGGCCGAGCAGTCATTTCGTGACGCCGTGGCCGCGCTGGACGACGATCATGGACTTTCTGCGTGGACGCCGCAACGGTGGGCCGACTTCACCCGCGTGTGCGCCGCCAGTGATTTCGTGATTGAACAGAGTGTTCGTGACCCTTTGATGTTGCTCGAACTGGTGGCCTGGGGCGAGTTGGACCGTGGTTTCGCGCCCGGCGAGCTGTGTGGGCAGATTGCTGGCGCCGTGCAACAAGCAGAAACAGAAGACCAACTGGGCCGTGTCCTGCGTCGCCAGCGCACGCGCCAGCAGGTGCGCATCATCTGGCGCGACCTGACCCGCCAGGCTGACCTGGTGCAAACCTGCCGTGACCTCTCCGACATGGCCGATGCAAGCATCGACCAGGCTTACCAGTGGCTGTACCTGCGCCATTGCGTACAGTTCGGCACGCCTACCGGGCGGCGCAGCGGCGAGCCGCAGCACATGGTGATCCTCGGCATGGGCAAGCTCGGTGCGGTGGAGCTGAACCTCTCGTCGGATATCGACCTGATCTTCGCCTACCCTGAGGGCGGCGAAACCGTCGGCGTCAAACGCGCCCTGGACAACCAGGAATTTTTTATCCGCCTTGGTCAAAAATTGATCAAGGCCCTTGACCCGATGACCGTCGACGGCTTCGTATTCCGCGTCGATATGCGCCTGCGTCCTTATGGTTCGGCGGGCGCGCTGGTGCTCAGCTTCAACGCGCTGGAACAGTATTACCAGGACCAGGGGCGTGACTGGGAACGCTACGCCATGATCAAGGCGCGCGTGGTTGCCGGCGACCAGGTGGCCGGTGCGCAACTGCTCGACATGCTGCGGCCCTTCGTTTACCGCCGTTACCTGGACTTTTCCGCCATCGAAGCGCTGCGCACCATGAAGCAGTTGATCCAGCAGGAAGTGCGGCGCAAAGGCATGGCCGACAATATCAAGCTGGGCTCGGGCGGCATCCGCGAAGTGGAATTTATCGCCCAGGCATTCCAACTGATCCATGGCGGCCGCGACCTCAGCCTGCAACAGCGGCCGCTGCTCAAGGTGCTCGGCACGCTGGAGGGCCAGGGTTACTTGCCACCGGCGGTGATTGCCGAGTTGCGCAATGGCTATGAATTCCTGCGTTACACCGAACATGCCATCCAGGCGATCGCCGACCGCCAGACGCAAATGCTCCCGGACGACCCGGAAGATCAGGCGCGCATTGCCTTTATGCTGGGGTTCGCCGACTGGGCCGCGTTTCATGAGCGCCTGATGTACTGGCGCGGGCGGGTGGACTGGCACTTCCGCCAAGTCATTGCCGATCCAGACGAAGAAGAGGGTGAAGAGAGCGAACTGGTCGTGGGCGGTGAGTGGTTGCCGCTGTGGGAAGAATCCCAAGACGACGAAGCTGCGTGCCGCCAATTGGCCGAAGGCGGCTTCAGCGATGCGACCAAGGCCCTCAAAGCGCTGACCGGCCTGCGCAACAGCCCGCAATTGCGTGCCATGCAGCGCCTGGGCCGCGAACGCCTGGATGCATTTATCCCGCGCCTGCTCGCCCAGGCCGTCGAACATGCCAACCCGGACCTGGTGTTGGAGCGCGTGTTGCCGCTGGTGGAAGCCGTGGCCCGGCGCTCCGCCTATCTGGTACTGCTCACGGAAAACCCCGAAGCCCTGCGTCGCCTGTTGACCCTGTGCGCCGCCAGCCCGTGGATCGCCGAGCAGATCACGCGCTTCCCGTTGCTGCTCGACGAATTGCTCAACGAAGGCCGCCTGTTCAAGCCACCGTTGGCGCCGGAGTTGGCCGCCGAGCTGCGCGAGCGCCTCACGCGTATCCCCGAAGATGACCTTGAGCAACAGATGGAAGCCCTGCGTCACTTCAAGTTGGCCCACCGCCTGCGCGTGGCCGCGTCGGAAATCGCCGGCAGCCTGCCACTGATGAAAGTCAGTGACTATCTCACCTGGCTCGCCGAGGCCATCCTCGAGCAAGTGCTGGCCCTGGCCTGGCGCCAGACCGTTGCGCGCCACGGCTCGCCGCAGCGGTTGGACGGCACCCTGTGCGATCCTGGGTTCATCATTGTCGGTTATGGGAAAGTCGGCGGGATCGAACTGGGGCATGGTTCGGACCTGGACCTGGTGTTTATCCATGACGGCGACCCGCAGGCTGAAACCGATGGCGCCAAGCCGATCGACGGTGCGCAGTTTTTCACGCGCCTGGGCCAGCGCATCATTCACCTGCTGACCACCCAGACCAACTCGGGCCAGCTGTATGAAGTGGACATGCGCCTGCGACCTTCCGGCGCGTCCGGGCTGTTGGTCAGTTCATTGGGCGCATTTGATCGTTATCAACAAAATGAAGCCTGGACCTGGGAACATCAGGCCCTGATCCGCGCGCGGGTGCTGGTCGGCAGCCAGGACGTGGGCCAGGCGTTCGAGCAGGTGCGGGCTAAAGTATTGGGGCGCGAAAGGGACTTGGCGAAGCTGCGCCAGGAGGTCAGCGAGATGCGCGCGAAAATGCGTGACAACCTGGGCACCAAGGCCACGACGGCCGGCACCGGCGCCAACGCCTTTGAAGCCACGGCGGCGTTCGACCTCAAGCAGGACGCCGGAGGTATCGTCGATATTGAATTTATGGTGCAATACGCGGCTTTGGCGTGGTCTGCGCAACATCCATCGTTGCTGCGCTACACCGACAATATCCGCATTCTGGAAGGCTTGGAGCAGGTGGGTTTGATGCCCGCCGCCGATGCCCATTTGCTGCGTGAGGTGTATAAGGCCTACCGTTCCGCTGCACACCGCCAGGCCTTGCAGAACGAGGCCGGTACGGTGGCCGGGGATCAGTTCGCCGACGAACGGCGCCAAGTGATGCGAATCTGGCAGGCGCTGGGGTTGAGCTGAAACACTATTAGGGCGGGGAGGCATAAGCCTCCCCGCATCGTTTGTGGAAACTACATGAATATTCTGATCGTTGGGCCCAGTTGGGTCGGTGACATGGTGATGGCGCAGACACTGTTCCAGTGTTTGCGTATGCGCTACCCGGACTGCCAGATCGACGTGCTCGCCCCCGAGTGGAGCCGGCCGATCCTCGAGCGCATGCCCGAGGTGCGCAAGGCCTTGAGCTTTCCGCTCGGCCACGGTGCCCTGGAACTGGCGACCCGCCGTCGCATCGGTAAATCCCTGGCGGGGCAATACGACCAGGCAATCCTGCTGCCCAACTCGCTCAAATCGGCGCTGGTGCCGTATTTTGCCGGCATCCCCAAACGCACCGGCTGGCGTGGCGAGTTTCGCTACGTGCTGCTCAATGATGTGCGCACGCTGGACAAAGCCCGCTACCCGCTGATGATCGAACGCTTCATGGCCCTGGCGTACGAGCCGGGCGCCGAGTTGCCCAAGCCATACCCGCGCCCCAGCCTTCAAATTGACCCGCTGAGCCGCGACGCGGCCCTGGCCAAGTTCGGCCTGGCACTTGATCGTCCGGTCCTGGCGCTGTGCCCCGGCGCCGAGTTTGGCGAGTCCAAGCGCTGGCCGTCGGAGCACTACGCCAAGGTCGCCGAGGCCAAGATCCGCGAAGGCTGGCAGGTGTGGCTGTTTGGTTCGAAGAAGGACCACCCGGTGGGTGAAGACATTCGCCAGCGCCTGATCCCCGGTCTGCGCGAAGAAGCGGTGAACCTCAGCGGCGACACGTCCCTGGCCGAGGCCATCGACTTGTTGTCCTGCGCCGATTCGGTGGTGTCCAACGACTCCGGGCTGATGCACGTGGCTGCCGCGCTGAACCGCCCGCTGGTGGCGGTATACGGTTCCACCTCGCCGGGGTTCACCCCGCCATTGGCCGACCAGGTCGAAGTGGTACGCCTGGGCCTGGATTGCAGCCCGTGTTTTGATCGCACCTGCCGTTTCGGCCACTACAACTGCATGCGCCAGTTGCTGCCGCAGCCGGTGAACGAGGCCTTGCAGCGGTTGCAGGGCTCTGCGGTCGAGGTCCGATAGTTTGCGCGTACTGGTAATCAAGACCTCATCCCTGGGCGACGTGATCCATGCCTTGCCGGCACTGACCGATGCCGCGCGGGCGATCCCCGGCATTCAATTCGACTGGGTGGTGGAAGAAGGCTTCGCCGAGATTCCCACCTGGCATCCGGCGGTCGACAAGGTGATCCCGGTGGCGATCCGCCGCTGGCGCAAAAACCTTTGGCAGACCCTTAAAAGTGGCGAATGGCGGCGTTTCAAGCAACGCATCCAGTCGACCAAATACGACTTGGTGATCGACGCCCAGGGCCTGCTCAAAAGCGCCTGGCTGACCCGCTATGTGCGGGCACCGGTGGCGGGTTTCGACAAGCACTCGGCCCGCGAGCCCATCGCCGCGCGCTTCTATTCCCGGCGCCTGGCCGTGGCCCGTGGGCAACACGCAGTGGAGCGCCTGCGCCAGTTGTTTGCCGTCGCCCTCGGCTACGACTTGCCCAAAGGCCTGGGCGACTATGGCCTGAGCGTCGACAAACTGCTCGGCCTGCCGCCGAAAAAACCGTTCGTGCTGCTGCTGCACGGCACCACCTGGGACACCAAGCATTGGCCCGAAGCCTATTGGCGTGAGCTGGCCGAACGCATGGGGCGACTGGGCGTGGACGTGAAGTTGCCGTGGGGCAACGCTGATGAAAAGGCCCGCGCCGAGCGCCTCGCCCAGGGCCTGCAAAACGCTGAAGTACTGCCCAAATTGAACCTGGCCGGTGTCGCCCGTGTATTGGCCGGCGCTCGTGCTTGTGTGGCGGTGGACACCGGTCTCGGTCACCTCGCTGCCGCGCTGGATGTGCCGACCATTTCCCTGTTCGGCCCTACCAACCCCGGGCTCACCGGCGCCTACGGCAAGGGCCAGATTCATCTGGCGAGTGACTTCCCCTGCGCACCGTGCCTGCAAAAACACTGTACCTACCAACCGACGGCCGACGACCTGCGTCGGTTCGACCTCAAGCGCGAGTCGCCCCTGTGCTTCACGCGCCTGAACCCTGAGCGTGTGGCCAGCCGACTGAGCACGTTGTTATTGGCTGAGGAGCTGCACTGATGCAACTGGCTTTTGTTCTGTACAAATACTTCCCCTTCGGTGGCCTGCAGCGTGACTTCATGCGCATCGCCCTGGAGTGCCAGCAGCGCGGCCATCAGATTCGTGTGTACACGCTGATCTGGGAAGGCGACATCCCGCCCGGCTTCGAAGTGCTGGTGGCGCCGGTCAAGGCGTTCTTCAACCATCGGCGCAATGAAAAGCTCAGCGCCTGGATGGAAGCCGACCTGGCCAAGCGCCCGGTTGATCGTTTGATTGGCTTCAACAAAATGCCCGGCCTGGATGTGTACTACGCCGCCGACGGCTGCTTTGAAGACAAGGCGCAAAACCTGCGCCACTCGCTCTACCGCTATTTTGGTCGCTACAAGCACTTCGCCGAGTACGAGCGTGCGGTGTTCGCCAAGAACGCCAAGACGGAGGTCTTGATGATTTCCGAAGTGCAACAGCCGCTGTTCATCAAGCATTACGACACGCCGCTGGAACGCTTCCACCTGCTGCCGCCGGGCATTGCCCAGGACCGCCGTGCGCCGCCGAATGCCGCCGAGATTCGCGAGGGTTTCCGCCAGGAATTCAACCTCGGCGACGACGACCTGCTGCTGGTGCAAATCGGCTCGGGCTTCAAGACCAAAGGCGTCGACCGCAGCCTCAAGGCCGTGGCCGCGCTGCCGTCTGAGCTGAAAAAACGCACGCGCCTGTTTGTAATCGGCCAGGACGACCCCAAAGTATTCCAACTGCAAAGCGCGACGCTGGGGCTGGGGGACAACGTGCAGTTCCTCAAGGGCCGCAGCGATATCCCGCGTTTCCTGCTGGGCGCCGACCTGTTGATCCACCCGGCGTACAACGAAAACACCGGTACCGTATTGCTCGAAGCCCTGGTGGCCGGGTTGCCGGTGCTGGTCTCGGCCGTGTGTGGGTATGCCCACTACATTGCCGAAGCCGACAGCGGCCTGGTGCTGGACGAGCCGTTCGAGCAGAGCCAGCTCAACCAGTACCTGACGCACATGCTCACTGACACTGCACAGCGCGCGGCCTGGAGCCGCAATGGGTTGGCCTTTGCCGAGACGGCCGACCTCTACAGCATGCCGCAGCACGCTGCGGATGTGATTCTGGCGGAGCCAAAACGATGAAATTGATTCTTGCCGAACCGTTCAAGACGTTGTGGGCCGGGCTTGATGCCTTTGCCGAAGTCGAGAAACTGCAAGGCCAGGTCTTCCGTGAGTTGGCGGCGCGTCGCACGTTGCGCACCGAGGTCGCTGGCCGCCCGTATTTTGTGAAAATCCACCGCGGCATTGGTTGGGCGGAAATCTTCAAGAACCTGATCACCGCCAAGTTGCCGGTACTGGGTGCCGGCCTGGAGTGGGACGCCATCCACCGCTTGCAGGCGCTTGGCGTACCGACCATGACCGGCGTGGCCTTCGGCGAAAAAGGCAGCAACCCGGCAGACCAGCACTCGTTCATCATCACCGAAGAGCTGGCGCCGACCATCAGCCTCGAAGACGTGACCCTTAACTGGGTCGCCGAACCGCCAACACCTGCGTTGCGCCACGCCCTCACGGCCGAGTTGGCGCGCATGGTCGGCGACATGCACCGGGGTGGCGTCAATCACCGCGATTGCTACTTGTGCCACTTCTTGCTGGACACCTCCAGCCCCATTGATGCGAACAACATCAAGCTGTCGGTGATCGACCTGCACCGCGCCCAACTGCGTGCCCATCTGCCGTTGCGCTGGCGCGACAAGGACCTGTCCGCGCTGTACTACTCGGCGCTGGAGATCGGCCTGACCCGTCGCGACAAACTGCGCTTCCTCAAGGGTTACTTCCGCCAGCCATTGCGCCAGATCCTGGCCGAGCAATCGGCATCGTTGAGCCTGATGCAGCGCAAGGCCGACAAGCTGTATGCGCGCAAGCAACGTTATGGGGACGCGATCTGATGGCGGGTTGGAACCTGGAACCTGCTTACGCCACCCTGGCGGATGATTTTGGAAGCCTCGAAGCGGTATTCGCCCTGCAAGGCGAGCGGCTGACCCGCGACCCGTTGTCGGAAGTGATCCGCGTGGAGCGCGGCGGGATCAATTACTACGTCAAACGCTACACCGGCGCCGGCAAGGGCCTGCGGCGTTACCTGGGCAAGCCGCGGGTCAAGTCCGAATGGCAGAACCTCAAGCGTTTCGCCAAGTGGGGCATTCCCACCGCTGACGTCGTGGCCTGGGGGCTGGAGCGTAAGGGCCTGGCCTACGAACGCGGCGCGATGATCACGCGCGAGTTGCCGAAAACCGAAGACCTTTCGGTATTGGCCGAGCGTAACGATGCACGCCTGCGGGACCCCAAGTGGGTCGACGCGGTGAGCCGCCAGCTCGCCGAATACACGCGCACCATGCACGATCACCGCTTTACCCATAACGACTTGAAGTGGCGCAACCTGCTGATCGACGACCAGTCCACGCTGTACCTGATCGATTGCCCCAACGGCGATTTCTGGCGCGGGTTCTGGCTCAAGTACCGTATCACTAAAGACCTGGCCTGCCTGGACAAGGTGGCCAAGTATCACCTGTCCGCCACCCAGCGCCTGCGCTTCTACCTGCAGTACCGTCAGAGCCGGCACCTGAGTGCGTCGGACAAACGGCGTATTCGCCACGTGGTGAAGTTTTTCGAGGGACGCGAATGAGTGATTTCCTGGCGGCTGAAGACCGTGCGCTGCTGGAGCGCAACGGCCTGGCGACGTTCGACGCCTTGTGGGCCAAGCAGCTGGAGGCGGTGGACGAGCCCAATACCAGCGGTGGCGGCTGGAGCAGTGTGTTTCGCCTGGAGCTCGACGGCCACGGCTACTACCTCAAGCGCCAGAGCAACTACCTGACGCGCAGCCTGCACCGTCCGTTTGGCGAGCCGAGTTTTTCCCGCGAATTTCGCAATATCAGCCGTTACCGCACCCTTGGCATTCCAGCGTTGCAGGCGGCGTTCTACGGGGAGCGCAAGGTCGCTGGCGAGCACCGCGCGATGCTGCTGACCCGCGCGCTCGACGGTTGGAATGACCTGGATTCCTTGCTGGAGCAGTGGTCGCAACTGAGCGACGCCCAGCACCGTGCAATCCTGCTGGCCTGCGGCCAACTGGCACGCCGGCTGCACAGCGTCGGCCAGGTGCACGGCTGTTTTTACCCCAAGCACATTTTCCTGCAGGCGACCGGTGACGGTTATGCCGCGCAATTGATCGACCTGGAGAAAACCCGCCCGTTGCTGTTTGGCTGGCGTGACCGGGTCAAGGACCTCGAGCCGCTGTTGCGCCGGGCGCCGCAGTGGTCGGACGCGCAGGTGCGTCAGCTGTTGGCCGCTTACCTCGATCAGCCTGAGGACAGTGCACTGGTCGGCAGTTGGCTGCAGCGCCTGACGGCCCGACGTAGCCACAAGGAGAACCGTTGATGCGCCTGTCCGAGCTGAAAAGCGCCGGCCGCACCCCGAGCCTGCCCCTTACCCTGGACCTGGCGGATGCCGCAGGCCCTGGCCAACTGCAACTGCTCAGCCTGCTGCGCGTGTTGCCGGGCGAGCGGTATGTCGGCGCAGCGGTATGGCGCGGGCGTCCGGTACTGGCCAAGTTATTGGTGGGCAGCAAGGCCGCGCGGCACTTCCAGCGTGAACTCAGCGGCGTGCGTTTGCTGGCCGAGCAAGGCCTGACCACGCCATTGTTGTTGGCCGATGGCTTGCAGGAAGGCGAGGGTGGCTGGCTGCTGTTCGAATTCATCGAGGGCGCCGAGAGCTTGGCAGATGCCTGGCACGCCGTCGAAGCGTTGCCGCCGTTGGCTGACGAACAAACCGCCGTGCTGGCTGAAGCGCTGGGTGCGATTGCGCAGATGCACACCAAAGGGCTGTGGCAGGAAGACCTGCACCTAGACAACCTGCTGCGCCAGAACGGCAAGCTGTATTTGATCGACGGTGCCGGGATTCGCGTCGAAGAGGCTGGCAAGCCGCTGTCGCGCAACCGCGTGCTGGAAAACCTCGGGGTGTTTTTCGCTCAGTTGCCAAAAAACCTTGAGCCGTTTACCGAAGAACTGCTGGTGTACTACCTGCTGAGCAACGGCGAGCACGCCCTGCCGCTGGAAGCCCTGGAGAAACAGGTGCGCAAAGTCAGCGCCTGGCGCCTCAAGGACTTTTTGAACAAGACCGGCCGCGAATGCACGCTGTTCAGCGTGGTGCGTGGCGCCTTTGCTTTGCGCGCGATTCGTCGTGAAGAAGCGCCGGCGATGTTGCCGGTGCTTGAGCAGGCCGATGCGCTGCTGGACCAAGGCCATTTGTATAAAACCGGCGGCGCCGCCAGCGTCGCCAAAGTCGAAGTTGCTGGCCGGCCGCTGGTGATCAAGCGCTACAACATCAAGGGTTTTGCCCATTGGCTCAAACGTTTCTGGCGCCCGAGTCGAGCCTGGCATTCCTGGCGCGAAGGCAACCGCCTGGCGTTCCTCGGTATTGCCACGCCAAAGCCGCTGGCCGTGCTGGAGAAGCGCTTTTTCTGGCTGCGCAGCCGCGCGTACCTGATCACCGAATACCTGCCGGGCCCGGACATCATCGAACGCTTCGCGCCGTATGTTGAAAGCGGTGAAGCGCCGGAAAACGAACTGCAGGCGCTGGATCACCTGTTCGCCGAATTGATCCGCGAGCGCATCAGCCATGGTGACTTCAAGGGCCACAACCTGTTCTGGGACCAGGACCGCTGGTCGCTGATCGACCTTGATGCGATGTGCCAACACACCTCCGCCGCCAGCTTCGCCCCGGCGTATGCCAAGGACCGTGCGCGGTTCATGCGTAATTGGCCTGAGAGCAGTGCGTTGTATCAACAGATTGATCAGCGCTTGCCTAAGCAGATCACCGGACCCCTGTAGGTGCCGCAGCAAGGCTCAAGGGCCTCATCGTCTACCACTGTAGTGAGCGGGCTTGCCCCGCGCTGGGTGGCGAAGCCGCCCTAATAAAACCGCCGCGTTTTTTCAGCAAGACCGAGGTGCTTGGGTTTGGGGCGGCTTCGCCACCCAGCGCGGGGCAAGCCCGCTCACTACAGGATGCTCGTGCTCCCATCAAAAGATGTGTAGGTACCTATGCTCATCGCCTGCAAGTGTTGCGTGAGCAACAGTCGGTGGGCAGTTGTGTCCAAGAACGACAGTCTATTTTCATCCAGGGTTTTTATATCGTTGATTTAATGCGATAAAAATCCTGGCACGGGCTCTGCAATGTCACTGGGTGAACCCTTTCACCGGTGGCTCAGGAGCCCTGTATGCCTTCCAGCCTTTCCTCGTTTTCCCGTTTGATCTGCCTCGGCGCCGCGCTGTTGTTGAGCGGCGCGGCCTATGCCGCAGACGGTGACGACACCGTGCCGTCCCTGGCCGGCAAGCGCATCGCTGTGAGCATGACCGGCACCAGTCACTACTTCGATATCAAGGCATTCCAGGCGCAGGTCGATGAGATCAAGCGCCTGGGCGGCACGCCGATCACCCTTGATGCCGGGCGCAACGACAAGAACCTGGTGACGCAGCTGCAAACCGTGGTCACCCAGAAGCCCGACGCGGTGATCCAGACCCTCGGCACCCTCAGCGTGATCGATCCCTGGCTCAAGCGCATCAGCAAGGCCGGCATTCCGCTGTTCACCATCGACGCGCCGTCGCAATACAGCCTCAACAACACCACCTCCGATAACGTCGCCACCGGCAAGGCGCTGGCCGATCAGCTGATCAAGGACGCCGGCGGCAAGGGCAAGATCCTGGTGTTCAACGGCTTCTACGGCGTGCCGGTGTGTGCGATCCGTTATGACCAGTTGAAGCTGGCACTCAAGGACCACCCGCAGTTGGAGATCATCCAGCCCGAGTTGCGCGATGTGATCCCCAATACCGTGCAGGATGCCTATTCCCAGGTGTCGGCGCTGCTCAACAAGTACCCGGCGGGCAGTGTTTCGGCGATCTGGTCGGCGTGGGACATCCCGCAGTTGGGTGCGAGCAAGGCGTTGATCGATGCCAAGCGTACCGAGATCAAGACCTATGGCGTCGACGGCACCCCCGAAGTGCTCGCGCTGCTCGGCCAGACGAACTCGCCGGTCGGTGCAGTGGTGGCGCAACAACCGGCGCTGATCGGCAAGACCGCCGTGCAGAACGTGGCGCGTTACCTGGCCGGGCAACGTGACTTGCCCAAGGAGACCCATGTGGCCACGTTGCTGACCACCGCCGACAACCTGGCGCAGGTCCAAGCACTGCGGGGTGACTAATGGCGGCGTTGCACCTGCAGAATCTGCACAAACGCTTTGGCGCCACGCTGGCGCTGGACGATGCGAGCCTCAAGGTCGAGCGCGGCACCATCCATGGCCTGGTCGGCGAGAACGGCGCAGGCAAGTCGACGTTGATCAAGGTGCTGGCCGGCATCCACAAGGCCGATGCCGGGCAGGTGAGTATCGACGGTCAGTCGTACGCCGCACTGTCACCGCGTCAGGTCGACGCATTGGGTGTGCAGTTCATCCATCAGGAGCGCCTGTTGCCAGCGAGTTTTACCGTGGGCGAGGCGTTGTTTTTCGGCCATGAACTGCGCCGTGGGCCGTTTGTGGATCGGCGTCGACAGCAGCGTGAAGCCGATCGTTTGCTGGCCGAATATTTTGATGTGCAGCTGCCTGCCGGCGCGCTGGTGGGCGAGCTGAACAGCGCCGAGCGCCAGGTGCTGCAAATTACCCGGGCGTTGATTCGCCAGCCCAAGATCCTGGTGTTCGATGAACCCAGCGTCGCGCTGGTCAAGCGCGAGGTCGACCAGTTGCTGCGCATCGTCAAGCGCCTGCGCGACCAAGGCCTGTCGATTCTGTACATCTCCCATTACCTGCAGGAAATCGACAGCCTGTGCGATGAGGTCACGGTGCTGCGCAATGGCCGCGATGTGGCGGTGGTGCAGCCTCGGCATACGTCCAGCGCCGAGATTGCGCGGCTGATGGTCAACCGCGAGGTGCAGGAGATGTACCCCAAGGTGAAGGTCGAGCTGGGCGAGCCGTTGTTGCAAGTGCGCGGGTTGAGCCTGGCGCGGCGCTACCGGCAGATTGACCTTGAAGTGCGCCGCGGTGAAATCGTCGGCCTGACGGGGCTGGTGGGGTCGGGCGCCAAGGCGTTGTTCAAGACCCTGTTTGGCGTCGAGCAGGCTGACAGTGGCAGCGTTCATCTGCACGGGCGGTTGCTGCGCCTGCGCTCGCCAGGCCAAGCGATTGCCGAGGGCATTGCCTTGGTGCCCGAGGAGCGTCGTAGCCAGGGGATTGCGCCGGTTCTGTCGGTGTTGGAAAACCTCACGCTGGCGGGGCTGGGCCGGTTCAGCCGCTGGGGCTTGTTGAGTCGCGCCAAAGAGCAGGCGGAAAGCTTGCGGCTGATGGAGGAATTGGCAATCAAGGCGCCGGGTCCGCACGCGGCGGTCAGCCAGCTCAGTGGCGGCAACCAGCAGAAGGTTGCCTTGGGGAAATGGCTGAGCCGTCGCTCGGCCGTGTACCTGCTCGATGAGCCGTGTGTGGGCGTGGATGTCGGCGCCAAAGTCGAGATCTATCGTTTGATCGGGCGCCTGGTGGAGGAGGGGGCGGCGGTGTTGGTGTTGTCGTCGGACTTGCCCGAATTGCTCGGGATCAGCGATCGCATCCTGGTGCTGCATCGCGGTGAGATGGCCGGTGAGTTTCGTGCGGGAGAAGCCGACAGCGACCAGTTGCTGGCGTGTGCCACCGGCGCTGTACCGGCCGCCGCTACGCCGGTGCGGGAGGTCGAGCATGCTTGAAGCCATACTGCGACGAGGTTCGGTGGGGGTGTTTCTGGCGATTCTAGTGGGGTTTGCCGTGGCGGCGCCGAATTTCTTGTCGGTGGGCAACCTGGCGAATGTGTTCAGCCAGTCGGCGATTCTTGGTGTGCTGGCCTTCGGGTTGACCTGCGTGATCATCGGCGGAGGTTCGAACGTAGTCTCCGGTGGGCTCGACCTGTCGCTGGCGGCCAACCTGGGGTTGTGCGCGGCGGTATTCAGCCGTCTCAACAATGCCGGCCTGGAGCTCTGGCTGACCGTGCTGCTGACCCTGGGCTGCGGCCTGGCGGTCGGCCTGCTCAATGGACTGGCCGTGGTAGTGCTGCGTTTGCCGCCGCTGTTGGCGACGCTGGCGAGCATGAACGTGCTGGCCGGGCTGGAACTGGTGTTGACCGAAAACACCGTGGTGTCCACTGACTCGCCGCTGCTGGATGTGCTCAGTGGCGGCACTGGGTTAGGTGTGCCTGCCTTGGCATGGGTGCTGTTGGTAACGGCGGCGCTGCTGACCTTGCTGATCCAGCATTCGCCCTACGGGCTGCGCCTGCACGCCGTCGGCGAATACCCCCAGGCGGCCGAAGCGGCGGGCATTCGTGTGCCTGGCTATGTGCTGTCGAGTTACCTGCTGTCGGGACTGTCTGCTGCCGTGGCGGCGTTGTGCTCGGCGGCGTTTTTCAGCGGCAGTACCACCGGGTCGGGCGACATGCTGTTGTCGGTGGTGGCGATTGCGTTTCTTGGCGTGGTGTTTTCCCGCCGGCTGGTGGCGAGTATTCCAGGCACGTTGCTGGCGGCGCTGTTGATCGGGTTTCTGATCAATGGCTTTCAACTGCTTAACCTGTCGAACTTCTGGGTCAATGGTGTGCAGGGCGTGTTGATCTTGTTGGTGGTCGCGGCGTCCAGCGCGCTGAACCGGGGAGCGACGGCATGAACCTGCGCGCCTGGTTACCGCTGACATTACCCCTGGTGTTCGCGCTGATCGTCGGCGTGTTTGCGTTGCAGGCGCCGGGCTTCCTCAGCGCCGGTAACCTGCAAAGCCTGGTGTTGAACAATTTCGTGTTGCTGGCGATTGTGGCCATCGGCATGACCTACGCCGTGGCGGCCGGCGGCATTGATCTGTCGGTGGGCACGGCGTTGGACTTCGCCAGTTTCAGCTTTGTGGTGCTGCTCAATGGCGGGCATGGCTGGGCGTTTGCCGCGACCGGTGCGTTGCTTGCCGCGCTGCTGGTGGGCCTGGTGAACGCGGGGCTGATCGCCGGGCTGCGGATCAGCCCGTTCCTTGCCACCCTGGGCACATTGTTCATCGGCACCAGCGCCCAGCAATTGCTCTCGGACGGGGGCCAGCCCATCTATATCGTCCAAGGTCTGAAACCTGAACTGACGGGGCTGGCGCCGTTGTCGATCGTGTTGGGGCTGGCGCTGTTCTACGGTGTGGCACTGGCGCGCGGACGCCTGGGGCGGGAGCTGCTCGCACAAGGTACGCAGCCGCTGCTGGCGTATTACTCAGGGTTGTCGGTGCGGCGTATCGTCACCGTCGTGGCCTTGGCCACTGCGTTGGCGTGTGGGGTGGGCGGGGTGCTGCTCAGCTCAACGGTCAGCGCCTATGTGCCGCTGTCCGGCAACGCATTTTTGCTCAACGCGATTGGCGCGGTGTTCATCGGCACAACCCTGAGCCGACAAGGTCGGGCGAATATTCCAGGGACCCTGCTGGGCGTGCTGTTCATCAATGTAATCGCCAACGGCCTGCTGCTGATTGGCTGGAATTTCTACTGGCAGCAGGTGGCGACCGGTGTGCTGATTTTCGGGGTGTTGACCTTCAGCTTTGCCAGTCGGCGCCTGCTTGAGCGCTATTGATCGGCGCTATTGTGCGTTGACCAGCGTCGTGCGGGTTGTGTATTTGCCCTTGACGACGTCCTGTTGGGTGAAGAAATACCCGTAGTCCTGCAGGTACATGACGGTGTTGGTCGCCTGGTAGTTATCACCCGTCGTGGTGCAATTGAGCGCCTTGGCAGTGCCACTCAGCGCCGAGTTGATGTCGCTGGCCGGCACTTCGCGTGCTACCACACACGTCGCGTCGCGTGACAGCACGCGGTCCTCTTCAGCCGTGTTGCGATTGAGCTCTTTGAGCTTGAACCCCAGCGTTGTCCCGATCGGCATGTGCTTCCAGTCGCCGCTGAAACTGAGTTGCTCAACCGTGCTGGCGGCCGAGACGTTCATCCCGCGCAGTTCAAATTCGCTTTGGAAGGTGAGGCTGAACAAGCCTCTGAATGTCGTGATCTTGGCACTTGAGGATGGGGTGGCACGGCGGAGTTTAAGCAGGTTGTTCCCCGCCCCGGGCTCAATGAACACCTCAGTGCGCAAGCTGGAGGAGCCCAATTCGCGCTTCTCCACAAGGTGGTGCAGAGGCTTGGCTGGGGCGGGCATGCCCAGTGCGGAGATCGCCTCCGTCACCGTTGCCGGGACAGGCGCGGGTGTCAGGGTTTGCATGAGCTTGGTGCGCGTAACGGCTACCGGCAGCTGCGCTGCTGTTGGCGAGCACGCGGCCTTGAGCAGGGTCCGGGTGTCCGCCTCGGCGGTGCTGAAGGGCTGGTCGATGGGAACGGCTACCACGTTGCCGAAGGTCACGGTGTTTTTCGGCGTGAGGCTGAAGGCGGCCAGGGTCCGATAGGTCTGGCGGCTGCAACTGACCTCCCAGTGCAGGCGGGTCTGGGCATACGGCATTTTTTTGAGTGTATTGATCAGAATGAGCGGCTCATCGTAGGCGCCCCAGAACTCGATTTTCTCGCCCACGGTCTTGAGGCTGGCACGGTCGATCAACAATTGGCGTTGGGTGTCTGTCGTGCTGACGAGGCGCCAGTCCGGGCGCGGCGTGCGAGCGCACGCGTCGGTAAAGCTGGCGTTCTGTTGCAGTTCGCCGATCACTTCCGGCGCCAGGTTGCGCATGACGGTGATGCGCGTGGGCTGGCCATCGGCACCTGGGGTGCCGGGGGCCTCCATATACAACAGGCTCCCGCTCGGGGTGGCACAGGACGCCTGAAGCTGTGCGATATCCGGCACGGCGACATTGTCGGTCAGCGTGACGTGAACCTGGTAACTGAGGTCGTCGCCGTCACGCATGACCGAGTCGGCCAGCAGCGGCTTCTTGAGCATGTCTTTATACGGGACCTCGGCCGTGCCGCCGGGCTTCATGCCTTGCACGCCACAACCGCTGAGCAGGCCCAGGGCGACGATAACCGCGATGTGTTTCATGAGCGTTCCTTGCAGAGAAGACAGTTGATCAGGGGCTTTCGACCGCCCGCAGGGTTTCTTGTGCGGGTGCACTGATCAGAATGAGTACTCCGCACCGGCGCCTGCATACCAGGAACGCCCTGGCGCCGCTTCGTAGTAGCGGTTGTTGCCGTCGCCGACGATCACTGAGCCGACGTACTGGCGGTCGAGCAGGTTATCCAGGCGCAGGGTCTGGTGGAAGGTCCAGTGTTCCACCTTCTGTTCGAAACGGGCGCGCCAGTTGAATACGCTGTAGGCCGGTGCGGCGTGCTGGCTATTGGTGTCCCCGACGTAGACCTTGCTGCGGTACAGGCCTTCGATGGCAGTGCTGACCCAGTCGCGGGGTTTCCAGTTCAGCTCGGCGAACAGCGTGGTTTGCGGCACGCCGGGCAGGTAGTTGCCCTTCTCGACGGCGGTGCTGCCGCCGCTGACGAAGTCACTGTCGTAGGTGGCTTGCAAGCGGGTGTAGGCGAGGTTGGCGGACCACTGTTCGCTGAGTTGGCTTTCGACGCCCAGTTCGAAGCCGCGACGCAGGGTGCGGCCGGCGTTTTGGTAAGTGGTACGGCCGCCGCTGGATTGCTGTACCACCAACTCGTCTTCGGTGGTGATTTGGAAGATGGCGGCGTTGACGCGGGTGTCCTGTCCGACCCGCGCCTTCACGCCGATTTCATATTGTTTGCTGACCGATGGCTTGAGCGCGAAGTTGAAACCGTTGACGGTGCTGGAATACGCCGATTCGGCCTGGGTTGGGGTTTCGAAACCCTTGCCTGCGCTGACGTAACCGTGCAAATCCTCGGTGAAGGCGTACATAACGCTGACCGAAGGAGTGTTCTTTTGGTACGTCTTGCTGCCGCTGTCGTTACCGTCGCTGAGAAAGTGGTCGTCCACCTCCATTTCCATGGTGCTGTGGCGCAGCCCTGCTTGCAGGGTCCAGTCACCCAGCAGCCAGTTGGCTTGAACGAATGGGTCGAGGCTGGTGGCGGTGTCGATTTCGTCACGGCCCAGGGCACCTTTGACACCCTGCACACCGTTGACGGTGTTGGAGTAGCCTTGGCGATCATCCTCGCTGCGGTCGTAATCGAGGCCAGCAATCAGCGTCAGATCGCCAGGAGCGCTGGTGATGGGTTGAAGCCAGTGTATGGAGCCGCCGTAGAACTTACGGTCAAAAGCCACCACGCCGCCACGGGCGTTCGCAGGGTTGATCGCGCCACTGGTGGGAAACCTATCGGGAATCGACAAATACTGAATCACACTCCGCCGCCCCGTATACCCATTCACCTGCAACGTCGCATCCCCGAAATAGCGCGCGTAATTCATGCCCAATTGCTGGTGATCGATGCTTTTACGCGTGTTGTACGTCAGCGCGTTGGCACTCGCCGAGCGCGGATCAGCCTTGTACGCCGCCCACGTCTGCCCCAGCGGGTCCTGCGTGCCGTTCTGCTCCAGGCTGCTGTAGATCAGCGCCAGCTTGCTGTCGTCATCCGGGCGGAAGTTGAGCTTGGCAAAGGTCTGGTCTCGCCGCGCGCTGCTGTGGTCGCGATAGCCGTTGGTGTCCATCCGCGAGGCGTCCAGCACGAAACCTGCGCCGTTGGCGGCGCCTTCGGCGGTCAGGTGGTTTTTGTTCAGGCCGTCGCTGCCCACCAGGGTCTCGGCGCCGATACGGGGCGAGCCTTCGCCGTCGCGGGAGAACATCTGGATCACGCCGCCGGCATTGCTGCCATACAAGGTGGCTGCCGGGCCGCGCAGCACTTCGATACGTTCGGCGGTGTCGAGGTTGAACGTGGCTGCCTGGCCCTGGCCATCCGGGGTGCTGGCGGGAATACCGTCGGCGATCAGCTTGAGTCCGCGCACGCCGAAGGCCGAGCGGGCGCCGAAGCCACGGGAAGAAATCTGCAGGTCCTGGGCATAGTTCTGACGGTTCTGCACCACCAGGCCGGGCACGCGGGACAGGGCTTCGGAGGCGTTGATGCCCAATTGGCCGTCGCTGATCTGCTCGTGGCTGATGCCGTCCACCGAGTAGGGCAGATCGAAGGTCGGGCTGGCGCTGCGCGAGCCGGTGACGACGCTGGGGTCGAGGATCAGGGCTGTGTCGTCTGCCTGGGCGGTGTCGCACAAGGCGAGCAGGCTGGGCAACAACAGGGTAAGACGGGTGAGGTTGTTCATGAGTCAGCCGGAATCCGTGGCGCTTAGTGTGTAAACGCGCAAAAGGTCGCGAGTTTAGTGAGTCAGGCGATTTTTATCATTTAGGAATCAGCCTACGGTGCGAATCGGTGCTTTTACACCAACGATGTAAGCCTGATAGACCTCGGTGCCGGTGCCGTCCCTATCATCGCCATCGAATTCGTGGCCTCCGGCGTGCTGGACACGCTGGTGCTGCCCTACACGATCTACCGTCAAAACAAGGACGGCAGCATCGAGATCTTCCGCTAGTCCCTCTTGACGCTTGCCGCTAACAGTTTCCCACCTCTTTTACGCTATAATCCCGCCCTTTAGCTGTTTCCTGCCCAGGCGGGAAGCACACTTTTTTCAGGCGCAACCCGCCTGCATGCAGACTAAAAGAGGCTAGACCCCTGTGGCATTGACGATTCTTGGCCTGTCCGGCGCCCTTAGCCATGATCCTTCCGCAGCCTTGTATATCGACGGCAAGCTGATCGCGGCCGCCGAAGAAGAGCGCTTCGTGCGCGACAAACATGCAAAGAACCGCATGCCCTACGAGTCGGCGAAGTTCTGCCTGGAGCAGGCCGGCATCAAGCCTTCCGACGTTGACGTGGTGGCGATCCCGTTCGCCCCGATCAGCCTGTTCGGCGAGGCGCGCTGGCACTACGCCAAACGTTACTGGTACGCCCCGGACCGCGCCCTCGACGCGATCCTGATGGGCAACCGTCGCTACAAGCGCTATCGCAACAAGATCGTCTGGTGCCTGGAGCAACTGGGCTTCGATCCGAAGAAAATCAAGATCGAGCCGGTTGAACACCACCTGGCCCACGCTTCCAGCGCCTACCACTGTTCCGGCTTCCAGGAAAAAACCGCGATCCTCGGTATCGACGGTAAAGGTGAGTACGCCACCACGTTCTTCGGCTACGGCGAAAACGGCAAGATCCACAAGATCAAGGAATTCTACGATCCGGACTCCCTCGGCGGCCTGTACGGCGCGATCACCGAGTTCCTCGGTTTCGAGATGCTCGACGGTGAGTTCAAGGTCATGGGCATGGCGCCGTACGGCGACGCCAGCAAATACGACTTCTCGCGTCTGGCCTCCTTTGAAAACGGCGAACTGGTGATCAACACCGACTACGCCAACGTCATCGGCCTGCGCCGTTATAAAGAGAAGGGCAAGGGTTTCTACTTCTCGCCCAAACTGATCGAGTGGCTGGGTCCGAAGCGCGAAGGCGATATCGCCGACGAACCGTACATCCACTACGCGGCCAGCATGCAGGCGCTGTTCGAGAAGCTGGCCCTGCAGATGATCGACCACTACCTGGGCGACATCCTCAAGGACACCGGCAAGCTGGCCTTCGCCGGCGGTTGTGCACTGAACGTCAAGCTGAACCAGAAGATCATCGCCCGTGACGACGTGAAAGAGCTGTTCGTGCAGCCGGCGTCCGGCGATGCTGGCACCGCGGTAGGTGCGGCGGCCTATGTGTCCCACGCCCGTGGTGTGCCGGTCGAGAAGATGGAGCACGTCTACCTCGGCCCGTCCTACAGCAACGAAGACGTGATTGCCGCGTGCGCCAAGCACGAGAGCAAGCCGAACTGGCGCAAGATCGAAAACATGCCTAAGCGCATCGCCAAGATCATGGTCGACGGCAACCCGGTGGCCTGGTTCCAGGGGCGCATGGAGTTTGGCCCGCGTGCCTTGGGCGGTCGTTCGATCATCGGTTGCCCTAGCGCTACCGGCGTGGCTGACCGCATCAACCACCAGATCAAGTTCCGCGAGCGCTGGAGGCCTTTCTGCCCGTCGATGCTCGACACCGTGGCCCCGCAGATGATCAAGGTCGATCACCCGGCGCTCGCGGAACTTG
>Ga0207650_10001060_pt1 | contig 20433 bp, 16 predicted proteins | sample KBSS63metaG_FD_184325 | JGI IMG/M metagenome (GOLD analysis project Ga0207650, IMG submission 184325) | Switchgrass rhizosphere microbial communities from Kellogg Biological Station, Michigan, USA - KBS S6-3 metaG (SPAdes) (version 2) | ecosystem: Host-associated > Plants > Roots > Rhizosphere...
ACCGCATCAGTGCTGCGCCGTCTGAACGCATATATCAGGAGCTTCGACCAATGAGAATCGCTCCGGAACACCCTTACGTGACCCGCGTGCGACGAGCGAAGGAAGTTTTCGACCAGAACCGGCACGACCCCGCCCCGCTGTTCGAGCTACACGCCGAGGACGTTGTGCTGCACGCACCTGGCACGAGCCCCCTCGGCGGCTGCGTCCGCGGACGCGCGAACGTCGCCTCGTGCATGCAGCGGATGGCCGAGTTGTCAGGCGGGACGTTTACGGCGGTATCGACCGCCCTGTCGGGCAGCGGGGACTTCGTCGCGCTGCTCCACCATGTGACGGCAACGCGCAACGGGAAGCGGCTCGATCAGACGCTGGCGGAGCTGTGGCGATTCGAGAACAACCGCTGCGTCGAAGTGTGGGCGCAGTTCAGCGATCAGGAGGCGTGGGACCTCTTCTGGCAGTAGCGATTGGCGCGGATGCTTCATCACCGCCTTGTGGTCGACAGGGGAACGGCGATGACGCGGATGACGCGGAAGCACCGGATCGCACCTCGGAATGACAACCATCCGGGGCAAACCGCTCGCCCCACTTTGAGCGCCGCGACGATTGTAACTCCGCGTCATCGTTCCTAACATGACGCGCCGGCGATATGATCGCGTCATGAAAGCTCACGTGCTCAACGACGCCGCGCCGCCGACGCATCGCTTCCGCGTGTTTCTCCAGGAGGAGCTCGCGCAGCGGTGCGCACGCAATCCGCGCTACTCGCTCCGAGCGTTCGCGCGCTACCTCACACTCGATCACTCCACGTTGTCGCAGATGCTTCGCGGCCGCCGCCGCTTCACCGCGCGGACCATCGAGCGCATCGGCAAGCGACTCTCCCTGCCGGCCGACATGATCACGCAATTCGTGGAGCGCGAGCGTGGACCGGCGGAGTCGTGGACATCGCGCGAGCTGCGGCAGCTCTCCCGAGACGCCGCGCTCTCGCTGGCCGAGTGGCACCACCACGCCATTCTCGAGCTGACGCGGCTCGCGAGCTTCAGGCCGGACGTTCGATGGATCTCACGCGTGCTCGACGTCCCCGTAGACGACGTGAACGTCGCGATCACCCGGCTCGCGCGACTCGGCTTGCTCGACATGCGTTCTCGCACGGAGTGGGTCGATGCCGCGGGAAACGCCGAGGCGCGCGTCGATTCACTGTCGGTGAGCGCCATCAGCGCGCTGGCGAGTCGCGCGCGAGCGTTGCTCGGTTCGAGCGACCACGCCGCGCACTACAGCACGACCACCGTCGCTGTCTCCACGGCGACGAGCCGGCGCATCGCCGGGCGCGTGGAACAGTTTCGTCGCGAGATCGCCGAAATGCTGGAGAGCGAAAGCGGCGAGCGCGATCAGGTGTATTGCCTGGAGTTGGCGTTCTTTCCCGTAGCAGATCTCGCAACCATGGAATCGTGACCGATGGGACAGCCGGTAATGCAGTGGCAGATTCTCGCGCGCGATCCCGACAAGGTGACGGCGTTCTACAGCACGCTGTTCGGGTGGCGTGTGAACGCGGACAACCCGATGGGTTACCGGATGGTGGACACCGGATCCGAGCGCGGGATCAAGGGCGGCGTGTGGCCGATCGGCAATGACGGACACCCGCACGTGCAGCTGTTCGTGGAAGTGAGCGACGTCGCAGCGTGCGTCGCTCAGGCCCAACGGCTTGGTGGCCAGGTCGTGATCCCGCCCCAGGTACTTCCCGGCGGTGACGAGATGGCGGTCGTGCTCGATACGGAGGGGCTCTCGTTAGGCCTCATGAAGACCGCTGTCACGACGGGCGCCGCGGAAGCGTGACCACCTCAATAGCCGGCGTCGGCGTGCCATCCCACGTGAACCGGTACGTCGTCGTGCACCGCACGTTCGCGACGAGCGCGGGCCGGAAGCATGCGATGCAGGTCCCGCCGGCGCGCCGGACGCTGGGGTAGACGACGCCTAACGCGCCCGCATCGAGCAGCATCTCGGCCAGCGCCTGCGAGGCGACGTAGCTGTCGGGCGCCAGACACTTCGCGAACTGCCGGTCGTCGCGCAGGTCGTGCAGCTCGGCGGTGATGTCCGCGAGGTAATCGTCGTACGTGACGCTGTCCTCGAACCGACCGATCTCTGCCAGGTCGACCGTTTTATGGAAGGCGACTTCCGCCTGCGACGTCTCGACTTCGAGGGCGGCGTACCACGCGCCACGTTCTGGCCCGTTGAATCGGCTGCCGAGCGGGTGAGGGTGTGCGAATGCGGCGTTGACGACGCGAGAGTTCGGGACGCCGAACACCAGCTCGTGCACGCCGATGCCGGGCAGCAGGTCATGCTCGGCCAGCAGACGCTCGTTGGTAGCGTGGTCGAGGTCGAACAGGTCAGCGAGATGCGCGTCGTCGTCGGCGATGAGCGCGAGGACGCTCTCGTTGCGCGGGCGGTAGCGCGACGGGATGAGGCGGTGCGTGTCGTGTTCGCGAACGAGTGTGGTGCGCGGCAGCCGCCGGCGGGACGTCGCCGCTGGCGTCACACGCCGCCGCGTCGCGCGTCGAGCAGGCGACGCACTGTCTGCATCGCGGGCACGCCGCCGGCGAGCATGTAGTCGAGCGGCGTCTGGCCTCCGAAGATCCGGTTCGCGTTAGGGAGCTGAACCCATTCGTCGGCCAGCGCATCGCCGTGCAGGATGTGCAGCGCCTTGAAGATCCCAATGAGGTACGAGATGCGGAGCAGCGTGTCGGCGTCGAGCACGCGGTCGGGATCCTTCTTCATCTTGTAGTACGGCCCGTTGGAGACGCCGCCGAGCAACCCGCGGGCGTCCTCGTCGCGTACCTGCCAGCGGGCCACGATGTTGAAGAACGCCTTGAGTGCCGAGGCGCTGAGCCGCTCGCGCGCAGCGCGCGCCGTCAGGTCGACGAGCGGAGACGGGTCGTAGCGACTGGTCGGGTAGGCGAGACGTTTGGCGGCCAAGATAGGGAACCGGGCCAGGGAATGGGATTGAGGCTCTCCTGAATAGGAGAGTATACGCGCCGTATCAGGAGACGTCAATACCGCCGGACGAAATGCCTGGTCAGTCGTTCAGCGTAAACACCGTCTCGTAGTGAACGGAGCGCGCGTCGTAGTGCGCGAGGATCGACCGGGCGTCGGGAGCGATCACGGCCAACTCGTAGTCGTCGCCGGCGAACGCGCGGACGGCGGCCATGTCATCGAAGCGCGTGATGGTCACGAACTCGACCTCGGCGCCGTCACGACGGCGGAGCAGTGTCGCGCCACGAAATCCCGGAACGCGGTGGATGCCCGGTAGGATCTCGGAGCGGAGCATCACTTCGTAGGTGTCAGCATGCTCGGGTTTAGTCCAGCCGTGCCACACTCTGCTGATCATTGGCGGGCTCTATGTGCGCGTGGTCGATTATGGAGGGAACGGTCTGGGAGTATCTGGCATCATCTCGGCGGCCTGGCCAGTCACTCAGCAGTGAGCCGGGTCAGTACGAGGCATCAGGCATCAGGATGAGCAAACGGCGGCAGTTGTCACCGCCGCCGTTCCACCGATAGCGCGCCCCACCGTGTAGACGCGGACCTGATGCCTGACACCTCGTACTGAGCGGTCGCTGACGGCTTGGAGCTGACCATGCCGCCGCCGGATGCCAGCCCTGCCAAGCTGAAACGTTAGGCGACGCGCAGCTCGATCTTCTCGGTGGCCTTCTGCTGGAGTGGCACTCCGTGCTCCTGTGCGATCGCGATCACGTCGTCCGCCATGAGCATCCCTCGCTCCACCAGCGCTCGTGCGATCGCGTCCAGGGCACTGGCGTGGTCACGTACGATCGCCTCCGCGCGTGCCGCTTGATGGCCGATCAGCGTGCGAACGGCCGAATCGATCTCGCTCTGCAGCTGCGCCGACGGAGCGCCGCCGTGTGCGGACGGATCCGCGGACACCAGGCCTACTTCCTCGCTCATGCCGAACTCCGCCACCATCCGCCGTGCCACGCCCGTCGCGTGTACGAGGTCGCTCCCGGCGCCCGACGTCACGGCATCCGGTCCGAGGAACACCAGCTCCGCCGCTCGGCCGCCTAACGCCTTGGCGATCACGCCCTCGAGGTAGCGGCGCGAGTGCAGGTGGCGATCGGTATCCGGCGCGAAGTGCGCGGCGCCGAGGGAGCGTCCGCGGGGCTCGATCGTGACTTTGTGGAGACGATCCTCGGGGCAGGTGAGGAGGCCGACGACCGCGTGCCCGGCCTCATGGAGCGCGATGAGGCGACGCTCCTCGTCGGACACGATCACGCCCGCGCGCACGCGGCCGAGCAGGATCTTGTCACGCGCCTGGTCGAGATGCGCGCGGCTGATGACTGCGCTGCCCGAGTGCACCGCGAGGATCGCGGCCTCGTTCAGCAGATTCGCGAGCTCGGCGCCGGAGTAGCCGACGGTGAGCGTGGAGAGCTCCTGCAGATCGACGTCCGTATCGAGCGGCCGCTTGGACGCGTGCACCTTGAGGATCTCGAGACGATCCGCGCCCGTCGGCATGCCGACTTCCACCACGCGATCGAAGCGACCCGGGCGACGCACTGCCGGATCGAGCATGTCTTCACGGTTGGTCGCCGCCATCCATACGATGCCTTCGCCGCCTGCCATGCCGTCCATTTCGACGAGCAGCTGATTCAGCGTCAGGTCTTCTTCGCTCGTGCGGTTCGGACGACCACGCTTGCCGCCGATGGAGTCGAATTCGTCGATGAAGATGATGCAGCGTCCGAGCGCGCGGGCCTTGGACGCGAGATCGCGCACGCGACGAGCGCCAACGCCGACATACATCTCGCCGAATTCGGAGCCTGATGCGACTAATACCGGAACGCCCGCTTCGCCGGCCACTGCGCGAGCGAGCAACGTCTTCCCGGTGCCCGGCGGGCCGACGAGCAAGACGCCGGCGGGGCAGCGCGCGCCCATCTTCTTGAAGCGCGACGGATCCTTGAGGAACCAGATGATGTCCTGGAGGTCCGCGCGAGCTTCCTTCGCCCCGCCGACATCCGCGAGCGTGAGCTGCCGGTCCTCTGCGACCTTCTCGAACTTCTTGCCGCCGCTTACCACGCCAGCCCTCAGGCGCGCGACGAGCATTAGTGTCACGCCGATGAGCACGAAGGAGACGACGAACGAGACCGGATCTTCGGGGAGTCGCCCTGGGCCTTCGACCTGCACTCGCGCACCTCGAGCCGACCAGCGCTCGAGGTCGGTGAGTCCGACCGCGCCCTTCGGCACTTCGGCGGATACGCGCGTGACGTTGCTGGAGCCAACGCGTCGCGCAACGCTGAGCTGAGCGATGAGTCGCGTTCCCCCATCTTCGACAGACAGTTCGCGAACCTGACGCGCGTCGAGCGCAGCAGCGATCTCCGAGTACGGTACGCCGGGGATCGGAAGGTTCGAGCGCCGATGATCGACGGACTTGAAGATCACGACGCCGAAAGCGACACAAGCGACCGCGACGATTGCTATGGCCCAGCGCGGCTGTTTGCCGAGACGCTGACGAGCCGAGGCGAGAAGAATCGAGAGACGACGGAGCATGCGTGAGACCGGCGGGAGACATGCTCACGCGTGACCGTCGCGTGAGCTCCTGTCCCGACACGACGACGCGCAGATGGCGCCGTCACAACTATGAATGGACAACGACGCTCGAGAACCAGAGCGGTTCTCACGAGCGCGAATGGAGCGCGGATATAAGCGATCGCGCCGCTCGACGAGAGCGGTGCGAAGCCGAAACAGAACGGCGTCGCGCAATTTTTCGGCGGCGTATTCTGCTGCGTCCTACTATAGCAATATGCTCGGATTGGCGCGAGCGTTCACTCCATGTCGGTGTCGAACTCTTCTCTGCTCGATTCTTCTCTACCTCGCGAGGCCAGCCGTCGCCGCCTCGTGGCGCTTGCATCCGCCGCGATCGTCATCGTGATCGGGATCGTGATGCTTGTCACCATCGACCGCTTACGGCAGAGTCGCGCGCTCGTCAGGCACACACTCACAGTGCTCGCTCATGTAGAAACGCTGATGAGTCATCTCGCGGACACGGAGACCGGGCAGCGCGGATACCTCCTCACGACCGAGGACCGATATCTCGAGCCATATCTTGCGGGGCGTGGCGCGGTCGCGGCAGACACGACGCTTCTCCGCCAGCTGACGCGCGACAATCCCGAGCAGCAGCGCCGTCTCGATGCATTGTCGCCGCTCTTCGTCGCCAAATTCGCCGAGCTCGACAGGACGATTTCCTTGCGGCGTGCTGGTCAGGCGGACGCGGCTTTGGCTGTCGTGCGGTCCGACTCAGGTCGATTGGTGATGGATTCGATCCGTCGCGTGATATCGGGGATCGTGTCGGAGGAGCGCCGGCTGTACGACGAGCGCGACACGCGCTCGCAGTGGTGGTACGCACTCGTGGTCGTAACGGTCGTCATCGGCACCGTCGGGTCGGCTGGTATCGCCAACTACACGAACCGCCTGTTCGCACGAGACGCCGACGCGCAGGCGGCCGCCGCGCAGTTGCTCGGCGAGCAGAACGCACAACTTCAAGACCAGGCGATGGAGCTCGAGCTGCAGCAGGAGCAATTGCAATCACAGGCTCTCAAGCTCGAGATGCAGAAGGAGGAGATTCAAACGACGGCGGATGAGCTGGCGCTGAGAACGGAAGCGGCGGAGACGGCCAATCGCGCGAAGAGCGAGTTCCTCGCGACGATGAGTCACGAGCTCCGGACTCCGCTCAACGCGATCGGCGGCTATGCGGACCTCATGGAGCTCGGGATCCGTGGCGCCATCAGCCAGGATCAGCGCGACGACCTGCGTCGTATCAAGCGCAGTCAGCGGCACCTCCTCTCACTCGTGAACGACATCCTGAACTTCGCGCGCCTGGAAGCTGGGCGCGTAGACATCCGCATGGAGGACGTGCCGCTCGACGACGTGGTCTCGGAGGCCGAGTCGCTCGTGGCGCCGCAGATGCGTGCGTGCGGGCTGCGGTTCGACGTCGAGCGTCCACTCCCGGGGCTCCGCGTGCGGGCGGACCGCGACAAGGTGCAGCAGATTCTGGTGAACCTGCTCAACAACGCGTGCAAGTTCACGCCGTCCGGCGGGCGCGTCACGCTCACATCCGGCCGGGTCGACAGCGTGGTGTGTATTCAGGTCGCCGACACCGGGCGCGGCATCGCGCTGTCGCGACAGCGCGAGATCTTCGAGCCGTTCGTGCAGGTGGACCGCCACCTAACGCCGGACGGTGATCAGGGGATCGGACTCGGGCTCGCCATCAGTCGGGAGCTGGCGCGCGCCATGGGTGGAGACCTGACCGTAGAAAGCGAGGAATCGCAAGGCGCGAAGTTCACGCTCGCACTCAGAGCGGCTACGGGCAGTGACTAGGTCGGGATGCGGCGACGGGAGCGAGGCTCAGCCTCGCTCCCGTCGCGCTTGGTGCCGTTTCCTCCGTGCCTAACGCCGATCGCTGCGCCGATCAGCGGCGGTCGGTCGCGTCAGGGCCGGGTCGTGATGCCGGATTGCCATCGACGCGGTCCTTCACGTCGTCGAGCTTGTCCGCGACTTTGCGAGCGCCGCGCTCGATCGCGTTGCCGCCGCGGTCGGCTGCCGACTCTGTCGCTCCGGCGACCGTGTCCGCGGTGCGCGACGTCGTGTTGCGGAGCTCAGAATCGTCCACGCGCTCCCTGCGCAGGTCGGCCTCGACCTCGCGCTCCTCCGTGACGACGCGCTTCTGGATCACGATCTCCTCGGTCGGGACAGCGCGCTTCTCGACCACGACCTCCTCGGCCATGAGCGGGATGCGGACCTCGTCCTCGCGGATGTCGACATCACTGGCGCGGTCGCCGCTGATCGGCCGCCGCTCGACGACGACTTCCTCGCGCTGAACCGGGACCGACCGCCGCACGTGCTCGGTCTCGACAGTCTTGCGCACTGCCGCTTCGCCCGCCTGTACCTGACGTTTGCCGACGGCGAGCTGCTCCTCCGACAGCGTCAGGCGCTGCTCACGGCCGCGCTCGAATCCCTGGCGTGCGCGGTCACGTACGCGGTCCCAACCGCCGTACTGCTGGCTGACATCGTCCGTCCATCCGCGACGTAGGTCGGCCTCGACGGCGTCGAAGTCGCGGTCGGCGTAGTCCGGGTTGCGGCTCGCGACATGGCCGAGCTGGTACGCTGGGCGGTAGGCGTCGTAGTCCTGGTTTGCGGACGACGTCGATCCCGATCCCGTCGATCCCGTAGATCCCATCGAGGACGTGGATGACGCGGACGACGCCGTGCTCGAGGCGCCAAATCCAGAGTCCGATGTACCGCTCGACTCGAAGTGGCGACGATAGTACTCGTCGTCGTCCTCAGAGTACGTGGATGCGGCTTCGGACACTGCGCGTCCGGCCCACCACCCGCCCACCGCGCCCGCGAGCGCGCCGATGACGGTACCGACAGGCCCCGCGAGCGAGCCGAGCGCCGCGCCAGCGGCGATGCCGGAAACACCGCCGACCGTCTCGCCAACGATGGCGTCGCCGGTGTTCGGATCGTCGCCTGTTCCGCGGGTTCTGTCAGACGAGCGTATGGTGCTGTCGCCGACGCGGCTCAGGTCGTCCGACATCCCGCCGAGGTCTCTGTCTCTATCCGCCATGGGTCCCTCCCTGATTTGATAACAACGTCCGTTGGGAAGGGGGCGCCTGCGCAAGATAGGGACCCCGAATGCGGAATCGCGACGCATCTCGTGATCCTGGTCACTGTCCCGTGCGTTGCTCGTTAGGCAGCAGCAGAGACCGCGTGATGGTGTCGAGCTGGCAGCGGTGAGAACGGATTACTGGTTGCTGGACGGCGATTCACCGCAGCGGACGCAGAGGACGCCAAGGACTGCTTCAGCAGACTTCTCAGACGAAGGGGGCGAACGGATGCGGTGGATCAGCCGGATTGACTCCATGGAAGGCGAGTCGGCGCACCGCAACGAGCCATCTGAAATGGGAATGGCCGCGGCACAATGTCATCCCGAGCGCCAGCGATCTTCTGTCTTGGTTGCGGCCGCTCTGGCCACAATCACGGTCGAGAAGATCCCTCGCGGATGCTCGGGATGACATCCGGCCTCGGGACACCAGTGCGTCCCGAGGCCGTTCACTTTCACTAAGATCGTCGCGAGAGCGTCTGTCGCGTGCTGAGGATCAATCCGTTGGATCCCCAGCATCCGCTCGCGTTATTCGTCCGAGATGGTTGCCGAAGCAGCCCACCTCTACGATACCGGCTTCGTACCGACGCCCCACCTGTTGTTGTCGCGGTTCAGGTCGACGAGCCGCTTCTCGGGGTCCAGCTCGATGCCCGTCGGTTTTTTCCCCACGAACCGATACCGCCGCACGTAGTGCGTCGTGTTCATGCTCCACACCTCAGCCGGATAATCGTAGTTCTCGACCGACCCGTCGCTGAACGTGAAGCGCGCGTGAATAGGCAGCACACCGCGCGCACGGTTGCCGAACATCACGGCCATGTCCGTCGTGTCGCCCGTCACCTTCGTGACTACCGTGTCAATCGCCTGGTCGAAGTGCGGGTTCTCGAGGAACCACTCGCGCCAGAACCAGTCGAGGCGACGGCCACCGACGTCTTCCATCGTGCGGAAGAAATCCGCCGGCGTGGGATGCTTGAACTTCCACCGCTCGGCGTACGTGCGAAACGCGTCGTCGAACGCCGCCGGGCCCATGATCTCCTGCCGCAGCAGTTGCAGACCCACGCTCGGCTTCACGTACGCCTCGAGGCCGAGCAGCGCGGGGTTGATACGGTCGGGGTTCATCTCGATCGGGCCGTCCACGTTCTGCTTCATCGCGCCCTCGACGTACTCGCGCTCGCCTAACGCGCGGACCATCTGGTCGCCCTTCTCCGGATAACGACGAGCTTCCGAGAACGTGTTGATGAACGTGTTGAAGCCCTCGTCCTGCCACATGTGCACGCGCTCGTTCGACCCGACGATCATCGGGAACCACATGTGCCCGATCTCGTGCGTGACGACGTTGTAGAGGTCGTACTTGTCCTTGCTCTTGTTCTCCATGGCGACCATCGGGTATTCCATGCCGCTGATCGGGCCTTCGATGGCCGAGATCTGTGGGTACGGATACGCCAGCCAGCGCTCGGAGTATTCCATGATCGACATGCGCGACATGTCGGCCGCGTCCTTCCACGTCTCCACGGCGGTCGGGCGGTAGTAGGCGTACGCCATGCGCCCCTTCCAGCTCGACGCATCCCAGATAAAGTCCGGGCTCGCGGCCCACGCGACGTCGCGGACGTTCTTCGCGCGGAACTTCCACGTGAGCGTGCCGGTCTTTTTCGTTCGAGCCGCGCCACTCTGCAGCTCAGCGGCCGACACGATCTGCACGGTCGAGTCGCTCTTCGCGGCGCGTGCGAGGCGCGTGATCTGCTCGGCGGTGAGCACCTCGTGCGGGTTCGTCAGCTCACCGGTGCCAGCGACGATGTAGCCGGCCGGAACGGTGACGGCGTAATTGAACTCGCCGTACTCGAGGTAGAACTCGCCCTGTCCCAGGTAGGGCTCGATGTTCCAGCCGCGCACGTCGTCGTACACGGCGACTCGTGGGTACCACTGGGCGAGCTCGTAGAGCGACCCGTCGCGGCCCATGCGGTCAGCGCCGTGTTCCGGGACGAGGAAGTGCCACGCGACGTCGAACGTTGCGGTCTTCCCTGGCGCGAGCGGCTCGGCGAGATCGACCTTCATCATCGTGCCTTCCACGCGCGTCCTGACCGCGGTCCTGGCCGCCGCGCCAGCGCGTGTGGTCAATTGGTCGAAGTGCTCGACGATGTCGCCGCCCTCGAAGCCACGCGCGCCGAAGCGCGAGTCCTGCGGAAAGATGAACGAGTTGAGCGACTTGTCCTTGAACGCGTTCTGCTCCATCTGCATCCAGATGAAGCGGAGGCTGTCGGGCGAGTTGTTCGTGTAGCGCAGGCGCAGTTTGCCCTGCAACGTTGTCTTGCCGGTATCGAGCGTCGCTTCGAGATCGTAATCGGCGCGGTTCTGCCAGTACTTTGGCCCTGGGGCGCCGGAGCCGAGGCGGTATGCGTTGGGTGCGGGAAGGGTGATGGGCGCGAACATGGAGGTATCGGCCACGCCCGTTGTGTCGAATGGCATCGGGTTACCGGGCCCCTGGGCGACTGCCGGCAGGGCGACGCCAGCGGCTGCGAGCACGAGCCCAATGGCTCGAGAGAATGCGAGCATAGGAATCCTTGAAGTGGAAAAAAGGAGCGCGCGAGCGCTCCTTCGGTCATACACGACAGTGGCGAGTTGGGTCTCCACGCAAGGAAGTTGCCGGCCTCCGCCTTAACCCGCCGTAACACTCAGCACCTTTTCAGACCGGACACTTCATGAGCTCGACGCCAGAAGCCGCCCAACCCGAGAACCACGACCTCAAGCGCGTTCTCCGTCTCGGGGATCTGGTGCTGTTCAACGTCGTCGCCGTGCTCGGGCTCCGTTGGGTGGCGACGTCGGCGAAGGCCGGACCGAGCTCGCTCGTGCTGTGGCTGTTGGCGGCGCTGCTCTTCTTCATCCCGCAGGGCATTGCCGTCATCACGCTCGCATCGCGGTTCCCGGATGAAGGGGGCGTCTACGCGTGGACGCGGCGGACGTACGGCGAGTGGAACGGGTTCCTCTGCGGGTGGTGCTACTGGATCAACAACGTCCTGTACTACCCCAACCTGCTCATCTCGACCGCCGTCATCGCGACGTACGCGATCGGCAAGGGCGGTAGCTCGTTAGGCAACAGCTGGCCGTACGTGCTGGGCGTCGCGCTGACCGCGTTGTGGGTGGCGGCGCTGCTCAACATCGTCGGGCTCGGTGCGGGGAAGTGGCTGCACAACATCGGAGGGGTGGCCATCTACCTGCCCGGTGTCGTACTCATCGCGTTGGGCGTCGTGGCGATCTTCACCCATCCAAGCGCGAACGCCTTCACGGCGGCGCGGCTCGTGCCTAACGTGACGGAGCTCTCGACGCTCAACCTATGGGCGTCGGTCGCGTTCGCGTTCGCGGGGCTCGAGCTCTCGTCGACGATGGGAGAGGAGACCGGGAACCCGCGGCGCGATCTGCCGCGCGCGATCGTCATCTCCGCGCCGCTGATCGCCGCCGCCTACATCCTCGGCACGCTGTCCGTGTTGTGGCTCGTGCCGACCGGTGACCTCAACATCGTGTCCGGGTTCCTGCAGGCGATCAGCATCGGCAGTGCGGCGGCGTCACCAGCACTCATGTGGCTCGCGCCAGCCGCGGCGGCACTCTACACACTGAGCAACGTGGCGGGTGTGGGCGCGTGGCTGTCGGGTCCTGCCCGGGTGGCCTTCGTGATCGGGCTGGACCGCTATTTCCCACCGGCGTTCGGGAAGGTGCATCCGCGCTTTCGGACGCCGTACGTCGCGATCCTCGTGCAGGCCGTGCTGGCGACGGTGTTCCTGCTCGTCTCGCAGCTTGGCAAGGGATCGACAGTGGAGCAGGCCTATCTGGTGCTGCTCGATACGCAGTTGCTCGTGTACTTCATCCCGTACATCTACCTGTTCCTCTGTCTGCTGCGTCAGGCACGCGGCCCAGCGCGGGACGGTCAACTGCCTGGCGGACGGGTGGGTGCGACTGTGGCCGGTGTCTGCGGCTTGAGCGTCACGCTGTTCGCGATGATCGTTGCGTCGATCCCGCCGGGCGACGCGCCGAATCGGTTCACGTTTGGCGTGAAGGTCATCGGTGGTGCGGGAGCATTCGTCGCGCTCGGCGCTCTCATCTACTGGCGCGCCAGCATCAAGCGAAGATGATGAGGGGACGCGGGTAACAACCCTCACCACGCCGCGCCAGGCACCTGGCGGCGGACTGACCAGTGCGTCAGTGAAATTGCTCGTTAGGCAGCCCATTCATCGATCGTGCGGGCAATTCGTGATGCACATCACCGCGCGTGGTCAATGGCGCGCGCACCTTCCGCGCTCCCCGCGATTGCCTTGCGATCGCGTGCATCAGCGGCTCGCGCAGGAGTTCCCGCTCCTGCGTCCACCGCAGCGGCGGCGTGTGCGCTGGAGCTTCGCCGCCCAACAATCGAGGAGAGGCTTATGCACTTGGCCACTCGCGCCACCTGCCTCGTGTGGGTGGTGGTACTCGCTGCGTGCTCTGACGACAGCGTCCTGCCACCCACTGCGCCCACGACAGGACCGCCGCTCGGCGTGTCGCTCGCGATGGCGCCCGACCCCAGCGCTCACACGGTGCTTTCAGGAGGGGCAACCACCACGTTCGACCTCACGGACGCCGCATTCTCACTCCCATCCACCAACCTCGCGAAAGGACCTGACACCAAGCTCCATAACGCGGGCGATGAGGAATTCGAAGATGCGTTCGTGACCGATCCAACGTCCGAGCATGCCGGGCTGGGACCGGTGTTCGACAACGTGTCGTGCGAGGGCTGTCATGCTGGCGACGGGCGTGGCCGACCCCCGGGTCCTAGGGAGATCGCGGAGTCATTCCTGGTTCGGATCAGCTTCCCGAATCGCGATCCGGTGACGGGAGCGCCGAACCCGGTCCCGGGGTTCGGTGGACAGTTACAACTGCGCGCCATACCAGGGAGCGCACCGGAAGCGAGCGTGTCGATCACGTACTCGGAGGTGGCCGGGCGCTTCAGCGATGGCACGGCGTACTCGCTTCGCGTCCCATCGTACTCCTTCTACGAGAGCTACGAGCCGCTGGCGAACAAGATGTTGTTCAGCCCCCGGGTGGCGCCGGTCAACTTCGGGCTCGGGCTGCTCGAGGCGATTCCCACGGCGACGCTGCTCGCCAACGAGGATCCTAACGACGCCAACGGCGACGGCATCTCCGGCGTGGCGAACCGCGTCTGGGACGCCGCGGCGGCGAAGACGGTCGTCGGACGCTTTGGATGGAAGGCCGGCGCGCCGAACCTCATCCAGCAGACGGCCGGGGCCTACAACGGGGACATGGGGGTGACCTCCTCGCTGTTCCCGGCCGAGTCGTGCGAGGGCGACCGTGACGAGTGCGCACGGCACGCGCCCGAGGTCAGCGATCAGGCTGTTCTCGCGGTCGCGCGGTACATGCAGACGTTAGGCGTGCCGGCGCGCCGCAATATTGACGACGCGCAGGCGACGCAGGGCGAGGCGATCTTCTATCAGGTCGGATGCGCGACCTGTCACACGACGACGGTCAGGACAGGCTCGCTCGAGGGCGTGCCATCGGTATCGGACCAGCTGATCCATCCCTACACCGATCTGCTGCTCCACGACATGGGACCGGATCTGGCCGACAATCGTCCCGATTTCCAGGCGTCGGGAAAAGAGTGGCGCACGCCGCCGCTCTGGGGGATCGGTCTCGTGCAGACGGTGAACGGGCACACCAACTTCCTCCACGATGGTCGCGCGCGTTCGCTCATGGAAGCCGTGCTCTGGCATGGCGGTGAAGCAAAAGCATCGCGCGATGCGGTGCTCGGGCTCAACTCCGTGAAGCGGTCGGCGCTCGTGAAGTTCTTGGAATCTCTGTGAACGTCGGCAATCGGGAATCGGCAATCGGGAATCGGGACTGGGACTGAGTGAGTGAAGCCCAGCGACCGTTGTTGGTCGACCAGCGACCAGCTGGCAGTTCGATTCCCTATTCCCGATTCCCTATTCCCGACTACGTCCTCGCGTTCCCGCGGCCCATTCGTCCCAGACGTTGAACATGCGCATCTGTTGCTCGAGATCGGTGCGCTTCATCAAACCTTCGACGTCCGCTCGCGTCTGGCGATTCCACGTGACGTCCATGGTGGCGAATCCATAGACCACCGCGGCGGTGATCATCGCGTTCAGGCGAAGCTGCTGCGGGTCGCACTTCACGAACACGTCCGAGTGCGCGTGGTAGTTCTGGCCGTACAGCGCCGGCTCCTGGTTCGCGACGAGGTTCGCGACGCCATGCAGCATGAAGTCGAAGTTGTCGGTGCCAACGATCGGCGCGTCGACCTGCGTGAATGGACCCAAGCCGCTGACGGCTTCCAGCGAGCGGGTGACGGTGGGAAGTATTTCGGGGCGGCCGCCGGTGAAGAACCCGTTGATGCGTCCGCAGCCGATATCGATCGAGCCCGCCATCACGTGCCGATCGAGCTCGGCCGCGTGCGTCTTCGTGTACCCGAACGAGCCGATCATTCCCTGCTCCTCGCCGTTCCATAACGCGAAGCGGATCGTGCGCGTGGGGCGTAGGCCGAGCCGCTTCATCTGACGAGCGACGTCAATGACGAGTGCGACGTTCGCGCCGTTATCGAGCGCTCCGTCACCCAGGTCCCACGAGTCGAGGTGAGCGCCGATGACGACGACCTCGTCGGGCCTCGTGGTGCCACGGATCTCGCCGATCACGTTCTGCGCCTGATAGGGGCCACCGCCATCGATGTCGATCCGTTCGGTCAACGTTAGGCGGGCTCCGCCCCGCAGCAGCCGCAGCGCCTTCTCTGCCGCGTCATGTTCCATGACGACCATCGGGCGCGTGTTGGCCGCGCCGATGGACACGTTGTGCCGGTAGAGGGTGTTGTAGGGGCGGGACCCCATGTACGCCACGCCTGCCACGCCCGCGGCAAAGGCCCGTTGTTCGATTTCAGCGGACTCGCCGTACTCGCGAAACAGTCCATCGACATCTCTCAGCTCGTCCTGCTGCACGAGCAGGAATGCGCCGCGTACGCTCGCACCGAGTCGCTCGAAATCTTCCTTCTTGCCGTAGCCGACATCGAGCAACGGCGCCGTCGTTCCGCCGGCGGGCGTCGGCGCGGAGAATGGCATGGCGGCGACAGCAGGGTGGAACTCGACGCCTTCACCACGCACGGTGGCAGCGGCAGACCGCTCGAGCCAGCGCACCGGCATGGTGAATGGTTCGGGCTTCGCATCGACTCCGGCCTCACGAAAGCGCGCGAGCGCCCAGGCCACGGCGTGCGTGTTTGCGGTCGATCCGGTGGCGCGGCCACCGATACCATCTGCCAACGATTGCAAGTCGCGGAGCAGCGGCGTATCCCCCGCGAGCGCGCCCACGAGGCGGACGGCTTCGTCGCGCGATGCAGCCTGCGCGTGCGCGTCGGGAACGCATAAAGCGACAACGGACGACGAGAGAACACACAACGACGCGTACCGTCCCACCGATCGGTAGATCACCAAGCGCTCTCTTGAGATGGTCACCTGATGTTGCAGCCATCACGCTCCCGCGTCCAGCGCGCGATCGGCATCGCGGACGTTCGTGCCTGTCGTGAGTTCTCAGTCGTGAGTCGTGGATCATCAGTCATCAGTGGAGTCTTCAGTAGCACGCAGCCACGGCGGCTCGTAGCCATTCGCCAGGCGGGACTGAAAACTGATGACAGGCGACTCACGACTGACGACGTGGTACTCGCGATACCGACCACGATGCCAGCCACTCCCTAGAAGCCCGTGGCGCAGCCAGCGTGGCGACGTGAGTGACCGACCGTCGGTCCCTGAGCTCTTGACCACATCGGGCCGTCTCCGCATCGTTCCAGTCACATGCTTACTGGAAGCCGATGACGAAGCCGCCGATCGATCTCCTGCAGGGTACCGTCGACGTCCTCATTCTCCGCACGCTCGCCTGGGAGCCCATGCACGGCTACGGCGTCTCGCGCTTCATCCGCGAGCGCACCGAGGGTGTGCTGACGATCGAGAGCGCGGCGCTCTATCAGGCTCTGCATCGACTCGAGCGCAAGAAGTGGATTCGCGCCGAATGGGGCGTGTCCGAAAACAACCGGCGCGCGAAGTACTACGCGCTGACGGCTGAAGGGCGGAAACAGCTACGGGCAGAGGCAGCCACGTGGCGCACGTACGTCGAAGCCGTGTTCAAGGTGCTGGAGCCGGTGTGAGCGGCCGTTTGCGGAAGTTCCTGCGTCTTCCTCAGCGCTCGTCGGCACGCCGGCGCGCGGACCTCGACGACGAGCTGCGCTTCTACTTCGACATGCGGACGCGCGAGCTGGTCGAGCAGGGCCTGCCCGAGGACGCGGCGAGGCGCGAGGCACTGCGCGAGTTCGGCGACCTGGATTACACAAAACGATACTGTCTGGCGGAGGACGCCATGAGCACACGCGAGGAACGTCGTACCGATCTCATGGCGGAGCTGCGGCAGGATGTCGCGCACAGCTGGCGAGCGCTCCGCCGATCGCCCGGGTTCGCCGTCGTCGCGCTCATCACGCTCGCGTTAGGTATCGGCGCCAACACGGCCATCTTCAGCGTCGTCAACGCGCTGTTGCTGCGCGACCTCCCATTCCGCGATGCCGACCGGGTCGTGCGCGTATGGGGCGCCCACGCGAACACGCCTGACCACCGCGGGCAACTCTCCCCAGCCGATTTCATCGATCTGCGCGCCCGCCAGCGCTCGTTCAGCACGCTCGGAGCGTTCGCCTACGGCGGCGGGACGTACGTCGGGCCTAACGATCCGGTGCCGATGTCCGGGCTCCGCGTGGACGCGAACGTCTTCAACGTCCTGGGCGTCCGCCCACTCCTCGGGCGCACGTTCGCCATTGGCGAGGATTCCGCCGGCGCGGCGCCCACGGCGGTGTTGGGCTACGACGTTTGGCGCCGCGTCTTCGGCGCGGACAGCGGCATCATCGGTAAGAGCATCAACCTGAGCGGGCGCTCGCGCACCGTGATCGGCGTGCTCCCGCCCGCGTTCTTCTTCCCGACCGCGAGTGACGTCGAGATCTACACACCGCTCGACCTGACGCCCCAGCTGCGGGACGTGAATCGCGCGCGCAAGTTTCACTTCCTGGGTGCGGTCGGCCGATTGCGGCCTAACGTGACCGAGGTCGCCGCCAGCGCTGACCTCGTCGCCATCGCCAGGCAGCTCGAACGGGAATACCCGGAAGCGAACACCGGCATTACGGTGAGCATGCTCGGCGCGCGAGAGGCGGTCGTCGGCGACACTCGGCCGGCACTGCTGGTGCTGTTCGGAGCCTCCGCGCTCGTCCTGCTCATCGCGTGCGCGAACGTAGCCGGCATGTTGCTGTCGCGTGCCGTGTCGCGCCGCCAGGAGCTCGCGGTCCGCGTGGCGTTAGGTGCCGGACGGGCGCGACTCGTCCGACAGATGATGACCGAGAGCCTCGTCCTCGCGGTCTGCGGCGGCATGGTCGGGGTGACGCTCGCGGTCTGGGGAGCGCACGCACTGGTCGCGTCCGCCGGCACAATGCTGCCGAGTACGGGCGGGATCGGCGTCGACCGGACGGTGCTCGCGGTGGCGTTCGCTGTGACGGTCGTCTGTGGCTTGCTGTTCGGGCTCGTGCCGGCGCTCAGCGCGTCTCGCGGCGTTCACCTCGCCCTCAAGGATGCTGGGCGCGGTTCCAGCGGCGCCGTCTCCCGTCACCGGTTGCGAACCGCGCTCGTGACAGGGCAGCTCGCGCTTGCCGTCGTGCTGCTCGTCGGCGCCGGATTGCTCGTCCGCAGTCTCCTGCGGCTACAAACGATCGAGCTCGGGTACTCGCTCGATTCGGTGCTCACGTTCGAGATCGGGCTTTCCGGTAAGCGCTACGAGAGTCCCGACGCCGAGGACGCGTTCTTCAACCAGCTGTACGCTCGGCTCGCCGCGTTGCCCAGCGTGGTCTCGGCTGGCGGTTTCGGCAACCTGCCGCTGCGCGGCGGGTCTTCGGCTTCGCTGGCGATCGAGGGTCGTCCCGTGCCCGAAGGGAAGCTGCCGGAGGTAGGCTACCAACCTGTCTCCGACGACCTGTTCAAGACCATCCAGATCCCGCTCAAGCGCGGTCGGGTCTTCGGGCCCGGGGACACGAAGCAGACGCCGGGTGTCGCCATCCTGAGCGAGGGGGTCGCCAGGCAGTACTGGCCTAACGCCGACCCCCTCGGCGCGCGCATCCGGCTCGGCCCCAACCCTAACGATCCGTGGGCGACGGTCGTCGGCGTCGTGGGCGATGTGCGCATGGGAACCGCTGGCGAGCCGCGTCCGACGGTCTACGTCTCGTCGCGGCAGGACCACTGGGGCGGGGCAGCGATCGTGATCCGCACGACCGGGGACCCGATGGCGCTGCTGCCGGCCGTGCGTCGCGAGGTCAAAGCCATGGACCCCACGCTCCCGGTAGTCGAGCCCCGCACGCTGCGAGACGTGCAGTCGATGGGGCTCACCGACCGGCGCCTGCCGATGCAGCTCATGGCGGCGTTTGCGCTGCTCGCGCTCGTGCTCGCGGCGGTCGGCGTGTACGGCGTCATGGCGTACTCGGTTGCGGCGCGGACGCGCGAGATCGGCGTCCGCGTGGCCCTCGGCGCGCAACCGAGCAACGTCTTCGGCATGATCGTGCGTCAGGGACTCGGCTCGGCGGTCGCCGGGCTCACGATCGGGCTGCTCGGCGCTGCCGCGTTAGGGCGAGTGCTGACGAAGCTGCTCTACGGTGTGGGTCCGACCGATGCGCCGACGTTCATCGGTGTCGCCGCGGTGTTGCTCGCGGTCACGCTCGCGGCGTGCCTCGTGCCGGCGTGGCGGGCAGTTCGCGTAGATCCGTTGGAGGCACTGCGCAGCGAGTAGCGTCCGCGTGCAGAGCGGTCAGCCCAGCAGGCGACCGAGCAGCTTCACGACCAGAACCCCGGCCGCGACGACGCCGGCGATCAGCAGTACCAGCGCAAGGACAATAAGGGCGACGACGCCTCGGCTCGCCGCCTTCGTTTCCCTCGGCGCGCCGAGATAGCGCTCGAGCAGGTCGACGTTGCGGCGGTTGGACTTCACGCCGACGTCGAACAGGTCGCCTAACACGGGCACGATGCCGACGAGGCTGTCGAGCGCGATGTTGCCGAGCATGCGCACGAGCACGGATGTCGGAGCGCCTTCCTGGGCGGCGACGAGCAGGATGTAGCTCGACATCACGCCGCCGAGTACGTCGCCGACTCCCGGGATGAGCCCGATGATGGGGTCGAGTCCGATCCCGATGTTGGTGCCGGGAACACGGATGAGGTCGTCCAGCAGCCGCGCGAGCCCACGCGCACGCGCGACACCGCCGCCGCGCGTGGAGATCTTCGCGGGCGGGGTCACCTGTTCCGGGTAGCGCGGGAAGCGCGAGCGGCTGGCCATGTAGAGTCTGTATACAACAAACGCGCCGTTGTCATTCCGAGCGGAGCGCCAAAGGCGCGGAGTCGAGGAATCGAGCCCCTGCGCTGTAGAGGGGCTCTCTACCTGGACGCTCGCGATTCCTCATGCGCCCTGAGGGCACCCGGCTGCGCTCGCTCGGAATGACCTACTGTCGCGACAAGATCTCGCGGTATTTCGCCTCGCCACGGAGCGGTGTGAGCAGCGTGTCCGCCTCGATCGCCGCCGCCGTGATTTGTTTGCTTGCGACCGCGCACTCGAGGGCCTGGAGCGCCGCCGGTTTGTCGCCCATCTGCGCAAGCGCCCGTGCTTGCCAGAAGCACACGCCACCGTCATTCGGTTTGATGAGTCGCGCGACCTGAAGGGCGGCCGCCGCGTATGCATAACGCTGGGTATCC
>Ga0207650_10001064_pt1 | contig 20420 bp, 18 predicted proteins | sample KBSS63metaG_FD_184325 | JGI IMG/M metagenome (GOLD analysis project Ga0207650, IMG submission 184325) | Switchgrass rhizosphere microbial communities from Kellogg Biological Station, Michigan, USA - KBS S6-3 metaG (SPAdes) (version 2) | ecosystem: Host-associated > Plants > Roots > Rhizosphere...
CCCTTTGTATAAAGGAGAGACTCACCCCATGTGGTTCAAGAACCTGCTTATCTATCGCCTGACCCAAGATCTGCCTGTTGATGCCGAGGCGTTGGAAGCGGCCATGGCCACCAAACTGGCGCGCCCTTGTGCAAGCCAGGAGTTGACCACTTACGGTTTCGTCGCACCTTTTGGTAAAGGTGAAGACGCTCCCCTGGTTCACGTCAGCGGTGACTTCCTGCTGATCGCCGCGCGCAAGGAAGAACGCATCCTGCCGGGCAGCGTGGTGCGTGACGCACTCAAAGAGAAAGTCGAAGAGATCGAGGCCGAGCAAATGCGCAAGGTCTATAAGAAGGAACGCGACCAGATCAAGGATGAAATCATCCAGGCCTTCCTGCCGCGCGCCTTTATCCGTCGTTCGTCGACCTTCGCCGCCATCGCGCCGAAACAAGGCCTGATCCTGGTCAACTCCGCCAGCCCGAAACGCGCCGAAGACCTGCTGTCGACCCTGCGTGAAGTGATCGGCACCCTGCCGGTTCGCCCACTGACGGTGAAAACCGCACCGACAGCGATCATGACCGACTGGGTCACCACCCAGAAACCGGCCGATGACTTCTTCGTCCTCGACGAATGCGAACTGCGCGACACCCACGAAGACGGCGGCATCGTGCGTTGCAAGCGCCAGGACCTGACCAGCGAAGAAATCCAGCTGCACCTGACCACCGGCAAAGTCGTGACCCAACTGTCCCTGGCCTGGCAGGACAAGCTGTCCTTCATGCTCGACGACAAGATGACCGTCAAGCGCCTGAAGTTCGAAGACCTGCTGCAAGACCAGGCGGAACAGGACGGCGGTGAAGAAGCCCTGGGCCAACTGGACGCGAGCTTTACCCTGATGATGCTGACGTTCGGCGACTTCCTGCCGGCGTTGCTTGAAGCGCTGGGCGGTGAAGAGACGCCGCAGGGCATCTAAACCATGTGAAAATCAAAATGTGAGAGGGGGCTTGCTCCCGATAGCGTTCTGTCAGTTAAAACACCTATGACTGACAGACTGCAATCGGGGGCAAGCCCCCTCCCACATTTGATTCAATCCAACAACAAAGGACACCCCCATGCGTGCACTCGCCGCCTTGAGCCGCTTCGTCGGCAACACCTTCGCCTACTGGGTGTTGATTTTCGCCGTCGTCGCCTTCCTCGAACCCGGTTGGTTCATCGGCCTCAAAAGCGCCATCGTCCCGTTGCTGGGCCTGGTGATGTTCGGCATGGGGCTGACGCTCAAACTCGATGACTTCGCCGAAGTCGCCCGCCATCCATGGCGCGTGGCGCTGGGCGTGGTCGCACATTTTGTGATCATGCCGGGCGTGGCCTGGTTGCTGTGCCAGGCCTTTCACTTGCCGCCGGAAGTTGCCGTCGGTGTGATCCTGGTCGGTTGCTGCCCAAGCGGCACCTCGTCCAACGTGATGACCTGGCTGGCCCGGGGCGACCTGGCGCTGTCGGTGGCCATCGCCGCCGTCACCACCCTCCTCGCCCCGCTGCTCACCCCGGCGTTGATCTGGCTGCTGGCCTCGGCCTGGCTGCCGGTGTCGTTCATGGAGTTGTTCTGGTCGATCCTGCAAGTGGTGCTGCTGCCGATCGTGCTCGGCGTAATGGCGCAACGCGTGCTCGGTGATCGGGTTCGCCACGCGGTAGACGTGCTGCCACTGGTGTCGGTGGTGAGCATCGTGATCATCGTCGCGGCGGTAGTCGCCGCCAGCCAGGCGAAGATCGCCGAGTCGGGCCTGTTGATCATGGCCGTGGTGATGCTGCACAACAGCTTCGGTTACCTGCTGGGTTACTTCACCGGCCGCGTGTTCAAGCTGCCGTTGGCGCAGCGCAAGTCGCTGGCACTGGAAGTGGGCATGCAGAACTCCGGGCTGGGCGCCGCGCTGGCCAGTGCGCACTTTTCACCGCTGGCGGCGGTGCCGAGTGCGTTGTTCAGCGTCTGGCACAATATTTCCGGGGCGTTGCTGTCGACTTACTTCCGTCGCATGAGCGAAAAGGAAGACCGTCGGGCCCTGGAGAACACGCCGCAAACTTGATCAGCCGAGCACTTTTCGGCACTCTACCGGGCTTCGCGGGGACGACCCCGCGACGCTCTCAAGCGCCTAATCCGGGGACGACCCCACCTAATATTAGGAGGTCATCATGTCCTGGATCATTCTGTTTTTTGCGGGTCTGTTTGAAGTCGGCTGGGCCGTCGGCCTGAAGTACACCGACGGTTTCAGCAAGCCGCTGCCCACCGCCCTGACGATTGCCGCCATGGCCGTCAGCCTCGGCCTGCTCGGGCTGGCCATGAAGGAACTGCCACTCGGCACCGCCTATGCCATCTGGACCGGCGTGGGCGCGGTAGGCACCGTGATTGCCGGGATTATCCTGTTTGGCGAGTCTATGGCGTTGTTTCGACTGGCCAGTGTGGCGTTGATCATTTGTGGGCTGATTGGGCTCAAGATCAGCACCTGAGCCACTACCGCCATCGGGGGCAAGCCCTCTCCCACCGTTTGAATGTATTCACAGATCAAAATATGGGAGGGGGCTTGCCCCCGATGAGGCCGGTATAGCCAAAACCAACACTACCTGACACTCCCCCGCAACCCACCGACCAACTCCTGCAACCTGGCAGGTGTCGGCCCATCCACCGGCTCACCCGCCACCAACACCACCCGCGACCAGATGCGATGGAAGAAGCCCTTCTTCGGATCGCGACTGAAGAAACTTCCCCACAACCCCTGCAACGCCATCGGAATCACCGGCACCGCCGTCTCTTCCAGAATCCGCGTTACGCCACCGCGAAACTCGTTGATCTCGCCATCGGCGGTCAATTTGCCCTCCGGGAAGATGCACACCAACTCCCCTTCCTTCAGATACTGCGCGATACGCGTGAAGGCTTTTTCGTAGATCTGGATGTCTTCGTTGCGCCCCGCAATCGGAATCGCCCCAGCGGTGCGGAAGATGAAGTTAAGCACCGGCAAACGATAGATCTTGTAGTACGTCACAAAGCGAATCGGCCGACGCACCGCGCCGCCAATCAGCAATGCATCGACAAACGACACATGGTTGCACACCAGCAACGCCGCGCCTTCGTCCGGGATCGCCTGCAGGTTGCGATGCTCCACGCGGTACATGGAGTGGCTGAGCAGCCAGATCATGAAACGCATGGTGAACTCGGGGACGATCTTGAAGATGTAGGTGTTGACCGCGATGTTGAGCAGCGACACCACCAGGAACAATTCCGGGATCGACAGCTTGGCCACGCTCAGCAACAGGATCGACACGATGGCCGAGACCACCATGAACAGCGCATTGAGAATGTTGTTGGCGGCGATCACGCGCGCGCGTTCGTTCTCGGCGGTACGCGACTGGATCAGCGCATACAGCGGCACAATATAGAAACCGCCGAACACACCGAGGCCGAGGATATCGAACAACACCCACCAGGCCTGACCGTAGCTGAGCACGGCGAGCCAGTCGTTGGCCTGCACGTTCTGCGGGAAACCGCCGGAGTGCCACCACAGCAACAGACCGAACACGGTCAGGCCGAATGAACCGAACGGTACCAGGCCGATTTCGACCTTACGGCCGGAGAGTTTTTCGCAGAGCATCGAACCCAGCGCGATACCCACCGAGAACACGGTAAGGATCAGCGTCACCACCGTCTCGTCGCCGTACAACCACTCTTTGGCGTACGCCGGGATCTGCGTCAGGTAGATCGCGCCGACAAACCAGAACCACGAGTTGCCGACGATGGAGCGCGAAACGGCTGGCGTCTGCCCCAGGCCCAGACGCAGGGTGGCCCAGGATTCGCTGAAGATATTCCAGTTCAGGCGCAGTTGCGGGGTCGACGCCGCCGCGCGCGGAATGCTGCGACTGGCCAGGTAACCCAACACCGCCACGCCGACAATCGCCACGGACACCACCGGTGCGTAATGAGTGGACGACATCATGATCCCGGCGCCGATGGTGCCGGCCAGGATCGCCAGGAACGTGCCCATTTCCACCAGGCCGTTGCCACCGACCAGCTCATCGTCGTGCAACGCCTGGGGCATGATCGAGTACTTCACCGGGCCGAACAGTGCCGAGTGCGTGCCCATGGCAAACAGCGCCAGCAGCATCAGTTCCAGGTGGTTGGTCAGGAAGCCCGTCGCGCCGACGGCCATGATCACGATCTCGCCGATCTTGATCGCGCGGATCAACGCATCCTTGTTGAACTTCTCGCCAAACTGCCCGGCCAGGGCCGAGAACAGGAAGAACGGCAGGATGAACAGCAACGCACAGAGGTTGACCCAGATCGAGCGGTCACCGTCGAGGGTGAGCTTGTAGAGAATGGCGAGGATCAGCGATTGCTTGAAGATGTTGTCGTTGAAAGCCCCCAGCAACTGGGTGATGAAGAACGGCAGGAAACGCCGTGTGCGCAGCAAAGTGAATTGCGAGGGGTGGCTCATCGTCCGTGTTCCTGCGTGGCCTATTTTTTTGTAAAAGCATTCAGGCCACGACTTTACCTAATCCTGCTTACTTATTCGCTAGTCCCGCAATGCACGGTGAAACAAAAAGCTCACCTTTATAGGCGCCCTGCACGGTGCGCTTGGCGACGATCAGCCACATCAGCGTCAACGCCACCACCAGCACGCTACCGAACACACTGAAAAACGCCAGGTGCAACAGGCTCGCCAGTTTGAGCGTAGCCAGGGCATACACCCCGAGTGGGAAGGTAAACCCCCACCAGCCGAGGTTGAACGGGATACCGGCGCGCAGGTAACGCAGGGTGATCAATACCGCGATCAGCATCCACCACAGGCCAAAGCCCCACAGCGCAATGCCCGCCACCAGCCCGAGGCCGTTGGCTATTTCACCGACACCCGGCAGGCCATTGGCCGCGAAGATCGCCGGCGCATCGCCCCCCAGCAGCAACATGCCCAGCGCCCCCGTGCCGATGGGACCCAGCGCCAACCAGCTCGACGCGGCCATATTGGCGTGAGGCAGTTTATGCAAGGCCATGCGCAGCATCAGGATGGTCAGGATGCTGAACGCCACCGGCAGGGAAAACGCCCACAGCACGTAGCTGGTCACCAGCATCACCAGCTGCGAATGCGCGTCCGCCAAGTGCGGTGCCAGCAGCCCACCGCTGGCGGCGGCGACTTCGGCGGCGACCACGGGCAGCAGCCAGACGGCGGTCATCTGGTCGATGCTGTGTTCCTGGCGGGTGAACATCATGAACGGGATGAGCACGCCGCAGGCCACGGCCATGGCCACGTCCAACCACCATAGCGCCTCGGCCAGCGGTATCACATCGGTACCCCAGCGCGGCAGGCCGAATAACAGCAAGCCGTTGAGGATCGTCGCGAGCCCCATGGGGATAGTGCCGAAGAACATCGACACCGTGGAGTGCCCGAAAATCCGCCGCGCCTCGTGGAAAAACATCACCCAACGGGCTGCGTACAACCCGCTGAACAGCACAAACAGGCCTAGGGTGAAAAACCACAGCGCTTCGGCGATGGCGTGCACGCCTGGCAGAGGGACCGGCAGTTGCGCCAGGGCCAGCGCCAGCACGCCGGTGCCCATGGTGGCGGCAAACCAGTTCGGTGTGAACTGGCGGATCACTTCCCGTGGACGGGTGAGGTGACTGAAAGGCTTATAGCTGAGGGTATTCGAGCAGGTCATGATGGCAATCCTCTTCCTCGCATGAGGTTGAGACCATGGTAGAACCGTATCGAATATCTATATAACGGGTAATATCTCTATCTGTTATCTACTTTGCCAATATAGCGTCAAACACTGCCTTCGCATTCGATCACCAGAATGCGCGCCTGCCCTTGGGGATGGGCCACATGCTCGGTGCCGACACTGGCATAGAAGATGTCTCCGACTTCTAACTCCGCCACCCGTTCGAAGCCATTATCGCGGTAATGCATGTGCACCCGGCCATCCAGCACCACAAACACTTCTTCGCCGTCATTGATATGCCAGCGATAGGGCTGGTCGGTCCAGTGCAGGCGCGTGGTGATGCCATTCATAGTGGCGATGTCCAGCGCTTCCCAGGCACGGCTGCCGGTGAAGTCCTTGCTGCGGATGATCTTCATGCTTGAATCTCGATCAGGCCAATACGGAGCACCGATTATTACCCATCAGCCGCCTGTCGTCGCCCTGACCCGCGCCGAATCCTGCAGCAGCAATGCGATCAACGCACCGAGGGACAACAGGATCAGGACTGCGCCGTAGCCGTCGGTGGTCGCGATCAGGCCAAAGCTGCGAATCAGGTTCCCCGCCAACAATGAGGGCAGGCAGAACGCCAGGTAGCTCAGCACATAGAACGCCGACATCAAGCCTGCCCGCTCACGGGGTAACGCCAGCGGCACCACACTGCGCAAGGCGCCGAGGAAACCCGCGCCAAAGCCACTGCCGGCGATCAGGGTGGCGATGAAGAACAATGGCAGGCTGGCGCTGTGCACCGCCGTGAGGATCAGCGTTACCCCGATGGCCAGCAACCCGGCGCCGAGCCGTAATACCTTATCGGCCGGGCGATTGCGCAGGGTAAAAATCATCAGTGCGCCGCTCAGGGTCAACACCGCCACCAGGCCGCCACCGATCAGGTTGGAGGTCGACCCGGTGGCCGCCCGCACCAGCGACGGCGCGAGGGACAGGTAGAACCCGCCCATCGCCCACACCGCCACATCCACCGGCAACGACAACCACAACGCCCGGCGCGCCTGGGGCGGTACATGCAAGGTCGGACGCAGCGACGCCAGAGCACCGGGGATACGGCCCACGGTTTCCGGCAGGCGCCATACATAGAGGGCCTGCAACAGCATCAAGGCCAGCAACGTCCAATAGATCAACTGGGTCGGCAATGGCGCGAACTCCACCAACAAACTGCTGCCCATCGCCCCGCACGCCATACCCAGAAGCGGTGCCACGCTGTTGACCAGCGGGCCTTGCTGGCGATCGGTGTCGAGCAGTGCCGCGCCCAACACGGCGGTGGCCATGCCGGTGGCAAACCCTTGCAAGGTCCGCGCGGCAATCAGCCAGGCCACGCTGTCTTCGTGGATAAACAGCAGCATCGCCAGCATATCCAGGACCAGTGCGGCAAAAATCACCGGCTTGCGCCCCAGGTGGTCCGACAATGAACCGACGGTCAACAGCGCCGCCAGCAGGCTCAAGGCGTAGACACCGAAAATCAGCGTGAGCATGCCCGCCGAAAAATGCAGGCCTTCCTGATACAGGTGGTACAACGGCGTCGGCGCGCTGGAAGCGGCCAGGAAGGTCAGCAAGGTGATCGCGAGGAACACCAGGCTGGAACGATGGGAAACAGGACTGGACATGCACACGCTCCGCTAAAGCTAAGATTTTGCTTTTGCTTTTGCAGAGTGTGCTACCCGTCAGCGCTTAAAGCAAATTCTTTGTGTTAAGGTCACAAACATGGCGATAAAAGAAGGCCTTCGCCCGGGGGGCCGCAGTGCCCGGGTACAAGAATCCGTCCATTCGGCGGTGCGTGAACTGCTGGAAACCCATGAGCGTTCCAGCGTCACCGTGCCGATGATTGCCGCGCGCGCAGGCGTCACACCGTCGACCATCTACCGACGCTGGGGCGACCTCTCGGTGCTGCTCGCGGACGTGGCCCTGGCACGCATGCGACCCGACAGCGAGCCGGCCAACACCGGCAGCCTGCGCGGCGATTTGCAGGCCTGGGCCGAGCAATACCTGGATGAAATGAGTTCGGAGCCGGGGCGCAACATGATGCGCGACCTGCAGTGCATGATCACGCCGGGGTACTGCGTGAGCATCTTGAGTGGGCAGTTGCAGGCGATTGTCGATCGCTATCCGGACCCGGCGCCACCGAGCGTGGACCATTTGATCAACCTGATCGCAGCGCCCACAGTGTTTCGCATTCTGTTCTCGACCGAGCCGCTGACAGTGGAAGCGCTGCATGGGCTGATCGAACTGGCACTCAATTCCTGACGTTACGCCAATACAAATGTGGGAGGGGGCTTGCCCCCGATAGCGATCTGTCAGTCACTCATGCACTGACTGATCCACTGCTATCGGGAGCGAGCCCCCTCCCACATTTTTGACCACGTACATCCGTTGAGTCAGGTACGCATCCCGCGCCCGCTCACCAGCAGCTTCGCACAGCCGATGTACAGCACCACGGTCGCCACCAACATGAACGTGATCGCCACGCTGATCTTGATGTCCGACACGCCCAGGATGCCGTAGCGGAAGGCGTTGACCATGTGCAACACCGGGTTGGCCAACGACACGGTCTGCCAGAACGGTGGCAGCAGGGTGATGGAGTAGAACACCCCGCCCAGGTAGGTCAGCGGCGTCAGCACGAACGTCGGGATGATCGAAATATCATCGAAGTTGCGTGCAAACACGGCGTTGATGAAGCCCAGCAACGAGAAGATCGTCGCCGTCAGCACCACCACCAGAATGGTGACCCCGAGGTGATGCACCTGCAGGTGCGTGAAGAACAGCGACAGCAGGGTCACGATCACGCCGACCATCAAACCACGCAGCACGCCACCCAAGGTGTAGCCGATCAGGATGGTGTGAGGCGAGACCGGCGACACCATCAGTTCTTCGATGGAGCGCTGGAACTTGCTGCCGAAGAAGCTGGAGACCACGTTGCCGTAGGAGTTGGTGATCACCGACATCATGATCAGGCCCGGCACGATGTACTCCATGTAGGTGAAGCCACCCATGTCGCCGATCTGCCGGCCGATCAGGTTACCGAAGATTACGAAGTACAAGACCATGGTGATCGCGGGCGGCAGCAGGGTCTGCGGCCAGATCCGGGTAAAGCGTTTCACTTCGCGATAAACGATGGTTTGCAGCGCGACGAGGTTGGGTTGCAGTTCGGAACTCATACCGCCACCTTCGCCAGATTTTTCTCCACCAGGGACACGAACAACTCCTCAAGGCGATTGGTTTTATTGCGCAGGCTCAGCACTTCGATGTTCTGGGTCGCCAACTGCGTGAACAACGCGGTGATGCCCATGGCTTTGTCCACCTGCACTTCCAGGGTGTGGCTGTCGACAAGACGGCTCGGGTAGCCGAGCAATTGCGGCGGCACCGACAGGTTGTTCTTCAGGTCGAGCAAAAAGGTTTCCACATGCAACTGGCCCAGCAGGTTACGCATGCTGGTGTTCTCGACGATGGTGCCGTGGTCGATGATGCCGATGTTGCGGCACAGCTGCTCAGCCTCTTCCAGGTAATGGGTGGTGAGGATGATGGTGATGCCCTTCTCGTTCAACTCGGTGAGAAAGGTCCACATCGAACGGCGCAGTTCGATGTCCACGCCGGCGGTGGGCTCATCGAGAATCAGCAGGCGTGGCTCGTGCACCAGTGCGCGGGCGATCATCAGGCGGCGTTTCATGCCGCCGGACAACGAACGCGAAGGCACATCGCGCTTGTCCCACAGGCCCAACTGGGTCAGGTACTGCTCGGCGCGTTCCTTGGCGACTTTCGCCGGAATGCCGTAGTAGCCCGCCTGGGTCACAACAATATCGAAGGTCTTTTCAAACTGGTTGAAGTTGAATTCCTGGGGCACCACGCCGATCGAACGCTTGAGCGCCGCCGGGGATTTGTCCAGGTCATGGCCGAAGATATTCACCGTGCCGCTGGTCTTGTTGACCAGCGTGGAGAGGATACCGATGGTGGTGGACTTGCCGGCGCCGTTAGGGCCGAGCAAGGCGAAGAAGTCACCTTCGGCAACGTCCAGATCGATACCACTCAGGGCCTGGAAACCGTTGCCGTAGGTTTTGGTTAGCTGCCGGATGGACAGAGCGGAACTCATATCGGATTACGCACCAAAAGAAGGGAATAGAAAGAGTAGATGAGGGCGCAGCCCAGGTAGTTCAACGGCGGCGCATGACGGGCATGGTGCTTGCCCGCGCCGCACAAGTACAGTCACCCGTATTAATAGTGGGTATTAAGTCAACGCAGTCATCACCGCTTTGCGGTAGGCCGGCCGTTGTTGCAGGCGCTGGTACCAGGCCTCTAGATGGGGCATTGCAGGCCGTTCGATAGGCATTTCAAACCAGGCGTAGATGAAGCTGCCCAAGGGGATATCGCCCATGCCGATCTCTTCACCCGACAGATACGGCTGTGTGGCGAGTGCCTGATCAACCGTCTTGAGCACATCGATACAGGCCTGGCGACCGGCGCGGATGCTGTCCCAGTTCTGTTTTTCCGCAGGGGTGCGCAGCACGCCCCAGAACACGATCTTGAACGGTTCAGCGAAGGTCGAGGTGGTCCAGTCCATCCACTTTTCCGCGCTGGCGCGGGCCTTCAGGTCACCGGGATACCAGCTCGAAGCCTGCTTGGCGCAGAGGTAGCGCACGATGGTGTTGGACTCCCACAGCACAAAGTCGCCGTCCTCGATCATCGGCACCCGACCGTTGGGGTTCAACGCCCGGTAATGCGGCGTGTCGACCACACCAAAAGCCCCGCCCGCATCAATTGCTTCATAGTCCAGGCCGAGTTCCTCGGCGCACCACAGTGCTTTCCTGACGTTTGATGAATTTTTACGACCCCAGATTTTCAGCATGACCGCGCCTTTATTGTTGATGAACATGGCTGGATGAACGCAGCAGCATACGCCGGTTCACGCGCGGCTTAAATCGCTCTGCAGATCACCCAGCAGGGTCGGCATGTCCTCGGCAAACAGGTGCGGGTAACACTGCCGGATATGGGCGAAGAAAAACGCCTCGGGCACGTCAGGAAATTGCCCGTGGTCGATGATGTATTCCATCGAACGCTGGCCCTGGCGGTTGAACGCGTGGAAGACACTGTCGTTGATCCCGTCGAACGCCAGCGGCGGTACATCGAACACATCGCACAGTTGCTGGTTGAACGCGGGCGTGGCCTTGACCCAACGATCATGCAGGTACAGTTCGGTGTAGCCGTGCATGGCGAACACATCACTCTTGAGCAAGGCGAGCAGGCGCGGCGTCGATAAATGATTGCGCACGTCCGCCAGGCCGATGCGCGCCGGGATACCGCAGTGGCGGGCGCATGCGGCAAGCAAGGTGGCCTTGGGCACACAATAGCTTTCGCCGGTGGCCAGGGCGAAGCTGGCGTTCAAGGTGTCGGGATCACGGCTGAAGGTGTAGGGGTTGTAGCGAATCGCCTCACGCACGGCATAGTAAAGGCTGACTGCCTGGTCACTTGCAGCCGCGCGGGTTCCGCGATGTTTTTCGGCGAACTCCACCACCGCAGGGTGGTCACTATCGATGAAGCGGCTGGGACTCAGGTACGTATCCATGAGCGTGATCTCCGGGGGAAGCCTGGAGTTTAACGACAGGTCTGCCACAGAGATAACGACGATTCGGCCAAATGTCGGCGCCTGCTGCCAGGTGCTCCCAGTACAACTTGTAACACCCTGATCACCCCGCTTGCTCGGATGCCGACTAAGCTCCCTGGTGGTTTCGCCCCTGGTTTCACGGAGGATTGAATATGCTGTTGTTGTGGATACTGGTTCTGGTGGTCGGCATTGCCTACCTCGCGCACCGCCGCGTCGCCCCCCTGCCCGCCCTGGGTGTGGTGGCTGTCTATCTGCTGGCGATGGGTGCCTGGAGCCACGCACCGGGTTGGCTGCTGCTGATCTTCTGGGTGTTGATTGCCGTTGTCGCCGCGCCGCTGCTGCTCCCCGACCTGCGCCGCCAATACTTCACCAAGCCGCTGTTCAGTTGGTTCCAGAAAGTCCTGCCGCCGATGTCCGAGACCGAGCGCGACGCCATCGACGCCGGCACCGTGTGGTGGGACGGCGAGCTGTTCAGTGGTCGCCCCGATTGGGACAAGTTGCTGGCCTACCCCAAGGTCCAACTGACCGAAGAAGAACAGGCGTTTATCGACGGCCCGACCGAAGAACTCTGTGCCATGGTCAGCGACTGGGAAATCGGCCAGGCCATGGACCTGCCGCCCGCTGCCTGGGAACACATCAAGACTCACGGTTTCTTCGCCCTGATCATTCCCAAGGAATATGGCGGCAAGGGCTTCTCCGCCTATGCCCACTCCCAGGTCGCAATGAAGCTCGCCACCCGCAGCGGCGACCTGGCCTCGACCGTGATGGTGCCCAACTCCCTCGGCCCGGCCGAGCTGCTGCTGCACTACGGCACCGACGAACAGCGTAACCATTACCTGCCGCGCCTGGCCCGTGGCGATGACATCCCCTGCTTTGCCCTCACCGGCCCGCTGGCCGGCTCCGATGCCGGCGCCATGCCCGACACCGGCGTGATCTGCAAAGGTGAATGGGAAGGCAAGGAAACCCTCGGCCTGCGCCTGAACTGGGAAAAACGCTACATCACTCTCGGCCCGGTCGCGACGCTGCTGGGCCTGGCCTTCAAGGCCCATGACCCGGACCACCTGCTGGGCGAAGAGGAAGACCTGGGCATCAGCCTGGCGCTCATCCCGACCGACACCCCGGGTGTAGAAATCGGCCGTCGCCACCTGCCCCTGGGCGCCGCGTTCATGAACGGTCCCAATTCCGGCAAGGATGTGTTCATTCCCCTGGAGTTCCTGATCGGCGGCCAGGAAATGCTCGGCAAGGGCTGGATGATGCTGATGAACTGCCTCTCCGTGGGCCGTTCGATTTCCCTGCCTGCGGTCGGCACCGGCGCGGCCAAGTTCACCAGCCTGGTGACCGGCCAATACGCCCAGGTGCGCGAGCAATTCAATGTGCCTCTGTCGGCCTTCGAGGGTATCCAGGAAGCGCTTGCGCGTATTGGCGGCAACGCCTGGCTGATGGACAGTGCGCGCATGCTCACCGCCAATGCCGTGGACCTGGGGGAAAAACCCTCGGTGCTGTCTGCGATCCTCAAGTACCACCTGACCGAGCGCGGTCGCGAGTGCATCAGCCACGCCATGGACGTGCACGGCGGCAAGGGCATCATCATGGGCCCGAACAACTACCTGGGTCGCAGCTGGCAAGGCGCGCCGATCTTCATCACCGTTGAAGGCGCGAATATCCTCTCGCGCAACCTGATGATCTTCGGCCAGGGCGCGATCCGTTGCCATCCGTTCGTGCTCAAGGAAATGGCCCTGGCCGGTCGCGAAGACCATGATCAGGCGCTGAAGGAATTCGATGGTCTGTTGATGCAACACATCGGCTTCGCCGTGAGCAACGCCGCCAGCACCTTGGTGCTGAACCTCGGCGTGGGTCATTTCGAGAAGGCGCCGGGCAACCGTTTGAGCCAGGGTTATTTCCGCGCACTCAACCGTCAGGCTGCCGCGTTCGCGCTGCTGGCCGACTTGAGCATGATGCTGCTGGGTGGCGAGTTGAAGCGCCGCGAACGCCTGTCGGCACGCTTGGGTGATGTGCTGAGCCATATGTACCTGGCCTCGGCGGCACTCAAGCGTTATCACGACCTGGACTCACCGGACCACCTGGAACCGCTGTTCGCCTGGGCCATGGAAGAAAGCCTCGGCGAATCGGAACGTGCCCTGGATGAACTGCTCAGCAACTTCCCGAACAAGGTACTGGGCTGCCTGCTGCGGGTCATCGTGTTCCCGTTCGGGCGTCGCCATACCGGGCCGTCCGATGCGCTGGATGCCGAAGTGGCGGCGGTGATCGGCCGCGCCAAAGGCGATCCGACCCTGGAAGAGTTGCTGGCCGGCTGCTACCGCCCGCAGTCCGTGGAAGACCCGGTGGGCGCCCTGCAACATGCCTACGACCTGCTCGGCGCCAGCCATCCGCTGCAGAAGAAACTGCACAGCGCGCTCAAAAGCGGCCAGGTCAAACCGACGGCCGGGGAACACGCCATCGATGCGGCCCTGCACGCCGGCGTGCTGCAACCCGCCGAAGCGCAAACCCTGCGTGACGCTGAAGCAGCGCGGCGCAAGGTGATCGACGTGGATGATTTCAGCAAGGAAGAGCTGACCCAGGCTGAGGGTAAAGTCCGCTGATACAGGCGGTCATATAAATACGGGCGCGAGAGGCATATACTCTCGCGCCCGTTTTTGCTTTAGAGGACTTATCTCGTGTCCAACGTCGTTGCCGATCATCTCGTCTTGCTCGACCATTTGCGCAGCATCCTGGTTGCCGTCGGCGAAGCCGAACAGGTGCCCGAGGAAAGCCATTCGCTGTTCCTGGAGCGCTTCGACGAATTGCGCGCCCTGCTGCCGATCGACCCGATCGAAAGCCAGTACCTGGGCCAGGACCTGATGAGCCAGGTCATCCTGCGCTACCCGCAAATTGCCCACCTGGTGCCGCGCGACCTGCTGTGGTTCTTTGGTGGTGACTGCCTGCACTTCATGCCCGATGAAGAACTGGACCTGTACCAGGCCCTGGAAGAACGTCGCTTCGAAGCCGAACAGAACGACGAACCGTTCGACTGGAACCAGGAAAAACAGCTGCTGGCCATGCCGGACGACCAGAGCAAGCACTGATCAGCAGAACATCACGTCGCGGCTTACTGCCGTGAGCGGGCTTGCCCCGCGCTGGGCTGCGTAGCAGCCCCATTGCCAACACCTAGTCAGATCTCAGTTGCCTGTTCTAGGGCCGCTTCGAACCCAAGCGCGGGCCGTGCGACGATTCCACAAGCCCGCTCACCCCACGCAGTGTCGGTTCGCGCGCCATACACGCCACCAGATAATCGATAAACACCCGCAACTTCGGCGGCAAATACCGCGTGGGTGAATGCAGCAACCACGCCTCGCCATGGTAAGACGCAATAAAGTCCCACGCCGGCAACACCTGCACCAACCGCCCCTCCTCCAATGCATGCCGCGCCGTAAAGTACGGCAAGCTGCCAATCCCCACATGCTGCAACACCGCATCCAGCCGCACACCGGTGTGGTTCGCCGCATACCGCCCGCGCACTGAGACCGTCACAGCCTTGCCGGCCTGGCGAAATTTCCAGCGGGAATCCCCCGGCGTTTCTCCCAGATAGATGCAACTGTGTTCCAGCAAATCATGGGGGTGGCTCGGCGTACCGTGCTCCGCCAAATACTGCGGCGTCGCACACAACAGATGCTCGATGGGTAACAACTGCCGACCGACCAAACCCGGCGGCGGGCTGTCAGTGATGCGGATGCTGAGGTCGACATTGTCATCAATCATGTCCACCTGCCGATCCTCCAGAATCAGCTGCACGTCCACCTTGGGATAACGCCGCAGGAACTCCGGCATATGCGGGTGCACCACGAATCGCCCCACCGCCTTGGGCACGCTGACCCGCACCAGCCCTTCGGCTTCATGATTGAACTGGCCGCTGATCTCCATCACCGAATGCGCGGCGTTGACCATCTCCTGGCAACGCTTGAACACCTCTTCCCCGCCCTCGCTCAGGCGCAACTTGCGCGTGGTGCGCTGCAGCAACCGTGTCGCCAGGGCCTTCTCCAATCGCGAGATACTGCGACTCACCGATGAAGGCGACGCGCCCATCTGCCGAGCGGCCTCGGAGAAGCTGCCGGCTTCCACCACGTTGACGAAAATCGCCATTTCGCCCAACAGCGACAACGGTAGATTGATGCTCATGGTGCACAGGTCCATTGATAGTTGAGTGGATTATCACCGATGTACGCACTATTTATACTGCCGGCAGAACCCTGATGCGGATGTAGATCATGACCGAGCGCCTGTTTTTCACCCACGACCACCTGACTGCCGAGCTGGAAGTGCTGAGTTGCACACCCCATGAGGGCCAGTTTGCGGTCATCCTGCAGTCGACGATTTTTCACCCACAGGGCGGTGGGCAACCTTTCGATACGGGTTGGCTCGGTGAGAGTTCAGTGCTGCGCGTGACCCAGGAAGCCGATCGCGTGGTGCACTACGTCGACCGCCCGCTGGAGCTTGGCCCAGTCACAGCTAGGGTCGATGAACAGCGCCGTGCGTTGCACAGCCGATTGCATTCCGCCGGGCATTTGATCGGTAACGTGGGTGAAACCTTGGGCTGGATGCCGATCAAAGCCCATCACTGGCCCGGCGAAGGCAAGATCACCTTCATCCGTGGCGAAGCCGCGCAGGCGATGGAGGCCGAGACGATCCAGCAGCAGGTCAACCAATGGATCGCCGCAGACTACCCGCGCCACATGAACTTGGAAGACGGCACCCGCCAAGTAGCCTTCGGCGAACTCCCCGCGTACGCCTGCGGCGGAACTCATGTGCACACGTTGGGCGAGCTGGGCCGCGTCAGCATCCTCGCGATGTCGGAGAAAAAGGGCGCGCTGTCGGTGCGCTACGAGATCGACTGAGACGACACCTTATCTGTGTGTGATGAGCGAGCCCTCCCAGGGAAAGGCTGATGCGCTACCAGGCGTGTGGCTCCCTTGTCGTCGGTAACTTCCGAGCCACGACCCGATGGAACATTCAAGCAGACCTTGTATCGGGTGCCACAGTAAGTGGTAAACACGCCGTTCGTAATGAACGGCGCTTTCGCATGAAAAGCAGGACATTTCCTTCATTCAGATCTCCCCCCCCTTTCCTTCAGAGTGGTAGTGTGTGGAAATATTTCTGACAGTTCGATCAGAAACACCCTACTCACCACCTGCAAAGGAATGCCTCCAGCAATGCACTTTCCACTCAAGCAACTGGCCGCGGCCACCCTGTTCGCGGCGAGCCTCTCAGCCATCACCAGCCCCGCTTTCGCCAACATCACCGCAGAGCAAAGCACGGCAATCATCAAGCGTTTCAACGAAACGTCCGTCACCGACTTTCGGGGTTTCCTCGGTACCCTGGCCAAGGGCGATCTGGGCAAAACCAGCGATGTGGGCCCGGCGATCAGTGCCTTCCTTGATAACAAATCCTTGAGCGCCGACCAGCAGAACGAAATCAATCGCCTGCTGGGCATCTATACCCGAGTGAAATACGGCAAGGCCGCCACTGAGACGCTGCGCGAGCTGGTGGAAATCCCGACCTTTAACGTGGACGGTCTACCACAGTACAAAAACCCGGAATTCATCAAGATCGCCGGCAAGATCCAGGACTTGGCCAAGGCCTTTAACCTGAACTTCCGCAATATCGATAACCGCGTGTACGAAATCTCCTTGGAAGGCAGCGGCGACGAAGTCGTCGGCATCCACGCCCACGCCGATGTGGTGCCGGTGACACCGGAGAATTGGGTGCTGAAGGACGGCACCCAACTCGACCCGTTCAAAGTCACGCTGATCGGCGACCGCATGTACGGCCGGGGCACCGAGGATGACAAGAACGGCATCGTGGTGGCCATGTATGCCATGAAGGTGATCAAGGAAGAGAAGCTGCCGCTGGCGCGCAACTTCAAGCTGCTGGTGGACACCACAGAGGAAACCTCCGGCGACGCCATTCCCTATTACTTCGAAAAGAACCCGACACCGCAGTACAACCTGGCACTGGACGGCGGCTACCCGGTGGTGATTGCCGAGAAAGGCTACGGCACGGTGATGGCGACGTTCCCGCGGCGCAAGGGTGAAGGCAAAGGCGCGGAAATCATCTCGATGACCGGTGGCATGGCGACCAACCAGATTCCGTCGGCATCCGTTGCCACGTTCGTAAGCGACAAGCCTGCGGAATTGGCCGCCAGCCTGCAAAAGGCCGGGACTGAATATGCCAAAGGCAACGGCGGTGATTTTGAAGTCGCCGCCAAGGTCGACGGCAAGCACGTCAAACTGACGGTCACCGGCGTGTCCGCTCACTCGTCCGAGCCGGAATCCGGAGTCAACCCGGTATCGCGCATGCTGGAGCTGATCCACAGCCTCGACGGCAAGATCGCCCTCAAGCACAACCACATCACCGATGCCGCACGGTATGCGTCCGACAACTGGGGGCTGGATTACTTGGGCGGTAAATTGGGCGTGGGCTTTTCCGATGCGTTCATGGGCCCGCTGACCACCTCGCTGACGTTTGTCGGCCTGGATGACAAAGCGTTCAAGCTGGCGGTGAACCTGCGCGTGCCGAAGGGAAAATCCCCGGAAAAGCTCAAGGCCGAGATTGCCGACAAACTGAGCGCCTGGGACAAGAAAACCAAGGTCAACGTGGACTTCACCTACTCGATCGCCGAGCCGATGTACCGCAACCCGGAAGGTGAATGGGTCAAAGCCCTATTGGCGGTGGCCAGCGAAAACCTGGGCATGGAACACAAGTTCGGCACTTCGGCCGGTGCGACCTCCGTGCATGAATTGCCCAACGGCGTGCAATTCGGCCTGGCGCGCCCGGAAGTGAAATACACCGGGCACACCGACAACGAGTTCAAGACCGTCGACCAGTTCTTGCTGGACCTGCAGATCGTTACCGAAATGATGGGCCGCATCGGGCAATTGCCGAAGCTCTGAGCCCCCTCGGATCCGCCGTCCTGGCGGGTCCATCGCGTTGGCTGCCTGGCTGCGCACACACAAAAACGCCGCCCGTGACCGAGCGGCGTTTTTGCATGGGTAAGACGCTCGTAGGAAATATCTCATTTTGTTTTGAGCAGCTCTCCTTCTACCTCACGGTGTTAGCTTCGGCAGGCAACCTCAACTGCCTACGAAGATAGGAGTGCCACAACAATGAAGTCATCACTTAAGCACCTGCTCATCGCTGCCCTGCTAGCCCCCCTTGCAGCATTCACCCTGCCCGTACAGGCCAATATTTCCCCGCAACAAAGCCGCGCCATCCTCACGCACTTCAGTGAGACATCGCCCACTGACTTCCGTGAGTTCCTGAGACAGCTGGGCGTGAGTGCCCCCCCCATGAGCAGCGACCTCGGCGCGGCAATCAGCGGTTTCCTTGACGGCAAGGCACTTTCCACCGCGCAGCAAAACCAGATTCATCGCCTGCTTGGCCTCTATGCCCGATTGAAGTACGGCGACGCCGCCATGGGCACCCTGCGCGAACTGGTGGCCATTCCGACCTTTCGTGTGGAGGGTGTTGCCCAGCACGATAACCCCGAATTCATCAAGATGGGCAACACACTCAAGACGTTGGCAGAATCATTCAACCTCTCCTTTCGCAACATCGACAACCGTGTTTTCGAGGTCTCGCTCAACGGCACCGGCGATGAAATCGTGGGCATTCACGCGCATGCCGACGTCGTGCCTGCCAATCCGCAGGACTGGGTATTGGAAGACGGCACCCGGCTTGACCCCTTCAAGGTCTCCCAGGTCGGCAACCGCTTGTATGGCCGAGGCACGGAAGATGACAAGAACGGCATCGTGGTGGCGCTCTACGCCATGAAGGTCATCCAGGAGGAGCGGCTACCGCTGGCGAGAAACTTCAAGCTGCTGGTCGATACCACTGAGGAAATCGCCGGCGATGCAATCGCCTACTACTTTGAACGCAACCCGACGCCCCACTACAACGTGGCTCTGGATGGCGGTTATCCGGTGGTCATTGCCGAGAAAGGCTATGGCACTGTCACCGCGAACTTTGCCCGACGTACTGCACAGGGCGACGGCGCCGAAATCATCTCCATGACCGGAGGCCTCGCCGCCAACCAGATCCCGCTGACCTCGGTTGCCATACTGGTGGGGGAAAATCCGATTGAATTGGCAGCCCGCCTGCAAAAGGCGGGTAACGAATATGCGAGGCGCAATGGCGATAATTTCAACGTAATCGCCCAAGTCATCGGCAAGGAAGTCCAACTGACCGTTACCGGCGTGTCTGCGCATTCATCAGAACCCGAATCCGGTGTGAACCCCGTCGCCAGGATGTTGGGCTTCATCCACAGCCTGGACGGGAACATCGCACTCAAGCAAAACCCTATTTCCGATGCCGCGCGCTACGCTGCCGACAACTGGGGGCTGGATTACCTGGGAGGCAAACTGGGTATTGGCTTTTCGGATGCATTCATGGGGCCTCTGACTACATCACTGACCTTTATCGGCATGGATGAAAAGACCTTCACGCTGACGGTCAACCTACGCGTACCAAAGGGAAAACGCTTGGACGTGCTGAAAGCCGAGATTGCCGACAAGTTGGGCGCCTGGAGCACGAAGAACGCCATTGCAATGGACGTGGACTACTTGATGACCGAACCGATGCTCCGCGACCCTGAGGGTGAGTGGGTCAAGGCGTTGCTGGACGTCGCCAGCGAAAACCTCGACATGCCGCGAAAATTCGGCGCCTCTGCCGGCTCAACCTCCGTGCATGACCTGCCCAATGGCGTGCAGTTCGGCCTGGCCAGGCTCGACGTTAAGTACACCGGCCACACCAATAAAGAGTTCAAGACCGTCGACCAGTTCTTGCTGGACCTGCAGATCGTTACTGAAATGATGGGGCGTATCGGGCAGTTGCCGAAGCTCTGATAGCCGAATGAGCCCGTCGCGATGGCGTTTTTTTTCGTCCGGCATAAATCCCACGCAAACAAAAACGCCGATCATCACTGATCGGCGTTTTCGTTGAATATGGAGCGGGAAACGAGACTCGAACTCGCGACCCCGACCTTGGCAAGGTCGTGCTCTACCAACTGAGCTATTCCCGCAAATGGCGTCCCCTAGGGGACTCGAACCCCTGTTAC
>Ga0207650_10001066_pt1 | contig 20411 bp, 16 predicted proteins | sample KBSS63metaG_FD_184325 | JGI IMG/M metagenome (GOLD analysis project Ga0207650, IMG submission 184325) | Switchgrass rhizosphere microbial communities from Kellogg Biological Station, Michigan, USA - KBS S6-3 metaG (SPAdes) (version 2) | ecosystem: Host-associated > Plants > Roots > Rhizosphere...
CACGATGTACTCCGGCAGCCGGACAGTGACGGCGCGAAGCGCCAGCAAAGGCGGCAGAACGCTCGCTGCCGCGTCGCCGAGTGCATCCTGTATCTCCGGGAGGCTCCACCGGTCCATCGCCACGTAGACAGCCTGACGCCACAGGAAGCGCCACTGACCGCGCACTTTCTCCGCGTCCCGAAGTCCTTCCGCGACTTCACGCCGCAGCTTGCGAATAGAGGTATCCGTGAGGTGTGCGACCTCGCCGAGGCTGTACGACTCGGCAGGCTGGAGAAAAAGAGTCTTAACCCGTTGTTCCAAGTCCTTGCACATGATCATGGATGGAGTTTACGCCAATGATCATGTGCAATCAACCTGATGCGAAAGGCAGCCACGTTGAAGTCGATCGGCGAACGAGTCGCGAAGCTGCGGCGCGAGCGCGGTCTGACTCAGGAACAGCTTGCCGAGGGCGCAGGCGTCTCGCGGAATCACATCGCCGATATCGAACTCGGGACGCGCAACACCGGCATATGGAGCTTCGTGCTACTCGCTCGCGCGCTCGGCGTGACAGTCTCCGAACTGTTCCGGGGACTACCTTTCTAGGCGTGAAGTCTTCCGTTTCCCACGGCGCTGGCGCTTCACGCCTGCTCTGCTCTGATGAGTTCTTTGTAGGTCAGGCGAGCCGTGGGGAACATCGCCATGGCCTTCAGGAACCGGCCCGCGTCGTTGTCCTTGCGCTGATTGAACCGGAACGACTGCTCATCCACGTACGCGCTGAGGTGATACGGCTCCACGCTGACGTACGTTCCGCTGATCGTGCGCTGCAACAGCGCCCAGAAGTTCTCTACGTTGTTCGTGTACACGTTGCCGCGCACGTACTCGATTTCGTGGTTCACGAAGTCATGCACGAAGCTCTCGCCGAATTCGACGGCGCTGTAACCTTCGTCAGTCATCAGTTGCGAGCCTTCCTCGACGTTCTCTTTCAGGAAGGCCAGCCGCGCGGCGACGCTGAGGTCATCAATGATCTGCGCGCGCACGTCGCCGTTGCGCTGGATAACGGCCTGCACAATCGTCTTACCAATCCCGCCGCGCTTGTGCGGGGTGTTGGCTGCACGAATTTCCTCACGCTTCTTTTCGTGCATGTTCTTGAACAGGCCACCGATAAAACACTCGTCAGCTTCCACGATCCCGGCCAGCTTCTTGTCAAACGACTTCGCTTTGATGGCGGCGCGGATGCGGTGCAGCATGAACCACGCGGTTTTTTGCGTGACGGTCAGCGCGCGGTGCAGTTCGTAGGAACTGATTCCGTTCTTGCAGTTGATGAGCAACCAAATAGCCGACAGCCATTTGCTCATGCTGAGCGGGGAGTCCTCGAAAATGGTCCCTACGCGGGCGCTGTACGACTTCTTGCAGCCCTTGCACTTCCACACCTTGCGCGTGGAAACGTAGCTGTAATCGCAGCACTGGCAGTAAGGGCAGAAGATCCCATCCGGCCAGCGCATCGCGACGGCGAAGGCGTGCGCGACTTCCTTGTCAGCAAAGTAAACGATCGCGTCTTGCAGGGACTTCGGGACGTACGGTTCGTCAGAGCGTTCCACGTCTTGTTTCTTACGCATGCAGACAAGATAGGTTCAAAAGCCGGGTGTGTCAAGTATATTATTACCGAAGCTTGCCAAAGCACAGACAAGAGTGTCTGTGCCACATTGGCCGCGCATTCATCATCCGTTCATGTCGAGGCGGACTACGATGACCGCATGCGCATTCTCGTCGTGGAGGACGATCCCGACATGTCGCGGTTCATCGCGCGCGGACTCGGCGAGCATGCGTATGCGGTCGACGTTGCGGCGTCCGGCGAGCAGGCGCTGGAGCGGGCCACGACCGCGCCGTATGACGCCATCGTCCTCGATGCGCGGATTCCGCCGCCGGATGGGTTCGAGGTCTGCCGCATGCTGCGCGCCGAGGGGAACGATGCCTCGATTCTGATGCTGACGGCGCGCGATTCGCTGGCCGATCGCGTGGAAGGACTCGACTCCGGCGCCGACGACTATCTCGTCAAACCATTCGAATTTCCGGAGCTGCTGGCGCGGCTGCGCGCGCTGCTGCGGCGGCGCGGCGTGCGGCAGTATCCGATGTTCGAAACGGGCGACCTGCGCATCGACACACGCTCGCATCGCGTGACGCGCGCCGGCGACGAGCTGGCGCTGACCACAAAGGAGTATGCGCTGCTGGAGTTTCTGGCCATGAACGCCGGCCGCGTGATCGGGCGCGAGGAGATCGCCGAGCATGTCTGGAATGACGACTTCGATCCGTTCTCGAATCTGATCGAGGTCTACATCGGCCGCATTCGCAGGATCGTCGAGCGCGAGGGGGAGTCGAAACTGATCCACACCATTCGCGGCTCCGGCTACATGCTCGACGCACGGCCGCCGAGAGGCAGTGGATTAGTGGATTAGTAGATCAGTGGATCAGGAAACCAGATGGCCCCATTAACCCCTAATCTACTAACCCACTAATCTACTAATCGACTGCTTCTCATGATCATCGACTCGATTCGCGGACGGCTGACGGCGTGGTACACGCTGGTGCTGGCGGTCGTGCTCATCGCGGCAGGAATGATGAGCTACGCGGTGATGCGCCGGCAGATGCGCCGCACAACGGATGCGTCGCTGCTCACCAGCGCGCATCAGGTGGCGTCGGCCCTGCAGGAAGAGGCGGCTGAGAATCGCGGGATACTGGCGGTCGAATCGGCGCGCGAGGTCCTTGCGAATTTTCACGACAACGACAGGCCGATGATCATCCTCGGCAGCAACGGCAGCGACTTCGCGGCGTCGGCAACTCCCATTACGAGCGCCGTCGACCGCGGCCCGCTGCGGCAGCGGATCGCGCGGCATTCGTTCGGGCTTTCGTCGCAGGACGAGCTTCGCCTGATCCTCTCCCCGCTTCGCGCCGGCGGCAGCGAGTACTTTCTCGCGATCGCTCAGTCGCTCGACGAACAGAAGGAGCTGCTCGAACAACTGCGATACGCGATGCTGGGGACGATTCCGCTGGCGCTGCTGATCGCGGCGGCGGGCGGCTACCTGCTCGCGCGCAAGAGCCTTGCGCCGGTCGCGGCGATGAGCGCGAAGGCGCGCGCAATCGGCGCGACGAACCTCGGCGAGCGCGTCGAAGTCACCAATCCGGCGGATGAGTTGGGGCAGCTCGCCGTCACGCTCAACGCGCTTCTGGAGCGGCTGGAACAATCGTTCGATTCGCAGCGGCGCTTCATGGCCGAGGCCTCGCACGAGCTGCGCACGCCGGTGGCCATTCTGCAGGGCGAGCTCGATGTGACGCTCGCTCGCGACGATCGCGACGCGCGCGAGTATCGCGACAGCCTGGAGATCATGCGCAAGTCGGTACAGCGGCTGACGCGTATCGTGCGCGATCTCTTTCTGCTCGCCCGCGGCGACGCCGGCCAGTATCCGATGCGCAACGAGCGCTTCTATCTCGACGAGGTGGTCGCGCAGACGGTGCAGGGGTTCCGCACGGTGGCGGCGGAGCGCGGCGTGACGCTGGCCGAGGAGCACGAGCACGATCTGACGGTGCAGGGGGACGAGGACCTCGTGCAGCGCATGGCCGGCAATCTGATCGAGAACGCCATCAAACACGCTCCCGCGGGCGGACGAGTGCTGGTGCGCACCAGCGCCGCGAACGGCGAGATTCGCATCGAGGTGCGCGACAGCGGCAGGGGTGTTCCGGCGGAGCTGCGCGAACGGATCTTCGAGCGCTTCTTCCGCGTCGACGGCACGCACGGAACCGGCCTCGGACTTCCGATCGCGCGCTGGATCGCCGAGGCGCACGGCGGGCGGGTGTGGCTGGAGCGGTCGGATTCGTCGGGCAGTGTGTTCGTGGCGACGCTGCCGCGTGGCTGAATTGCCAGCCGCGGTAGAGGTACCAGCACAGACAAGAGTGTCTGTGCCACACCAGCTCTTCCAGTAGCAACATCCTTCCAAGACGACCTTGCAGCGCGGGCCGAAGTCCGATCCGCTGTTCCTCGTCAGCGGCGCGGGATCGGGAACGGATGACATGCCGCCAAGGGGCGCAACGCCAAAGGAGCCGCCGACGATCTATCCGCAGTTCCCGGCGAAGGTGCTGATGGGCTTCGCCGTGCTGGAGATTGACGCCACGCATCTCACGATCACGTTCTTCGACCACACCGGAAAACAGATCGGCGGACCGTTCACAACGATCAAGCGGTAAGGCGGCCACGTACGGTCGGACTCTCTAGTCCGGTCTACGTGCGACGGATCAGTGCCAGCGTCGCCTCAGAGCTGCATCTGCGCAGAGGACGACGGCGCTCGCCGAGGTGATTGCCGTCTCGAGTGCGCGCATGCGGCGAGCTCACGTATGCTTCGATTTAATTTGTTCTGGGCGTTGAGGCCTTTGGACGGAGCGTAGAACGGTTATGTCGTCACTCCTCAATCGAGGTGCGTCGTTCTTCCATTCAACGAGACCGCGCGTCATCATTGTCTGGCGCAGCGACTTGTCGATGAAAAGGGCCTTTATCTACATATGGCTGATGATCCATTCTCCGACGTGCCGCACGCGACAGCCAACTCGACATGACCTCAGAGATCGGCGGCAGCATCTGGATTCGCACGCTTTCATACGCCTAGAGTCGCGATGACCGGACTGGCGATTTCACTCCACAGACGTATTCGCCCACTGCGAGTTGGGTTTTTGCTGGAGCCACGGCTCGCTGAGGTGACGCGAGCCGTGGAATTGTGCACGGCTCTATGGGGTGGACTGTTCAATGTGTTGATCCCGGCTTCGGAGTCGAGCTCTCAGCGTGACGAGATGCTCAAAAGGTTCGAGCCCGACTACTTAGTAACATCCGACGAAAGACTGCTGCCCCCCGCCGCAAGGTCGCGACGTGAGTACACGACATTCGACGAGCTGCTGCACTCCTTCACTAAGCCGGGATCATTCTCAGCCTGCGGGCTGAACGTCAATCGGCACTTCTACGATCTCTACGTTCGCGAGCTACGCTTTCAACGACGTGAGGCATCGAGCGATCTCGTCCTCTCTGCGTTCAGTGACGCTGGCCTTGCGGCGGCGTCGGCGGTGCTTTGGGGACGTTTCCCCAACATTGCGGCATGTGCATATTTCGAAGACGCATTCATCTCGAAGCTTGGAGCTATCCGCGAAACAGTTGACGAGAGTTCGTACTGGCAGCGGATCGATAGTGAGAAAACAAGTCCCTTGAGGCTCGGAATCGAAGAGCTTCGTGTGGGCGGTTACGCGACGCTCACTCTTCTGTTGATGGACTTCACATCAGCAGAGGACTTGATCGACCTTTGGAACCTTCGCGCCGCCGGCTGGCGAACCATCGCCGTACCGCTTTGGATAGGTGAAGAATCCGCTGACGCCTGCCGGAAGTTACTGCTGAAGTACATGCACGAAGTAGGCGCGGCTCATCCGCAACTCCCCATCGGGGGCCGAGTCCTGCGTACTCGGAATGTGCCCGACGACACGTGGCGGATGTTTGCAAGCGCATTTCCGCCTAACTTCCGGATAATCGTGACGCACCCACCATTCGATCGCACGAACTTCGAGATGACCGGCCGTCCGCATCCAGTCATTGCACAGGAATTCGACGACGATCTGAGGGCGCACAACGATCGGTGGTTCTCGTTCCGGGACGTCTCACCGGCCTTCGTATCCCAAAACGATTCGGATGACGACGGAATCAGTCGGCCGCGCTGGACGACGGATGCAAGGATTCTTCTGCTCAGCGAACGGCCGGATATCACGACCGTGTTTCCACAAGATGCAGCCGATGTCCGCTGGCTGATGAATGATCCTGAGCCCGTCGTCATTCGGCCGCGAGAAGAGTGGCTGAGCTTTACGACGTCTAAACGGGGACACCACCGCTTCTGGCGTGTGCCGACGTCGCTCGAAGTCTTCTCGGCTTGGGCCGAGCGCCAGGGTCTCACGCTTGATCTCTCCGAGGCCGGCCGCATCGCGATGGAGATCGTTCGCTCAATGACCAGCTTTCATGAGCTTTCTTACCTCGCGAATGTCGACCTGCTGGCGATGCTTCACGAGCTGACGCACGAGCGCAGAGTGCGTGTCGGGTCCATCAGCCTCGAGCACCTCGACGCCCTCATCAAACGGCTGCAGAACCTGATTGGCACCGCAGATCCCCTCGCACCACGCGCGCAGGTGTCGTTCGAGAAGCTTGTCGAGCGCAATGTTCTGCGGCTTGGACTCCAAATCCGCTGCGCACATTGCGGCCAGCACGGCTGGTATGCGCTGGATCGCGTCGGCTACGTTCAGGAATGCGATCGCTGTTTGCAGACTGTGGCCTTTCCTTCCACCACTCCCCGCGACGCGAAATGGCGGTATCGGCCCATCGGACCATTTGCTACGGAGTCGTTCGCCCATGGCAGCTACGGCGTCCTGCTCGCTCTACGCTTTTTCTACAGACCTGGCGCCGATTGGGCGTGGATACCCTCTTTTACCTTGAAGGGGAATGACCTCGATCTGGAAGTCGACGCGGCAGCCCTGATGCGAGATACGGTGACCGATCGCACAGCGATGCTCATGATCGAGGCGAAATCCGGCCAGGCGCGGTTCGAGCAGAGCGACTACAATAAGGCCTCCAAGTTGATGAGTCATTTCCGAGGCTTATCGTTCGTGTTCGCTTCGATGAAAACGCAACTCGATGGCGATGAAACGTCGGCGCTGGCGCAGCTCGCCGCGGCGGGACGGGCTCTCGACGATGGGCAGTGGCGAAACCCCGTAATCGTACTTACTCAAAGAGAGCTCGAAAGCGCATCGACGCCGCGTTCGTGCTGGCGCGAAATGCTGGGCGACCATGCTATTTTTCGCCAACACGACGTCGCAGACTTGACTTGGATGGCAGCGGTGTCGCAACAGATCCATCTTGGCTTGGCGACGGGCACACCTCCACGAAGGTCGCGCGATTGAGTGCTTCGGCTTCACTGTGCGTGAATTTTCACGACACGCGTCCGGCTGGCGCCGACCGTAGAGTCAACCTGCGTGTCGTCGAAGTTCAGTGCTCCGCTGCTTTCTCTTTCGCTTCGGCCTTCTTCTCCGCCGCTTCCTTCGCCGCGTTTTCGTGCTGCACGTCGACGATCCTGCCGTTCAGGGCGTCGACGTTGACTTCGGTCACATCCGTCATCGACGTGGCGATGTCGAACGAATAGATCCACTTCCCTTTCTCGTGCTCCAGCTCTTCGCTGGTCACTTTGCCGGGCGCTTTTTTGAGAGCCGTGGCGCGCGCCTCGGCCATGGTGATTTTCGTGTGCGGCGGTTTGGCCGGCGTAGCAGCGAACGCGCCGCAGGTCACGATGCTGGCGAATGCGAATGCGGTGATGATCTTCTTGTGCATGTTGTCTCCTTTGTACCACTGCGCTGAAAACGCCGCGTCCACGCGAGCCATTGCGTAAATTTCCGATGAACGAAAACGGCAGAGCGCCGTTCATCGAGCATTCATCCGGGCCGCTGATACGCTGCGTTTCATGAACCGCATCGCACTGCTTTTTCTCATCGCCGCACTACCCGCGTACAGCGCGGACGATTGCCATGTCATCTGCATCGCGAAGCGCGAAGCGGTGCGTTACGTGCGCGACGCGAAGAGCCTGGTCGCGGCGCCGCTGCATTGGGATCAGAAGGAGTGGACGCGATTCGGCGAAGGGGGTGCGGCGGTGCTCGCGCTGTATGCAACCGATCGGCAGAGTTCTGATTATGTCCAGCGCCATCGATCGTCGTCGACCGATCAATTCGCGAAGGACATCACACCGTTCGGCGGACAGCGCGCGCTGCAATTGTCGGCGTTGATGATCGCCGCCGGCGCGGGCGTGCACGATGCGACTCTTCGCGACGCCGGCCGCGACTCACTGGAGTCGGAGCTGCTCGCCGCGGGCGTCGTCACGCCGCTGCTGAAGCTGGCCTTTGGCCGCGCGCGTCCATTTCGCAATGAAGGGAGCCATTCCTTTCATCCGTTCGACAAGAATTCCGACAGCTTTCCCTCCGGCCACGCCACGAACGCCTTCGCGTTCGCCACCGCCATCGCGGGACATTACGACGGATGGGTCGTGCCCACCATCGTCTACACGCTCGCCAGCGGCGTAGCGGTCTCGCGCGTCAACGACCACGTCCACTTCCCCTCGGACGTCCTGGCCGGCGCGCTGATCGGCCGCGCCGTCGGCAAAGGAATCCTGGCCCGCCACAACACTTCGAAAGTTTCGTGGCAGGCGGTCCCGATCATCGATCGGAAGAGCGTGGGATTGATGTTGGCCGTTGGACGACGTTGAACCACAAAGGCACAGCGCGGCGTAGCCGCAACCAAAGCATCTTTCCATCGAGAGTCCCTCTCCCCGCGTCTTCTTGCGGGGAGAGGGAGACACGAAGTGCGGGTGAGGGGCGTTTTACGAAGCTCGATCTGCCAAGCGCCGCCCCCTCATCCGCCTTCGGCACCTTCTCCCCCGCAAAAAAACCGCGGGGGAGAAGGGCTCTCGATTTAACGAACGCGCGAGAACCATCAAAGAAAATCTTCGCTGCGCGCGCAGAATCGATGGATTAGTAGCACAAAGGACACAAAGAGATTTTCTCCGTGCTCTTTGTGTCTTTGTGGTTCAACGCCTTTCGTTCCCTAAAAAAAAGCCCGGACCTTGCGGCCCGGGCCTCGAAGAGTGCGATGGGTCGAGGCTAATTCACGCAGGTGCGCGTCGAGTTCGAGTACTCCGGCTGGAAGCCGAAGCCGGCGGAGAGGAAGAGGCCCTGCCAGGCGCACTTGTCGTCGGCTTCGTAGCCGGCCGCGTCCCACCAGGTCGTGCCGTACGGATCGGTGAAGGCTTCGCGGCTCTCGTGGATCATGAAGTGATTCGCGTTCTGGTTCGTGGTCCAGCCGGAGACGGCGCAGCCGCTGCAGCTCGGCCACGGTTCGATCGAGTACTTGACGTTGGTGGCGAGGTGCGTGCCGTCGCCGCTGCTGTGATACGCGCAGTACTGGAGATTCGGACCGCCGCAGGAGGTCGAGCCGCCGTCGTAGGAGTAGTAGCCGCTCGGGATGAAGACTTCGTAGACCGTGTTCGTGTTGGCCGGATTGAAGCCGACCGTGTGCGCGACCTCGGTCTGCACCATGGCGTCAGTGACGCGGGTCGATGACGGCGGAACTGGATCGAAGACGTCCGCGTGCGAGCCGACCAGGTTGGTCGCGGTGACGCCGTACTGCGTCAGCATCCAGGTGTGGGCGACGATGCCGGAGGAGCTGGTACGGAACGACTGCATGTTCGACGAATACGAGCTCGGGATCGATCCCCAGAAGATGCAGACCACCTTGGGATTGTTCATCACCGGGCCGCCGTGGTTGACCAGGTTCCCGCTGCCGCCGGGAGTGGCCCTGTTGGACGGGTCGGTGTTGCCGTTGTTGTCGCCACCGTTGCCGTTGTTGCCATTGGCGGGGTTGGTGGCGTGATGTCCGGCCAGCGGATTCAGATCGTTGGCGTTCTGAGCGAAGGCGGACGCGGCGACGAGAGTAATTGACGCAAGTACGACCAGGACTTTCTTCATGATTTCCCGTTTCTCCTTGGGCCGCTTCCAAGAGCACGGGCGATGCCGCCGCCAGATTCTCCGTAAGTCGTTGAAAGTACGGGAAGCGGACAACGGACTCGGGTCAGCAAAAAAGCCAATGGGCCATGTTCCCCCGGTGGAAACATGACCCATTGCTTAACGACTGACCCGCGTCGACGCGGTTGATTGACTACCGATGACCGTGACCGCGGAATCCGCCGCCGAAGTGGCCGCCGCGGTATCCGCGATATCCGAATCCGCCGAAGCCGAAGCTGAGCGAGAAGCTCGGGCGGTACCAGAACGGATCGTAGTAGTAGTACGGGTCGTAGTAGTACGGCGCGGCCACGACGACGCGCGGCGCGACGTAGCTGCGGTCGCGGTAGCTGCGATCGTTGCGGCGCGAGTCGGCGGCATCGACGACGGCCTTGATGACCGCTTTCGACACGTGAGCATCGGTCATGGCGATGACGTCGTCGCCGGTGACGATGATGCGTGCATCCGTTTTGTCGAGGTAGTCGAGGATGGTTTCCTCGGCCACGCCGGCCCGGGTCATGCGGATCACTTCGTCGACGGCATTGCGCTGCACGGCGAACAGCGGCGCGGCGACGAGTACGAGAAACAGCGCTGCGACTGCTTGGATGATGCGGCGTTTCATAGGAATCTCCCTCTTGGGTTAGGTTGCGACACGCCTTCGCGCATGCGACAGATGAGCCAGCAGGCGTTTCGGACTTCGTGAGAGCAAACCATGCCGGCGCGCGATGCATTCGCTCCTCGATCGAGGACAGTGCGTCCGCGAAAACGGGCATCGACCGGCGTCTGGAAATCGCTTACCCTCCGCCGATGCGAAATCGTTTATTTGCGGTGACGCTCGCCCTCGCCGCCGCAGCCACCGCGAACGCGCAGTGGTCGCAGTTCGCCGCGAATCCGAGGCACACCGGCAATGCCGACACGCTCGCCCAACCGCTCGGGCACGTCATGGCGGACATCTTTTATGACCCCTTCCTGGAGTCGGCGCCCGCAGCGATTCACTACGCGGTTCCGCTCCTCGACGGCGACGACGTGTTCATGGCCTACAAAGACACTTTGATCATCGGCCCCTTTCAGGGCGTTGCCACCTGGGGCGTCAAGCGCTTCCGGTGGGAAAACGGGACTCTTGTCCAGAAGTGGTTATCAGCAACGGACTGGGCGCCGGTTCCGAATTCCGGGTGGGAACCTTCGATGCAGCCGCTGCTGGCGAACGGCTTCATCTACCTTCCCGCGAGCGGAGGCACCCTCCTCAAGCTTGATCGAAACACGGGCGCCGTCATCGCACGCATCAATCCGTTCGCGAGCGTCGATACCTCCACGTTCATGTCCGGTCCGCCGACCGCCGACGCCGCCGGCAACATTGTTTACGGCGCTTTCCGCCTGAACGTGAGCGCGCCATGGACCACCGACGTCACAGCGGCCTGGCTGGTGCGCGTCTCTCCCGAAGGTACGGCCACAGCGGTTCCGCTGGCGCCGCTCGTATCGAATGCGCCGAATGCGTCCGCGCAATGCACGTCGCGCTTCCCGGGCGGTTCGCTGCACCTGCCGCCCTCGCCCACCGCGGTCGCGCCGACTACGGTCTGCGGCTCGCAGCGGCCGGGGCTGAACATCGCGCCGGCCGTCGCCGCCGACGGCACCATCTACATCGTCACCCGCGCCCACCTCAACTCACGGTGGGGATACCTCGTCGCCGTCAATCCCGATCTGACGCCGAAGTGGAACGTCTCGCTGCGAAATCGCTTCAACGACGGATGCAACGTCCTCCTCCCGCCGGGAACGTGTTCGGCGGGCGCGCATGCGGGCGTGGATCCGACCGACAACCTCGACGGCTCCGGCGAGGTCACCGACTTTTCCACCTCGTCGCCTGTGGTACTTCCCGACACGACCATCGTCTACGGCGCGTACACCGGCTACAACGACGGCGAAGGCCATCTGATGCACTTCACCGCCGCCGGCGCTTACCTCGGCGCGTACCCGTTCGGTTGGGATACGACGCCGGCGGTCTGGCCGCACAACGGGACGTTCTCCATCGTCACGAAGCACAACAACTACGAGATCGTCGATCTCCGCCCCGATCCCGGCGAGTTCATCGTGCAGCTCGATCCGAACCTCACGAAACAGTGGGAGTACCGCAATCCCTCGGGGAAGGTCTGCTTCCAGGGTGACTGTCAAGAGGAGGAGCTCGGATTCGAATGGTGCGTCAACGCCGTCGCCATCGGCGCGAACGGCACCGTCTACGCGAATGCCGAGGATGGGATCTTGTACGCGATTGGGCAGGGAGGAGTGCTGCTGGAGAAGATCACGATGGCCGGACCGCGCGGCGCGGCCTACACGCCGGTGGCCATCGACGCGCAGGGACGCGTCTACGCCCAAACGGGCGCACACCTCTACGCGGTCGGCGGCTCGCGCGTGCGGAGGCGGGCGGTTCGATGAAGCGATTCCTCGTTGCGTTTGGCGCGGCGGTCATCGCATGCACCGCGTCGGCGCAGTGGTCGCAGTTCGGAGGCAATTCGCGTCACACCAGCAACACGATGACGTCCGGCCAGTCGATGGCTCGCGTCCTGGCGGATGTCGTTCACGACCCCTACGTCGATTACGAACGGCAGGCGGCCGGCGGCGAAAGTCTCAACGTCCACTACGCCTCGCCGCTCATCGACGGCGACGACGTGTTCATGTCGTACAAATCAACGACATTCACGTTTCTCAATCCCTCGCTCTCCGGACCGATCGTCTGGGACTGGAGCGTTCATCGGTTGCATTGGGAGAACGGCCAACTCGTCGAGAAGTGGAGCGCCATGCTCGACTACCAGCAGGTCCCGCCGCGGGCCGGCCTTTGGGAAACTGTGGTGCAGCCGGTGATCGCGAATGGCTTCATCTACGCGCCAGCATTCGGCGGAACGCTTCTGCAGATCGACCGCAACAGCGGCAGCATCGTCCGCCGCATCAATCCCTTCGGAGTTCTCGACAGCAACACGTTCGTCTCCGGTCCGCCGGCAGCCGACGCTTCCGGCAACATTTTCTACACGGCCTTTCGGATGCAGAACGGCGGGAACCCGTGGCTCGACGACATCGCCGGCGCATGGTTGATCCGGGTTGCGCCCGACGGGAGCTCCGCGATCGTTCCATTCTCGACGCTCATCCCCGACGCGCCCAAGGCTGACGACGCATGCCGAACGCAGTTCGCCCGAGGAACGTCGCCGCTTCCGCCGACGCCTACGGCCGTTCCGCCCGCGACTCCTTGCGGGTCGCAGCGGCCGGGCCTGAGCGTCGCGCCGGCGATTGCGTCGGACGGCACGATCTACATCATGAGCCGCGCGCATGCGAACGATTACTACAGCTACCTCGTGGCGGTGAATCGTGACCTGACGCCGAAATGGGATCGCTCACTGCGGTTGCGCTTCAACGACGGTTGCAGTGTCTTCTATCCGCCGAACGGCACGCCTGGCGGCTGTCCCGCCGGCACGACCACCGGCGTCGATCCGAACACGAATGAAGCCGGCTCCGGCCGCGTCAACGACCTCTCGACCGCGTCGCCGGTCGTGGCGCCGGACGGCTCAATCATTTACGGCGCACATTCGGCCTACAACCTCGCGCAAGGTCACCTGATGCATTTCGCCGCGGACGGCTCCTACCTCGGCGACTATCCATTCGGCTGGGATACGACGCCCGCCATCTGGCAGCACGACGGAACGTATTCGATCGTGACGAAAGAGAACCACTACGCGTTCGACTACCAACCCGCTCCGGGAGACTTCATCACCCAGCTCGATCCGCATTTCCACATCGAATGGCAATACGCCAATCCATCCCGCATCGTCTGCCACGCCGCGGATGATTGCGATGTGGAGGAGTACGGCTTCGAGTTTTGCGTGAACGCGCCGGCCGTCGACATGCACGGAACCGTTTACGCGAACTCCGAGGATGGAATCCTTTACGCGATCCGCCAGGGCGGCGTCCTCGTCGATCGGATTTCCCTCGGCGCACCCGAGGGTTCCGCCTACACCCCGCTCGCCATCGACAATCAGGGACGCGTCTACGCCGAGGCCGGAGGCCACCTGTTGGCGGTCGGCGGGACGTTCGCGCGACGGCGCGCGGCTCGGTAGATCTCCCCGTCGGCGTAGTCGGCGTGAGAACCGTAGCCCACGGCTTTGAGCCGTGGGAGCCCGATTTGCGCAGACGTGTGAGCGCGCTTCAGCGCGCGAAAGAAAGCTTTCTGTCGCCCGCCAAGGCGGGCTCACAAATCGACCACGACCTGCTGACCCACGGCTGAAGGCCGTGGGCTACGGTTCTCACGCCGGCTTCGCCGACGGATATGACACCTTCAAACAGAATAGAAACCTCCCCTTCTGCTGTTGCCGGAAAGCGGTCCCTGCTGCAACTTTCGTGGTCCAAATCCGTTGACATCTACATTCCCAACGCCCGGGCTTCATCGACGCCCGTCTGGAGTGAAACGCCTCATGACTGCTGGCCCTCTGTCGTCAATCTCGAAGCCGAAGAAATCGCGCAAGAAGTTGTACTGGATCATCGGCATCGTCCTGGTCATCGCCATTGCTGCTGTCGCTTTCGGCATGGCCAAGAAGCGGGAGAAGCCGATCTTCGTTACGACCGATAAGGCATTTCGGAAGACGATCACCCAGCTCGTCACGGCCACCGGCAAGATCCAGCCGGAGGTCGAGGTCAAGATTTCCCCCGAGGTGTCGGGCGAGATCATCGAACTGCCGGTGAAGGAAGGGCAGGTCGTGCACAAGGGCGATCTGTTGCTGCGCATCAAGCCCGACACGTATCGCGCGCAGGTCGAAGAGCAGCAGGCCGCGTTGAGCGGCGCGCAGGCTGCGATTGCGCAGCACAAATCGCAACTGGCGAAGGCGCAGGCCGACTACCAGCGCGCGAACAAACTCTTCGAATCGAAGCTCATCCCCGAGTCTGACCGGAAGTCGGCGCAGACCAACTATGAAATCGCGCAGTCGGCGCTGAACGCGTCGCAGTTCGACGTGCAGCGCGCCGAGGGAGCGTTGCGGCAGATCAATCAGGCGCTGTCGAAGACCACCATCGTCGCGCCGACCGACGGCTCCATCAGCTCCCTCACCAGCCGCCTCGGCGAGCGCGTGGTCGGCACGAGCCAGTTCGCCGGAACGGAAGTCATGCGCATCGCCGACCTGAGCAACATGGAGGCGCGCGTCAACGTCAACGAGAACGACATCGTCAACGTAAAGATCGGCGACGTAGCCCGCATCAGCGTCGATGCCTATCCCGACCGCAAGATCCCCGGAGTGGTGCGCGAGATCGCCAGCACGGCCACGACGAACAATGCCGGGTCGCAGGAGCAGGTGACGAATTTCGAGGTCAAGATCAGCGTCGTCGACAAAAACATCAAACTGCGGCCGGGCATGAGCACGACCGCGGACATCGAGACGGCCACGGTGCAGAACGCGATCGCGGTGCCGATCCAGAGCGTCACGGTGCGCAGCACGGACAGCAAACTGTCGCCCGAGGAGCGCGAGAAGCAGACCGCGCAGAGCGTGAGCAAGGACGACGACAACAAAGCCGAGGTCACCAATCAGACGCTCGAAAAACAGAAAGAGCGCGAGCAGCGCGACAGACTGCAGCGCGTGGTCTTCATCAAGAATGGCGACGTGGTGCGCATGCAGCGCGTAGAGACCGGCATCGCCGACACGACGTACATCGAGATCAAGAACGGCATCAAACCGGGCGACGAAGTCGTCTCGGGAAGTTACACCGTCATCAGCAGGAAGTTGAAGGACGGAGCAAAAGTAGCGATCGAAAAAGCGAAGACGTAGGGAGTGGGGGGTGGGGTGTAGGGAGTCGGAGAAAAAAACACGGGGCCTTTTCCACGTGGCCTTTTCTCCCACTCCCCACCCCCTACTCCCCGCTCCCCGGAGAAGCACATGCGAGACATCGCCATCGAGCTCACCGAAAGTTTCCGGATCGCCTTCACACAGATCCGCGCGCACAAGATGCGCTCGATCCTCACTGCGCTCGGCGTGATCATCGGCATCATCGCCGTGACGCTGATGGGATCGGCGATCAGCGGCATCGAGGTAGGATTCGAGCGAAGCCTCTCCGTCATCGGCGACGACATCCTCTACGTCGAGAAGTGGCCGTGGCACCACGTCGATGACTGGTGGAACTACCGCAATCGCCGGCGCATCGAGCCGCAGTACGCGGATTCGCTGAACCGCCTGATCGCCGGCACGCCGAATTCGCAGCTCGTCCTCGCCGTGCCGACGCTGAATACGAATCAGAGCGTGAAGTACGGCGACAACCAGGTCAACGGCGTGTTCACGCAGGGAACGACGGATGACTTTCCGATCACGTCGACGGCGCAATTCAAGGAAGGGCGTTTCCTGACGCCGATCGAATCGCGCGGCGCGCGCAACGTCTGCATCCTCGGCTACGACGTGGCCGACGCGCTCTTCCCGAAAGAGTCGGCGCTCGACAAGACGGTGATGATCGGCGGCAATCCGTTCCGCGTCATCGGCGTCTACAGCAAGATGGGCACGTTCCTCGGCCTGTTCAGCTTCGACACCCAGGTCGTGGTGCCGATGTCGGCGTTCATGAAGACGTTCAGCGGACGCCTCAATGCGTCGATCCGCGTGAAGGTGAAGGACAAGAACCGCCTCGCCGCCGCGCGCGATGAGCTGACCGGTGACATGCGCCGCGTGCGCGGGTTACGTCCGGAGCAAAAAGACGACTTCGAAATCAACGCGCAGGAGGGCCTGCGCAGCACGATCGAACCGGTGAAGGCCGGCATCGCCATCGCCGGATTGTTCGTGACCGGCCTGGCGCTCTTCGTCGGCGCGATCGGCATCATGAACATCACCTACGTCAGCGTGAAGGAGCGCACGCGCGAAATCGGCACGCGCAAAGCGGTCGGCGCGCGGCGGCGCACGATCCTGCTGCAGTTCCTGGTCGAGGCGGTGTCGATCTGCCTCATCGGCGGCGGCGCCGGACTGGCGCTGTCGTTCCTGATGACCACCGGCGTGGCCGCGGCCTTCCCATCGTTCCCGATGCAATTCTCGGCCGGCCTGGTGATTACGGGAATGATCGTCTCGACACTGACCGGCATCTTCTCCGGCTTCGCGCCGGCGTTGTCAGCGTCGAGGTTGGACCCGATCGAAGCGTTGAGGTACGAATGATCCGCAGATTACGCAGATAGACACAGATCAATGTTCCTTTCCGAAATCTTCCGCATGGCTCTCGGTTCGTTGCGCACGAACAGGCTGCGCTCCGCGCTGACGATGCTCGGCGTGGCCATCGGCGTGTTTTCGGTCATCGGCGTGATGACGGCGCTCAGCGCCATCCAGGGTTCCATTGAGTCGGGCCTCAGCTTTCTCGGCAGCAACATCTTTCAGTTCGCCAAATACCCGGTCATCAGTACCAGCGATCCGCAGGAGAAGTTTGCAAACCGCCGCAACATCTCGCTCGATCAGGCCAATGAGTTCAAGCGGCTGATGGAAGGACAGGCGCAGGCCATCGCCCTGAAAGTCTTCGACGGCGGCAAGCCGGTGAGCTTCGGCAACGTCACGCTGCAGGGACGAACGCTGGTCGGGACGAACGAATACTTCCTCGCCGCGAACAGCTACTCCATCGCGTACGGCCGCAATCTCTCGCCGGACGACGTCGAGCTCGGGCGTCCGGTGACGGTGGTCGGCTCGTCGATCCAGAAGAAGCTCTTCCCCAGCGAAACGGCGCTCGGCAAAACGATCAAGGTGAATTCGAAGCCGTACACGATCATCGGCGTGCTCGATGAAAAAGGCTCCTCGTTCGGAAACTCGCAGGACGACCTCGTGCTCGTACCGATCACGAAGTTCTTCTCCGACTTCGGCCACGAAAACCGCACGATCAACCTGGCCATCCAGTCGACCTCGCAAGCGACCTACAACGAGACGTTCGACAAGGCCATCGGCGCCATGCGCGCCGCGCGCGGACTGAAGCTGGGACAGGACAACGATTTCGCCATCTACTCGAACGACACGCTGGTCACGGCCTTCGCGCAGGTCGCCGACACCGTGCGCGCCGGCGCGTTCGTGGTCAGCGTGATCGCGCTGCTCGCCGCCGGCATCGGCATCATGAACATCATGCTGGTCAGCGTCACCGAGCGAACGCGCGAGATCGGCGTGCGCAAAGCGATCGGCGCGCGCAAGTACGACATCATCAAACAGTTCCTGATCGAGGCCGTGCTCCTCTCGGAACTGGGCGGGCTGGCCGGAATCCTCACCGGTGTCCTCGGCGGCAACGGCATCGCGCTGGCCTTCAGCATGAACATGGTGTTCCCGTGGTTCTGGGCCATCACCGGCCTGGTGGTCTGCTCCGCGATCGGCATCGGATTCGGTTCGTATCCGGCCTGGAAAGCGGCCTCGCTCCATCCGATTGAAGCGCTTCGCTACGAATAACAAAAATTAGTGTGCAATTCTGTACATTGCGTCCCGATGGAGCGCATAATTTCCCGTCCGACAAATGGGAGGTCCATCATGAAACGTGCAGCCTTCGGCTTGCTGTGCCTTTTTGTACTTATTCCATCGGTTGTATTTGCGCAGACGCGCGGATCGATTACCTCGATGTCGCCGTCATCGTTCTTTTCATTCGAGCTGGAGCAGAACGCGACCATCACCGGCACCGACCTGTTCGGTGACTTCTATGGTGCTCCGGATTCCGAGAACATTTTCCTGAGCACTCACGTCCTCATCGACGGTCCCGCCGGAACGTTCACCGAGGACATCAGCGGCGGGTTCCGGGAACTCAATACGCTGAACGACACGATCTTCATCGCCATCCCCGATGCCTCGCTCTTCGTCGAGGGACGCTACTCGGTGACGATCATCGCGCACGATGACACCGGCGACCGTTCGATCGGTCCGGTCTTTTACAGCGTCGTGGCGCGGACGGTTGCGCAGCCGCCGCTGATCTCCGTTCCTGAAAACGTAGTCGGAGAGGCCGACTCGCCGACAGGCGGACACGTGACGTTCAGCGTGAGCGGCTTCAGCTTCGTCGATCCGCCGCCGGCACCGACGATTACCTGCAATCACAATTCGGGCGACTTCTTTCCGCTCGGCGCGACCACGGTGAACTGCACCGCCACGGACAGCTTCGGCAGCGCATTCGGCAGCTTCGAAGTCTTCGTCGCCGACAGCCAGCCGCCCGTGATCACCGTTCCGGCGAACTTCTCCAGCAGCACGTCGCTGGTGACCTACTCAGTCTCCGCCGTCGACGCGGTCGACGGCACTGTCCCCGTGACTTGTGATCGCGCTTCCGGCTCGCTGTTCCCGAACGGAGCGATCACCGTAACCTGCTCGGCCACGGATCAACGCGAGAACGTCAGCTTCGCGTCGTTTGTCGTGACGGTCTCCGATCCCGGCCAGCCGCCTTCGCTGGCCGTTCCCGACGACTTCTTCGTCGAGGCCACCGGTCCTGCCGGCGCGACGGTGACGTACTCCGTCACCGCTTCGGCGGGAGCCACCGTCAGTTGCTCGCCGGCGTCCGGCTCGATCTTCGGCGTCGGAACGAACCTCGTTTCGTGCTCTGCCACCTCGCCCGGCGGCACGACGAACGCGAGCTTCAACGTAATCGTCGTCGACACCGTTCCTCCGGTGATCACGGTACCGGGCACGATCCTCGCGCAGGCCACCAGCCCGAGCGGCGCTGTGGTCACGTACTCCGTGAGCGCTACCGATACACTCTCCGGATCCGCAACCGTGACGTGCGATCCGCCGTCGGGTTCGACGTTCCCGATCGGAACGACGACGGTTCAATGCTCCGCTCAGGATTCGAGCTTCAACGTCGCGTTCGCGTCGTTCGACGTCATCGTCAGCGTAGACACGACGCCGCCGGTGCTTTCGTTGCCGGCCGACATCACCGCCGAAGCAACCGGTCCGAACGGCGCAGTCGTGACCTACACGGCGACCGCCAACGACAACATTGACGGGCCGGTTCCCGTAACCTGCGTTCCGCCCTCGGGGTCAACCTTCTCGCTCGGCACGACGACGGTTCAGTGCAGCGCCACGGACGCGCATGGCAACATCGCCACCGGCTCCTTCACGATCACCGTTCGCGACACGACGCCGCCGACGGTCGTTTCGATCACGGCCACACCGAACAATTTCTGGCCACCTGACCACAAGATGAATGACGTGACGGTGACGGTGATTGCGACCGACCTGGTCGATCCGGCGCCGTTCTCCCACATCGTCTCTGTCTCTTCGAATCAGGCCGATGACAGCAACGGCGACGGAAGCACATCGCCCGACTGGATCATCACCGGAATGCTGACGCTTCAGCTCCGCGCAGAGCGCGACAGCGGCGGCGACCGTGTCTACACGATCACGGTCGCCACGACCGACTCCAGCGGCAACACGACCCTGAGCACGGTCACCGTAACCGTCTCCCAGACCAGCCACGGCAACGCAGTCGTCACCGCCCCGGCCAACAACCGTGGCCGCGCCGTCAGACCGTAAGCAAAATCGCAGGCTTCTTCACAAGCCGCGGCCGGATTCCGGCCGCGGCTTTTTTTGTGCTCACCGTTTCGTGCGCAGCACTTTGGAGTGCGCGCGGCAAAGCCGCCGCTTTGGGAGGGCGGTGGGAATCGTGAAGGGCCGCAGCGCGTGATGCTTGGGTCGCGCACGCATCACGCTTTGCGAGAGGGCGCGTATCCCCCTCCCTCCCAAAGCGGTGGCTCGGCCGCCACCGCACTTCCATGAGAAGGCCATCATCTGTCAAGTCGGCATCGGGAGAGCGCCTTGGCGCTCGAGCGATGCCGCACCATCGCGTTTGATTTTTGAGTGGTTCGTTGTCGTTTGCGTTCTGCGTTGCCG
>Ga0207650_10001067_pt1 | contig 20364 bp, 14 predicted proteins | sample KBSS63metaG_FD_184325 | JGI IMG/M metagenome (GOLD analysis project Ga0207650, IMG submission 184325) | Switchgrass rhizosphere microbial communities from Kellogg Biological Station, Michigan, USA - KBS S6-3 metaG (SPAdes) (version 2) | ecosystem: Host-associated > Plants > Roots > Rhizosphere...
GAACCGCGCAGGAAATCGGCTGCGAGGTCGAACTGGTGGAACGAGGCCTCGCCGAAGTCCGCGCCGTCGTTCGTCGCGTTCCAACGCCCGCCGAGTCCGCCGCCCACGCGCACGGCGTCCCCCTCGTAGCGCACGGTCCCGCCGTAGCCGAAGAAGAGCTCGCTGTCCTCGAGGAAGGAGTCGCCGTCGTCGTCCGTCACGACCCAACCGGTCGGCACGAAGCGCAGGTCCCAGGAGACGCGCGAGTCGGCGCTCGCGGCATGGTGGTAATGCAGCCCGAGGCGCAGCGTGAGCTGGTCGGGGACGAACGCGTCCTGGCGGTCGACGTCCGAGAAGTAGCCCGTGAGGAACGGGATCAGCTCCTCCTCCATGAGCGGCATGCGCGCACCCGCCTCGAGCAGCAGGCCGCTCGGGTGGGGGCGGTACTCGTAGCCGATGTAGGGATTGCCGATCGAGCCGTCGGCGGAGAACTCGCCGTCCCCGAAATCGCCGTGCGCGTAGGGCGCCTCGATCACGATCGCCCCGCTCGTGGCGACCGGAAAGCGCCCGGTGATGAACCACGTCCACGTCGGGAACTCGGTGGAGTCTTCGCCGTCGAAGCTGGGGAAGAGGACTTCGCCGAGCACGCTCGGGCGATGCTCGCGGTCGAGCCAGATCGACTGGGCGGACGCGGGGACCGCGACAAGGACGAGGCAGGCGGCCAGGAGCAGGAAGCGGCGGACCATTGGGACCTCCGTGAGAAGGGTGAAAGCTGCCGCGGGCAAAGCTACTGCGGCCATGGCCTTGGGCGCTTGGGAAAAATGCGGGAGACGACTGCACATTTGTGCAGTAGAGTGGCGCTGTTCCCCGCCTGGGCGCACCTCATCCGCACCTCGTTGGAGATCCGGATCATGCGCGTCGAGAAATTGGACGAACCGGTCCGCGTGCGCGCGGACTTCGCGGGCGGGCAGGCGACTCCGGTCGTCTTCCGCCGCGGCACGCAGAGCCTCAAGATCGCGCGGGTCAACGCGCGCTGGGAAGATCGCGTCGGGCAGAAGCCCTTGTACTACTTCGCGTGCTCGGTCGATTCGGGCGACGTCTACGAGCTCTGCCTGAACGCGCACGAGCTGACGTGGCGGCTGACGTCGGTGATGCTCGATGGGTGAGGTGCTCCACCTCGACATCGACGCGTTCTTCGCGTCGGTCGAGCAGGCGCGCGACCCGCGGCTCAAGGGCCGGCCGGTGATCGTCGGCAACGGCGTGATTGCCTCGTGCTCGTACGAGGCGCGGCGCTTCGGGCTCAAGGCCGGCATGTCGCTGGTCGAGGCGCGGCAGCGCTGCCCGCAGGCCGTGATCCTCGACGGTTGCCAGGCGACGTACCACGCGTTCGCCGAGCGCGTCTGGGCGAAGCTGGCCGAGTTGACGCCCGACCTCGACGTCGCGCTCGACGAGGCGTACGGCGACCTCGGCGGCACCGAGCGCCTGCACGGCGACATCGCCTCGCGGGCGCGCGCGCTGCAGGAGGAGATCGCCGCAGTGACCGGCGGCGTCACCGTGACGATCGGCATCGCGCCCAACCGCATGCTCGCCAAGCTCGTCGGCAAGACGGTCAAGCCCGCGGGCGTCCTGCGCCTTGCCGCGGCCGATGCCGACGCGTTCCTCATCGACCGGCCGGCGCGCGACGTGCCGGGCGTCGGGCACGTCAACGGGCGGCGGCTCGAGGCGCTCAACGTCCACACCGTACGCGACCTCCGCCGCCTGCCGCTCGAGGCGCTGACGGCGCTGTTCGGCGCGATCGGCGCGCTCCTCCACGAGCGCGCGCGCGGCCGCGACACGCGCGTCGTGTCGGCGCGCGAGATCCCGGGCTCGATCTCGCGCGAGACCGCGTTCCATCGCCCGACCGCCGATCCGGTCGAGCTCGACGCGATGCGCCACTACCTGGCCGAGCGCGCGTGCCGCGCCGCGCGCGCGCTCGGGCTCAAGCCGCGCACGATCGGCCTCAGGCTGCGCTACGCCGACGGCGCGTTCGTCGAGGGGCAGAAGACGCCGCCGTTGCCGACCGCGCTCGATCCCGAGGTGCACGCCGTCACGGACGCGCTGCTGGCGCGCCTGTTCACGCGGCGCGTCCGGCTCACGCACGTCGGCATCGTGCTCTCGCGCTTCGTGGCGCTCGATGCGGCGCAGCTCGACCTGCTCGCCTGCGCGGGCGACGACCGCGCGCACCGCCTGGTCGAGGGCGTCGACGCGGTGCGCGACCGCTACGGGCATGCGTCGCTCGTGTCCGGGCGCTCGCTGCCGCTGCTCGGCCAGCTCGCGCAGGACAGAAACGGTTTCGTCCTGCGCACGCCCTCGCTGACGAAATGAACGCCTCCGCGTCGGCCGCGCTCGAGGCCTCGGCGCTCGCCGCGCCCCTGCGCACGTGCTCGACGGGCTCGCTCCTGCGCGGCACGGTCGCGCCCGAGGCGCTGGCCGCGCGGGCAGCGGCGCTCGGCTACCGCGCGCTCGGGCTCGCCGATCGCGACGGGCTGTATGCCGCGGCCGCGTTCGCGCGCGCCTGCGGCGAGCACGGCATCCAGCCCGTGCTCGGCGCCGAGCTCTCGGCCGGGCCGGTCGGCAAGGCGCAGGCCGCGCGGCGCATCGACCCGCCCGCGGCCGCGCTCGCGTTCGCGCGCGACCGCGCGGGCTATGCGGCGCTGTGCCGGCTCCTGACCGCGCGCCACCTCGAGACGGCGCTGCCATGGGACGAGGCGTGCGCGCGCGCGGGCAGCGGCCTCGACTTCGTCGCGCTCGACGCCGCGGCGCTCGCGGCGCTCGCAACCCGCGGCGTGGCCCGCCTTGCGCTCGGCGTCGCCGCGCCCGGCCGGGACGGTGCGCCCGTGCGCGACGCGCTCACGGCGGTGGCGCGCATCGCGCCCGGCGCGCGCGTGGTCGCGACCGGCCGGGTGGCGCGGCTCGAAGCGACCCCGGGCGATGAAGAACGCGCGCGCGTGCTCGCCGCGCTGCGGGCGAACACGCTGGTCGAGCGCGTCGCCGCCCAGGATCCCGGCGAGGTGCTCGCGCCCGCGGCACGCTGGCACGCCGCCTGGCACGCCGCCGGTCCCGAGGCCGCGGCCGCGCTGGCCGCCAACGCCGCGCTCGTCGCCGGTGCGCAGGGCGTGCCCGAGCTCGGCGTGCCGCGCTTCCCGCAGGCGCCCGTGCCCGACGGCGAGACGCCGTACTCGCACCTCTACGCGCGCTGCCACGAGGGGCTCGCGCGGCGCTACCGCCCCGTGACGCGCGCGGCGGTGCACCGCCTGGCGCGCGAGCTCGAGGTGATCGACCGCCTGGGTTTCACGCCCTACTTCGTGCTGGTGGCCGACATCGTGGGCTTCGCGCGCGCGCAGGGGATTCCGTCGGTCGGGCGCGGCTCGGGCGCGGCGTCGATCGTCAGCTACGTGCTCGGCATCACCAACGTCGATCCGCTGCGCTACCGGCTCGCGTTCGAGCGCTTCCTGCACGACGAGCGCCGCGACTGCCCGGACCTCGACATCGACCTGTGCTGGATCCGGCGCGACGACGTGATCGCGCACGTCTACCGCACGTACGGCGAGGAGCGCGTCGCCATGATCTCGACGCACTGCACGCTCGGCGCGCGCGGCGCGTTCCGCGAGGCGGCGCAGGCGCACGGCATCCCGCCGGACGTCGTCGACCGCATCGCGAAGTTCGTGCCCCACGATCCCGAGAAGCCGCTGGCGGAATTGCTGGAGCGGCCGGCGGCGCGGCTCGGCCTCGACCTGCGCGAGCCCTCGTTCCAGGGCGCGCTGCGGGACGCGCCGCGGCTCACCGGGCTGAGCGACCACCTCGGCGTCCATCCGTGCGGGCTCGTCATCGCCGACACCGCGCTGACCGACTACACGCCGCTCGAGGAGGCGACCAAGGGGCTCGTCGTCTCGCAGATGGAGATGCGGCAGATCGAGTCGCTCGGCCTCGTCAAGATGGACCTGCTCGGCAACCGCGCGCTGACCGAGATCGGCGACGCCGCCGCGCACGTCGCGCGCGTGACGGGCGAGCTGCCGTGCCTCGAGCCCGTGCCCGACGGCGATCCAGCAACGGTCGCGATGCTGCGGCGGGGCGACGCGCTCGGGCTCTTCCAGCTCGAGTCGCCGGGCATGCGGAACCTGCTCGTCATGATGGACGCGCGCACGCTCGACGACGCGATCGCCTCGCTGTCGCTCATCCGCCCGGGGCCCGCGGGCGCCGGGATGAAGGACCTCTACGTGCGCATCCAGCGCGGGCTCGAGCCGCCGCGCACGATCCACCCGCGCCTGCACTCGCTGCTCGCGCCGCAGAAGGGCGTGCTGCTCTACGAGGAGGACGTGATGGGCGCGGTCGCGGCCCTCACCGACTCGACGCTCGGCCGCGGCGACCTCTTCCGCCGCGCGCTCGCCGGCACGCGCACGCCGGAGCAGCGCGAGCCGCTCCGGCGCTGGTTCGCCGCGCGGGCGCGCACGATCGGCCTCTCCGACGCCGAGATCGAGACGGCGTGGCGCGAGATCGCGCGCTTCGGCGCCTACGCGTTCTGCCGCGCGCACGCGGCCGGCTACGGCGTGCTGGCGTGGCAGGCGGCGTACCTGCGCGCGCACTGGCCGGCGGCGTGGGCGACCGCGCTGTGCGACCACCATGCGGGCATGTACGGACTGTGGGTGCACGTCGCCGACCTGCAGCGCCACGGCGTGCGCTTCGAGCTGCCGTGCGTGCAGCGCTCGCTCGACGGCGCCGCCCTCGAGGGCGACGCCGTGCACGGGCCGGTGCGCATCGGGCTCGGGCGCGTGCGCGACCTCGGCGAGCGCACGCGCGCGCGCACGCTGAAAACGCGCACGGAGGAAGGGCCGTTCGCCTCGCTCGCCGACTTCCTCGGCCGCGTGCGCCCCGACGAGCTCGAGGCGCAGCGCCTGGTCGAAGCCGGCGCGTTCGACTGGACGGGACGGACGCGCGCCTCGCTGCTGCTGGAAGTGGAGGCCACGCGCGCGCGCTACCTCAAGGCCGAGCCCGAGGGCGCGTTCCGCGTGCGCCGCGCGCCGATCGCGCTGCCCGAACTGCCCGAGTTTTCGCCCGAGGCCCTGCGTGCGCGCGAGTGGGACGCGCTCGAGCTCGGCGTGGTCGCGCATCCGCTCGCGGCGCACGCGCCCGCGCTGTGGCCCGCCGACGTGCCCGCCGTCGCCGAAGCTGCGCGCGTGCCTTCAGGCGACGCCGCGTGCGCGCTGGGCGAGCGCGTCGGACGGCGCGTGCAGGTGACAGGGATCATGGCGGCGGCGCGGCGGGTGCCGACGAAGCAGGGCGGGCGCATGCTCTTCCTCACGCTCGACGACGGCACGGGCCTCGCCGAGTGCACGCTGTTCCCGGACGCCTACGCGCGCGCGCAGCCGCGGCTCGCGGGGGCCGGGCCGTTCACCGCCGTCGGCCGGGTCGAGAGCCAGTACGGCGCGATCACGGTCAACGTCGAGACCGTCGAAGCGCTGGGTCACCCGAGCGCGCCGCCGCTCCAAATCGCAAACTCCCGCTGGCTCTAGGCGACCAGCGTCGACAGGTCCTGGTAGGGCGTGACGCACGGCCGGCCGGCCGCATGGAGGAGTCGCGGTGGCTCCGGCAGGCCCCATGACATCTGGATGAGCGTCGAGGAGACGGTGCCGTGCCCCTCGGCGTGCAGGCAGATCGATCTCGCGCCGTCGTGCGAGGCGAGGATCGGGACCATGTCCTCGAGCGCGCGCGGCGGCGCCTGGCGCAGCATGGTTTGCGCGAGCTCGGTGCGCGGATCGAGAAAGTCGTCGGCGTCGACGTGGGTGATCGCGTGCCAGCCGGCACGCAGTTCCTCGGTGCGCAGCGCCGAGCCGTCCCAGTAGGCGACGCGCGCGCCCGCGCGATCCGCGAGGAAGAGCGAGAACGGCGCGTAGCGGCAGGTCAGCACTTCGTCGGCGAGCCAGGTGAGCGCGTGCTCCGCGCCGTTCATGCGCAGCGCGTCGAGGCAGAGCAGGCCGCGCGAGCGGTCGGGCTCGGCGCCGGAGGCCCAGCGGCCTTCCACCGACTCGGGCGTCTGGCGATTGAGCAGGGCGGCGACGAGGTCCTGGTCCTGGACGCCGAGCCAGGTGCCACCCGCGCGTGAGTCGCGCCCGGCGACGATGCGCGGCTGGCGGACGACCACGTGCGGCGGCATCGCGGGGCGCGCGAGCGACTCGTCCCGGTTGGCGCCCAGCATCAGCATCCCGGCGTGCGGCCGGTCGACGCCTACCAGAAGGGTGCACATGGGGCCGACACTCCGGGAAGGGCGAGCGCCCGGTCAAGCGACTTTGACGGAGAAAGCACAAGAGTTCCGGGATCGAGGTGCCGAAAACGATTGCGCCCCCTTCGGCCGGGGACGCACACTCGACGACGGGTCGGCCAGCCGCCGACCGGAGGATTCATGCGCATCGTCCATCGCCTGATCGGCATCCTGCTGCTCACGTCGCTCGCCGCCACGCCGCTCGGCGTCGCTGCCGAGGGTTACGTGTGCGCGTCGTCGGGCGTGCGGATGAGCCCCCGGGAGAAGGCCGCGTGCACGCACTGTGCGCCGGCGACGGACGCCGCACCGGCCCGATCCTTCGAGCGGCCGTGCTGCGTCTACGTCGGCGCCACCGCTCTGCCGCCCGTCCTCTCGGTCGCCCATGTCGCGCTCGCCGCCCCGGCGCGCGCGATCGCGACCGTCCCGCCCGGCGTGACCCTGGCCGCGACGTCGCCGCAGGCGCTCGACCCCTCGCTCGAGATCGATCCCGCGTCCGGACCACCCGAGAACATCCGCTTCATCGAAGCCGTCCACCTCCGCAACTGATCCGCCGCCGTTCCCGCGCCTGAACCTTCGGGCCGGGAGCTCGTGCGCGTCCGCGCGTCCGCGCGGCGCGATCCCGACGTTTCGCGGCGGAGGCATGATCCATGAAGTTCTCCCTGTTGTTCCTGCTGCTGTTTCCGGCGGTCGTGTCCGCGCAACCGGGCGACTCGACGCTCACGCTCGAGGTCGTCGAACGCGAGGCGCTCGCGCATAGCCCCGCCCTCGTCGCGTCCACGAGCGCCGCGCAGGCCGCGCTCGCGCGCGCCGAGGCCGGCGGGGCGTGGGACGATCCCGAGCTCTCGTTCATGGTCGCGCCGCGCACCATCGGCACGAATTCACCCGGCTATCGCGTCGGGGTGAAGCAGCGGATCGGCGCGTTCGGCGAGCCCGGCGCGCGCCGCCTCGTTGCCGGGACGGCGTTCGATGTCGCGGCGGCGGACGCGGAAGGGGCGCGGCTCGACCTCCTGCGCGAGGTGCGCGTCGCATTCGCCGAGTACCTGCGCGCCAGCCGCGCGCTGGACGCGCACCGCGGGCTTTCGGACCTGGCGGGCGAGCTGCGCCGCGCGGCGCTCGCGAAGTACGCGGCGGGCGCGGTGGAACAGGCCGATCCGCTCGCCGCGAGCATCGAGGCCGCGCGGCTGACGCATCACGGCGTGCGCGCCGACAGCGAGCGGCGCATCGCGATCGCTCGCCTCAACACCATCATCGGCCGGCCGGCGAGCGCGCCGCTGCCGCCGCCCGCAGGCGGGATGAACGATGCGGCGGCAGCGTCGTCCGACCTCGACTCGCTGGTGCGGCTCGCCCGCGCGGAGCGGCCCGAGTCGCAGGCCGCGATCTCGCGCGTCGCGTGGCGCGCAGCGGGCGCCCGCGTCGCGCAGCTCTCGGGCCGGCCGGGACTGATGCTCGGCGTCGCCTACGACCGCATGTGGGAGGACCCCGCGATGCGTCCCGAGCTCGAGCTAGGGATCGTGCTGCCGCTGTGGGGCGGCGCCGGCGCGCGGCGCTCGGAAGCCGCGGCCGAGCTCGCCGCCGCCGAAGCCGAGCAGCGCGCACTGGCCCTGCGGATCGAGCGCGAGGTGGTCGAGGCCGCGGTGCGCTACGACGAGGCGGTGCACGACCTCGACGTGCTCGACACCGGCGTGCTGCCGATCGCGACGCAGGGCGTGTCGGCGCTGCGCACGGCCTACGAAGGGAATCGCGCGAGCTTCCAGGCGCTGCTCGAAGCGACGCGCACGCTCGCCGAGGCGAGGCTGGACCGCATCGACGCCGAAGCCCGGAGCGCGGTCGCGCGTGCCGACCTGGCGCGTGCGCTGGGCACCGATGCCGGCCTCGTGCCGATGGGGGACATGCGATGAAGCGCGCACTGCTCGCCGTCCTGATGCTCGCGGCCGGTTGCGCGCGTCACGAGGCCCCGGCGGTGGTCGACCGCGTCGGCCCGTACGCGGTGGCCGTGCGCAACGAGCCCAGCCCGCCGCGCACCGGCGAGAACGCGCTCGTCGTGACGGTCGAGGACGCGAAGGGCGCGCCCGTGCGCGGCGCGCGCATCGAGACCGTGGTGTTCATGCCCGCGATGGGCGCGATGCCGTACATGGAGAGCCGCGGCCGGGTCAGCGAGACCGCGCCGGGCCGGTACCGGGTCGCCTATGGCCTGTCGATGGCGGGCGAGTGGGACGTCGTGCTGCGGATCGCGGCGCCTGGCGCGGAGTCGGCCGAGGGACGCTGGCGGTTGTCGACCCGCCTGCCCGAGGTGGCGTTCGCCGGCGGCGGGGGGCAGGCCGACACGGCGCTCGCCCCGGGCGCGCTCGTGATCGATGCCGCACGCCGCCAGGCGATCGGGGTCAAGACCGCGCGCGTCGAGCGGCGCGCGTTCCTTCTGCCGATCCGCGCGCGCGGCAGCGTCGCCTACGACGAGACCGCGCGCGCCGTCGTCTCGATGCGCTACGCGGGCTGGGTGAAGACGCTCGCGGCCGACTTCCTGGGCAAGCCCGTCGCGCGCGGGCAGACGCTGTTCACGGTCGACAGCCCCGAGATCGTCGCGGCGCAGGAGGAGTACCTGTCGGCGCTACGGTTCGCCGCGGCCGACGTGACGTCGGGCGCTTCCGGTGCGGGCGACGGGATGGCGCTCGCCGACGCGGCGCGCCGGCGGCTGCTCGCGTTCGGGCTCACGACCGCGCAGGTGGCGCAGGTCGCGCGCTCGGGACAGGCGATCGCGAGCCTGTCCGTGCCGTCGCCGGCGAGCGGCGTCGTGGTCGAGAAGTCGATCGTGCAGGGGAGCCCGTTCTCGGCGGGCCAGGTGCTGCTGTCGATCGCGCGCACGGACCCGGTGTGGATCGAGGCCCAGCTCTATGAATCCGACCTGCCGCACGTGCGGCCAGGCGTGTCCGCGCGCGTGACCGCGCCGTTCCTCGGCGGGCAGCCGCGCACGGGGCGCGTGACGTTCGTCGCGCCGGCGCTCGACCCGGCGAGCCGCACCGGCATGGCGCGTGTCGCGCTGTCCAATCCCGGCGGGATGCTCAAGCCCGGCATGTTCGTCGACGTCCTGATCGAGGCCGACCTGGGCTCGCGGCTGGCCGTGCCCGAGGGCGCGGTCGTGGCGACGGGCACGCGCCAGCTCGTCTTCGTCGACAAGGGCGGGGGGCGGCTCGAGCCGCGCGAGGTCGTCGTCGGCGTGCGCGGCGGCGAGTGGATCGCGATCGACCGCGGCCTGAGCGAAGGCGAGACGGTGGTCGCCTCGGGCAACTTCCTGGTCGCCGCGGACGCGCGCCTGCGCGCCGCGCTCGGGCGCTGGTGATGTCCCCCGGCGTCGCGGGCCAGGGAGTCATCGAACGGGTCATCGCCTGGTGCGCGCGGCGGCGGGCCTGGACGCTCGCCGGCGTCGCCGTCGGATTCGCGGCGGGACTGCTCGCGCTCTCGCGCACGTCGCTCGACGCGATTCCGGATCTTTCCGACACGCAGGTCATCGTCGCCACCGAGTGGGCGGGCAAGAGTCCCGACCTGATCGAGGACCAGGTGACCTACCCGATCGTGACCGCGCTGCGCGCCGCGCCGCGCGTGCGCTACGTGCGCGGCTTCTCGATGCTCGGCGACTCCTACGTCTACGTCGTGTTCCAGGACGGCGTCGACGGCTACTGGGCGCGGAGCCGCGTGCTCGAGCTGCTCGCCCAGGTCGAGTCGCGCCTGCCCGAGGGGGCGACCCCGCGGCTCGGCCCCGACGCCACGGCGGTCGGCTGGGTCTACGAGTACGCGCTCGTCGACACCACCGGGCAGCACGACCTTTCCGAGTTGCGCGCGCTCCAGGACTGGTCGGTGCGCGCGCCACTGCAGGCGGTCGACGGCGTGGCCGAGGTTGCGCCGGTCGGCGGCTTCGTGCGCCGCTTCGAGGTTGCGCTCGATCCGGTGCGGCTGGCCGCCTTCGGCGTGACGGTGGGCGAGGTGCGCGACGCGCTCGCGAGGACCAGCGGGGACTCGGGCGCCGGCGTGCTCGAGGTCGCGGGCCACGAGGTGGTCGTGCGCGGGAAGGGCTACGTCACGACGCTCGCCGACGTCGGGCAGACTTCAGTGCGCGTCGGCGGGACCGGCTTGCCCATCACCGTCGCGCAGCTCGGCGACGTGCGCCTCGGGCCCGAGCCGCGCCGCGGCATCGCGACGCTCGACGACCAGGGCGAAGTCGTCGGCGGCGTGGTCGTGATGCGCCAGGGGCAGAACGCGCTGAGCGTCATCAAGCGCGTCAAGACGCGGCTCGCCGAGATCGAGCGGACGCTCCCGCCCGGCGTCCGCATCGTGCCGACCTACGACCGCAGCACGCTGATCGAGGGCGCGGTCCACACGCTGACCAGCCGGCTGATCGAAGAAATGGTGATCGTCTCGCTGGTCATCCTCTTGTTCCTGTTCCACATCCGCAGCGCGCTCATTCCCATCCTGTCATTGCCGGTCGCCGTCGTGCTCGCGTTCGTGCCGATGCACATCCAGGGCCTGAACGCGAACCTGATGTCACTCGGCGGCATTGCGGTCGCGATCGGCGCGATGGTCGACGCCTCGATCATCATGATCGAGAACGTGCACAAGCGGCTCGAGGAGTGGGAGGCCGGGGGACGCGCCGGGCCGCGCGAGGCGGTGATCGTGCACGCGCTGCAGGAGGTGGGACGCCCGGTCTTCTTCGCGCTGCTCGTGATCGCGGTGTCCTTCCTTCCCGTGTTCACGCTCGAGGCCCAGGAAGGCCGGCTGTTCCGCCCGCTGGCGTTCACCAAGACGTGGGCGATGACGTTCGCCGCGCTCCTTGCCGTCACGTTGACGCCGGCGCTGGCGATGCTGCTCGTGCGCGGGCGGATCCGGCCCGAGCGCGAGCAGCCGGTCGCGCGCTTCTTCATCCGCGCCTACACCCCCGTGCTGCGTTGGACGGTCAGGCGCCGCGGCTTCGTGATCGCCGGCGCGACGCTGCTCGTCCTCTCGACGATCCCGGCGTTCCTTTCGCTCGGCGTCGAGTTCATGCCGCCGCTCAACGAGGGCACGCTGCTCTACATGCCGACCGCGCCGCCGGGCATGTCCGACACCGAGGCCAGCGCGGTGCTGCAGACGATGGGCCGCCTGCTCAAGGACGTGCCCGAGGTCGAGCGCGTCTTCGGCAAGATCGGCCGCGCCAAGACTGCGACCGACCCCGCACCGCCCGGCATGGTCGAGACGGTGATCGCGCTCAAGCCGGAGCGCGAGTGGCGTCCCGGCATGACGTGGGAGAAGCTCGTCGCCGAGCTGGACCGACGCGTCAGCCTGCCCGGCATGCCGAACCTGTGGTGGATGCCGATCCAGACGCGCAACGAGATGCTCGCCACCGGCGTGCGCAGCGCGGTCGGCATCAAGGTGTTCGGGCCCGACCTGGCGACGATCGAGCGGCTGTCGCTCGCGGTCGAGGACGCGGTGAAGAACGTGCCCGGCGTGCGCAGCGCGTTCGCCGAGCGGCTGACGGGCGCGACCTACTTCGACGTGACCGTGCGGCGCGAGGACGCCGCGCGCTTCGGGCTGACCGTCGCCGACGTCGAAGATGCGGTCGAGGCCGCGACCTCGGGCATCAACGCCGGCACGACGGTCGACGGACGGGCGCGCTACGCGATCGCGGTGCGCTACGCCCCCGAGCTGGGCGACTCGCCCGAGGCGCTGGCGCGCGTGCTCGTGCCCACGCCGGGCGGCGCACAGGTGCCGCTCGAGCAGGTCGCGACGTTGGCGTTCGCCTCCGGGCCGCCGATGATCCAGGACGAGGACGGCCAGCTCGTGGGACTCGTGTCGCTCGACGTCGCGGGCCGCGCGCTCGATCGCGTGGTGCGCGACACCAAGGCGCGCGTCGCCGCGCGCGTCGAGCTGCCGCCGGGCACGCGGCTCGAGTGGGCGGGGCAATTCCAGCACCTGGTGCGCGCCGAGAAGAGGCTCGCGTGGGTGATCCCGCTGACGCTTCTTTTGGTCGCGCTCCTGCTGTGGCTCAACCTGCGCTCGCTCACCGAGACGGCGATCGTGCTGCTCGCCGTGCCGTTCTCGCTGGTGGGGGCGGTGTGGCTGGTGTGGCTCCTGGGCTTCAACCTGAGCGTCGCGGTGTGGGTCGGCATGATCGCGCTCGCGGGGCTCGACGCCGAGACTGGCACGATCATGCTGCTCTACCTCAACCTCGCCACGCGGGAGCGCGCCGCCCGCGGGCGGCTCAGGACCCGCGCCGACCTCGCCGAGGCGATCGTCGAGGGGGCGGCGCATCGCATCCGGCCCAAGCACATGACCGTGATCGCGATCGTCTTCGGCCTGCTGCCGATCCTCTTCGGGCACGGTCCGGGGTCGGACGTCATGCAACGCATCGCCGCGCCCATGGTGGGCGGGGTGGTATCGTCATTCGTGTTGGAGCTGCTCGTCTACCCGGCGGTCTACGCGTGGTGGAAGGGGCGGCATCTTCCGGAAGGAGTGCTCTCATGAATCGCATCCTCGTCGTCGTCTTCGCGCTCGCGGTGTGCGCGGGCTGCCAGAAGCCCCGCGCCGAGTCGCCGGCGCCGGTCGCCTCGTCCGGCGTGCAGGAAGTCCAGCTCGTCGTCACCGACGCCGGGTTCCAGCCGGCCGAGGTCGCGGTCGCGAAGGACCGCCCGATCCGGCTCACGGTCACGCGCAAGACCAACCAGACGTGCGCCACCGAGATCGTGTTCAAGGAGATCGACGTCAAGAAGGACCTGCCGCTCGACCAGGCGGTGACGATCGACCTGCCGCCCCAGTCGAGCGGAACGCTCAACTACGCGTGCGGAATGAACATGATCAAGGGTGCTCTGATCGTGCAGTGAGGTGGAAGCTTCTCCGGCGCTCCCCGCGCGAGCAGTGAGCTGGAATCTTCCCGGGCGCTCCCCGCGCCAACCTCTTCTGTTCCTTGAACGCGGGTGCTGCTGCTCCTCGACTCGACGCGCCTGCGGCGCGTCGATGTCGAGAGTCGCGCCCGGAAAGTTTCCAGCTCACTGCAATCACAGGTATGGGACGAACATGGTTCAGGCACACTGCCGGGAGGCGTGCAGGACGAACATGGTCAATCGCTTACTGCCGCCCGCGATTCCCCGGTCCCGGTGGGCGTGGTAGAGTCCCGGCCATGACCATCGACGACGATTCCGAGGAACTGGACGACCTGCTGGAAGAGGCCGAGGCCGCGCTCGACGCGGGCGAGGTCGACAAGGCCATCGAGCTGCTCGAGCCGCACGCGGCCGACCGCGACGGGCATCCCGAGGTGCGCGCGATGTTCGGACTCGCGCTCTTCTACGCGGGCGACTACGACGATGCGTTCGAATACCTGGTCGAAGCCGTCGACCACGACCCGGACGATGCCGAGTGCCGGGGCGCGCTCGGCGTGTGCCATTTCTTCCGGCTCGAGTTCGGGACCGCCGAGAAGGAGCTGCGGCGCGCGATCCTGACCGAGGAGGACTGGGCCGAGGCGCACTACTGGCTCGGCCGCGTGCTCGAGTTCCAGGGCCGCTACCCGCAGGCCATGGTGTCGTTCCAGAAGGCGCAGACGCTCGACGGTGATCACTATCAGGCGCCGCGCCGCATCCGCGACGAGGACCTCGACGCGGTCATGCAGGACGCGATCGCCGGCCTGCCCCCGCGCATTCGCACGGCGATCGACGACGTCCCCGTGCTGGTCGAGGAGTATCCCACCGAGGAGCTCCTGCGCGAGACCGACCCGCCGTTCACGCCCGACATCCTGGGCATCTTCACGGGCGCCACGGCGCTCGACCGCAGCACGACGCACTCGGGCACCGAGCCCTCGACGATCCACATCTTCCGCCGCAACATCGAGCATTTCGTGGGCGAGCGCGAGGAGATGGTGGACGAGCTGCGCGTCACGCTCCTGCACGAGGTCGGCCACGCGCTCGGCATGGACGAAGAGGAGCTCGAGGCGCTCGGCCTAGAATAAGAAGTGCGCGACGCGCTCCTCGAGTCCCCAGTAGATGATCAGGACCGCCAGCACGGCATTTACCCCGCCACGATCTCGAGCAGCTTCGGGTGGAGGGACGGATGCGCGGCGACTCCCGAGCGCTGCGGCCAGCGGCGCACGCCGTCGAGGTCGGTGTAGAGCGCGCCCGCCTCCTCGAACAGCACCGGGAACGGCGCGATGTCCCACAGCGCGACGTCGAACTCGAGGCAGGCGTCGACGTGCCCTGAGAGCACCAGCGCGGGGCCGCGCGCGTCGCCGTAGGAGCGGGCGAGGCCGACCATGCCGACGAGCTTCTCGAAGCGGTCCGCGCCGAGCAGGCGATGGCCGTTCGAGAGCTGCCCGAGCGTGATCGCGGACTGGTCGAGCGGGGGCGGTTGGGCCATGCGCACCTGCGTTCCGTTGCGCGCCGTGCCGAGCCCGCGCGCCGCCGCGTAGAGCTCGCCATGAGCGGGGAGATTGAGGATGCCGACCACGATGTCACCGTCGGCCTCGAGCGCGACCAGGTTCGACCAATCGGGGATGCCGCGCAGGAAGGGACGCGTGCCGTCGACCGGATCGATGATCCAGCGCCGGCCGCTCGAGCCCGGGGTCTCGCCCGATTCCTCGGTCAGGATGGCGTCGTCGGGGAATGCCTTACGCAGCGCGTCGACCAGGATCCGATCGGCGGCGTGGTCGGCCTCGCTCACGGGCGAACGATCGATCTTGATGGTGACCCGCGGATCGCGGCGGAAGTAGGCCATTGCCGCCTCGCCGGCCGCACGGGCGGCGATCGTCGCCACGTGGAGTTCGTATTCCCATCGAGCCATGCAGATTCTCCAGCGAGTCGGTAGGACATCTCGGACACCTTGCAAAGACGTGAAACCTGTTGACGCTCCCGCGGAGCCGTTGCTAACGTCCGCGCGGTTTGAGAAAAATTTCACGACCTGCGGGCACCCCTGCCCGGGTCGCGTTTCGGACCACGCGTTCCACGAAGGAATCGCCGCCGCCCGATGACTCGCACCCGTCTCGTCCTCTTCGTCGGCCTCGCGATGGCAGGCATCGGCCTGACCGTCGGCGTTTCCTCGCTCCAGGCCGCGAAGCCGGCCGACACGCTCAATCCCGGGATCCCGACCAAGCCGGTGGGACCCGCGCTCGAGCAGCCCGTCCACTACAGCCACAAGCTGCATGCCGGAAAGCTCGGCATCGACTGCGGCTACTGCCACACCAACGTGGACAAGTCTCCGATCGCGAACTATCCGAACGTCGAGACCTGCATGAACTGCCACAAGTACGTGAAGCGGGCCGAGGGGCAGACCAAGGACAGTGAACAGATCGCGCGGTTGTCGCGCTACTACGAGCTCAACCGCCCGATTCCCTGGAAGCAGGTGCACTGGCTGCCCGACCACGTCGGCTTCAACCACAAGCGCCACGTCAAGGCGGGGGTGAGCTGCTTCACCTGCCACGGCGACGTGCGCACGATGGACGTGGTCGCGCCGGTGCGCAAGTTGAACATGGGCTTCTGCGTCACCTGTCACAAGGCGAACCGCGAGAACGCGGCGCATCCGGCGAGTCTCGACTGTTACACCTGCCACAAGTAGGACGGACATGAGCGAACTCGAACCGCCGACCTCGCTGAAGCGCCGCGACTTCCTCAAGCTCGTGGGCGTGACCTCGGCCGCCGCCGCGGGCGCGGGCTGCCTCGAGTTCCCGCCGCCGCCGCCGCGTCTCTATCCGTACGTGACGCCGCCCGAGAACGTGATCCCGGGCGTCGCCACCTACTATGCGACCACCTGCCGCGAGTGCCCGGCGGGTTGCGGCCTGTACGTCAAGACGCGCGAGGGCCGCGCGATCAAGCTCGAGGGCAACCCGAACCACCCGGTCAACCAGGGCTCGCTGTGTGCACGCGGCCAGGCCGGCCTGCAGGGCCTCTACAATCCGGATCGCTTCACCGCGCCGATGGTCCGCCTCGACGACGGCACGATGAAGAAGACCAGCTGGGACGCCGCGCTCGGCATCCTCGCCGACAAGCTCAAGGCGCGCACCGGTGCGGTCCAGTTCTGGACGGGCCAGGAGAGCCGCACGCGCGAGACGGCCTACGACGCGTTCGTCGCCGCGCTCGCGCCGGCGAGCCGCGTGGCGTGGGAGCCGTTCTCTTGGGAGGCCGTGCGCGAGGGCAATCGCCTTTCCTTCGGCAAGCCCGAGATCCCGACCTACGACTTCGCCGCCGCCACGACCGTCTTCACGTTCGGCGCCGACTTCCTCGAGACCTGGATCTCGCCCACGCAGTTCGCCCGCGGCTTCGCGCAGACCCACGGCGGCGACTCGTCGAAGGGCCGCATGGTCGCGTTCGAGCCGCGCATGTCGCTCACTGGGTCGAACGCCGACGAGTGGGTCGCGATCCTGCCGGGCACCGAGGCGATCGCCGCGCTCGCGATGGCGGCCGAGATCGTCTCCGCGGGCCTGGCAAAGGGCGGAACGGGCGGCGTCGACCTCTCGAAGTACGCGGCCGACACGGTCGCCGCGCAGGTCGGCGTGAGCGCCGACGTGCTCAAGCGGCTCGCGCGCGAGTTTGCCTCGAACGGTCCCGCGCTCGCGGTCGCGGGCGGCATCGCGTCGCAGGGCGCGAAGGGCACCGAGGCGGTGGTCGCGGCGAACGTCCTGACGTCGGTCGCCGGCGGCGTCGGCACGACGATCCGCTTCGATCGCACGCTCGACCTCGGCACGGTGAGCGGCGCGCGCGACGTGCAGAAGGCGATCGCCGAGCTGAACGGCGGCGGCGTGGGCGTGCTGCTGGTCCATGGCACCGACCCGGCGTACAGCCTGCCGAAGGCCATGGGCTTCGCCGAGGCGGCGAAGAAGGCGGCGTTCCGCGTTTCGTTCTCGTCGTACCCGGACGACACCTCGCAGCTGTGCGACCTCATCCTGCCGGATCATCACCCGCTCGAGTCGTGGGGCGATCATCGCGGCTGGACGGGCATCGCCTCGTTGATGCAGCCGGCGATGCGCCCGGTGTTCGACACCATGAGCACGCCCGAAGCTCTGCAGAAGACCGCGGTCAAGCTCGGCAAGGCGCAGGGCGCGCTGGCGAAGGACTGGCTCGCCCAGCTCAAGGGCGCATGGTCGGGCGGCTCGTGGGACGAAGGGCTCAAGAACGGCGGCACGTTTGCCGCGATGGGCACGGGCGGCGGCGGCGGCGGCGGAGTTTCCGGCGGCGGCGGCGCGCTCGACTTCATGCCGGCGCCGGCGGGCGGCGACATGCCGCTCATCGTCTACGCCTCGCCCAACATGTACGACGGCCGCGGCGCGAATCGCCCCTGGCTGCAGGAGCTGCCCGACCCGGTGACCAAGGTGGTGTGGGACCACTGGGTCGAGATGCATCCCGATACGGCCCGCAAGCTCGGCCTGACGCGCGGCGACCACGTCGCCGTCAAGACGCCGGCCGGCACGCTCGAAGCGCCGGTCTACGACTACATCGGCATGCGCCCGGGCGTGCTCGCGCTCGGCACCGGCCAGGGACACGTCGAGTTCGGCCAGTACGCGCGCGGCCGCGGCGCCAACGCGATGACCGTGCTCCCGGGCACGCTCGACTCGCAGGGCGCGCTGATCTACCAGACGACGGCCTCGATCACGAAGACCGGGAAGCCGCACAAGCTGGTCTACGTCGGCGGCGACCGCTACCAGGGCGGCCAGTCGCGCCAGATGGGCCGCGGCATCGCGCAGTCGATCCCGCTGACCGAGGTCGGCAAGCCCAAGTCCGCCGAGGAGAAGCACGAGGAGGCGATGCACGAGCCGGGCTTCAAGGGCGCGATCGTGCCGCCCGACCCGATCGCCCACGCCGCGAAGGAGGCCCCGAACTCGGCCTACGCGCACCACGCGAACCACAAGTGGGCGATGGCGATCGACCTCAACTCGTGCACCGGCTGCCAGGCCTGCATCACGGCCTGCAGCGCCGAGAACAACGTCGCAGTCGTCGGCAAGGAGCAGATCGCCCGCGGCCGCGAGCTGATGTGGATCCGCCTCGAGCGCTACTACGACGAGAAGGACGGCACCGTCGCGGTCAGTCACGTCCCGATGATGTGCCAGCAGTGCGGCGCGGCGCCGTGCGAGAGCGTGTGCCCGGTGTACGCGACCTATCACAATCCCGAAGGCCTCAACGCGATGATCTACAACCGTTGCGTCGGGACCCGCTACTGCAGCAACAACTGCCCGTACAAGGTGCGCGCCTTCAACTGGTACTCGTACAAGTTCCCGGCGCCGCTCAACTGGCAGCTCAATCCCGACGTCACCGTGCGCGACAAGGGCGTGATGGAGAAGTGCACGTTCTGCATCCAGCGCATCCGCGTCGCCAAGGACACGGCGAAGGACGAAGCGCGCAAGGTGAAGGACGGCGACGTCGTCACCGCGTGCGCCCAGACCTGCCCGTCGAAGGCGATCGTGTTCGGCGACCTGATGGATCCCACGAGCGAGATCTCGAAGCGCGTCCATTCCGAGCGTGGCTACAAGGTGCTCGGCGATCTCAACACCTATCCGTCGGTGACCTACCTGAAGAAGGTCACCCGCGGCGTACCCGCGGCCTAAAGGACGATCCCCGTGGCGAAACTGACGTACGCGAAGGTCAACCAGGACATCCTGCGGATGATCCGTCCGCCGACGTCGGCGTGGGGAATCCTGTTCCTGGCCGACCTCATGGTCCTCGGCTTCGGACTGCTGTGCTTCGCCTGGCAGGTCCGGACGGGCCTCGGCGTGGCCGGCTACACCCGGCCGGTCATGTGGGCGACCTACATCACGGACTTCGTCTTCTGGGTCGGCATCGGCCACGCCGGGACGCTGATCTCGGCCGTGCTGTTCCTGTTCCGCGCCCGCTTCCGCAACTCGATCTACCGCACCGCCGAGGGCATGACGGTGTTCGCGGTCATGACCGCCGGGCTGTTCCCGCTGATCCACCTCGGACGCGTGTGGTTCTTCTACTGGCTGATCCCGTATCCGAACCAGCGCCAGCTGTGGACCAACTTCCGCTCGCCGCTCGAGTGGGACGTGTTCGCGGTCTCGACCTACCTGACGATCTCGTCGGTGTTCTTCATCGTCGGCCTGATCCCGGACGTCGCGGTCGCGCGCGAGCACGCCGTCGGCATCCGCAAGAAGCTGTACACGCTGCTGTCCTTCAACTGGCGCGGCACCGACCGCCAGTGGAAGCACTACAACAACGCGTACACCTACTTCGCCGCGCTGGCGACGCCGCTGGTGTTCTCGGTCCATTCGGTCGTGTCCTGGGACTTCGCGATGTCGATCAACCCAGGCTGGCACTCGACGATCTTCGCGCCCTACTTCGTCGCCGGAGCCATCTTCTCGGGCATCGCCATGGTGATCACGCTGATGGTGCCGATGCGCAAGATCTTCCACCTCGAGGACTACCTCGGCGACTGGCACTTCGACAGCATGGGCAAGATCCTGCTGTTCACCTCGCTGATCGTGACCTACGCGTACGCGGTCGAGATGTTCATGGCCTGGTACGGCGGCAACCCGTACGAGAAGTCGGTGTTCTGGGACCGTGCCTTCGGGCCGATGGGCTGGGCCTACTGGATCATGGTGCTGTGCAACTGCCTGATCCCGCTGCTGTGCATCAAGAAGTCGGTGCGCACCAGCATCCCGGCGATGTTCGTGATCTCGATCTTCGTCAACATCGGGATGTGGTTCGAGCGCTTCGTCATCATCGTCCAGTCGCTGTCGCACAGCTTCCCGGTCTTCACCTGGAAGCTCTACGCGCCGACCTGGGTCGAGCTCGGCATCACCGCCGGGTCGTTCGCGTGGTTCTTCATGTTCTTCCTGCTGTTCGTCAAGTTCCTGCCGGCGATGGCGATCGCGGAGATCAAGGAGATCCTCCAGACGCCGCTCAAGAAGAGGGCCGCATGAGCGCGCCGCGCCAGGGAGTGCTCGCCGTGTTCGAGCACGCGGACTCGGTCGTCGACGCCGTCAAGGCGCTGAAGGCGGGGGGGCGACGCAAGTTCACCGTGATGACGCCGGTGCCGAACCACGAGATCGCCGACGCCATCGACGACACGCAGTCGCCGGTGCGCTGGTTCACGTTCATCGGCGCGGTCGTCGGCGGCTCGCTCGGGCTCCTGCTGTG
>Ga0207650_10001072_pt1 | contig 20331 bp, 18 predicted proteins | sample KBSS63metaG_FD_184325 | JGI IMG/M metagenome (GOLD analysis project Ga0207650, IMG submission 184325) | Switchgrass rhizosphere microbial communities from Kellogg Biological Station, Michigan, USA - KBS S6-3 metaG (SPAdes) (version 2) | ecosystem: Host-associated > Plants > Roots > Rhizosphere...
GAGCACGAGGTCGGCAGCCTCGCGCTTGAATTCAGGAGTAAAGGAGCGGCGTTGTTTGGTCATCTGACACCTCGATCTGGCGAGCATTCTCGCCTAAATGGGTGTCCGGTTTCATTAGACCACTACACTCATGATCAAAACGGGGGAGGATCACAATGCCTACTCTGATATCCCGTTTACCACTGGACCTTTAGATCCAAATAAAGAATTTGTCCACGTATTTGACGAGCTCTCGCTTGAAGTGTTGATGAGCGAGATGAGTACGGTGAAGGACTTCATCGATTACATAAGCGCGCGCAAGGCCTTTCTAATCAATCCGAACACGACTGTATTCAGTGCAGGGGAAGAGCAGCTCATAGCAGCTTACCTCATGCATTCGGATGAGAATGAAAGTTCATTCATCCCTCGCACCGAAAGTTTGCCCCAGCTCATTACCTTCGACGAGACCCTATACTCAGGCTTACGAACGCGGCCAGAGTATAGGGAGATGCATGCCCAGAATAGGAAAAGTGGTTTTTGGGATGCATTAATCGAAAAATTTATCGCCATTGGAGATCCAGCGCTCACTGAACTGGGTACCGATCAGAAGAACCACGAAACAGAGCTTGCTCTTCGGCTGATGGCCTCGGAAACCAGGTTCATGAGGCGCGAGCTTGTCCGCAACTTCTTCGAGATGATTGATCTGGCGAAGGCTGGGCATTACGTGCGAAGAGCTCGTACCCTGACTACCCGGCAAGCCCCAAGTCTCCTCTATATTTTCTTGGTATGCCCCAAGCTTGAAGGCCAGACATATGAGGAGTACAGAAGATATCGGTGCAGCATGCTGCTGTCGTATGCACAATGCGCGAAGCTGAAATTTACTCAAGCTAAAATCATCGTCGCTCTCGGGTTCGATCATCCATTGAAGGATTACCAAGGTGGCTCTGAGGATCTGTGTGTATACATGCACGATGAGTACACAGAGGATGAGCGAGTCCAGGTAGAGAGGCTGCGAGCTGAGCTTAGGATCTATGCTGAGTCCTCAAATCCAGCCGAAAGCAGGAGCTATCAATTTCCTGTTGCGCGCGAAAACCAATCCGACACCAACATCGTTTCTGAGCTTGCTGTAAAAAAACAAGGGAAGGCCAAGAAGTCCAGAAACAAAAACCAGAAGCAAGCTAGAAGAGCTAATAGAAAAAAGTGATGCTGGTTTGCCGCTGCGGAGAATCAAATGTAGCGCTGAAGTCAACGCCCGCTTCCTGCCGTCTGTTGCCTGTCGCCACCGCAGCTTTTGGCGGATTCCTGCCTATTCTCTACGGAGGGGATGATCGACAACGTTCGAATTCAAAAGGTTTATCATTCCGTATGCGGCTCTGAACTACTTGCAGACCGACAACGTACTGACATTTCAAAAATCCCGATTCGATTCCACCGAACGCCATAACTAGCTGATTTATTTATAGTTACTAGTTGGGGTACGCCGAATTCTCCACCGAAATCCAGACGCCCGGAATACCTGGCCTCCCCGATGCATACCGTTCGTCTGGTGCCGCACCATATCTCGAAGCCCCGCAATGCGGGGCTTTGTGGTTTCTGGGGTTTGGAAAACACGAAAACCTTTGGCCGTCGTTTTGGCCAAAATGCCCAAAAAGTGTCCACGCTTCATTTTTGCTCCACCGACGCCCTCACCTGCTTGATAGCTTCTCCGTCCTTGTCGCCTTCTGCCTATTTCCCGGAAGAGCTCAATTTCTTAAAGTGCCAAATGGCAGGTGCCCCCCCTCCCCGCCTACGCACAACCTCACCAAGACAAGATAACGCCCAGCCCAATCAAGCCGGGACGTGTAGATCAATGCCCGGAACTCTGCCCGCCGTCTACATGAAGAATCTCCCCCGTCACGACCCCCGCATTCTCCGGATAAATAATCGCCTGGGCGATTTCACTCACCTCCCCCATGTGCCCAACCGGGTGCATTTGCCCCAGCGCAGCATGGCTTTCCTCGCCATGCATCGGCGTCTTGATGATCCCCGGGCTTACCGCATTCACTCGGATACCGCGCTTGGCGTATTCAATCGCCAATGATTTGGGCGCTGAGTTCAGGCCGCCTTTGGTGATGTTGACGATGTGGCCGGCGTTGTTCTTTTCCATCTCGGCAATGGCAAGTTGAGTGATATAGAAGAAGCCGTAGGCATGCGCCGGGAGGGGATAAAGGTGGGGCCGGGTACATCATCAGTGCCGTGGTGTAACAAACATGTCTCGCACTGGCGGGCATAAAAAAACCCCGAACCAGTCGGGGTTTTTTAGCGCCTGGCATCAGGCGCGACGCCAGATCAATTAGAAAACGTTGATCGGGTAGTCGGCGAACAGACGGATTTCGTTACCGCCTACGTTGTACTGGTCAGCGTTATTGGAGACGCGCAGCCACGAGGCACGAGCACGCAGGCTCAGGTCTTTGGCCGGACCGCTCTGGACCACGTACTTGAACTGGTTCCAGATTTCACGCTCGGAGCCATCGCCGCGGTTGGTGCCGTCGTCGATGTTGGTACCGCGCACGTAGGCGACGTTGTAGGTCAGGCCCGGTACGCCGAAGGTGGCGAAATCGATGCCGTAGCCGAGTTGCCACGAACGCTCGTCCTTACCGTTGAAGTCAGACCAGTAGGAGTTGGCCAGCAGGATGGTGTTACCACCGTCGCCGATGCCGCCAGCGTTGCGGTAGCCGCCATACAGGTAGCCGGTGTCGCCGGTGCTGCGCTGGTGAGCGACGGTGAAGCTGTGCGGGCCAACGGCCCACGTGGCGCCCAGGCTCCAGATTTTGTTGTCGCGGGCGTCAGCATCTTTCTGGTTTTCCAGGGCGAAGCTGCGGTCCAGCTTGGTTTTGTAGCCGTTGAAGTCAAACGTCAGCGACTGCTTCTCTGGCAGGGCCAGGACGTAGTTGACGTTGACGTATTGCTTCTTCAGCACGTCTTGCATGTCCGAGGCATACAGCGCAGCCGACAGGCTCTCGGTGAATTTGTAGCTACCACCGATGTAGTCGATGCTTTTCAGGCGGCCGCTGTCGGTGCCTTCCGCGCTCTTGCGCGCTTCTTTGGTGAAGTGACCCGCGTCCAGTTGCAGACCGGCGATCTCTTTGGAAACGATCGACGTACCGGTGTAGGTTTCCGACAACAGACGGGAGTTGTCGTACTGCAGCACAGGTACGGCCGGGAACTGGTCACCGTACTTGAGCACGGTGTTGGAAACGCGGAACTTCACGGCAGCGCCGCCCTTGGCCAGGTCGTGTGGTGCCGAGCCAGGGTTGTCGGTGGTGCCATTGCCCGGTTTGAAGAAGTCGATACCGCCCGCGCCGGCGCGACCTTTACCACCGTCCAGACGGATAGCGTATTGGCCGATCACGTCCACACCCACACCGACGGTGCCTTGGGTGAAACCAGACTCGAGCTTGCCGATGAAGCCTTGGCCCCATTCGGCTTTGTCTTGCTTGCCGTTTTTGTAGTCACGGCTGATGTAGGCGTTACGTGCGGCGATGTTCAGGTGGCTGTCTTCGATAAAACCCTTGGACTGGTCCTGGTCGTTTGCCATTGCTGTCGATGCGCTCAAAATCCCCAGAGCGATCAGACTCATCCGTTGCTTCAACATTTTCTTGTATTCCTTATTCCTGGTTGAGTACGCGCTGTGACACCAGGCTCCGTGTCGCTTTTCTGGTGTCGACTGATTCCGGAAAAAAGAAGGCCCGCGGACGACTGAACATGCCGCGGGCCTTTTTTATTGGATGAGTCATGGCGGTTAGCCACAGGCGTTGGGCGCAATCCTAGTCGCGCCCGGAACTATGTGTCAATTTCGCGAATCGTCTGTATTTAGGCGAAATAATTCTAAGCGATGCGCTTCAGCCGTTCTGAAAGCGACAAAAAACCGCACCTGAAACGTCAAAAAACACATTTAGTAATACATTTCAAAGCCGGTACGTTTGGGAATGCATAACTTGCGCAAATGCAAAGCATTACCATTAGCGCGCAGTTTTCCTCCCTAACAATTCGGATACATTCCTTCATGCCAGCCCCTCGCCTGACGCCCCTTACCCTTGGGCTTTCTGTTCTGCTGTCTGCCGGTTTTGCCTGTGCGGCCACCACCTTGCCCGAAACCTCTATCAGCGCCGAAGCTGACGAAGACGACCCGCGCGTCAAGGAAACCAGCACCGCCACCCGCACCGCCACACCGGTGCGTTATGTGCCCCAGGCTATCGATTCAGTGAAGACCGAAAGCCTGCGTTCCTACGGCACCAATGACCTGGGCCAGGCGTTGAGCGGGATTCCCAACGTGAGCAGCGGCGCCGACACGCGTTTTGACAGTTTGCGCATCCGCGGTTTCGACGCGAGCAATGACTTCTATCTGGATGGCATCCGCGACGACAGCCAGTACGTTCGCGACCTGCATAACATCGAGCGCATCGAAGTGCTCAAAGGCCCAGCCGCGGTACTCTACGGGCGAGGCGGTCAGGGAGGGATCGTCAACCGCGTGAGCAAACTGCCCACCGCCGGGCACACGTCGAGCATCGAGGCCCAAGGCGGCAGCAACGATCTGCGCAGTGTGTATGCCGACCTCAGCACCGACCCCACCGACAACATCAGCCTGCGCCTGAACATGGGCAACCAGGACAACAACAGCTTTCGTGATGGCGTCAGCGGCAATCGCCAACTGTTTGCGCCGTCCATGAGCTGGCAGCTCACGCCGGACCTGAACTGGCTGGTGCAGTACGAATACAGCCGCTACAACCGCACGCCGGACCGTGGCATTCCAGGGGTCAACGGCCGGCCGGCGGATGTGAGCCGCAGCACGACCTACGGCGACAGCCGCGATTACATCGACGACAAGACGCAGTCGCTGCGCTCCAAGTTGGCCTATGAGCTCAACGACAACTGGCAACTGCGCCAGACCTTAGGTGTGTTCAAGCTCGACAGTGATTTCGACAACACCTATCTCACCGGCTACACCCCGGCGACCAACAGCGTCACGCGCCAGCGCTGGCAGCAGGACCTGACCACCCTCAACATCTTCAATAACGTCGAGCTCGAAGGTGGCTTCAGCACCTTCGGCCTGGAACACCGCCTGCTCACCGGCCTTGAACTGGGCAGCCAGCGCCGTGATCCGAAGCTGTACACCGCCACTACCGTCGCACAAGGCGGCCGCGTCGTACCGCCCCTGGACCTCAACCAGCCCAATCGTAACCTCAGCCATACCGGGCGGATGAGTGTATCGAGTGACAACCACACCGAAGTCGAAAGCCGCGCCCTTTATGTACAGGACCAACTGCGCCTGAATGACCAGTGGCAGATACTCGCAGGCCTGCGCTACGACCGCTTCGAGGTCGACACCAAGAACAAGCTGCTCAACACCCGGCAGGACGTTAAAAGCCACAGCACCAGCCCGCGCTTCGGCCTGGTCTGGACGCCACTGGAGCATCATTCGTTCTACGCCTCATGGAGCAAGACCTTCTCGCCTGCGGGTGGCGGCCTGATCGGCATCACGCCAAACGCCGCCGGCAGCGTCAACGACCTGAGTCCCGAGCTGACCAAGCAGAAGGAAATCGGGGTCAAGAGCGACTGGCTCGACGACCGCCTGAGCACCACCCTGGCGGTGTACGAACTGGAACTCTACAACCGCCGCACCAGCGACCCACTGAACCGCACCATCACCCTGCTCAGCGGTTTGCAGCGCTCACGCGGCGTTGAGCTGACCGCCACCGGCAAGCTCGTCGGCAACTGGTACGTGCGCGGTGGTGTCGGCCTGCAAGATGCCAAGGTCGAGAAGGACAACAACGGCTTCGAAGGCAAGCGCGTCAGCGATGTGGCCAAGCGCAATGCCAGCCTGTTCATCACCTGGAAACCGGAGATGGGCTGGTATGCGGAAACCGGTTTGACGTTGGTGGGCGATCGCTATGCCGACAGCCTCAACACCGTGGTGCTGCCGGGCTATGGCCGTTGGGACGCATTGGCCGGCTTCCGCCAGAAGGAATGGGATGTGCGGGCGGCGCTGAACAATATCGCGGATAAAACTTACTACGCGTCTGCGACCAGTGTGGCGCAGATTCAGCCAGGGGATCCGCGCAGTCTGGTGGTGACAGGCACGTACAGTTTCTAAAGCTACACACCCTTCAAATGTGAGAGCGGGCGTGCTCGCTCCCACATTTTGATCTCAGTGTTCTCTAGTTGTTTATCAACTCGCACAACGCGTGCACTTCGTCCTCACTGAACAAGCCCACCGGGTACCGTTCACTCATCACGCTGCGCCAATCAGGCTGCTGCCGGATCTGCCGCGAGCCGTTTTCCTTCAACCAGAGCGCCAGCGCATGAATCGCGTCGCCGTCGACCCGCAAGGGGTGGAACGTACGCGTGTACATCAGGTTGATATCGGCATTCATTTCAGCGCTCTCTCCTACTGCGTGAGCGGCTAACTTACTCAAGGTTTATGACAGAACTGCGCAGTCATCACCTTGGGCCACTGTGACAACAGCGATACAAGAGCTATGCCAATGTCTCGTGTTCATAGGCAGGTGGACACAAAAAAGCCCGCGACCTTGCTGGGGCACGGGCTTGCTGGGGGCGTTGAAACCGGGTGGCCCCGGCTATCGCCAGGACGCTGTTACAACTGCACTCAATTTTTGTGCGGCGCGGGCTGCTGTTGGGTCAGACAGTGGATATTGCCGCCACCCAGTAACAGTTCGCGGCCAGGCACCATCACCACTTCGTGCTGCGGGAACAGGTCCTGCAGGATCGCCTTGGCCTGGCTGTCCAGCGGGTCATCGAAGCTCGGCGCGATGATGCCACCGTTGACGATCAGGAAGTTGACGTAGGAACCGGCCAACCGCACGGTCGGATTGCGCTCCTGGGTGCCGTCAACCGGGTCTACACCGGCGCACTCTGCCTCGGTGGCATACAGCGGCCCCGGGATCGGCATTTTATGCACTGTGAACGAGCGACCCTGGGCGTCAGTGCTGCTTTGCAGCACGTTCATCGCGGCGTGGCAGCGTGCGTAGTTCGGGTCTTGCGGGTCATCGGTCCAGGCCAGCAGCACTTCCCCTGGACGCACGTAGCAGCAGAAGTTATCCACGTGGCCGTCGGTTTCGTCGTTGAACAGACCGTCCGGCAGCCAGATGATTTTATCCACCGCCAGATTGGCGCTCAGCACCGCTTCGATCTGTGCACGGTCGAGGTGCGGGTTGCGATTGGAGTTAAGCAGGCATTCTTCGGTGGTGATCAGGGTGCCTTCGCCGTCGACATGGATCGAACCGCCTTCCAGCACAAAGCCTTCGGTGCGATAGCGCGGGGCGCGTTCGATCTCGAGGATCTTGCCGCCGACCTGCGAGTCGCGGTTCCACGGCGAATACAGGCCGCCGTCAAAACCGCCCCAGGCGTTGAAGTCCCAGTTCACGCCACGCACTTCGCCACTGTGGTTGATCACAAAGGTAGGGCCGGTGTCGCGCACCCAGGCGTCGTCACTGGACATCTCCACCACACGGATATTCGGCACATCCAGGCGCGCACGGGCGTTTTCGTACTGGCCGGCGGAAACCGCCACGGTGACCGGCTCAAAACGCGCAATGGCCTTGGCCACCGCCACGTGAGCGGCCTGCGCCGGCTTGCCGCCCAGGCGCCAGTTGTCCGGGCGCTCAGGCCAGATCATCCAGGTCTGGGTCTGTGGCGCCCACTCGGCAGGCATGTGGAAGCCATCGGCGCGAGGGGTGCTGTGCAGGGTGGTCATGGCGTTCAGGACTCCGAATGGGGTGAAGGCCGACTTTATAGCGGATAAAAATCGGCTTTAGAAGCTAAAAAAGATGATAGGCGATAAATATGACAGTAATTAACCGATAACAATCGATTATTTACAACTGCTCATCCAGCACCTTCGACAGCATGTCGACGAAGAAGTCCACACTGCGTCGAGACGTGACCATCGGCGGCTTGATCTTGAGGATGTTTAAATAATCACCGGTGGGCTGCATGAAAATCCCCAACTCCCGCAGGCGGTCACACAACAACGTGGTTTCTTCGGTGGCGGGCTCCAGCGTTTGCCGGTCGCGCACCAACTCGAGGCCCAGATAAAAGCCGGAACCGTGGACGGCGCCCACCAGAGGATGGCGATCGATCAGTTGTTCCAGTCGCGCCTTGAAATGCCCACCGACCACCTGGGCGTTTTCCCACAGCTTTTCTTCTTGCATCACATCCAACACGGCCATGCCGATCCGGCAACTCACCGGGCTGCCTCCCGACGACGAGAAGAAATACCCCTCGGCCTCAAGCGCCTCAGCAATTTCACGCCGGGTAATCACCGCGCCGAGGGGCTGGCCGTTGCCCATGCCCTTGGCCATGGTGATGATATCGGGCACCACACCCTGCTCTTCAAAGCCCCAGAAAAAATGCCCCATGCGGCCGTAACCCACCTGCACCTCATCGGCGATGCACACGCCCCCCTGGGCGCGTACCCGCGCATACACCTGCTGCAGATAGCCCGGTGGCAACGAAATACCACCGGCATTGCCGTACACCGGCTCACAGATAAAGCCCGCCAATGGGCGCTTGCTCGCGGCGATTTTCGCCAGGTTGTGCTCCACGCTTCTGACGTAATCGGGCGCGCTGTCCTGCCCACGGAACTCACCGCGATAGGTGTTGGGCGCCGTCACCGGGTGCACCCAATCCGGGCGGCTGCTCAAGGCCTTGGGGTTGTCGGCAATCGACGTGGACACTGCATCCGCCGCCACCGACCAACCGTGGTAAGCCTCCAGCACGCTGAGCATGTCGCGCCCGCCGCTGTAGGCCCAGGCCAGGCGGATCGCCAGGTCATTGGCTTCGGTACCACTGTTGACCAGGAACACCCGGTCCATGCCTTCCGGTGCCAGCGCCAGCAAACGTTCGGAAAACTCGGCAATCGCCGCGTAGTGAAAGCGCGAGTTGGTGTTGAGCAATGACCATTGCCGCGCCGCCACCGCCGCCATGCGCGGGTGACCGTGGCCCAGCACGGCCACGTTGTTGAGCATGTCCAGGTAGGAACGGCCCTGCATATCGATCAAGTGATTGCGCCAGCCGCGCTCGATGCGCGGCGGGTCGACGTAATAGTGCTTTTGCGAACGGGCGAAACTGGCGTCGCGGCGGGCCAGCAGGGCCTCGGGGTCCAACTCGGGTTCGGCGTCGCAGGCCAATCCCAGCACCGCTGCGGGTGAAGGGCACAGCGTTTGCCAGGCCTGCGCGCGGGAAGGCGTGCAAAACAGCGGTGCGGGCCCGTCAGTGCGACAGAGTTGCACGGTCAGCGGGCCTTCAACCGCACCGATCACCTGGCCCTTGAGCACCGCCCCACCCGGCTGAACCAGCGCTTTTACGCCCCACAGTCGTACGTTTACCGCGTTGCTGTGAACCTGGAGTTCGCCATTGACACCCGATCGCACAATGCCGGCGAACGGCGCTTCAACGGCAGTCCCCTGAGGCACCTGTAATTCGACGTGCAACGGGAAGGTCTCGGGCTCGTGGGCGCTGTCCGGCTGGGTACGCGACAAACGGTATTGCCCATAGCGACTCGCGGCCAGGCCGTGCACCACCGCCGCATCCTGCAACAAACGCTGATCGATACCGGGTTGCTCCCAATTCCCGGCGTCGAAATGCGGGCTGAGTACACCCAGGTCGATCAGCGCGAACTCGCGCCCGACCAGCCCCGGCAGCAAAGGCGCGAAGCCTTGCCCGTCGATCGGTGCCGGTGCCTGCCCGACGCTGCTTAGAATCGCCGCCTCCATCAGCTCAAACGGCACTGACGTCGCCACATGGAAAATTTCCCACTCATGCTCGGCGTTTTTCAACAGGTAAGTGTTATCCGGGTCCAGGCGCTGCTGTTGCTCGCTGCTCAAGACCAGCACCGCCGCACGGGCGACGATCAGCGGCCACAGCGCCTGCAATTCTGCCGGCTCTAACGGTGTCACCGCGTGACAGGCCTGGATCGCCGGCAAGATCGCAAAGGGATCGCCCTCAGCGTGATGCAACAGGGCGGCGCAGGTGACCGATAGGTCGGCAATGCGCCAGGTGTGCACCAGGTCGCCGAAATCGATCACGCCCCGGACCTGCCAATGCCGCTGCGCATCACGCTGCCACACGACGTTGTCGTCGGTGATGTCCATGTGCACCGCTTGCCACGGCAGACGGTCGGCCACGGCGTGCAGGCGCGTCGCTACCTGCTCGGCCGCTTGCTCCAGTGCGGCGCGCTGGGGCAGGTTTTCAAGCGTTGCCAGCAGGTGGGCAATCAATGCCTGGGCGTGACGCGGGTCCCACTGCAAGGTGCGATCCAGCCAGGGTGCTTGAAATCGGCCAGCGCCAGGTTCATGCGTCCGCACAGCTCACCAAAGCCTGCGATCACGTCACGGCCCAGGTGGGGCTGATGGGTCAACGGCTGGCCGTCGATGTACCCCAACAGCCGCAGATGCAGGGTCTGGCCGTCCACCACGACCGAGAGCAACTCTTCACCGGTGAGCGCCTGGATGACCTCGGGCACCTGCACGTGTGCATCGGCCTTCAGACTGTTCAGCGCCGCGTGCTGCGCCTGCAGCTCAACGGCCGCGTAGTCACCCCGGCAGATCTTCAGAACAAAGCGGCCACGGTCGCTGTCGACTCTATAATTGAGGTCTTGCTGGCTACCCAGTGACTGCAAGGTGCCGGTGAGGCCGTAATGCTGCTCGAGCAACTGTGCCGCCCGGTCGGAGCTGACGTGTGGGCAAGGCAGGCTGGCACGATGAATCAACGTGGCGAGCAACATTGTGACGACCTCTGTTTTTTCAGGCGTCTATATCGCCACCTTTAAGGGGGTTAAGGCAACCCCCAATGCACACCGCGCTTGCGCAGCCCTGCGTCACAACTCAAGCTATGCTTCATTCGCTTAATGTCCGTCTAAGGAAAAGGCCCCCGACATGCGCATTCTCATCACCGGCGGCGCTGGTTTTATCGGCTCTGCCCTGATCCGCCATTTGATTGAAAACACCGAGCACCAAGTGCTCAACCTGGACAAACTCACCTACGCCGGCAACCTGGAGTCGCTGACCAGCATCGCGTCCGACAGCCGCTATGAGTTCGTCCAGGCCGATATCGTCGACCAGGCCACCGTCAGCGCCGTACTGACGCGCTTCGAGCCGCAGGCGATCATGCACCTGGCAGCCGAGTCCCATGTCGACCGCTCCATCGACGGCCCGTCGGATTTTATCCAGACCAACATCGTCGGCACCTACAGCTTGCTCGAAGCCACCCGCGCCTATTGGCAGAAGCTCGATGAGCCGGCCAAGCGTGCGTTCCGCTTCCATCACATTTCCACCGACGAGGTGTACGGCGACTTGCATGGTGTGGACGATCTGTTCACTGAAACAACACCCTATGCGCCCAGCTCACCGTACTCGGCCAGCAAGGCAGCGTCCGACCACCTGGTCCGCGCCTGGCAGCGCACCTACGGCCTGCCGGTTTTGCTGACCAACTGCTCGAACAACTACGGGCCGTTCCACTTCCCCGAGAAGCTGATCCCGCTGGTGATCCTCAACGCCCTCGCGGGCAAGCCACTGCCGGTCTACGGTGATGGCTTGCAGGTGCGTGACTGGCTGTTCGTCGAAGACCACGCCCGCGCACTGCTCACAGTAGTCACCCAAGGTGTGGTCGGCGAGACCTACAACATTGGCGGGCACAACGAGCAGAAGAATATCGACGTAGTGCGCGGCATCTGCGCCCTGCTCGAAGAACTCGCGCCACAGCGCCCGGCCGGGGTCGCGCAATTTGCCGACCTGATCACCTTCGTCAAGGACCGCCCAGGCCACGATCAGCGCTATGCGATCGATGCCAGCAAGATTGAACGCGAGCTGGGCTGGGTTCCTGAAGAAACCTTCGAATCCGGTTTGCGCAAGACCGTGCAGTGGTACCTCGATAACCTGGAATGGTGCCGCAGGGTCCAGGACGGCAGTTATCAGGGCGAACGTTTGGGCAACACCGACTTTAAGGATCTGATTGCATGATGAAGGGAATCGTATTGGCCGGCGGTTCCGGCACGCGTTTGCACCCCATTACCCTGGGCGTCTCCAAGCAATTGCTGCCGGTGTACGACAAGCCGATGATCTACTACCCGATCTCGGTGCTGATGCTGGCGGGGATCAAAGACATCCTAGTGATTTCCACACCGGTGGACCTGCCGCAATACCGCAACCTGCTGGGGGATGGCAGCCAGTTTGGCGTGCGTTTCAGTTATGCCGAACAGCCGTCGCCCGATGGCTTGGCCCAGGCGTTCCTGATTGGCGAGGCGTTTATCGGCGAAGACCCGGTGTGCCTGATCCTGGGCGACAACATCTTCCACGGCCAGCACTTCGGCGATCAATTGCGCACCGCGGCCGAACGCGCTAGCGGGGCCACGGTATTCGGCTACTGGGTCAAGGACCCGGAGCGTTTTGGCGTGATCGACTTCGACAAGGAAGGCCGCGCCCTGTCCATCGAAGAAAAACCCGCCAAGCCCAAGTCGCCCTATGCGGTCACCGGCCTGTATTTCTACGACAACGACGTGATCAAGATCGCCAAGGACGTTAAGCCTTCGCCCCGTGGGGAGCTTGAGATCACCGACGTCAACAACGCCTACCTCAAGCGTGGCGACCTGCACGTAGAGCGCTTCGGCCGCGGCTTTGCCTGGCTGGACACCGGTACCCATGACAGCCTGCTCGAAGCCTCCACCTATGTGCAGACCATCGAGCATCGCCAGGGCTTGAAAGTCGCCTGCCTGGAAGAAATCGCCTACGAAAATGGCTGGATCGACCGTGACTATCTGCTGGAGCGTGCCAAGTACTTTGGCAAGACCGGCTATGGTCAATATCTTTTCACGCTCGCAGGGGAAACTGCATGAATGTGACCGCCACTGAGTTGCCCGGTGTACTGATCATCGAGCCGAAGGTTTTTGGCGATGAACGCGGTTTTTTCTATGAGAGCTACAACGCCCGGAACTTCGCACAAGCCACTGGTCAGCACGTGGATTTTGTCCAGGACAACCACTCGCGTTCGCAAAAAGGCGTCTTGCGCGGTTTGCACTACCAGATCGAACACGCTCAGGGAAAACTGGTGCGTGTCACAGCGGGTGAAGTCCTGGACGTAGCGGTGGACATCCGCCGCAGCTCACCGCATTTTGGCAAATGGGCCAGCGTGCGCTTGTCTGCCGAAAACAGCCGTCAACTGTGGATTCCGCCGGGGTTTGCCCATGGTTTTGTCGTGCTCAGTGACTCTGCTGAATTCCTCTACAAAACCACCGATTACTACACGCCCTCTGCGGAACGCTGCATTCGCTGGGACGATGCTGATCTGGATATCGATTGGCAGTTTGCCGGTACCCCGACGCTGTCCGACAAGGATCAAAACGGCAAAAGCCTGAAAGAGGCAGACCTTTTCCCATGAAGGTCTTGATCACCGGCCAACACGGCCAAGTCTCCCGAGAACTGCAACTGCAGCTCCAAGGCCTGGGCGAGCTCATCGTCCTGGGCCGCGACCAGCTTGACCTGGCCAACGCCGACCAGATCCGCCAGCAAATCCGGGTCCATCGCCCCGATCTGATCATCAACGCCGCAGCCCACACTGCCGTCGATCAAGCCGAAAGCGAGCCGGACGCGGCCTTCGCGATCAACGCCATTGCTCCTGGTGTTCTCGCAGAAGAAGCCAAGGCACTGGGCATCCCGTTGATCCACTACTCCACCGACTACGTGTTCGACGGCAGCAAGCCGGCCCCCTATACCGAAGCCGACACGCCGAACCCGCTGGGTGTCTACGGCCAGAGCAAACTGGCGGGCGAGGAGGCGATTGCAGCCGTGGGAGGCGACTACCTGATCCTGCGCACCAGTTGGGTCTATTCCAGCCATGGCAAGAATTTCCTGCTGACCATGCAGCGCCTGCTGCAGGAGAAACCGCAGATGCGCATCGTCGCCGACCAGATCGGCGCGCCGACGTGGGCCGGCAGCATCGCGCGCAGTACGCGTGCGCTGATCGAGCGCTGGCAAGCGGGCGAACCGGGAGAATGGGGTGTCTACCACCTGACCAACCAAGGTGAGACCTCGTGGTTTGGTTTTGCCGAGGCCATCGGCGAGCATCTGCGCACGCAGGGCAAAGCGTGCGCCGAACTGGAAGCGATCCCTTCCAGTGCCTACCCGACGCCAGCCAAGCGCCCCTTGAACTCGCGCCTTGACTGCAGCCGCCTGCAGCAGCAATGGCACGTCAGCCAGCCGAGCTGGCAAGACGCATTGCGCGAGTGTCTTGCACAGCCGCACTAGGCATAATGCGCCTGTCCCCACAGGCGCATGACTCCCATGACCCCATCCCTCCCGCGTAGACCCCGCTGGCGCAGCCTCGCCCTGCTGGCGTTGTGCTTGGCACCGCTGCTGTGGCCGCTGGAGCACCTGGCTGAGCGTTATTACCGCAGCGAACTGGCGGGGCAGAACCGTCAGACCCTCGACCTGTACGTGGCCAACCTGCTCGGCACCCTGCACCGCTATGAAGTGTTGCCGCAGATCCTCGGCGACCTGCCGGCCCTGCGCACAGCGCTGGATTCGCCCCAAGTCAGCACCAACCTGGTCAACGCCAACCTGCTGCTCAAGGATGTCGCCGCCCAGGCCGGGGTGGAAGTGATGTACCTGATGGACACCCGCGGCAAGACCCTCGCCGCGTCCAATTGGGATAAACAGGACAGCTTTGTCGGGCGCAACTTCTCGTTCCGCCCCTACTTCAGCGAAGCCATGGACGGACGCCTGGGGCGCTTTTTCGGCCTGGGCACCACCTCGGCCAAACGCGGTTACTTCTTTGCTGCCGCCGTGCGTGATGGCGAGAAAATCATCGGTGTGCTGGTGGTCAAGGTGGACCTGGACCACACCGAAAGCCTGTGGGGCAACACCCCGGAACAGCTGTTGGTGACCGACCATAACGGCGTGGTCATCCTGACGTCGCGCCCGCAATGGCGATTCCGCGCCACCCGGCCGCTGACCGCCGCAGAGCGCCAGGCCATCATCGCCATCCAGCCCTACCCGACCCGCGATCCGCAGCCGCTGAGCCTGAGCAGCACCGCTTGGCTGCGTCAATCCACGGCCATCGCCGAGACGGGCTGGAACGTGGAGATCCTCGCGCCGCGCTCGCTGATCAACCGGCCGGTGCGTACAGTCGTTGCGGTGGGCGGCGCCACGCTCTTGGTCTTGATGTTGCTGCTGGGGTTGATGATGCAACGCCGCCGCCATTACCTGGAACGCATTGCCTTTGAAGCCAAGGCCCGTCGCGAGCTGGAAGCGCGCGTGGTCGAGCGGACCAGCGACCTGGAAGGCCTCAACCGTCGCCTGAAACAGGAAGTGCTGGAACGCGAACACGCCCAGCAGGAGTTGGTGCGCGCCCAGGATGACCTGGTGCAAGCGGGCAAACTGTCGGCATTGGGCACCATGTCGGCAAGCATCAGCCATGAACTCAACCAGCCCCTGGCGGCGATTCGCAGCTACGCGGAAAACGCCGAGATCCTGCTCGACCATGAGCGCACCACTGATGCGCGCGGCAATCTCAAGCTGATCAGCGAACTGACCGGGCGAATGGCCTCGATCATCGCCCACCTGCGCGCCTTTGCCCGCCGCGACCGCCATGCGCCAGAGAGCGTGGCCCTGCAACCGGCGCTGGACGATGCGCTGGCGTTGCTGGCCAAGCGGCGGCGGTCGATGGAGGTGGAGCTGATCCGTGACTTGCCGGAAGCGACCCTGTGGGTGCAAGCCGGCGAAACTCGCCTGCGCCAGGTGCTCGGCAACCTGCTGGCCAATGCCCTCGACGCCCTCACCGAAAAAGGCCCGCCGCGCAAACTGTGGCTGAGTGCCGAAACCACCGAACAGGGCGTCAACCTGTACATTCGCGACAACGGCCCGGGCTTTTGCATGGAGGCCCTGGGCCGCGCCAGCGAGCCGTTCTATACCACCAAGACACGCACCCAGGGCCTGGGCTTGGGCCTGGCGATCTGTGACACCCTGATGCGTGCCTTTGGCGGCGAACTGCTGTTCGCCAACCACAAGGAAGGCGGCGCGCTGTTAACCTTGAAATTGCGTGCCGGCTCGCCGGGCGTCAGTCTGCAACCGTCCGAGGACCGCAGTGTATGAGTATCGATAACCAGATTCAGGTGGTGTTGATCGACGACGATCCACACCTGCGTCAGGCCTTGTGCCAGACCCTGGACCTGGCCGGGCTGAAAGTCCTGACCCTGGGCGAAGCCACCGGCCTCACCGCGCGCTTGTCACGGGACTGGCCAGGCGTAGTGGTCAGCGACATCCGCATGCCCGGCATGGACGGTCTGGAGTTGCTGGCAGAACTGCACGGCCAGGACCCGGACCTGCCGGTGCTGCTGATCACCGGCCACGGCGACGTGCCGCTGGCGGTGCAGGCCATGCGCGCCGGTGCCTATGATTTCCTGGAAAAGCCGTTCGCCAGCGACGCCCTGCTCGACAGCGTGCGTCGCGCCCTGGCCCTGCGCCGCCTGGTGCTGGACAACCGCAGCCTGCGCCTGGCCCTCAGCGACCGCCAGCAACTGAGCACGCGCCTGGTGGGGCACTCCCCGCAAATGCTGCGCCTGCGCGAACAGATCGGCGCGTTGGCCGCGACCAAGGCCGATGTGCTGATTCTCGGCGAAACCGGCGCCGGCAAAGAGGTGGTCGCCCGCGCACTGCACGACCTGTCCAGTCGTCGTAGCGGTCCCTTTGTGGCGATCAACGCCGGGGCGCTGGCCGAATCGGTCGTCGAAAGCGAGCTGTTCGGCCATGAGCCCGGCGCCTTTACCGGCGCGCAGAAGCGCCGTATCGGCAAGTTCGAATTCGCCAACGGCGGCACCTTGTTCCTCGATGAAATTGAAAGCATGAGCCTGGATGTACAGGTCAAACTCTTGCGCCTGTTGCAGGAGCGCGTGGTGGAGCGCCTGGGCGGCAATCAGTTGATCCCGCTGGATATCCGCATCATCGCCGCGACCAAGGAAGACCTCCGCCAGTCCGCCGACCAGGGCCGCTTCCGTGCCGACTTGTATTACCGCCTCAACGTCGCGCCGCTGCGCATTCCGCCACTGCGTGAGCGCGGTGAAGATGCACTGATGTTGTTCCAGCACTTCGCCGACGAAGCCAGCAGCCGCCACGGCCTGCCACTGCATGAGCTGCAACCGGGGCAGCGCGCGCTGCTGTTGCGCCATAGCTGGCCGGGCAACGTACGTGAATTGCAGAACGCCGCCGAACGCTTCGCCCTGGGCCTGGAACTGGCGCTGGACAGCTCGCCGGATAACCCAGCGGCTGGCGTCCTGACCTCCACACCCGGCGGCCTGAGCGAGCAAGTCGAGCATTTCGAAAAGAGCCTGATCGCTGCCGAACTGACTCGCCCCCATGGCTCCATGCGCAGCCTCGCCGAAGCCCTGGGCGTACCGCGCAAGACACTGCACGACAAACTGCGCAAGCACGGCCTGAACTTCGCCAACCAAAGTGGCGACGACGAATGACCACTCCTACCCGCCAAGAGGCCGCCATGAGCCGCGACAGCCGTTACCTGGAATCCATCCTTCACCATGACATCCCCCTTACCCGGGAAATGGGCCTCAAGGTGCTCGACTGGCACGACCAACGGTTGGAACTGCATCTGCCCTTGCACGCCAACATCAACCACAAGAGCACCATGTTCGGCGGCAGCCTGTATTGCGGCGCGGTGCTGGCGGGCTGGGGCTGGCTGCACTTGCAGTTGCGCGAAGAAGGCATTGAAGACGGGCATATCGTGATTCAGGAGGGGCAGATCAGTTATCCGCTGCCGGTTACGCGGGATGCGACGGTGGTGTGCCAGGCACCGGAGGAGAAGGTGTGGAAACGTTTCGTGGCGACGTACAAGCGCTATGGCCGCGCGCGATTGACGTTGGAGACGTGGATTGTGAATGAGGGCAGTGAGGAACGAGCGGTGACGTTTACTGGCCAGTACGTCCTGCACCGCTAACCGCCACGACACAAAACACCTGTGGGAGGGGGCCTGCTCCCTCCCACATTTTGATCAGCTGTGGCCTTAAGACCTGGCCAGGGTGAGCAACCGCTCACGCCATGCTGCCTTCGCCGGCAACGCCAGGAAGAACGGGTTCAACAACGATGCCCGCGCCGGGTAACTGAACGGTTCACCGCTCAACTCCAACACCTCACCGCCCGCGCCTTCCAGCACGCCTTGGGCGGCTGCGGTGTCCCACTGCGACGTCGGCGCCAGGCGCGGGTAGCAATCCGCGCTGCCCTCGGCCAACAAGCAAAACTTCAACGAACTGCCGATATTCGCCAGCTTCAGTGCGCCCAGGCCTTCGCTCAAACCGTCCAACAAGCGTTCCTGCTCGGGGCTGGTGTGCCGACGACTGGCCACCACCGTAAACGACTCGCCCACCGCCGGCGCCTCGCGAACTTGAATCTGCTTGGGCGCTTCATTCACATCCGAGCGCCAGGCGCCCAGGCCCGCGCCACCGAAGTAGCAACGGCCACTGGTGGGCATCGACACCACGCCAAATATCACCCGGCCTTGTTCGATCAAGGCGATGTTGACGGTGAACTCTTCACTGCCGGCGATGAACTCCTTGGTGCCATCCAACGGGTCTACCAACCACCAGCGCTGCCAGCCGGCACGCACGCTTTGGTCGATATCGGCATCCTCTTCAGACAGCACGGGGATGCTGGGGTCCAACGCGGTGAGGCCGGCGAGAATCAGATGGTGAGCGGCCAAGTCCGCTGCCGTCACGGGCGAATCGTCAGCCTTGGAGGTGACGGCCACGTCGGCGCGCCAGTACGGCAATATCACTTCACCGGCCTGGCGGGCCAGTTCGATCACAGGGGCAATAAACGGGTGACCTAAAAACAGTTCGCTCATGCGCTAAACGCTCCTCGCTGGGTCAGCAGGTCTCGTACCAGGTACAGCGCGGCCAGGGCGCGGCCCTCACTGAATTGCTCGTTTTGCGCAAGCTGCGACAGCTCACGCAGGTTGACCCGCTCCACACGCATGGGCTCAGGCTCATCGCCTTCCAGGCGCTCTTCATACAGATCGGTGGCCAGCACCACTTGGATTTTCTGGCTCATATAACCAGGCGACAACGACAGCTCGGTGATGTGCTCCAACTGTCGCGCGCCGTAGCCCGCTTCTTCTTTCAACTCGCGGTCCGCCGCCGCCAGCACATCCTCGCCGGGCTCGATCAAGCCCTTTGGCAGGGACAATTCATATTCATCCGTGCCGCCGCAATACTCTTCCACCAGCAACGCATGATCTTCGTCGATCATCGCCACAATCATCACCGCCCCGTAGCCGGCACCGCGGCCCACCAGGCGCTCGTAGGTCCGTTCAACGCCATTGGAAAAGCGCAATTGCACTTCCTCCACGCGGAACAAACGACTACTGGCGACTATTTCGCGGGCGAGGACGGTGGGTTTCTGGCGCATAAGCGGCTCCTTGGCGTGATCGGGTTACTATACCGTGGCTTTTCCGATTGTCTGTGTCGGATATCTTTACTTACATGAGAACGTCCCATGCCCTCTTTGCCTTGGCACGCCATCGACACTGTCCTGCTGGACATGGACGGCACGCTGCTCGACCTGCATTTCGACAACCACTTCTGGATGGAGCACCTGCCGCAGCGTTACGCCGAGTTGCATGGGGTGAGCCGCGCCATGGCCGAGATGGAGTTGCAGCCACTGTTCGAGCGTAACGCGGGACAGTTGCAATGGTATTGCCTGGATTTCTGGAGTGCCGAGCTGAATATCCCGGTACGTGAACTCAAGCTGGAAACCGCCCACCTGATCGCGCTGCGCCCAGACGCCGATACCTTTCTGGCGGCGATCAAACAGGCCGGCAAGCGTGTGATCCTGATCACCAACGCTCATCGTGATTCGCTGTCATTGAAGTTGGAACGCATTGAACTGGCGCCGTATTTCGAGCGGTTGATCAGTTCCCACGACTACGGTTTCGCCAAGGAAAACCCGCAGTTCTGGGATGCCCTGCAAGCCGACATTAACTTCGACCCGGCCCGCAGCTTGTTTATCGACGACACCCTGCCGATCCTGCGCAGTGCCCAGGCGTTTGGTGTGGAGCATTTGCTCGCGGTGAAGGAGCCGGACAGCAAAAAAGGGCCCAAGGACACGGCAGAATTTGCCGCCGTCGGCGACTACCGTGATCTCATTGTCGGACTTTGAACCAATGTGGGAGGGTGTAGAACCGTAGACATCGTTTACATCTGAAACCGGGGACATCGTTTACACATTTGAGGCTTGGACGCGGGTCATACCCCGTCCAAGCCTCCCCAAGGAATAATCACACAGGTACAAATCCCAG
>Ga0207650_10001076_pt1 | contig 20302 bp, 17 predicted proteins | sample KBSS63metaG_FD_184325 | JGI IMG/M metagenome (GOLD analysis project Ga0207650, IMG submission 184325) | Switchgrass rhizosphere microbial communities from Kellogg Biological Station, Michigan, USA - KBS S6-3 metaG (SPAdes) (version 2) | ecosystem: Host-associated > Plants > Roots > Rhizosphere...
GAGGGCCGCGAGCGCCTTGCCGACGGCGTCCGGATCGAGCAGCATCACCGGCGCGCCGCAATACGGGCACACCGCGGAGCGGTCGAGCGCAACAGGTCCGCCACAGCTGACGCAGCGCACCGTCGAGACGGTTGCGCGAAGGCGCGTGACTTCGCTCTCCTCGATCGGGCGGATGAAGTTCTTTTCGCGCAGGAATTGCGCATAGGGCGTGAACCTGCCGTGCCCGCGGCGGCACCGGTAGTACGTGAAACGCGTCGTCTGGTTGACGTCGCGCGTGAGAGTGAGCGGCGTCGTACAGCGCGGGCAGGGCAGCAATGCGGGAAAGGCTGCACGCTGTTGCGGACGGGACGCGCTGATCGCGCGAAAGAGCTCGATCAGCGCGCCGGGCGTCAGCTGCTGGCTCTCGGTTGCGTCGAGCCACAGCGCCTGGCAGTTGTCGCACGCGTCGAGCGTCAGCGGCGCGAGCGGGGCTCGCGCAAGCTCGAGCGGCCGCATCGACCCGCCGCAACCGGGGCAGGTCAGCAGCGCCACGCCGCGATCACATTGCGCGCAGAACCGCTTGCGGGCAGTGCAGCCAGTGAACTCCCTTGTTCTCGCGTCGTGCGGAGCGCTCGACCTGGTCCATCTGGTCGACGTTGCAGACGACGCGCCCGTCGACGTCCGCCTTGGTGAGCGGTTCCGGCGTGCAGCCTGCCGTCAGGATCACCGCCGCCATGATTGCCGTGAGCGAGAAGATTCGCATCATCGTCTCTCCTTTCCCGCGGCGCGCCCGCGGAACGTCGAACCCGACGCAACACCGGCCGCATCGGCGGCGTCAGCGCGCGTTGAACGTATTGCAATCGCGCGGGTCACCCGATTGCAGTCCGGTGCGGAACCAGCGGGCGCGCTGCTCGGCGGAGCCATGCGTGAACGAGTCCGCCGGCAGCCGGCCCTTGCTGATCTGGTCGTCACCGACGGCCGCGGCCGCCCGCAGTCCGCTTTCGATATCCTTGGCGTCGATGATGTTGCGCTTCTGAGAAAAGAAGCCCCATACGCCCGCATAACAATCAGCCTGCAGCTCGAGCCGCACCGACAGCGCGTTACGCGTCCGCTCGTCGGCGCGCTGCGATTGCGCGTCGAACTGGCGCATGGTGCCGAGCAGGTTCTGCACGTGGTGCCCCACTTCGTGCGCGATCACGTACGCCTGCGCGAAGTCCCCCGGCGCACCGAAGCGGTTGTGCAGTTCGCTGAAGAACGTGGTATCGAGATAGAGGTCGTGATCTGCCGGGCAGTAGAACGGACCGACCACTGAGCTCGCCTGGCCGCATCCCGAACGCGTCCCTCCGCGATAGAGAACGAGTTTCGGCTTTTCGTAGCGCTGGCCCATCGCCTGGAAGATCGCGCCCCAGACGTCCTCGGTATCGCCGAGTACGGCTTTGGAAAAGTCGGTATTGACGGCCGCCGGCGATCCGGCAGGTGCAGAGGGTGCACGCGCGCCGGTTTGCGGACCGTAACCCGGCGGCGCCGACTGCTGCGGCGGCGCCTGCACGGAGCCGCCGTCGCCGCCGCCCATCATGCCGAGCATTTCGAACGGATTGATGCCGAAGAGCATGCCGACGATGACGAGAATGATCATCGCGCCGCCGCCAAGGCGCATCCCACCAAACCCAAGACCGCCGCCGCCGCCGCTGCCTTCGGGCATGCCGCCCGTGCGGTCCTCGACGTTGTCGCTGCGCCGGTAATCGCCCCACCGCATCGTTGTCCCCTCGAAAAGTCAGCGTCGCACGCGATCGGCGCACGTACACGTTTTGAATGCGCCGATTATACGGTGACCTGCAGGCCCGCCGCGGTTCGTCGCGGTGGTGCGTGCAGCGGCGAACTCGACGATCACGGCTTCAGTGCGCGATAAAGGTATGGCAGGCTGACATCCATCCGATAGTCGATCGACGAGTGGTTGTCATCGAATTCCTCGTACACATGCGCAACGCCGTGCTGAGTCAGTCGCTTGGACAGCACGCGCGCGCCGTAGTGCAGATGATATTGGTCGCGCCAGCCGCAGTCGACATAAATGCCGCGCATGGATTTGAGATTCCGTTTGCACGACGCGACAAGATTGACCGGATCGTTGCGCTGCCAGCGGCGCCACCGCGCCGGAATGAGCTCGCCGGTTTCGAGGTTGAATGGCAGCCGGAAGCCGAGCGGGGTCCGTGGATCGGGATCGTAAGTAGCAGCCATCGCGAGGTTCATCAGCGCGTGCACTTCGCCGTCGGCGAGCTTGTCCTTTTGCCAGATGTGCTTGAGGAAGCGCTTGACGCGGCCGTCGTCGACGCCGGACGCGGTCTCGCGCTCGTCGCGTAGCACGTCGACGCGTCCGGGCATGCGTCGCCGCCTGCGATAGCGGTCGAGCTCGTTCAGCGTGCGCGGCCAATCAGTGAAGTAGCAGAAATCGAACAGCGCGTCGCCGGAATGGTCGGCAACGGCGCCCCAGTGCTCTGCGTGACGCATTGCGTGAATGATCGCGCCATAGCCGCCCGACGACTTGCCGAAGCAGCCGCGATGCTCGCGCGACGCGAGCGTGCGAAACTGTCCGTCGACAAACGGGATCAGCTCGCGCGTCAGGTAATCCGCGTAGCGACCGATTGCGGACGAGTTCACGTACTGGTTGCCCCCGAGCGACGTGAAGCAGTCGGGGAACACCACGATCGTCGGCCCCATCCGCCGTTGCGCAATCAGCCGCGCGATCCGCTCAGGGACGTTTTCGTCGAACGGCCGCCAGTTGAGATGCGCGAGGCCCGACCCCGTGAAGCCGACGAGGTCGAACAGCACTGGAAAGCGTCGTCCCCGACCTGCGCTGCGGCCCCGCGTGACGCCCTGGTCGTAGCCCGGCGGCAGCCACACGGCAACCTTGCGCAGATGCGGATCGCCGAGCGCGTTCCCGGCGAGCATCTTCGAATCGTAATCGAGCACGACGACTTGCCCGGTGGATTTCGACGTCGGCTTTCGGCTCATGTCGCTCGCGGGTCGGGTGGACAGCGGCAGATTGTGCCGGTCCGACCGCCGGGCGGCAACGGCAATCCGGGCTTGCGCCGGAGAGGCCCTAGAATCCGCTCTTTTGCGCGATTCATCATGACTTCTCCGATCCAGCCATCCACATCGCCTTCGCTCGCCGCGATCAGCCGCGGCACGCTCTTCACAAGCTTTCTCAAGATGGGACTGCTCGGATTCGGCGGCGTGCTGCCATGGGCGCGGCGCGTCATCGTCGACGAGCGGCGATGGCTCGACGATCGCGAGTTCGCCGAGCTGATCGGGCTGTGTCAGGTGCTGCCAGGACCCAACGTCGTCAACCTTTCCGTCATCATCGGCTCGCGCAGTCACGGTCCGCTTGGTTCGCTGATCGCGGTGTCCGGCATCCTGTTCGTCCCGGTCGGGTTGATGCTGGTGATCGCAACGTTCTACGCGTCGGTCGCGCACGAGCCGATCGCGCGCAATGCGATCGCCGGTGCTTCAGCGGCCGCTGCCGGGCTGATCATCGGCACGGCCGTACGGCTGCTGCTGCAGACGCGTCCGCCCGTGCGGGGGCTGCTGACGGGCGGCGCGGCATTCGTGGCGGTCGGCGTGCTGCAGTGGCCGCTGCTGTGGGTGATCGTCGTGCTGATCGTCCTGGGCGTGGCCGCCGAGTGGCGAGCGTCGCGCGCGATCGAGCCAAAGCGGTGAGCGCAGCACACGTGCGCCGCGGGAGCGCGCGCCGATGAGTACCGCGGAAATCCTCGTCGAAATCGCGCTTCGCTTCGCAACGTTGTCGCTCGTTGCCATCGGCGGCATTAATGCGATCCTGCCCGAGATTCATCGCGTCGTCGTCGATGTCGAAGGCTGGATGTCGAGCGCCGAGTTCGCGGAGCTGTTCGCGCTCGCCCAGCTTTCGCCAGGCCCCAACGCGATGATCGTCGCGCTGGTTGGTTGGAAGCTCGCCGGCGTTGCCGGTGCGCTCGTCGCCACGCTCGCCGCCTGCGGACCGTCGTCGATCGCCTGCTACGTCGCGTGGCAATGGGCCGATCGGCTGCGCCAATCGAGAGTGCGCGCGATCGTCCAGCGCGCGCTGGCGCCGATCGCGATCGGTCTCATCCTGGCAAGCGGTTACACGCTGGCGCTCGGGGCGGATCGCTCGCCGGGCGCAGTTGCGTTGACGGTAGTCGCGACGGCCGCGCTGGCGTTTACGCGCATCAATCCGTTCTGGATCCTGCTCGCGGCGGGTGTGGCCGGCGTCGCGGGTCTCGCCTGACGAACGTGCGCTAGGCCTTCTTCCTGATCATCGTGCCGCGACAGCGCGGTGCACCGCAACGGCACTCGTAGTTCGCCAGGAGTCGCGGCGTGCGCCGGCCCGGGGCGTTCAGGTTGTAGTCGTACGACAGCTCTTCGCCGGCCTCGATCGACCGCTTGGCGGCGATGAATACGCGGCAATCGTCGTCTTCGTACGGCTCGCAATTGGGACGACAACTGTGGTTGATCCAGCGCGCCGCATTGCCGCCGCGGCCCGCATCGATTACGCGGCCGTCGTTCAACTCGAAGAGGAACGTGTGATATGGATTGTTCGGGTCGCTGTCCGGCAGCTCGTCCGCGGCTTCCATCGAGACGCGACGGCCACGATACTCGACGATGTCAGCACCCTTGGGAATCGTTCGCGTCGCAAACACGCCGCGACCGTGGATCGGGGAGTTGCGAACGGCATACGCCGGCTTCTTTTTGGCGGGCGCCTTCTTCGCGGCGGATGGCGTGCCGCGTGCGGCTTTCGTTAAGCGCTTCGGGGTGGCGGTCTTGGCGGGCATCGGTGTGAACCTTTTGGCGAGCGGCGATTGTCGCACGCCCGCCCATGCACGCCGTGCGCGCTTGCGAAGTGGATGCGTCAGTCGACCTTCGGCGGCGCACGCGGCGCCACCTCGGTCACGATGGCGCGGCCTTCCAGCCGGTCGATATTGGCCAGCGACGGGAAGAGCCTCATCCACACGAACACGACGACGAGCGTGCCGATGCCACCGATGACGACGGACGGCACGACGCCGAACCATGCCGCCGTCACGCCTGATTCGAACTCGCCGAGCTGGTTCGACGTGCCGATGAACAGCGAGTTGACGGCGCTGACACGGCCGCGCATGTGGTCGGGCGTCTGTAGTTGCACGAGCGACTGGCGGATGACGACGCTGATCATGTCGGACGCGCCGAGCACGAGCAGCGCGACCAGCGACACCGCGAACGATTCCGATAGGCCGAACACAACGGTCGCCGTGCCGAACACGGCCACGGCCGCAAACATCTTGCGCCCCGCGTGGCCTCGCAGCGGGTGATGTGCAAGCCACAGTGCCACGCCGAGCGCGCCGACCGCCGTGCACGAGCGCAGCAGCCCGAGTCCCCACGGCCCCGTGTGCAGGATGTCGCGCGCATAGATCGGCAGCAGCGCCGTCGCGCCGCCGAGCAGCACGGCGAACATGTCGAGCGATATCGCACCGAGCACCGCGGGCTGGCGGCGGATGAAACGAATGCCTTCGAGCACCGACGACAGGCCCGGTGCCGATGCCGGCGCGCGCCGCCGCTCGATGCGGATCAGGAAGATCATCAGCCCGGTCAGCACGAACAGCGCCGTGCTGACGGCATAAACGGTTGCCGGCCCGGCGACATAAATGATGCCGCCGAGCGCCGGCCCGGCGATGATCGCCGTCTGCCCGGCCGACGCGTTCGCCGCGATCGCGCGCGACAGCAGTTGCGGTGGGACGAGCGCGGGCAGCAGCGCCTGCATCGTCGGCATCTGGAACGCGCGCGCAGCCCCGACGACGAATATCAGCGCGAAGATGACGACCTCGCTGATGACGCCGAGCGCGCTTGCGATGCCGAGACCCAGCGCCGCGGCAGCTTCGGCGAGCATGCAAAGCTGCAATACGCGGCGGCGATCGAAATGGTCGGCGACATGACCCGCGACGAGCACGAGGAAGAACGACGGCAGAAATTGCGCGAGGCCGACGAGCCCGAGGTCGAGCGCACGCCCGGTCAGCGTGTAGACCTGCCAGCCGACGGCGACGGCGAGCATCTGGTGGGCGATCATCGCAAATACGCGCGCGAGCCAGAACAGCACGAACGGGCGCTCGCCCATCAGTGTCGGCTCGCGCGGGCTCGCAGGACCAATCGTCGTCATTGCGCGGCACCGGCGTCGATCAGCGTCAATATCACGGGCATCGACAGTGCGGCGATCGCCGTCGTCAGCACGATCGCCGACGCGATCGCGCCCGACAGCACGCCGAACTGCCGCGACATCAGGTAGACGTTCGCGCCGATCGGCAGCGCCGCGAGCATGACGACGGCGGCGGTTTCCAGCGGCGGCAGCACGAGAATGCGCGCGAGGCCGTATACCGCCGCCGGTTGCGCGACGAGTTTCAAGAACGCGATGGCAAAGCTCTGTCGCCACTCGGCACGAATGCCGAATTCCGCAAGGCCCATGCCAAGTGCAATCAGCGACAGCGGTACCGCTGCCTGGCTCACCATCGACATGGTCTGGTCGAGGATGTCCGGCAACGGGAGCCCGAGAAATCCGAATGCGGTGCCGGCCAGGATGCTCGCGACAATGGGATTCGTGATGACGCCGTGGACGGTCTTCAGCAGGCTGCGCGCCGACAAATCGCGGTGACGCGCCCATTCGACCGAGATCGTGACGAGCGTCCACAGCACGAGCGAATTGAACACGACAACCAGCGACACGGCGGGAAGCGCCGCCTCACCGAGCATCACCTTTGCGATCGGGATGCCGAGCAGCACGAGGTTCGAGAAGATGCCACCCATCGCGAATACCGACTGGCCGACACCGTCCATCCGGAACAGTGCAGCACTCGCGATGCGACCGATGACGTAGACCAGCAGGCAACCGCCGAAGAACGCCAGCAGCAGACGCGCATCCACACGCGGCAGCCGCCCGAAGTCGCTCATCAGCCGGAACAGCAGCGTCGGCACGGCAATCGTGAACACGAACCGTGTCAATGCGTCGGAAGCCGTGCGTGGCCAGCCGAAGCGCGACAGCGCATAACCCAGCAGGACGAGCAGGAACAGCGGCGCCGTCAGTCCGGCGACATGCAGCAGCATCGCCAACGCGAGGGCGAGCTCAGCGGCCGCGCGGGCCGATCAGCGCGAGGAACTCGTCGCGTGTTGTCTCGGAATCGCGAAATGTCCCCAACACCGACGACGTCACCATTTCGGAGTTCTGCTTTTCCACGCCGCGCATCATCATGCACAGGTGACGTGCCTCGATCATCACGCCGACGCCGCGCGCGTCGATCGAATCGAATACCGCCTGCGAGATCTGCTCGGTAAGCCGTTCCTGCAGTTGCAACCGGCGGGCGAACATGTCGACGAGCCGGGCGAGCTTGCTTACGCCGAACACGCGGCCCGTCGGGATATAGCCGATGTGGCAGCGTCCGAAGAACGGCAGCATGTGGTGCTCGCAGAGGCTGTACACCTCGATGTTCTTCACGATGACCATGCTGTTGGTCGACTGCGTGAAAATTGCGCCGTTGATCAATGCCGTGACGTCGGTGCGGTAGCCGGAAGTCAGGAATGCCATCGCCTTCGCGACGCGCTCGGGTGTCTTCAGCAATCCTTCGCGTTCGGAGTCTTCGCCCAGCGCCCGCAGGAGTTCACGCGTGAGTTGCTCGATCTTCTGCACGTCGATTGTCATATCGGTGAGGCTTGGCACGCTGCGGGTGCCGGCCGTTGACGGGGGAGGGCAGGAGTATGAGAGATTGCACGGGCTTGCGCCATGTCGCGCGTTTGGCTGCCCCCGCGACCGGCTGTCTTGTAAAAATGCGCATCCCGGTCACCGGCGCCCATTTTGCAGGCACGATGTACGATGAGGTTCATTGCCATCGGCGCCGGGAGCGATCGCCATCGACCCGGCCGGCATCCGGAGCACCGCTGATGAGTCGTCCGGAGGACTGCCTGTGAAGTGCGCGAGCTGCGGCCAGGACAACCCGGGCGGCGCACGCTTTTGCGTTCACTGTGGCACCGAGCAGGTGTCGACGCCCATTGCGGTGGCGGCGGCAGCGAACGCGGTACGGCCTAGAAACCCGGTGCCGCAGGCAGCCAATGCGCCAAAGGCGGCCAACGCGCCACAGGCGGCCAACGCGCCACAGGCGGCCAACGCGCCACAGGCGGCCAACGCGCCGCAGGCGGATGCTTCGCGCACGACCGGACGACAACCGCGGGCCGAGCGGCCGCGCGCGACGCGTCATTTCGCGGACGCGTGGGGCCCCGACACCCAAGCTCCGGCATTCCCCGCCGGCAGCGATCCGTTCGAGGTCACGGGCGGCCCGTACACCGGCACGCCGCCGCGGATGTCGGCGCCAACGCCTGCCGCGATCCCCGTTTATGCCACGCATCCGCGCCGCCTCGGTATCGCCATGCTGCTCGTCGCCCTTTGCGTCATCGTGGCATTGATCGCCTTCGTCGCCTGGAAGACACGCGCGGGCGCGCCGCCGGCGTCGCCTCCTGCCGCGGAAACCAGCGACGATGCAAGCGTGATGTCGGCGTTTCCGCCGGATGCCACGCCGCAACGACCTGCGCGCGCCGGAGCTCCGCCGGCGCGCGGGTCGCCGCAAGCCGCTTCGGGTGGTTCGGGTGTCGATGCCCCACCGACCGGTGGCGCATCCACCGCCGACGGCGTCGCGGCGCATCCACCGGTGGAGATCAAGCCGCTGCCCGCCAAGCCGGCGCGCAAGGCGGCCGTTGCAACGGCACCAAGGAGCCCGTCGCCAGCCCCGCCGGTCGTCCAGCCCGAGGTTGCACCGGCACCTGCACCGCCGCCCGTCGCCGCAGCGCCGCGGAAGGCAGCTCCCGCCGTCGACCGGTGGGTGCTGATGACCGAAGAGCTGTCGCGCTGCACGCGCGAGGATTTCATTTCGCGCGTCATCTGCGACCAGCGCGTGCGGTTCCGCTATTGCGATGGTTACTGGGGCAAGACGCCACAGTGCCCGGGCAACCCGGTTCCCGAGCGCAGCCAGTGACGTAATGCTGTCGTTCGCGGCGCCCGGCTGCCCTCGCCTGTCGACGCTAAAACACGTCGCACCCTGCGCGTGACGGCGCATGCCGTAGGTGCATCCCTACAGTCAATTCCGCGCGAAGCCGATGATGCGGATCCCGCGATAGCGTCTACCCTCGATGCATGTCGAGATCGCGACCGACGTTGTGCGGTCCCACGTTACCGGGGAGAGAAAATGACGCGAATCGTTGCAGGCGTATTCGATGACGGGCAGTCAGCAGCGGCGGCTGCGCACGCGTTGCGCGAAGCGGGTTTCGAAGCCGCGGACCTCGACCAGTTCGCGCTGAATCCGCCGGGCCGTCACAATCGCTTGCCGCTCGGTGGCGACGAGGATGCCGATGCGAAGGCCGAAGGCGGCGACAAGGGTGCGATCACCGGTGCGGCGATCGGAACGGCTGTCGGCGCCGTCGCCGGGTTGGCCGCGATGCCGCTGGTAGGACCGATTGCCGTCGCTGGCGGTGCGGCCGCCGGCGCCTATGCAGGGTCGCTGGCCGGCGCGGTCGAGAAGATGGGCGACGACGAACCGGCGCCCGAACTGCGGCCCGCCGGTGTAATGGTCGCCGTCAATACCGACTCGGACGAGGATCAGGACACCGCCATCAGCCTGTTGCGCAACCGCGGCGCCCAGATGATCGAGCGCGCCGACGGATCGTGGCACAACGGAAAGTGGGTGGATTTCGATCCGGTGCGTCCGCCGGATATCATCGAGTCGAACGTCGCAACGACCCGGCATGGGAACGGAGCGCGGCCATGAAGCGCCTGCTGCGGTCGGACGGCCGGTCGCTTACGCGTCCGCCCACGTTGCGCCACATGCAGGAGGGACGCTGGGGCTATATCCTGGCGTGGCTCGTCGGCGTGCCAGTGCCGATCCTGATTCTCATCTACCTGCTGCGCGGCTGCACTTAGCGGCCGGGGAGGGCCGCGGTCAGCGGAGTCCGGCGGGATTACCCGCGGCCCACGAACGGCATTTTCGTCGCCATCACGGTCATGAACTGCACGTTCGCGATGATGGGCAGGCTTGCCATGTAGACGACGGCGCTGGCGACGTGCGCGACGTCCATCAGCGGCTCGATCGCGATCTCGCCATTGGCTTGCGGCACGCCGGTGGCCATTCGGGCGGCCATTTCGGTTGCCGCGTTGCCGATGTCGATCTGGCCGCACGCGATGTCGTATTTGCGTCCGTCGAGGGACGTCGATTTGGTTAGGCCGGTGATCGCGTGCTTCGTCGCCGTGTAGGGTGCCGAGTTGGGCCGCGGCGCGTGCGCCGAAATCGAGCCGTTGTTGATGATGCGGCCGCCGCGGGGCGTTTGCGCTTTCATGATGCGGATCGCGTGCTGGGTGCACAGGAACGCACCCAGCAGATTGGTATTGATAACCGCCTGCAACGTTTCGACCGGCAGGTCCTCGAGCGGCACAGCCGGTGCGCCGGTGCCGGCGTTGTTGAACAGCAGGTCGAGCCGGCCGAGTTTCTGGGCGACGCCATCGAACAGCGCCGATACCGAGGCGGGATTGCCGATGTCAGTGACGATGGGAAGCACGTCGCCGCCGCGGCTGCCTGCGGCGCGCACTGTCGAATCGAGCGCGTCGCCACGGCGTCCCGCAACGGCGACGCGGTAGCCGTTTTCCAGCAGCGCGAGCGCCACTGCCTTGCCGATCCCGCTTCCGGCACCGGTGACAATTGCAACCTTGCGTTGATCGTTCATCGGCCTTGGTTCTCCTGCGACGTCCGGGACACTAGCACAGCCGGGCTGCGTTGCGCTTCGTCGTCCAATCGCTGGGTGCGCTCGTGCCGCTTGCGGCCGCCCGGCGGCGCGAACAGCGTCGGCGGTGCGATCGCGTTGCCTTGCGCGAAGTCGACGCCCACGCTGCGCAGCGCTTCGAGCGTCGCCGCCGTTTCGACGGACTCGGCGATCGTCTGCTTGCCCATCACGCGGCCGATCCGGTGGATCGCCTCGACCATCGCTGCATCGACAGGATCGTGCAGCATGTTGCGCACGAAACTGCCGTCGATCTTGATGTAGTCGACCGGCAGTTGCTTCAGATAAGTGAACGACGAGACGCCGACGCCGAAATCGTCGAGCGCGAAGCGGCACCCCGGCTCCCGCATCGCACCGATGAATTCAGCAGCTTTCGACAGGCTCGTCACCGCCGTCGTTTCGGTGATCTCGAAGCAGATCGCGCGGTGCGGAATGCGGAAGCGCGCGAAGCTCTCGCGCACGTAGTCGAGAAACTGGTCGTCGCCGATCGATGCGCCCGAAAGGTTGATCGCGTAGGTTCCGGAAAGCGCGCTCGCGTCGCCCGCAGCGCGGCGGTCGGCGAGCAGCCGGAACGCCGTGCGGATTACCCAGCGGTCGATCGACGGCATCAGGTGATAGCGCTCGGCCGCCGGGATGAAAGTTATCGGCTGGATCAGCTCATCGCTCTCGTCGATCAGCCGCACGAGCAGTTCCTGGTGCAGCACCTCGGTGCCCGTCGAGTGCATCGCGTGCATCGGCTGCGCGTACAGACAGAGCCGGTCCTCGGCCAGCGCGCGATGCAGCCGGTTCACCCACTCCATCTCGCCGCGCCGCAGCGCGACTTCGTCATCCTCGGGGCGATAGACCTGTACGCGATTGCGGCCCTTGTCCTTCGCGAGGTAGCACGCGGCGTCCGCGGCCGACAGCACGCTCGCGAGCGTATGCGGCCCTTCGGCCAAGTTGACGAGACCGATGCTGACGCCGATCGTGAACGAGCGGTTCTTCCATGCGAAGCGGAAATCGACGATCGCCTTGCGCAGCGCCTCGGCGATGCGCAGCGCGGGCGACGGCGGGCAATGCGGCAGCAGCACGCCGAACTCGTCGCCGCCGAGGCGCGCGAGCACGTCGCCTTCGCGCAACCGTGGCCGCAAGAGCGCGCCGACCTGGCGCAGCAATTCGTCTCCGGCAGCGTGGCCGCTCGTGTCGTTGACGACCTTGAACTGGTCGAGATCCAGATACAGCACCGCGTGCTGTCCTTCCTCCGCCTCGCGATGCTCGACGGTCGCGCGCACGCGCTGCTCGAACTCGCGGCGGTTGAGCAGACCCGTCAGCGGATCGTGGCTCGCCAGGTTGGACAGGCGCGCCGCGTACTGGCGCTCGCGACTCATGTCCTGCACGACGAGAACTGCGCCCACGGTGCGCGCCGTGCGATCGCGAATCGGTGCGACGCTGTAGTCGATCGCGATCGATTCGGCGCCCCGGCACAGCAGCACGACGTTGCCTTCGGCTTCGATGGCGCTGGCTTCGCTCAGCGCACGGGCGACCGGATCGGCGATCGGCGCGCCGGTCGCCTCGTCGACGACAGCGAACACTTCGGCGACGGGGCGCTGGTGCGCTTCGGCCAGCGGCCAGCCGGTGAGCCGCTCGGCGACGGGGTTCATGAACTCGATGCGGCCCGCCGTGTCGACGGTGACTACCGCGTCGGCGATGGACGCGAGCGTGACCTGCGCGCGCTCCTTCTCCTCGAACAGCAGCGCTTCCGCCTGGCGGCGCTTGCGGATGTCCGACAGCGAGCCGACGAAGCGCTCTTCGCTCGCGGCAAGCGCGTCCTGCAGGTTGCGGCGCTGCGTGAACAGTCTGCGCAATGTCACGCTTGCAAGGGCGACGACGCTCAAGCTCGCGATCAGCCTGACGACGAGCACCATCAGGCGTGCCGAAGGATCCGCCGGATCGAGCAGGAAGTCCGTGAGCGCGATCGCGACCAGCACGACGACGATGCAGATGAATGGCCAGATCGTCCTGAACAACGACTGCACGGCCGGCTTTCGTTCGCCGCGCCCCGCATTCGTCGCAAGCAGCCGAAGCTCGGACGGATCGTTGATGTCGCGCGCGTCCATGCTCAGCCGCCCGCCGCGTTCGACGCGACGCCCGCCATGTCGCCGAGTCGCGCATCGTGCGTGACCGCGGCATCGGCCATCGCGCTCTTTACTCGTGCCGGTGCCTGCGCGGTCAGCGCGATCCACGAGGGGTGGCGCGCTGCCGATGTCCAGACGGCCCAGTGCAGCGCCGAAAGTGCGGCCGGGTCGGCGATCAGCTGATTCTTGTCGGCGCCCGATAGGGCACCCAGACCGTCACGTAGCGCACGTTCGGCGATTGCGGTGCTGAGGAAGTCGCGATTGCCCGCTGTGCCGGTGCGGCCGACCGCCTGCGCGCAGATCAGCGCATTGGTCACGGGGTCGACGATCGCAGTCGCGACATCGGCGGGCTGGGACGCGTGGTGCCAGTAGCGGCGTGTGGCACGGATGACCGGCGGCGGGTGCGATTCCTCGGGAATCAGGAAGTACTTGCGCCGTCGCAATCGGCGCCCGAGACCGATGCGGCTCGTCAGCACCGACAGCGGGATGGACAGGATCAGTGCGCCGACGACGGGCAGCAGCCACCAGAGGTAGGACGGATTCAACCACCAGACGATCGCTGCCCAGAGGACGCCCACGAGCGTATGGGTGCCGTGACGCGCCACCGCGTTCTTCCAGCCGGTTTCGTTGTCGTCGCGCGGCGGCGACTTCCAGCGCACGGCGCGGCCGGCGAGCGCCATCGTCACGAACTGCGTGTGGAACAGCATCCGGATCGGCGCGAGCAGTGCGGAGAACACCATCTCGCAAAAAAGACTCAAGGCGAGGTGCAGCCGCCCGCCGTGCGGTTGAGGGTCGGCCCACGCGATGCGCAGCGCTGCTAGCACCTTCGGCAGGAACAGCAGTGTGGCCGTGGCCGAGAATAGCGTGATCGCCCATTCGGGACGCCACTCGGGCCACAGCGGAAACAGCTGATACGGCTCGACGAAGTACTGGGGCTCGCGCAGCGTGTGGATCGCGAGCAGCACCGTCGACAGGATCAGGAACAGGAACCACAGCGCAGCCGACACGTAAGCCATCACGCCGGTCATGAAGACGGCGCGGTGCGCCGGGTGCAACCCGCGCATCCAGAACAGCCGGAAGTTCATCAGGTTGCCCTGGCACCAGCGGCGGTCGCGCGACAATTCGTCGATGAGGTTGGGCGGCATTTCCTCGTAGCTGCCCGGCAGGTCGTACGCGATCCATACGCCCCAGCCGGCGCGCCGCATCAGCGCAGCTTCGACGAAATCGTGCGACAGGATCTCGCCCGACAGCGCGCCGCGTCCGGGCAGCCGGCCGATCGCGCAATAGCGGATGAACGGTGCGACACGAATGATCGCGTTGTGACCCCAGTAGTGCGATTCGCCGAACTGCCAGAAATGCAGGCCGGCGGTGAACAGAGGTCCGTACACGCCGGTGGCGAACTGCTGGACGCGCGCGTACAACGTGTCGCGACCCGCGGCGCGCGGCGCCGTCTGGACGATGCCCGCGTCCGGATTGGCTTCGGCAATCCGCACGAGGGACGTCAGACAATCGCCGGTCATCACGCTGTCGGCATCGACCACAATCATGTAGCGGTACTTGCGGCCCCAGCGCCGGCAAAAATCGGCGATGTTGCCGCTCTTGCGCTTGATTCGGTGCTGGCGCCAGCGATAGAACACGCGTCCAAAACCATCGACGCTGCGGCACAGCGCGAGCCACGCGTCGAGCTCGGCGACACGCGTGTCGGCGTTGCCGGTGTCGGAAAGCACGTAGAAGTCGAAGCGATCGAGCGCGCCGGTGCGCCCGAGCGATTCGTACGTGGCGCGCAGGCCGGCGAACACGCGCTGTACGTCTTCGTTGCAGATGGGCATCACGACCGCGGTGCGCACATCCGGCGGAATGTCGATCGCCGCCGTTCCAAGCTGATGGCGGGAGATCGCGTAGCGGTCGTTGCCGCGCGCGAGCAGCCAGAAGCCTGCGAGCGCCGTCCAGAAGCCGGCGGAAATCCACGCGAACAGGATCGCGAACAGAATCAGGATTGCAATCTCGATCGGCTCGCGTCCGTGATACGGAAGGATCCGGATCATGTAGTCGGTCGCAATCACCGTCTGGCCGAGGATCAGCGCCGCCAGCACTATCCGTCGCCGCGACGCGCGACCGCGCCAGCGGCCGCCGGGATCGCGCTCTTTCCTGGCCGGCGGGTGCTCGTCGACTCCGATGGATGCATCGCCGGACGGTGGCAATGTGCCGGCGCTGCGCCCGGACGCAGCGCTGCCGAGCCAACCGTGCGGCGCCATCGGGCTTCGCGCGAGCCGCGGCGTCGTCTCCAGCCGCTCGCGGCCCTGCACGTCGTGCGTGACCGGCGGCTGGTGTTCCCCGCCGCCGACGGCGAGTCGCAAGCGTGCACCGATCGTCGCGTGGGCGGCGTTGGCCGCAGTGGCCGCGTGCGAAGCGAGCATCGCGTGCACGCGGGCGAGCGCTCGCGCAACGGTTGCGCCGTGCGCCAACGCGTCGGCGAACAGCAGCGCACGTCGTTCGCCCGACAGCGGCAGGCGCGCGAGATACCGCAGCAGCACGTCCGCGACCGCCGGTACCGCGTTCAATTTACCGGGAGGATGTAGCTCCATGTCTCGGAAAGCGTCGTGGCGCCGTTGCGCAGGAACGCACGCAGCTCACCCGGCTTCTTGTCGTCCTGCCGCTTCATGCGGATCGTGAGCCGCCACCCGCCGGTAACGTCGTTGCGATAGGCGTTGGTCTCGAGGATGTCGAGGTTCTGGTCCGCGCTCACCACGCCCTGCACCGGCGTCTCGGGCGCGAGCTTGCGCAGCGACGGTCCCTCGAAATCGACGATCAGCGAAATGCTGTCGTCGGGCTTGCGCAGGTAGCCGTGGCCGCGGCGCGTTTGCGCGACGTAACCGAGCGATGGACGCGTTTCATTGTCCTTCTGCCACAGCATCCGGTATTCGTAGTCGAACGGTTGCTGCGGCGCCGGCGCAGTGTCGGGCGAGAAAAACGCGACGATGTTGTCGTTGGTCTCGTCCGGTGTCGGGATTTGCACGAGCTCGATACGCCCCGCGCCCCATTTGCCCTTCGGCTCGATCCAGGCGGACGGACGCGTCTCGTAGCGCGCCTCCAGGTCCTCGTAGTCGGAAAAGCTGCGATCGCGCTGCAGCAACCCGAAGCCGAGCGGATTGGTGACCGCGAACGATGTCACGAGCAGCCGCTTCGGGTTGACGAGCGGACGCCAGATCCACTCGCCGGTGCCGTTCTGGATCGACAGCCCGTCCGAGTCGTGCACTTCGGGGCGGAAATCGTCGATGCCGACGCGATGGTTCTCGCCAAAATAGAACATGCTTGTCAGCGGCGCGAGCCCAAGCTTTGCGACGTTCTGCCGCAAATAGAGTTGCGCGCGCACCTCGATCACCGTGTCCTGTCCAGGCTTCAGCACGAAACGATACGCACCGGTGGCGCGCGGCGAATCGAGCAGCGCATACAGACGCAATTCGCGCGCCTGCGGATCGGGTCGCTCGATCCAGAACTCTGTGAACCGCGGAAACTCTTCGCCGGACATGAGCGCAGTATCGATCGCGAGGCCGCGCGCCGACAGGCCGTAGCGCTGCCCACGGCCGAGCGCACGAAAATAGCTCGCGCCGAGGAACACCAGCACTTCGTCCTTGTACTTTGTCGAATTGATCGAGAAGTGGACGCGAAACCCCGCATAGCCAAGGCCGCTCAGCGCCTTCGGATCGAGCGTGTTGGCGCCGTAGTCGAAGAGCTCCGGGTCGAAGCGAATGTCGTGTACGCCATCGGGCGCGATCTCATGCAGCCGGACCGGATAGTTGTAGTACAGCCCCTGGTGGAAGAACGCCAGCTCGAACGGCAGCTTCGCCGAGCGCCAGAACGCCCGATCCGGCTTGAAGCGGATGTCGCGGTACTGGTCGTACGTGAGCTCCTGCAATTCCTTCGGCAGGTTGACGTCGGGTTTCTTGTACGAAGAGGCAGCGAGTTGCCGTGCGCGCGATCCGACGTCGTCGAAACCGAACGCCGCGCAGGTGGCGGCGAACAGGAACGCGGCGAGCGCGACCGTGAGGCCGCGCAGTGCCGCGAATCCAGCGCGCGTCAGAAGCAGACCCGACCGCCGAAATGGCGACCGAAACCGCCCGCGCATACCGACGGGCCCCAATACGCGTAAGGTCGCGGTCCGTAGTAGTACGGGTAATACGGCACGGCCGGGCTGTAGTACGGTACGTAGGCGGGCGCCGGGTCGACGGCGTAGTAATCCGGTGGCGCGCCGTCCCGATAATCGGGCGGCACGCTTTCGCGATAGTCGGGCGGTACCGGCGGATAAGCGCCGGCGTCAGCAGTCGTTGGCGGCATCGGTGCCGGCCTCGCCGCTGCGATTTGCCGCGCGATCTGCCATTCACGCCACTGCACGAGGCGCGCCGCTTCGTCGGCGGTGATCTCGTTCCGCACGACGCGCGCGTCCGTTGCGCGACGATAGCCATCCATTTGCGCCGCAAGTTCCTGCGCTTGCGGTTGTGTCAGCGACGGCAGCGGCGGCGGTATCGACTGCGCCGATGCAACCGGCGCTGCGATGCAGAGCGCGAGTGCGAATCCCGAAAGTGCAAACAGATGTTTCATTTCAAGCTCCTGGCGTCAAACGCCCGCATTTGTGAGGCAATTCGACCATTTTGCAGCGGGTAGGGTTCGCAGCGTCGCGCAACATGATACATCGCATCGCACGAGGGTTTCGTCGTCGAAAGGATGTCGTCTGGCGACGACGTCCGCGGGCCCGTGTCAGCGGATTGCAAGCGCGCCGCGTTACGGTGGTGCGATGTTTGCGTACCCTGGTTCTGAATGCAAGCGACGGAGGAAACGGATGCACGCAGGTGTACCGATTACAACGGGAGAGCGCATATCCGTGTCGCGCGTAGGAAATCACTCACAGGTCGATGAGGACAACAACGATGACTAGAACCAATGCATTGCCCGCCTGGACGCGCCTCGTTGCGCTCTTCGCAGCATTCTTCGCGGGCACGATCGCGTATGCACAAGCGCCGCAGCCTGAGCCCGACGACCCGCCGGTGCGCGTCGGCCGCATGTCGTTCGCGAACGGCGAGGTGAGCTACGCGCCGGCCGGCAGCGACGAATGGGTGCAGGCGCAGGTGAACCGCCCGATCGTCACCGGCGATCAATTGTGGGCCGACACCAACTCGCGCGCGGAACTATCTGTCGACAACAGTTCGTGGTGGCTCGGCGAGCAGACCAGCGTGACAGTGTCCAACCTCGACGATCGGATTGCGCAGTTCCAGTTGCAGCAGGGCACGCTCGAGTTTCGCGTGCGCCGGTTGCCCGACGGCAACATCGTCGAAGTGGATACGCCCAATCTCGCGTTTACCGTGTCGCGGCCGGGCCAGTATCGCGTCGTCGTCGATCCACAGGATGGTGCCACGACGGTCAGCGTGCGCTCGGGCGGCGCCGATGTTTATGGCGAAGGCGCGTCCTACGCGGTTGCGAGCGGCCAGAGCTACCGTTTCTATGGGACCGACCTGCGCGACAGCGAGCTTGCATCGCTGCCGCCACCCGATGCGTTCGATCGCTTCGTCGCCGAACGCGATCGGCGCTACGAGCGCAACGTGTCGGTGCGTTACGTGTCGCCGGAAGTCGTAGGCTACGAAGATCTCGATACGTACGGCACGTGGAGCGCACAGCCGACGTACGGCAACGTCTGGTTCCCTCGGACGGTCCGCTCTGGCTGGGCGCCGTACCGGGAAGGCCACTGGGCGTGGATCGATCCGTGGGGCTGGACGTGGGTCGACGATGAGCCGTGGGGCTTCGCGCCGTTCCATTACGGACGCTGGGCCTACTTCGATCGCGGCTGGGGCTGGGTGCCGGGTCCGCGAACGATTCGCCCCGTGTATGCGCCGGCGCTCGTCGCCTTCGTCGGCGGATCGGGCTTCAGCATCTCCGTTTCGTCAGGCCCGGCGATCGGCTGGTTTCCGCTGGGTCCGCGCGACGTCTATCGGCCGCCGTATCGCGTGAGCAGCAACTACTTCCGCCAGGTCAACGTCAGCAATACGGTGATCAACCAGGTCAACATCACCAACGTCTACAACAACTATCGGACGAACACGAACGTCACGCAGGTCAACTACGCGAACATGCGCGCGCCCAACGCCGTCACGGCGGTGCCGCCGGCTGCGTTCGCACAATCGCAGAACGTGGGCCGCGCCGCGGTCGCGCTGCCGGCAGCGGCAATTGCCGCAGCACAGGTTCAGCCGGTTGCCCGCGTGGCGCCCGCGCGTACCGCGTTCGTAGGTGCCGCACCGGTTGCGCGATCCAAGCCGCCGGCCGCGTCCGTTCAGCGAGCGATGGTCGCACGTGCCGCTCCTCCGCCGGCGCCCGTGCCCGATGCGCAGAGGCTGCAGGCACTGGAAAAGAATCCCGGCCAGCCGTTGTCGCCGCGCGAGTTGCAGCAACTGCGGCAGACAGCGCAGGTCCCGGCTCGCACCGTCAAGGTCGTGGAGCAGGCGAAGCCCGCTGCGACGGCTGCGCCGCCCGCGCGGCCTGCGGGTGAGGGCGCGGCGCGACGCGCGCAGAACGCCGGCGGTGCGCCGGGCGCAACTGGCCCGGGACAACCGGGTACCCCGGGGGCCGCAGCACCCGGGCGGCCCGCCGCACCGGCCGCGGCCGCACAGCCCGCCACTGCACAGCCCGCCACGAAGGGCGCCGCATCCAATGCCGCGCCGGCCGCCGAGCCCGCACCGGGATCGCCGGCCGCTGTCCAGCGCGACCTGCGCCGCGGATCGCCCAACGCGCCGGGTGCAACGGCCGGCGCGGCAAGCCAGGGTGAACCTGGCACCGCCACGCCACCGGTTGCCCGACCGCCCCAAGCGCGACCTGCGCCGCAAGACCGGCCCGAGTCGACCCCCGGCGCGGTTACACGGCCGCCTGAAAGCGCCGCGCCGAGCACGCGGCAGCAGCAGCAGGATCGGGCTAACGAGAACCGCGTGACGCCGCCCGCGCAGCCGCCGGCCCAGTCGCAGGGGCAGGGGCAACCGTCCGCGGCGCGGCAACAGCAACTCGATGCGCAGCGGCAGCAGCAGGACGCTCGCCAGCAGCAGCAGCAACAACAGCAACGGCAACAGGCGGACCAGCAACGGCAACAGCAGGAGGCCCGCCAACAGCAGCAACAGCAGCAAAAACAGCAGCAGGCGGAGCAGCAACGCCAGCAGCAGGAGGCTCGCCAACAGCAGCAGCGGCAGCAGGCGGACCAGCAACGGCAACAGCAGGAGGCCCGCCAACAGCAGCAGCTACAACAGCAACAGCAGCAAAAACAGCAGCAGGCGGAGCAGCAACGGCAGCAGCAGGAGGCCCGTCAGCAGCAGCAACAGCAGCAACAGCAGCAAAAGCAGCAGGCGGAG